>OLLL01000224.1_pt1 | contig 352257 bp, 290 predicted proteins | sample 1604541 | NCBI WGS metagenome assembly OLLL01 (sample SAMEA104055722, study PRJEB20765) | soil metagenome | isolation source: soil
ATTTAATGCCCAGTTGGCGGAATTGGTAGACGCGCTGGTCTCAAACACCAGTGAGAAATCGTGCCGGTTCGACTCCGGCACTGGGTACAAAGTCCGGAAGCTTCCAAGTTTCGGACCTAACTTTAGCCTCATTTTCGCAAGAAGATGGGGTTTTTGTTTTTTTGAAAAAAATTATTTGTTCAAGTCCGGCTCAGGCCCTTTACTGGACCCACCCTGATAAAACCTTATTTATCAAAATTTTTCGGTTCGATAAAACATCTCCAAAATTAAATAATATTCATTTTAGGTGGTTACTCATCCGAGTATTAAAACTAAATCAGAAAAATCATTATTACAATTCCATTTTCAATTTATAATAAATAAGCGACCGCTTTTCTTCTAAAGTTACCGGACGAAACAATCATTTCACAGACAAAAGACGGGATCATACATAAGATAATTTGAAACGAATAGTTTGTACAATAGATTTGTGTCAATTAACTATTAAATTTATTCTTATGAAAAAGTCAATCGTTGTTTTTTTGCACATCATTTATTGGATCATGTATCTTGCGATCATCCTTACTATAATCAAGCTTATTAACGAAAACCCCAACTTTAGAAACTGGACCTGGGTCAACATATTTCTTTCCTCTGCTTTTATTCCGGCAATTTTAGGATTTTATTCTTCGTATTGGTTTTTATTTCCCCGGTTTTTAAAAAGGAAAAAATTTCTTGGTTTTTTCTTTTCAGGAATTTTGATATATATTCTAAGCGCATTTATTCAGGAAATTTATTTGACTATCGTGCCGGGACCAGGAATATTTGCCGAACAATGGAGTTCTGCTATTGGGGTAACGTGGATATTAAGCCTGATCGCACTCATTCATGGGATAATGGGGTTAGTTTTACGAGGGTTTATTTCATGGTATGGCGATATTAAATTAAAAGAAGATTTGAACAAAAAGAATTATGAAATGGAACTGGCATTGGTAAAATCGCAAATCAATCCTCATTTTCTGTTTAACACGATCAATAATATTGATGGACTAATTCAGCAGGATTCAAATAAAGCATCGGAATATCTGAATAAATTATCGGATATTATGCGTTTCATGCTATACGAAACAAAAACCGATAAAATCCCCTTGACCAAAGAACTAGCATATATTGAAAAATATATTGAACTTCAAAAAATAAGGACAAACAACCCGAATTATGTAAATTTTAATATTAAAAATGATGAAAGCAATTTACTAATTGAGCCAATGCTCTTCATTCCCTTTATAGAAAATGCATTTAAACATACAGAAAATAAAAAAACAGAAAATGCGATTAGTATTAGCTTTATTATTGAAAAGGATAAAATTGTTTTCGGTTGCGAAAATTATTATAATAAAAGCGCTGAAACGAAATCCGAAGGTAGCGGTTTAGGAAATGAATTGATTGAAAAACGTCTCGCACTTTTATACCCCGGCAAACATGATTTAGAGGTAGGCCATATTAATAATCTATATAAAATTAAATTAACACTTTTCAATTAAAGCATGAAAACCAATTGCATTATTGTAGAAGACGAGCCGATAGCCTTGCAAAAGACTAAAAATTATGTTCTGAAGGTTCCATCATTAAATTTACTTTCAACTTTTGATAATGGCATAGATGCGCTTGTCTATTTGAATTCAAACAAGGTAGATTTACTTTTTTTAGATATTAAAATGGATGAACTTTCCGGCATCCAGCTATTGGAAGCCACAAAAATATCAAGCGAGGTAATCATTACCACAGCATATAATCAATACGCTCTAAAAGGTTATGATCTCAATGTGACAGATTATTTACTGAAACCTTTTACGTTTGAAAGGTTTTTTCAGGCAATTGAAAAAGCGCAGAATAATCTTTCGAAGAAAGAAACAAGCGCCGAAAAGAAATTCATTTTTGTTAAGACGGAGTATCGTTTAGAAAAAGTTTTATTAACCGATGTTTTATACATTGAAGGCATGGGAGACTATCGGAAAATACACACTCATGATAAAAGAATAATGACGCTTCAGACTTTTAAAGATTTTGAACAGGAAATACCTGCTGAAATTATTTGCAGGGTTCATAAATCATTTATGGTTTCGCTTTCTAAAATTGATTCCATAGAAAGAGACCGGATAAAAATTAAAGATGTACTTATCCCGATTTCAGATACTTATAAAAAGCGATTTTTCGCTCTTATTTAATATAATTATGTTTTACTTGTTATCGATGTATGAATTTTAACTCTTGCTTTGTAGGTGACTGTAATAGTCCCAAATTCAGGCAAGTTCCTTTGTCTCTTCAAGGAGTTCGTTCATATTTGGTCTGGAAGCGGGTACAATTCCGGAAGCCTCCAGGTTTCGGGAATTAAGCTTTAGCCTCATTTTCGCGAGAAGATGGGTTTTTTGTTTGCAATAAATTTAATAAATTATGGCTTCAGTCTATATCCTCAAGGCGTAAACTTCTATTATCTCTCGATCCCACAGGGATAAACTCGGAAAAAATGTATCTTGCCTGAACGAACCAAACAATAAATTAATTGAAGATGGTGCCATTGACGCCTACGCAATTAAAAGCTTTACAAAAAAGAAATAATGATGCTAAGAAAAAGGAAACAAATACTAATTGGAATAATTACTTTATGTTCATTAACCCTTAGTCCTTTTCTTAATGCTCAAACGGATATTCAATTGTTAGAAAAGGAGCTAACTAAAATCCAATCTAAATCAAAGATCCCCGGATTTGCTTTAGCTATTGTTAAAAATGATTCTCTCATTTATTCCAAAGGGTTCGGTTATGCGAACATTAAAACCAAGCAACCTTATACAATTGAGACGATCCAACCAATTGCGTCAATCAGTAAAACTTTTATTGGACTTGCACTAATGAAAGCAATTGAACAAGGATATTTCACTTTGGAAACAGATATCAATGATATTCTTCCTTTTAAAATCATTAATCCTTTTCAGCCAAATAGCATTATAAGGATAAAAAACCTTGTCACTCATACTTCCGGACTCATTGATAATGATTCTGTTTTTATAAGCTCATATTCCTTAACTCAAAAACCTAAAATGGATTTTAAAACATTTTTTAAGGAATATTATACTCCATCAGGAAAATTATATTCTTCTTCGAATTTTGCCAATGCCAAACCCGGAGAACAATATAATTATTCGAATATTGCAGCAGCATTGGTTGCTTACTTAATCGAATTAAAAACAAATGTTCCTTTCCCCGAATACACTTCAAAATATATTTTCGAACCATTACAAATGCAGGATACGTATTGGTTTTATGATAGTTCGAAAACGGAGAAATATGCAACACTGTATGAAATCACAAAACAAACATCGCCGGAATATAAAATGCTTTTAAATGCAGACAATAGTGTAAAACCATATATAGATATTACCTACCCTGATGGGAAGCTATACTCTTCCATACAAGATATGACAAAGTACCTGACAGCCATGATTACTGGTTATGCAACAGGCAAAGGAATATTATCCCCCTCTTCTTTTCAAACATTATTTGCTAAACAATATGATGAAACAAATACACCGGCTGACCTGGAAGCAGAGGAGCCTAACCGGGCAGTGTTTTGGGCTTACGACACTAAAGGAAGGATTACACATACAGGAAGCGACTATGGATTGACTTCATTTATTTTATTTGATCCAAAAACAAAAACAGGAGACATTCTATTTTTTAATGCGGCATTTGACGGCGCCAATAATGAAAAAGCAATTAAAGATGTTGCGGCAATTTTAAGCGAAATTGGTAAATTCAAAAATAAATTAAAGTAAAAAATGATGGCGTATATGGTTGCTGTATTTGTTGCCAATTTTTTATCGGCGAAAACCCTATACCACTCATTCAATTGAGTTTATACCCTGCACGGATTTTTATTTATTTACAGATGGATATGCCGGTCAGTTTAGCGGGCCATATGGAAAAAAATTAAATACAAGCTCTTCGAGGAAACAATTATTGCAAATTTAAGCAGTGATCCCGCAAAACAAAAACCGCATTGGATAGCTGGAAAGGCGACCTCGAACAAATTGATGCTGTATGTGTGATCGGATTGTTTTATGATTAAATGCTGCAGATCAAATAAGCGATCGTAAGCGTAGATGACAGTATGAGGGTGATCCAAAATGCGATCATGTGAATTTGAGCAACTTCCGTTATTTTATAATTTCTCCATTTCTGTAAAGGCATTTCGAGTGTGTGCAGGATTGTTTTCATGTTGTGATGTATTAAAGATTACAACACAAATGTATTTTCCGACTGTGACCCGGACGAACCAATTTATTTTGCGGAATGTCGTATGTAAGGTTTTGGGTTATTTATGCGAATTTTGCATGACGCCCCTTCATCTGATGTTTGAAACAAACGCAATCAAATAAAACACATTTTTTGTTCAAAATATATTGTATTTTTAAAATAAGTTTCCGGTTGTTTTGAATGACCCTGTTAGCATTTCTGGTATTGATAATCCAATTGTATTTAGTTGCCTTTATAAACGTAAAACCATGACCGTAGAATTATTAAACCAGGAATTTGAAAGCAACCTTGCCCAATTAAAATCCTATCTTCTGAGAATTACTGCCAGTGCGGCTGATGCGGAAGACATTGCACAGGATACCTACCTGAAAGCAACAGAAAAAATAGCCACTTTCAGAGGCGAATCAAGCCTGAAAACCTGGTTTTTTACTATCGCTTCCAATCTTGCCAAAGATAATTTACGCGCGCAAAAACGCTGGGTGGAAAATGTTACGGACATTACAAGAGCTGCTGCATTGTCCCACCAGGAATTTTTCCAGGAAGCCATGCGCATTCGCACAACCTCTCCAAACGGACAATACGAAGCAAAAGAACACATCGCTTTTTGTTTTACCTGTATTTCAAAATCGCTGCCGCTGGAACAGCAGTTGTGTGTGTTTTTAAAGGAAGTGTATGAATTTAAAGTTTCTGAAATAAGCACCATCCTTGATACAACCGAAGCCATGGTAAAATATTATCTCCATACGGGAAGATCCAAAATGATCCACATTTTTGAAGGGCGTTGTGCACTGATCAATAAAAAAGGTGTTTGCGACCAATGTTCGGAGCTAAACGGTATTTTTAACCCAAAGCAAAACACGCAGGAAGAATTAATGAAAATCGACCTGGTAAAAGAAGCCGAAAAAGGCGATAAGGAACATTTATTTGATTTGAGAATGCAGATCCTGAAAGAAATTGACCCTTTTAAATCCAACGCATCGGAATTGCAACTACATCATTTAGAGCACAATAGGCTGGTAATGGAAAAATATCTGGAAAAAAAAGCCGATTGATCCTATCGTTTTATTCCGCCCGGTCGTCAGAATAGAAAACAAACAAAAAATGGAATTTAATTAATCTTTAAATCATTCGATTATGACAACAACACAAAACGCCCGCCTGAATGACGAAGTCGGGCAGGGAAAAGCAACAACCGTACGAACAACGTTTAGCAGGCAAACATCGGTAAGCACCGACATTAAAGCAGATGCAGCAATTGTATGGGCTTTATTGAACAAAGCATCCGACTATCCGAGATGGAACTCCACCGTAATTTCTATTGAAGGCAATATTGCTTTGGGCGAAACCATTAAGCTGAAATCCACACTGGATGCAAAACGTACCTTCAAATTAAAAGTAAAAGAAGTGGAGCCTTCAAAAAAGCTGGTTTGGGGAGGCGGACAAGGAAACCGCATTTATACCATTACAAATAAAGTAAACGGAGTGCTCACATTTTCGATGACGGAAAAAATCGGGGGATTGATGTTCCCGATGTATGCAAAAATGATCCCGCCTTTTGACCAATCGTTTGAGCAATTTGCAGCCGACCTCAAAAAAGAAGCAGAAACCATTATGAACGCAAAATAATTTATTTAACCCTAAAAACTATCCATATGAAAATCGTAAAAGTAACTTATACAACCAAAGCAGAATTCTCGGAACAAAACCAAGCCAACATAAAAAAGGTAATGGACGAACTGCAAAAATTAAATTATCCCGGTATTAATTACCATTGCTGCTTGTCTGCAGATAATAAAACATTTATCCATACCGCATTTATGAGATCGGAAGATGATCAGAAGCTGTTGAACGAAGTGCCTGCGTTCATACATTTTCAGGAACAATTAAAAGCAAGCGGCCCGGAAGCACCTCCTAAACAGGAATTGCTAACTTTGGTAGGTTCAACAAATAGTATTTTTTAAACTAAAATAATCTGAATCATGAAAAATAAGATCGGAACAAAAGAAAAACCAATGGCCTTGAAAACACCGCCATTAACATCGGAATACACGATGCACGTGGATGAAAAAGATGGTAAAGAAGTATTGGTATGCACGGTTGGTAAAACCGTTTTGTTGTATGATATGCGTTGCCTGAACGATCTGCATGCGATGCTGAAAAAGCACGGTGACTGGATGGAGCTTGGCAGCGCCGACGAACAAAAACCGGCAAAAGAAGGAACGGTGGAAGCATGGGGACGCTCCGAAAAAAACCCGGTTGGCGGCTGGTACGGACTTAAAAAGGGATTACGCGGGCGCTTTGGAATGTACATTCCGCCATTGATGGAAAAACTGGGGCTTGCAGAAGTAACCCACGATCCGAAAGGAAATAAAATGAAAGCGAAATAAATTTTCACCCTGTTTTTAGAAATATTTTAAACCCTGTTTTTGCAAAAAAACAGGGTTTAATTTTATCCATGCATTTTTACAGATGTATACAAATTGGTTTATCTTTATTAAAACCTAATAAAATAAAAAGCAATAGAAAATCAATATGGCAAAACAACATATATTTTTTGGCAAAACCGTCAATGCTCCTTCCCTGAAAGGGATAATGGAAAATAAATTAGTACAGGCAAAACGGATAGAGCTGAATTTTGAAGGTGGGCACAAAGTGCTTTTAAACCCGGAAAATTCCCAGGCTGCAAGCTGGGCAAAGCTGATCGGTTATCTTCAAAAAAATAACCGGCCGGTATATATAACAACCGATAACGAAATTGTTACAAATGTATTGATCCCGGAAGCAGCCCGTGTATGGGAGGTTTGGGACGCAGATGAAAAAACGGTGCATGTTTCTTTTTATACATCCACTGCATTGCATTATTTGCGCCGCGATCATCCGCATTTTAAAAAAATGCTGGAAGCCCTGCAAAATGCTGTAGGTAAAGAGTTGCCTTTGCTTGTTACATCCACGCATACTGATTTTGAGATCATTGATGTGAGAGATCTTCCTGCTGATCTTGCAAAAACAGAAGCAAAAATTATTCTTAAATCGCCGGAAACTGCTGAAATTAAAGAGGAAGAAAAGGTGGTAACCATGCAAAGGGCAATGGAATTGTTTGAAATGATTGACAAAAAAGCCTGCATACCGCATGATCTTGCCAATCCTTGCATTCCTTTCCTGTATCCATCAAACGGTTGCTGGGTAAGGGCGCACCTGATGTGTTATTTTTTGAGAAAAGAAAAAGAAACGCCTAAAAAGATCTGGAGCTCCGGACAATATTTACAGGCCCGCTCCTCCAATGTGCCCGGATGCCTGATTAAATGGACATGGCATGTGGCTCCAACACTTATGGTGGAACAAAAAAACGGTGAGATCATAAAAATGGTTTTTGATCCATCGATACACAATGCGCCTGTTACTGTTAAAAGATGGCTGGAGCTTCAAACCGATCCAAAGGTAACATCAAGGGAAACCGAATGGGATTGGTATAAATTCTGGGGTGGAGAGCGCTCGCAGCCGGATGCAAATGAAGACATGCAGGAGTTCAGGGATTTGCTGGAAAACATGTGGAGCAAATATGGATTGCCGCCGTATGAATGTACAGAGTGAAATCAGTATTCATGAATTTAATTAGCCCCGGCTCGCAAGGACCGAGGTTTTTTATTTGTTTTTTCGAAGCAAAAATAATGGGATGGCACAAAGTTTTAAATGCTTCTATGAACTAACAAACTGAAATTCTCATTTCTAAAATAAATTTAATCATGAAAACAAGCACAATCCTTTTAACAGGTATGATCGGCCTTTCGGCTTCAATATATGCACAGGATAATAATTTAGTAATGAACGGCTCATTCGAGAATGTTTCCGGAATGGTACACAATACCGGCATTGATTGTTTGACAGATAGTGTAACCAGCTCCAACAATACAACCGTTGATTTTTTTACAAAAAAATCGTGCTCGGCAGAATACTCCGTTCCTAAAAATTACATGGGAACGCAGGAAGCCAAAGCCGGTGACAATTATGCAGGCATCATTGCTTATTATGGTGATGAAGCTGGTGTTTTTAAAACTCGTCCAGGTTATCAAAAATACAGTGAGTACATCCAGCTGAAGCTGCGGGAGCCTTTAACAGCTGGTGCGGTGTACATGGTAAGCTTTAATGCAAGCCTTGCAGAAGGCAGCGCTTATGCTGTTTCCGGGCTTGGAGTATATTTTACATCCACTAAAATGAATGTTCAGAACAATGCATTCCTAAAAGTAACACCTAATATTGTTTCCACAGATGTTATCAAAAGCAACGACTGGGTGACATTTACAGGAGCTTACGTGGCAACCGGCGGTGAGCGTTATTTAACGCTTGGCTGTTTCCAGGATTACATGGATACTATAAAAGTAATTGCGCCGAACACCAACAATTCGCGTAAAGCTTATTATTACATTGACAATGTATCGATGGCGCCGTCGGTTAAAACCGACGATATACAGGATGTGAGCATGATCCTTTACGGAAATTGTTACCAGCTTAAAAACCTGAATTTCGAAACCGATAAAGCAACCATTCTTGCTACTTCTTATGATGAATTAAATTCACTGGTGCATTTTTTGAAAACATATCCTTCTGTTTCTGTTTACATTGACGGGCATACAGACAAAACCGGAACAGAACAACACAACGATAAATTATCGGAAGACCGTTCGGTATCTGTAAAAGATTACCTGGTTAAAAACGGGATTAAAGAAAATCGCTTAAAAGCGCGTGGTTTGGGTGAAAGCCAGCCAATCGATACAAAACATGATGATAGTTATGTAAACAGGCGTGTGGAAATTACCGTTTGTGAGGTGAAATAAAAACATTCTAAATTCCCTTTCCGGGATTTTAAAAGCGACACGTGAGTGTCGCTTTTTTATTTAAAAAATACTACTTTTAAATATTAAACGAAAAACAGGAAATGAATAAGATTCCCACTTTATATGAATGGGCAGGCGATGTAAAAACATTTGAAGCATTGTTCACCGCATTTTATGAAAAGGTGCTTAAAGATGAGTTGTTAGGGGAAGTCTTTAAAAACATGTCGCCGGAACACATAAAGCACGTTTCACACTTTGTTGCAGAGGTATTTGGCGGCCCGGCGCTGTATACATCCGAAGATGGCGGCAGTCATGCAGCAATGATCGGCAAACACATCGGGAAAATGCTGACGGAAGAAAAGCGTCAGCGTTGGGTGCAGCTGTTGATGCAAACGGCAGATGAGCTGGGATTAAAAAGCGATCCTGAGTTCCGTTCTGCATTTGTGGGGTACATCGAGTGGGGTACACGCATTGCTGTGATCAACTCCGCTTTAAAAGAAAATCCAATGGAAAAATCCGAGCCGATGCCCAAATGGGGATGGGGCGAAACGGGCGGGCCTTATATTCCGGGGTAAATAATTTTCACAAAAAAAGATAAACGAACGAACATTCGCTTATCTTTGCGTTTGTAAATGAGATTAAAAGACGATAATAAAGCACAAACCATCCGCCAAAAAGCGATCGAAATGATCGTGAAAGAAGGTTTTGACGGATTGAGCATGCAAAAATTAGCTAAATCGGCAAAGATCTCTCCCTCCACCATTTACATTTATTTTGAAAACCGCGAAGATCTGCTGAATAAATTATTCATGGAAACCGAAGCAGATTTTGAAAAAGATGCATTGCGCAGTTTTGATCCTGAAATGAGCTTTGAAGAAGGACTTTGGCTGCAATGGAAAAACAGGTACAAGAACATTACAAAAGATCCGCTACGGTTTTATTTTCATGAGCAATTCCGCAATTCGCCATTGATCAAACACAAAGACATCAAACAAACTGAGTTCAGAAAAAGCATTTCCTTATTTGTAAAAAATGCAGTAGCCCGAAAAGAAATTGCTGCGCTACCACAGGAAATATTCTGGGCAATGGCATACGGCCCTTTTTATACGCTTATTAAATTTCACCTGGACGAAAGCACCATGGCCGGAAATAAATTTTCGCTTAGCGAACAAAAAATGAAACAGGCATTCCAATTGGTTATGAAATCTCTAAAACCTTAATTTTTTATCAAATAAACGTACGAACGTTCGTTTATTTTAAAATTCACCCCATGAAACTAAATCACTTAAACTTAATTGTAACAGATGTTGCAGCGGCAGTTATATTTTTTGAAACCTACTTTGATTTTAAATGTACGCTCACAAAAGGCGATAATGTAATTGCGGTGCTGGAAGGCGAAAATAATTTTACGCTGGTGGTAATGACACAAAAACAAGGCGAAGTAAGTTACCCGCCAAATTTCCACATCGGTTTTATGTCTGATACCAAAGAAGAAGTAGATGCCGTACATAAAAAACTAAAGAACGGGAACATTTTGCTGCCCGGTGAGCCCGGAAAAATAAGGGACAGCTATGGCTTTTATTTCCATTTCGACGGTATTATGATCGAAGTGGGGCATTACACAAAAAAAAAGTAAGCCAGTGTTCAGCAAAAGATAATCAGGAATTGAAAAAACAACATTAAAAAAAGCCTCCCAATTTTATCAGGAGGCTTTTTAATGTTAATTTATTTTTGTAGCTGATCTGCGTTGGGTGCGGGCATTGCTTTTTGTTGTACTGTTTTTCTTACCATTTGCGGTTTTGCTTTGTAAGGCCTTGTGCTGGTATTGTGTGCAGCTGTTGCGGAATGCTCTTCTGGTGGCGGTGGTGCCGCCTCCGTTTGCCGGGTCGGTTCGGCTGCTACCGGTCTTGGAGCTGGTGGCGGTGCTGGTTGGACCATTGGTGCACTTTCTGTTCTGGCTGCCGGTTCGGCTCTTGCAGGAACTGGTGCGGGAGCCGGAGCCGGTTTTGGTGCTTCTGCCCGAAAGGCCGGGTTTGCTTTTTGCGGTTGCTGTGCAGTGGCTGCAAAAGAGGCTATTCCCAGGAAGGCGATCATTAAACTGAGTTTTTTCATTGTCGGATTTTTATGTGTTACAAAAATGCTCACAATACTAATGCCATTTAAAGGATTTAAAAAATCGCGGGCGTTAAACTGTGTTAAAATGCAATCCTCTTTCACTCCGTTAGTAGCAAACTGCTATAAAAGGATTAATAAGGAGCAGAACCAGCTCCGTAGGAGCGGCCTGCAATGATTTGGCACTGTATGTTTTACAGGCCGCTCCTACGGAGCTTGCTTTTCATTATTTCTTTGTCAGTGTTACTATAGTTAGCTCCTAACAAAGCACTGTTTAATGGGATGCAATCTTTTTTTTCCTAAATTTGCCACCGCATGAATTACTACATCATTTACAAGCCGTACAAGATTATTTCCCAATTCACCTCCTCGCACCGCAAAAAAAAATGCCTTGGCGAACTGGGCTTTACATTTCCAAAAGATGTATATCCCGTAGGGCGCCTGGATGAAAACAGCGAAGGATTGCTGATCCTGACCAACGATAAAAAATTAAATTTCAAATTATTAAATCCCGAATTTCAGCACAAGCGCATTTATCTCGTGCAATTGCAAGGAATTATCACTGCAGAAGCAATAAAACAATTGGAAAGTGGCGTTACCATTGCGTTGGATGCCGGTCCGTATTTAACCCGGCCCTGTAAAGCAAAAATTGTCCCGAAGCCTGAAAAGCTTCCTCCACGCGGACATCCGATCGCCGAAAGCTTACCGACTTCCTGGATTGAGCTCACACTAACCGAAGGAAAATTTCACCAGGTGCGCAAAATGACTGCTGGCGTTGATTTTCCATGCCTGCGATTGATTCGCATTGCCATCGAAGATATTCGTTTGGAAACCATGCAGCCTGCCGAAGTACGCGAACTGAAAAGAGATGCCGTTTACAAAAAATTAAACATCCCGCTTGATTAACAGGTATTGATCACTGATCCGTTTGATCGCCAATTCCGTAATCCGTTTATTGAACCCCGCTTTATTATTAAAATAAAAATCCAGTTCGGCCGCAGTAAAAAAGCCGGTAATGCTGCCAATGAGTAACTGCTTGTAAGATTGATCTTTTTTTAAAATGGCATGGATCGTTTCCATTTTTGTTTCTTCTTTCATCTCTTCCCACATGATTTTCTTTTCGGTAAGGTAATTGCTAAACGACCGCAAAATAAAATCATTCTGGAATTTTAATACAGGGCGAAGTGTTTCTCCCTGGTATTTTTCAGCCGGTGTTGATCGCTCCGTATCTATTGTTAATTGTGGCCGAAGCGCTTTTAATTGTTCATCGCGTTGATCTTTCATAGTCAATAGTACAAAATAAACAGGAGATTGTTTTAAACCTGAACCGATTGATTCTTTTTGATCTGCATCACCCCATTTTGGGACTTTAGTTATACTAAATAAAATTTCTTACTTTCGTTATTCGGCAAACTACTCTTTATGTGTGTGCTAAACACTAATTATATAGATAAGCAAATTTCCCCGCTTTGCAGATGCCTTCTGCTAATGGCCGTCCTTTTGTTTTTTTCAGGTCCGGCTGCCTTCGCACAAGCTCCGGGAATGCTCGAATTTGGCGGACGCACCGTAAAAGATAACAAACCCATTTCCGGTGCCACGGTTACTGTATACAGAAACGGCAACATCAACCAGGAAGAGATAAAAACCGGTAAAAATGGTAAGTTTCGCTTTTACCTCGTATTCGGTTCTGATTATAAAATTACCTTTTCGTATCCCGGTTGTGTGGACATGTTCCTGATGGTATACACCAGCAAATTACCAAAGGAGCGAAGCGACCTGTTCCCTTTATATGAAACCGAAATCCCATTTTTTGAATCCAATAATGCCCAGGTAAGGCTGAGCAAGTACAAAAGCCCATTTACCAAAGTGATCTACGACGGCAAAAAAGCTTTCATGGATGACGAAGCTTACCTGGCGGCATTTACAAAAGATCTGCTCATTGATCCCTCGGAACAGGCAAAACTCTTTGCCGAAAAAGAAGCTGCTGAAAAAGCAGAAAAGGACAAGCTCGAAGCCGCGGAAAAAGCAAAACGCGATGCCGATGATAAAGTACGAAAAGATGCCGATGATAAACTGCTGGCAGAGCAAAAAGCAAAAGAGGATGCCCTTGCCAGGGAACTGGAACTTGCACGTTTAAAACAGGAAGCAGATAAAAAACAAAATGTGGATAAAAGCATGGAAACCGAAGCCATGCACCTGCAGCGGGAGAAAGAAGAAAAAGAACAATTGGCAAAAAAGAACAAAGAGATTAAAACCAAATATGAAAATGATCTGCTAAAACTGGTGGCGGAAAATGAGCGTATTGCCAAAGAAAAAGCATTCAGTAAACAAAAGCTGGAAGCACATTCCAATACCGTGATCGAGCAAATGAAAAGGGAAACGGAGCTGAAAGCGAAAGCCGACGGGTTGCGGGAAGAAGCTGAACTGAAGAAAAAGAAAGAGCTGGAAAACAAGCAATACAAGCTTAACGAAATGCGCAAGCTTGTGGAAGCGGCTGCATTTGCAGACCGTTCGGTGAAGATCGGCAATCAGAAAGTAATACCGGATGCCACACATTACGTGCGCAGGATATTGCCAAACGTAGCAGTAACTGTAGACGACGGCTATATAAAAACCGTACGTACCACCGTAGTAACACAAGGGAAACAACAGGATACGTACCGGAAAGAAACGTATTTCTGGGGCAGCACCTATTGTTATAAAAACAACATTGAAATTGATGAAATAACATACAATGCAGAAGTAGGATACTACTCATCGTATGAAAATAAATAAGTGACTCTCACAAGCTTATACATTTTTTAAAATGAAAAAATATAAATTATTCTTCGCGGTTATGCTGGCAGGCCTCCTCTCGTGCTTCCAGCTGATGTACGCACAAACTACCAGTTTTATTTACTACGGCGTGGAACAGGGATTGCCGCAATCGCAGGTGCAGTGCATCACTCAGGATGATGATGGAAACCTGTGGGTGGGAACACTTTCGGGATTAACCAAATACAACGGCCGCGAATTCAAAATCTTTTCACGCACCGATTCACTCGCCGAAGATTGGGTGACCTCGCTTTGCAAAGATAAAACCGGAAACATTTGGTTTGGGCACTGGGCTGGCGGTGTATCCATGTTTAATTACAAAACGCAAAAAATTGAAAATTTAAATTTAGAAGAATTCACCCGCTTTAAAACCGTTACCTGTATTACACAGGATGAGAAAGGCCGCTTCTGGATCGCCACCGAAGGCGCCGGGGTTTTTATCTACGATCCGGCAAATAAAAAAATGAGCACGCTCATTAAAAAAGACGGCTTGAGCAGCGATAATGTGTACACCGTTTGTTTGGACCAAAAAGGAAATGTTTGGGTGGGAACGGATATCGGGATCACCATTTTTGATGAAAATCAATTAGCGGTGCACAGCATTTTAAATATCGGGAACGGATTGCACAGCAACCGCATTACCTGTATGGGGCTGGTAAATGAAAACGAAATGTGGATCGGAAGCGCTGATGCCGGCGTGATGGTGCTAAAAGTAAAAGATGATTTTAAAGTAACGCAACCGGTTAAAGCAATTGAAAATGCCGGTGAACGCATTGATATGAAAAACGGGCTTTCGTCGGTATTTATTAATTGCATTACCGAAGACCGATCGCACAATATATGGATCGGGACAACCGGCGGCGGCGCAGCCAAATGCGTTCCATTTCCTTCGGCCGACCGCGCTGAAGCCATTTCCAAAGCCATCATCTATAATTACAATACCAAACAGGGATTGAATTATTTTAATGCCAACACTATTTTCCAGGATCGCGAAAACAATGTGTGGATCGGTACCGACATCGGCCTCAACCAATACCACGGCGAGCGTTTCCAAATCTATGATGAGGCCGACAGCCTTACCAATAACCTGGTGTGGACTACGTTATGCGACCGCGAAGGAAATTTATGGCTGGGTACAAATGACGGCGTTTCCAAAATTTCGTTCAGTTATTCGGGCATCAATCACAAGCAAAATCACACCATCAAAAATTACAATACAAAAGATGGCCTGAGCAGCAATGTGATCCTTTCCTCTTTCGAAGATAAAGAGGATAATTTATGGTTTGGTACAGGCTACGGTGGGGTTTGCAAATTCAATAAAACGACCGGTAAGTTTGAAACCATCAATAAAGAAAGCGGCTTAACCGATGATGTAGTGTTTGCGATAAGCGACGATAAGCAGGGAAATATTTGGTTTGGCACAAAAGAAGGCGCTTCCAAATACGACCCTGTTGCAAAAACATTCCGCAATTATACCATCGCTGATGGATTGGGTGGCAACAATGTGTACCGCATTTTCAAGGATAGCAGGGGCAATCTATGGTTTGGCGCTTTGGGCGGAAACCTCTCTATGTACGACGGCTCCACATTTAAATCCTTTGATGAATCTGATGGCATGCACCACCGCTTTATTTTATGCATCAATGAAGATAAGCAACACAACGTATGGTTTGGCGCTTATGGCGGCGGCCTGTATAAATACGATGGAAAAACATTTACCAATTACACTGTTAAGGAAGGATTAACCACCGATTCGCCTTACTCGCTTATCTGCGACAACGATGGTTACATGTGGATCGGCAGCAGCCGGGGTATCGATCGCTTTGACGAAAAAAATAAAAAATTTATCCATTACGGTAAACCGGAAGGGTTCCTGGGTGTGGAAACCAACCCAAATGCCGTGTGCATGGACAAGGAAGGAAACCTTTGGTACGGAACCATTATGGGCGCTGTACGCTATTGCCCGAAAGAAGATAAGGCCAACAATGTGGAACCGAAAACCTTCATCACCGGCATGAAGCTGTTCATGAAAGAATCGGCTTTCCCGGATGATGGCCGTTTTTCCTACGACATGAACCACCTCACATTTACGTTTGTAGGCGTGAGCCTTACCAACCCCGAAAATGTACAATATCAATACAAGCTTGAAGGTTTTGATAAAGACTGGCTGCCGGGGTATACCAAAGCCAACGAAGCCGTTTACACCAATCTGCCACCGGGATCATATACATTTATGGTTCGTGCCTGCAACAGCGATGGCACCTGCAATGCGCAACCGGCCAGCTACAAATTTTTTATTGCTCCGCCATTCTGGCAAACAGCCATTTTCTACATTTTTATTGCATTGTTTGCAGTTTTCGGGATCTATGTATTTGATAAGATCAGGACCAAATCGCTGAAAAAAGCGAAAAAGGTTCTGGAAGAAAAAGTAGAAGAACGCACAGAAGAGCTTGCCGGAAAAAATGCGGAACTAGCGGAAAAAAATAAAGACATTACCGACAGTATCCGCTATGCTAAACGTATTCAGGAAGCCATTTTACCGCCGGATATCCTGGTAAAGAAATACTTGCCGGATGCTTTTATTTTTGCAAAACCAAAAGACATTGTTAGTGGCGATTTTTATTGGGTGGACAAAAAAGGAGAACAGGTTTTATTTGCAGCAGTGGATTGCACCGGGCATGGGGTTCCGGGTGCATTCATGAGCATTGTGGGGCACAATATCCTCAACCAGGCAGTGGCAGAAAGCCCAGTGATTGTTCCGGCTTTGTTACTCGATCGCCTCAACAAAGGCGTAAGCGAAACACTGAACCAAACATCGGAAGAAACAAAATTACGGGATGGAATGGACATTGCACTGTGCGCGATCAATTTCAAAACACTGGAATTGCAGTTTGCAGGCGCTTACAATCCATTGTTCATTGTACGCGGCGGCGAATTTATTGAAGTTAAAGGCGAGAATATTGCCATTGGAAGCTACACATCGTCCAACCAGCAGAAATATACCAACCATACGATCCAACTGCAAAAAGGCGATACGATCTATGTATTCTCCGATGGTTACGCAGATCAGTTTGGCGGCCCGGATGGTAAAAAATTCAAGCAAACACAATTTAAAGCTATGCTCGCTGCACTCAATGGCGTATCAATGCAACAACAACAACTGGTGATTGAAAAATCCATTGAAGAATGGCGCGGCGTATTGCAGCAGGTGGATGATATTTTGGTGATCGGAGTGAGGATTTAACTCAAAGGCTTGTTGTGTGGTGCTGAATGCAGAATACACAGATTTGTAAATTTGTATTAATCCGTATTCGTAAAAATGAGTGAAAATAAATCAAACCATATATTAAGTACCTCTTCCAACCTACTGGGATTTTGCCTCGTGGTGCTTACTTCCCTGAAAGTATCACGCTTTAACGAAACCACGTTGATTGATGAATTTACAGGGGTTGCCAGCATTGTACTGATGGGAAGCTGTTTGCTTTCTTTTTTAGCCATGCGTACAAAAAATGCGGCGCTGGGTAATCGTTACGAACGCATTGCGGATATCGTTTTCCTGGCCGGACTGCTGCTGATCTTTTTGATCATTTTCCTGATTGCATTTACGATTGCATTTTGATTGGAGCTTACAGGTTCAGCGTTTATTGGTTTGCTGTGCGCAGATGCAGTGTAGTTTTTTGATCAGTTAATTAAATTACATACCAACGTTTGTTATGATTCCTTCAAGAATTCCGGGCTCCTGAAAGGAGAGTCCTTAGCATAAAGCAAACAAACGGCACAGTTTCGTTCCTGTTCGTTATCCGTATTATTTCTTTTTCCCTTCCAGCAGTGAATTCACTTTTTTCAGCAGTTCGTATTTTTCTTTGAGATCGGAAAGCTGGTATTTCAGTTGGTTGAAATCAACGTCCTCCTGCACGGGATATGCTTTATTGCCTTTTGCCAGCTTGATGGTATCTTTTGTAGGGGCCAGCTTTGGATTGAGATACAATGAAAAAAAATCGAATTTGAGCGCCTTCCCCACTTTTTCAAGTAAAGCAGTATCGATAGACTCTCTTTTAAAAATACCGTAAACATTCTGTTTCGAGGTATTTATAATTCTGCCTAATTCAGTGGGGCCCATCCGTAACTCATTGGCACGTTGTTTTATTCTTTCACCAATATGTATTTTCATAAGTACAAAATTGGTATGCTCATGGGCAATTATATATTAAAATAATATCGTAAAAATTGACCATTAGTAAATAATAAATTGACTTTGAGGTAAAAAATCAATTACTTTGTATTTAAAAGCACTACATTGTAGTGAAATTTGCGACATTTTTAATTCAGAAAAGATGATAGTATTAACCCTGTTCTGCGAAAGCTGCGGAAAAAAAATGAAAGCCAAAACCGGTAAAGGCAAGGCAAATGTTTATTCTGTAAAAGCGGCACAGCCCAAAACGATATTGAACCAGTACCGGCAATTGCTGGAGAACCATCCGGAGATTATTAACGGGTTGCTGATTCATTAAAATAAAAAAACGTCATTTCGTTTGAAATGACGCTATTTAAAAATTTAGCAAGCTCCTTTAGTTCGAAGCACCCAGGTCGAATTGCAAAGCATCTTCGAAAGCAAGTGTTGATTCGCCTTCGGCAACAATACCATGTCCGGTGGTGGTTAAACCTGTCTCTTTTGCGCTCAGCACTTTTTTGCTTGCTTTAATAGCAGCAACCGGTGTAACGCTCAAGCCGTTCAACTCCATTTTAAGTTCTTTTAAACACATACCCAAAGCAATTGCTTTTTTGGTATCGTTTATAATGAACTCCACATCGAAATCATCCGCAGACGATTTTGATTTCACGGTAAAGTCAATTTTATTTTCAATGCAATATTCGATCAGTGAAGCGATGTTTTTCTTTTTCACTGATACGGTTGGTCTTTCTTCGTTCGTAAAACTCATGGCAAAAAAATTTTTAAATATTTATTTATAATTTATAACCGATAGTAAAGTTAAACCATCGCTCCTCTATATCAAAGTGAAAAGTATTAACAGGTTTTAACCACCTGTTGATGAATTGTTGATATTAAAATCAAGTCGTTTTTAATCAAAAAAGATAAAAAAACGAACAAAAATTTGTGTTTTCTGTTCGTTTTCGATCAAAATCGTTCTTTTTTAGTTTTTTACCAGGCTCAGGATGGAATCAAAGATCCAACGCCCGTCGATGTTATTCAACTCACCATCAGTTGCACGCTCCGGATGCGGCATCATTCCAAATACATTTTTGCCTGCGTTGCACACGCCGGCAATATTTTCGGTAGCGCCATTCGGATTGGATTCAGAAGTTACATTTCCTTTTTCATCGCAATAGCGGAAAAGGATCTGCCCGTTCTCATTCATCTTTTTTAGGGTATCGGCATCTGCATAGTATTTTCCTTCGCCATGCGCGATAGGAATTTTGAGAGCTTTGCCGGTAGGAACTTCAGATGTTATTAAGGTAGAATTGTGTTCGGCTTTGATGTGTACATTTTTGCAGATAAATTTGCGTTCATCATTGTGCAGCAATGCGCCCGGTACCAATCCGGCTTCGCAAAGGATCTGGAACCCGTTGCAAACACCCAGCACATAACCGCCTTTGCCTGCAAATTCAATTACTTTTTCCATAATGGGCGAGAAACGTGCAATTGCCCCGGAGCGCAGATAATCGCCATAGGAGAAACCGCCGGGAAGAACAATAAAATCACAGCCCTGCAAATTGGTATCTTTGTGCCACAGCTCTACAACCTCCTGCCCCATGATGTTGCGTAAAATATAGATCATGTCCTGGTCACAGTTGGACCCCGGAAAAATTACAACTCCAAATTTGCTCATATCTGATGGATTTTTTCTGAATTACAGGTTGCAAAGTTAGGAATAAAACCGCTGGCAGAAACCCTTGTGAGTATCTTGTTTAAAAAATAGTTGCAATCAGGTCGGTAAAGATCCCAACCAGCAATAGCAAAAACAGGATCTCACCCCACAATTCCTTTTTTTGTTTTAAAAAATAATTGGAACAGATAATGGCCGCCGGTATGGCCAGCAGTGAAAAATAAACGGTGGAAACAGCGGGTGCCAGGAAAAGTGAAAGAATAGAGAACAGGAACAGCCAAAGTGTGAGCGTAATGGCCTTCTTTGTTTTTTGGGCGCCGCTTCCCAAACCGCTGAACAGCTTACCGAATGATAAAATAACGATGATCCATCCAACGGTGATCAGGAAATAAAAAGATTGGGACAGGTCGAATGAGGGGCGTTTAAACCCCATCGGAAAAATAAATTTATCGAAGAACAACGATTGCAGCTGGTTGTTCCAGAAGTACCAGGTAAACACAAAAATATAAGGAACCAGGACGCCAACAAAGGAAATGGCCCATTCGCGCCAGTTAAAAGGGCGAAAAATAATGAGGGAAATGCCGATAACCGGAAAAAAAACAATGCATGGAAAATAGAACAGGCTGGCAATGGAGATGAGCAAGCCGGTGTCAAAAAATTGGGAAAAAGCAGTGTCTTTACGATACGAATTAAAGATCTTGCTCAGGGCGAACAGCAGGAACAGGTTGGAAAAAATAAGCGGGTGCAGTTCCAGCATGGCATTGTTGTTACTCATAAAAACGAGGTAAAACAATGCCGTAAGGTTGGTTTTTTTGGTGAGGACTTCGTTTTCATTCACAATGTAATTGAGAATAAAAGCTTCGGCAAGCACCAGGATAAGGGCAACCAGGGAGCTCAGCCATTGAATTTTCGCCAGCGGCATTGCAAGGAGATCGTACAGCGGCATTGCATGGTTTACCGTCAAAGGCTGAGGAGCAACAAAGCCGAAAACCCATATTGCTATTGCAATGAAGGGCAATAGAAAGAAGGCAGAAGCTGTATTGGATTTAAAAAAGCGGATGATCATAGTTTACGAGCCTAAAAATACGTTGAATTTTTTATGCAATTTCAAATTAATTTGTACTTTTGGCGATGTTGAATTAAAAATTCCTGAACTATGAACATGACAGATATTTTTTACGGTATTGGTAACTTTTTCCAATGGACATTCAAATGTATGAAAGGCTTTGGTAACGGGCCTAATTTAGTATTTTGGCTGATCATCGGCGCATTGATCGTTACATGGCTGCGCATGCAGGCCAAATTTAACCAGGAAGCAAAAAACAAAGGAACCTTGAAATAAGCGTTCAGATAAATCCTTTAAAAGCCTTGAATTTTAACAAATTCAGGGCTTTTGTCTTTTAAAACCATTGCCGTTCATGTATTTTTAACAAAATAAATTTGACTTTTATAAATTTATCGCTACCTTTAACATTAGAAATCATCCCCTTTTAACACAAAAAACGGAAAATTAAAAATTTCCGCAGCTTGTAAATGATTTTTGAACGCATGAAAAATATAGTAAAAATTAGTCTGGTTTGTGCAACGATACTTGCTTTTGCAAGCTGTCGCAAAACCGATTTTGATGATGTTACACCGGGCAATACGTCGAACCATACAACAAAATTGTATCACGACGGCTCAACGGATGATGGCAGTGGGAGTACAGGAGGAGGCGGTATATTTACCGACAGGGACAAGTGTAAAAAATGCCATGGCGGCGGAACTACTTCAAGTGGTAAATCGTTGGAAATTAACTGGCAGGCGCCTTACATGAGCAACGGAGAGTATGCAAGCATTGAAGAACTGGTTAACAATTTTGATTTTGTGAATTACGTGCATTTAAGAAAAAATAATGCGACCACCAATGCACTTGTTTCTAAGACTCAAGCAGGCATTACCCCGGAAGAAAAACAACAATTGATCGATTATCTGAAAAATCTTGCTGCTGCATCAACAGTAGCTCCAACAAAATAGATAACGGTTTTTTAAAATATTTAAAACCTCTGCGGATTCCGTGGAGGTTTTTTGTTTTGATTATGTTCAGATGAATGGCACTGTGTGCCCCTTACCACGAAGGCGTAAAGAAGAAAAGGCTTATTTATTCCTTTCTTAATGTTTGGCCAGAAGAATTGAAATTTTTAAATTCTCAAAAAGGATTAATCATCCCTTTTAACACCCCATTTATAATTATTTATTATAATATACTTCCAGGTCTTTCCCGATATCACTGCGGTAATATTTTCCTTTGTACTGAATGCGCTCTGCGTTTGCAAATGATTTTTGCAGCGCTTCCTTCATAGTAGTGCCCTGGGAAGTGATAGCGATCACACGGCCGCCATTGGTAACCGTCTGGCCGTTGGCAACAGTAGTCCCGGCATGGAATGCTATACTGCCTTCTACCAATTCCAGCCCTGTAATAACATCTCCTTTTTTATATTCTTCGGGATAGCCGCCTGCAACCATCATTACGGTAGTGGCAAAATCAGGATCCACTTCAAATGTTTTTTCGTGCAGGTTTCCATTAGCTACGCCTTCAAACAGATCGAGCAGATCGGATTTGATGCGCGGTAATACTACTTCTGTTTCGGGATCGCCCATGCGCACATTGTATTCGATCACTTGCGGATCGCCGTTGACGTTCATAAGACCAATAAAAATAAACCCTTTGTACAGGATATTTTCTTTTTTTAACCCATTAATAGTAGGGATAATCACACGCTCTTCCACTTTTTTGATGAAGGCCTCATCTGCAAATGGAACCGGGGAAATGGCGCCCATGCCGCCGGTATTAAGCCCTGTATCACCAACACCAATGCGTTTGTAATCTTTTGCTGCGGGTAAGATCTTATATGAATTTCCATCGGTAAGTACAAATACGGAAAGTTCGATTCCTTTTAAAAATTCTTCGATCACCACTTTCGCGGAAGCGTTACCAAACTTGGCATTGGCAAGCATTTCAGAAAGCTCCAGCTTTGCTTCAGCCAATGTATTGGGAATCACTACGCCTTTACCGGCAGCCAATCCATCGGCCTTTAATACGTATGGCGGCTCCAGTGTTTCGAGGAATTTTAATCCTTCATTAAGTGTTTCTTTTGTGAATGTTTCGTAGCGGGCAGTCGGGATGTGGTGGCGGAACATAAATTGTTTGGAAAAATCCTTGCTGCCTTCCAGCTGTGCGCCGTCTTTTTGCGGCCCGATCACAGGGATGCTTTTCAGATGTGCATCCGCCAGGAAAAAATCGTGAACACCTTTCACTAATGGATCTTCGGGGCCAACTACTACCATGCTGATGCTATTCTCCAGCACAAATTTCTTAATGCCTTCAAAATCCGTTGCTGCGATGTTGACGTTGGTACCATAGGAAGTGGTGCCAGCATTTCCGGGCGCAATAAAGAGCTTACCGATTTTTTTGCTTTGAGATAATTTCCATGCATACGCGTGTTCACGTCCGCCGGAGCCAAGAATAAGGAGATTCATACGGGAAAATTTTTATGCTGCAAAGTAACAAAAAAAGTAGTGTGCTCATTCTGTGTTTTATTTTTTGAAGGCAAAAAGTAACAAAAACCTTTTCTGGCCTGCAAGGTAATTTTTCCTTCCGCTATCGCTGCAGGAAAACCGCGGTTAATTTCGCGATGCACTTTAGCTCTTCGTTACTTTAATTCTGCTCCGCTCATTCCCGCTATTACTGCCCAGGCCGAAATAATCTATAGGATGAAACGCATATTATTTTGTAAGTATCGGTTTACAATGGTAATTCAAACCGGCTAACTAATGACTAATATCTAAATACTCTTTATTAACTTTGCTGCATGACCATTCGCCCGCATATATTTAACGATTTACCTGTTATTGCAGCACAAAGCATGCGTTTGGGCGGCGTGAGCCCGGCACCATTCGTTTCGATGAATTTGGGATTATCGGTGAATGATGATGAAAAAAATGTGTGGAAAAACCGGGAGCTTTTTTTCGGCGGATTGGGTATTGAGCTTTCTCAACTTGCAAAAAGCCACCAGGTGCATGGCACGCATGTACATGTTGCAAATGCAGCAGGAAGTGTGGAAGGATTTGATGCACAGATCAGCAATAAACCGGGAGTTTTTTTAGTTGCTTCGATCGCGGATTGCACGCCGATACTGATCTATGATACAAAGAATAAAGCGATAGCAGCCATTCATGCCGGCTGGAAAGGCACGGTTGGCGGTGTTGTACGCAACACGTTATTAAAAATGCAGGAAAAATACGAAACAGCCGGAGCTGATTGTAAAGCATTTATTGGCGCTTGCATCAGCTATAAAAATTTTGAAGTAAATGATGATGTGGCGCAGCATTTTGATGGTTCTTTAAAACACTTTGATGCAGATAAACAAAAATGGTTTGTGGATTTAAAAGCGGCGAATAAAGCGCAATTAATGGCTTTCGGGTTGAAAGAAGAAAACATTGAAGTATCGGACTATTGCACGGTGGAGAATAATGATTTGTTTTTTTCTCACCGGAAAGAAAAAGGAAAAACCGGGAGAATGATGGTGGTGATTGGGATAGTATAGGAACGCGGATGACGCGGATATTGGCGGATCAAAAGTTGATTAAAAACTGTATTTTTTCTACCACATAAAGCACAAAGAAACACATAAGGGATGTACGTGTGAATTGCTTATTAAAATATCCCTGTCAGGGTTTGAAACCCTGACAGGGATAGAAGAAGTTTTTATTTACTTATGCCTGAGACCATATGATTTTTACCTCCTTTTAAGCTGTTATCAGCAGGACCAGGAGTTGCAGGAGCCGCTTCTGCCATACAAGGAAAAATTACATGCGCTGTTTTATTGGTAAACTCTTCTATTTTCATTAATTGTGCTTTTCGCTTCGTTTCCTGTTTTTCAAATTCCATATAATTTAGCTCCTCGTTCATTGCTGTTGACTGATTGCGATTACTAAGCTTGTTTACATTGTTTTGAATGTCGAAGTTGGTTGTTTTTATTAATGAAACAGCTAAATTACCCGGCTTCACATTATCCTGCGAATAGTAAAAACTTTCTTCTCCTTTGTAAGCAATGCATACCAGCTTGTAAGTCATTAGCTCATCCAACTTTTCTTCAAATACTTCGTCTTTATTTTCAACACGCATAAAACTATTGAGCTCATCCGGCAGCAGATAAACCAAAACGCGGTCGTACTTTTTAAAATCGGTAATAGTAATTGATAGCGGCTCATATTTGATTAGCACTTTTTTACCTGTTTGCTTGTCCGTATAATCAATGGTAGTACGGTTAACTGTAGCATCTGCTGTGTAACTATCAATATTACACCAACCGGTGGAGGTTATTGGCGTTCCATATGCTTTAGGAGGAACTGGTGCCGGTAAAATTGTAGTTTTAGCCGGGTCGCCATAACCTAATTGATGATAGGCTTCACGTAAATTGAGATCAAATTCTTTTTGATAATTTTCAAAAAGGCGCTTCGTATCTTTCACCTCATGATCATTTATTTTTTCTGTTGCAGCAATATCCGCTTCGGAATTTTTTTTCCAAAATTCTTCTTTTGTTTTATTGATGACTGCAGTAAATAATTTTGATTTTTCTTCGTAATACTTTTTCAGGAGCTGTACATTTTTATTCCCGTTTTTTACTTTGCCATCGTGGCGGGCAGCAAATTTTAAAAATTCTGTTTTCAAAACGTCATCCAAAAAATTGTATTCTGTTTTGCCAGACATAACAATAACCATAGAATCGATCGCAGATAAATTTTTATCTAAATTATTTACATAAAGATTTAAAACTTCATCGTAACAAGTACGGTGAATAAAGGGTAAGCGCTCTTCAAATTCCCGGGTAGCTAACAGCGTATTTTGAAATTGTTCGTTCCAGATCGCTTTTATTTTTGAGGGATTAACACCCCTGATACTTCCTCCGGAATCAGAACCCGAGAATGCGAATCCATCATAATCTAACCCGTAATTAGCTGCAATTATTTTTAATTGTGCTTTGGTAGCTCCTTTTATTTGTGCTTCGGAAACTGCTGCTGCTGCTTTGGCTTCAAATCCTGAAATGCTATCTTGCCGCGCTCTTTCCTGTTCCGGGGTTAGGAACATTGATGCAAAGGAATAATACAAACTATCGGTAAAGGCTTTGTCTTTTGTATTATAGCCCCAGCTTTTTAAGGAATCCAGATAATTGGGAGGATAAAAATTGAGCGATAAGATATCCACGGGGATTAAATTTTTTTCGATTGGTTTGGGATTTACCCAATCAATAGTGCCATCGGGTAACCGTTTTCCTTCAAACAATTGCATGTTTGGTTTTACATCATTGGTAGGAATTTCGGCATACAATGCATTGTTCGGATCAATCTTTAAAGATGCATTACCCTGGTGCGCATTGATGTAAAACATACCGCCGGTTTCCAGCAATTTATCACCGGATCTGGTACTTAAACCGGCTTTCATGATTTCGGCGGCGTGAAGCGCTTCTTTCATTTCCACATGAATGGTACCGGTTGCCGGCTTTCCATTTGCATCAAGGAAACTGTGCGCGGGAACCGCCAGCACAATACCATCCTGTGTTTCGATCACGGTATCTTTTTCGGGATTTAATTGGAATTGCTGCGAAGGCAAATATTTATCGGCATCGCTCCAATTGTTTTGTCCAAGCTCGTTTAGCTCCGGCAATTCCTGTGCAGAATTTTCATTTGTTTTTGTTTTTATAATGGAATTATAAAATAAAAATGTGGCGGCAGCAATTGCTACGACTGCCAATCCGGTGATCCCGAAGTTTTTTAAATTTTTGTTGAATTTGTGTTTTTTCAGCCCGGTTTTCACCGTTTGTTTGATGGCAGTACGGTTGATCCCCTGCATTAACTCGCGCTGCAATTGTACTTCATTTTGCAAAGCAGGGTCGGTTGCTAATTTTTTTTCAAAGGCCATTTTATCGGTTGAGGATAAACTTCCGTTTATGTATTTTTCGATAATTTGCAGCTGTTCGAGTTCTTTTCTCATGATATTTTTATTTAAACAATTTTGGAATGCAGTTTTTAAATTTATGTTATTGCTGCAACATTTTCAGCTTACTTTTAGCTGCTTCCAGGCATTTGTATTTTTGATTTTTGGCAGTATTTTCCGAATTGTATCCCATTTTAGAGGCAATCTCTCTCAGGCTTTTGGAATGAAAATAAAAGCGGATCAGGATCTCTTTGCAGCGTTCGCCAAGTTCTGAAATCACTTTTTCTGCCAGCAGGAATTGATTTTCGGATTCGATTGCCGGTATAAATTCGGCTTCGGCCACCAGGTCCTTTTCCAGCTCTGTAAAGCTTTGTTTTTGCTGCTTTTTCAACTGATCCTTCCACATAAACCTACAGATGCTATACACATAAGTATTGATGGATGATGTGAGCTTAAAATCGGGTTCTTTCACTTTTTTGTAAAATATGATCAATGCTTCCTGGTAAATATCTTCGGCATCTTCCGGTTTACCGCCATTGGCAAGCACCATTTTTTTTATCACCGGAAAATAATTGTAAAGCGACGAAAAAGCTTTGTCGGGCTTATTATCCCGGATCAGTTCAACGATTTGATTGTCGTCCATTTTGTTTGTGTTTTACTATTAATGGTGAGAAATTAAAAAGGTCACCCGGGAAAATTAATATTTATTTATCTCTTACTTTTTGAAGGCAAAAAGTAACAAAAACCTTTTCTGGCCTGAAAGGTAATTTTTCCTTCTGCTAACGCTCCAGGAAAACCGCGGTTAATTTCGCGGATGCACTTGCGGCTTCGAAATTTTAATTTTTCTAGCGCTCATTCCCGCTATTACTGCACAGGCCGAAATCGTCTGCAGAATAAGTATAGTATCGTTTTTACAGATTAGGATTTAAATAAACTTATATTTTCTAATGCAAGTCATTAAATATTTTATTCCCGTTTAAAGATAAAAGAATTCCGGCGGCCGGTTGAGCAATTAAAACGCTATGAAAAAATACCGGGAATCCGTAGTTTTTTATATCAACAACCTTTTTGTACATTTACAGTACAAGGATTTATAGATTATAGATCAAAACACTTGCGGTTTGAAGCAAACTACTTTCATTCTTACTCTTTTCCTGTTTTTTCTTTTCCCTTTTTGTACAGTTGCCCAAGGCGAAAAGAAAGATAGCCTGCTGCAGCTCATCTCAAAAACCACGGATGATTCGGTGCGGGTGAATACGCTTTTAAAACTTTCGCAGGAGCTGAAAAACAGCGAACCCAAACAGGCGTTTTTGTATACAACGGAAGCACTAAAACTTGCGGAAAGCATCTCGTTAAAACGGGGCATGGCAAAAGCCAATTACCAGCTCGGTGATTATTACCGCCTAAAGGAAGCTTTTATAAAAGCGAGGGAGTACTATTTTAAAGCATTTGACCTGGATAAAGAGCTTGCCGATACGACCGGCATGAGCTCATCTGCAAACTATATTGGAATGATGTACGCCAACCAGGGCGCTTATTCCGACGCACTAAAATTTTATTTTGTTTCCCTGCGGCTGAATGAAAAAATGAAGGATAAATTTTCGATCGCGGTTTCGTACAACAACATTGGTAACATTAATGATCTACTGGGCGAATACGATGAAGCGCTAAGCTTTTATTTTAAATCACTGCAATTAAAGCAGGAAATGAATAACAAATCGGGGGTTGCAAATACACTGAACAACATTGGCGAGATCTATAAAAAACTGGGGAAATTTCCGGAAGCAATGGATTATTATTTGCGGTCGCTGGAGCTGAAAAAGGAACTGAAAAATAAATCAGGGATGGCGAACACCCTGAATAATATAGGAGATGTGTATGTATTAAAACAGGAATACAAAGCGGCGCTGAACTATTACAATCAATCGTTGCTGCTGTTGGAAGAGCTGGATGACAAGGATGGAAAAGCAACAGTGAATGACAACATCGGGGCTTTGTATTTTAAGATGCAGCAATATGTATCGGCAATCGAATATTTAAAAACGGGCTTAAAACTGGCGGTGGATGTCGGGTCGACGGAAGAGCAGCGCAAGGCATACATGTCGCTGTCGGATGTGTATGAAAAGCTGGGCGATTACAAGCAGGCGAATGAATACATCAAACAAAATGCGCTGATAAAAGACAGTTTGCTGAACGACCGGAACAATAAGCAGATCTCGGAAATGCAGGCGAAGTACGAGTATGAAAAAAACAAAAAGGAGATCACTTATTTAATGAAGGAACAGGATCTGCAAAAGCTGGCAATCTATAACAGCAGGATGTTATCGCTTTCGGCTTTCATTGGTTTTGTGATGCTGCTGATCATAGTAATCGTGTACATCAATGGATACAGGCAAAAACGCAGGGCCAACCAATTGCTGATCGTACAAAATACAGATATGCGAAAGCAGAAAGACGAGAAGGAATTGTTATTAAAGGAGATCCATCACCGTGTAAAAAACAATTTGCAGATCATCAATAGCCTGCTGCGGTTGCAATCGCACCAGATCGAGGACAAGAGGGCGCTGGCTATGTTTGAAGAATGCCAGAACCGGATCATATCGATGGCGATCATTCATGAAAAATTATACCGCTCGGAAGACCTGGCCAATATTGACACAAAAAATTACATTGAAACGCTTGCTGCGAGTTTGATCCGGTCATACCGCACCGACATGGAAGTGGAGCTGGAAGTGAATTGTACTGTAAGTTCCGTAGGAATTGATACATTGATGCCATTGGGATTGATCCTGAACGAATTAATTTCCAATTCATTAAAATATGCCTTTACTGACCGAAGTGGGGGCAATATCCAGATTGGGCTGAATAAAAAATACAACGGTGAATTTGAGATGACAGTGCAGGATAACGGCATTGGCTTGCCGGCTGATTTTTCCTGGGAGGATTCCACCACGCTGGGCATTGAGCTGATCAAAACACTGGTGGAGCAGGTAGACGGAACGATTGAAAAAATGGCCGGGCCGGGGACGTGTTTTAAGATCTGTTTCCGGGATATTACTAAATAAGTTCAAAGTTTGCTGTGTGGCTCCTTCGGAGCGTTTTTTACCACGAAGGCGCGAAGGAAATTTCCTGTGCAGAATTACTGGCACTATTACAAAACAAAAAATGCTGGTCACAATTATTTGTGACCAGCATTTTTATTACTGCAGGAACATTCAAATTTTTTCTCTTCCTTCCTTTTTGCGACTTTGCGCCTTCGTGGTAAAAAAATCGCGCAAGCGATTCACACAGCATCTGCGCAAAGCAAACTTTGAACTTTCCAACTTTAAACTTTGAACTTCCTACAATGGAATGTTTCCGTGTTTTTTGCGTGGTAATTTGTCCACTTTATTTTTGAGCATTCCAAATGCTTTGATGAGCTTTTCGCGGGTATCTTCCGGGCGGATCACTTCATCCACATACCCTCTTTCGGCTGCGCGGTAAGGGTTTGCGAAATGCAGGATGTATTCTTTTTCCTTTTCGGAAAGTTTTGCTGCAGGATCCGCGGAAGCGGCAATCTCCCCTTTGAAAATAATTTCGGCAGCTCCTTTTGCACCCATTACAGCAATTTCAGCCGAGGGCCAGGCATAATTCATATCGGCTCCGATGTGCTTGCTGTTCATCACATCGTACGCACCACCATATGCTTTCCGCGTGATCACGGTAACGCGCGGCACGGTTGCTTCACAGAAGGCGTATAATAATTTTGCACCGTTGGTGATGATGCCATGCCACTCCTGATCAGTACCTGGTAAAAAGCCCGGTACATCTTCAAATACCAGCAATGGAATGTTAAAGCTATCGCAGAAGCGCACAAAACGCGCCGCTTTTACAGAAGAGTTAATATCCAGTACACCGGCTAAAAATGCAGGCTGGTTAGCCACAATCCCAATGCTTCTTCCGGCAAGGCGGGCAAAACCGACTACAATATTCTCCGCGAAATTCTTATGCACTTCCAGGAATGAACCGGTATCAATCACACCGGTGATCACTTCGCGAATATCGTAAGGTTGGTTTGGATTTGCGGGAATGATATTATTTAAAGCCGGGCGTTTTTCGTTGCCATTGCTTTCGTAAGGTACCATTGGTGCATCATCTTCACAATTTTGCGGCATATAGCTGAGCAATGCCTTGATGTTGTTGATACACTCAATTTCATTCGCACATGAAAAATGCGTAACACCGGATTTGGTGGAATGGGTAGATGCACCACCCAGCTCTTCGGAAGTTACTTCTTCATGTGTTACCGTTTTCACAACGTTTGGGCCGGTCACAAACATGTAGGAAGTATTTTCAACCATCATGATAAAATCGGTAATGGCCGGCGAATATACCGCTCCGCCTGCGCAAGGCCCCATGATCGCGGAAAGCTGCGGAATTACTCCCGATGCCAATGTGTTACGGTAAAAAATATCGGCGTAACCTCCCAGGGAAACAACGCCTTCCTGGATACGCGCGCCACCACTATCGTTGAGTCCGATCAATGGAGCGCCGTTTTTTACGGCTAGGTCCATGATGCGGCAAATTTTTTCGGCATGGGTTTCACTTAATGAGCCGCCGAATACGGTAAAATCCTGTGAAAAAACATAAATAAGACGTCCGTTTACTGTTCCGTAACCGGTAATAACGCCATCGCCTAAATATTTTTCGCGTTCCAAACCAAATTCGTTGGAACGGTGCGTGACAAACATTCCGATCTCTTCAAAGCTCCCCTCATCGAGTAAAAAATGCAGGCGCTCGCGTGCTGTTAATTTGCCTTTTTTATGCTGTGATTCGATGCGTTTTGCTCCGCCGCCCAAATGTGCTTCTTCAATTTTTTTATCTAATTCCTTGATTTTATTTTCCATATCCGATGTTCTTCGATTTTGTGTTTAAGCTGTTCAAAAATAGCAAAAAATACAGGTTCTTTTTTATTTTTTTAACTTTGGGTAAATAACGCTCCACATGAATTACCATCTCGATAAAACGGATTTGAAAATATTGAAAATACTACAGGAAAATGCGAAGATCACAAATCTTCAATTGTCGGCTGAGATTGGGCTTTCACCTGCTCCCACACTGGAACGGGTAAAAAAGCTGGAGGCATCCAAACTGATCAGGGGATATTATACGCAGCTGGATCACGAAGCCCTGGGGATTGGCATTAGCGCCATTATCCAAATCACGCTTACGCGGCAGGTGGAAAATGCGATCAGTAATTTTAAAAAGGAGATCAACAGGATTCCCGAAATCCTGGAATGTTACCAGGTAACTGGTAATGCGGATTATGTGCTGATCGTGATGCTGAAAGATATCCGGGATTTTGAATCGCTGATCTCCCAGAAATTGAGTAAAATGGAGGAGATCGGGCAAATGCAAACAATGGTGGTGTTGTCGAAACCAAAAGATTCGAAGCTGCTGCCGTTGGAATACTGATATTAGATATTGGATGTTAGACTATGTGTGATAGGAACGCAGATTTGTTAAGATTTTTAAGATTAAAAAGATAGCTGCACACTTAACTACGGTTATGATAAAATATGATTTAATCGGAGCTACATTCATATGTGAAAACAAGTTTAATATTGGAGTTGTCGTCCGTGCCTGGCAAGGGATCTCATGAATGTTTGCAGGATTTAGATATTAAAATTTAGAATTTCGTTTGACATGAATTTAGAAGAGCTTAGAGATTACTGTATTTCAAAAAAAGGCGTAGAGGAAACATTACCTTTTGGCCCTGAAACACTTGTTTTTAAAGTAGCCGGTAAAGCATTTTTATTAACCGGATTCGATTCGGACCCATTGCAGTTCAATGTGAAATGCGATCCGGAAAAAGCGATTGAATTGCGGGAAGAATATCCGTGTGTGTTGCCGGGATATCACATGAATAAAAAGCACTGGAACACGATTATTGTGGATGGATCGGTGACAAAAAAAATAGTGTTTGGCTGGATCGATGATTCCTATGATTTGGTGGTGAAGGGGCTTTCGAAGGCAGAGCAAAAAAAATTAGGGTAAAATTGGTTAGTACAAATAACGGACAGGAACGCCCGCCTGAGCAATTCGGGCAGGATATTACGAATTTGTGTGTATGCTGTGCGGCTCCTTCGGAGCGGTTTTTTGCCACGAAGGCGCGGAGGCGCAAAGATTTTATAATAAATTATAGCTCTGCGGCAAGTTTGGTAACACAACAAGTTGATAGCGGCTTTTAAATATGACTGCTTTATGTACTGCCTAAAAATCTGTGTGACCAGTTTCAATTAAAATACAAAATAATTCTTTTTTTCTTCGCGTCTTTGCGCCTTCGTGGTAAAAATTAATCGTGCAAGCGATCTAAACAGTATCTGCACAGAGCAAACTTTGAACCTTGAACTTTAAACTCTTTTTATATCGCGCAGATAAATAACTTATTATCGCGCTTGTTGTAAATGTTAAAGAGCGAATTAAAATTTACATTGGCGATGATATAATTAGTATTTGCGGATTTGTATTCTTCTTCCACTGAAATTATTTCGAGGTCATTGAGCTGTTCGCGGGTTTGATAGCGGATATATAATTTGATCGGGAAATCGTATTCGATCTGTTTTTTTCCTTCTTCGATTTTCCCGGTTCCGCTGATCAGTTTTTTTAATTTTTTATAGCCGTATTTATAATCGTAGGTTAATGCCGATATGTCGGAAAGTACTGCGCTGCCTGTCGGGTGACTGCCTGCTCCTTTTCCTACGAATGTTTGTTTACAGGAATAAGCGCCTTCCACTTCTACTGCATTGTATTCGTAATTCACATTGTACAACTCGCTGTTTTTATCTACAAAATGCGGGATGGCGTACACACGGAATTTATCACCGATCTTGTGCGAAACTGCCAGCATTTTGATCCGCAAGCCGCGCTGTGATGCATATAAAATATCGTCGTAGCTGATGTTCTGAATTCCTGTATTAAAAATATCATCGGGATTTAAAACGATCCCGAATGCATGTACAGTAAGCAGCAACGTTTTAAATTTTGTATCGAAAGCCGCTACATCCAGCCATGGGTCACTTTCGGCGAATCCATTTAGCTGTGCATCTTTTAGCACATCCTGGTATTCTTTATTTTCCAGCTCCATGCGTGTTAAAATGTAATTACAGGTACCGTTCAAAATCCCTTTTACACTGCTTAATAACTCGTTATCGTAATATTCCTCGAGGTTACGGATGATGGGAATACTGCCACCCGCAGAACCTTCATATATAAGCGCCACGTTGTTTTTTACCTGCAGATCATACAGCTCGCGGAAATTTTCGGCGAGCATTTTTTTGTTGGCAGTCACCACGCTTACTCCGTTATTCATGGCTTGCTTTACAATTGCAAACGCTTCATCTGCATTGTCGATCAGCTCCACGATCACGTTTAAATTATCACGCTTCAGGATCTCTTCTTTATCAAATGTAAAATAACCGGAATCGATTTTACGCTTTTTATTTTTATCCTTTACACAGATCTTTTCGATGTTGGCTTTTAATCCCTGCGAGTGATTCAACACATCGTACAAACCCTGCCCAACGCAGCCAAAACCGAATAAGCCAATTGTAATATTTTTATTTCCCATACTTTTTAATTGTAGAATTCTTGAATTTTAAATTTGTTGAATTGTGTTACGAAACTACTTCGCGACAAGCAAATTATACAATGTATATTTTTAATTTATTAGCAATTGATCGTTACAAATGCAACCCGCATTCGGTTTTTGATTTGTTGATCCAGCGGCCGCTCCTGCCCTTGCCTGCCACCGTGCAGTGGAAACAGCCAACGGAATTATACCCTGCTTTGAGTAATGGATGTTCCGGCAGATTATTTTTTTTCATATAATCAAATGCCTCTTTTTCCGACAAATCCACGATGGGAAAAAACTTAATGATTCCGTCTTTTTCTTCAAATATTTTCAAGCTTTCCCTGTAAGCATTTTGCGACGACATCAATCCGGATACCCAGATCTGAAATCCCGGTTTTATCTTATCCAGCGGCTCTACTTTGTTAATAGAGCAACACAGGTCGGGATCCGAATTCCAGGTTTTGTCCTGCTGCGTAAAATTATTTTTCCATTCTTCCGGTTTTACATCTATGACATTTATTTTTAATAATTCCGCCAGCTTATTTTTATACGCCAGCGTTTCATTAAAATGGTATGTTGTATCTAAAAAATGAACGGTTTGCTGCGGGTTTACTTTGTTGAACAGGTGCAATAAAAAAGCGGAGGTAGCGCCAAATGAAGATGTAAATAACACCGAATTAAAATCGGTGTACAACATTCTGATCCGCTCTTCCGGAGTTAATTCCCGGTATTTTTTATTTAAGTCTTCTATATTCATTGTCATGTTTCCCGCCCGTTCCTCCGAAAATGCAAAATCGCAACCCTAAGATGCACGCAAAATTACGAATTATTCTCAGCCCTTTTTATGTTGAGTAATCAGTAACGCTGTTGCGGCATTCAGCTGCTTTACTTTATTTGTAAAATCGCCTTTCAATTGTTCCCTGAACGTATTTAAATTATTCAAACATTCCTGCAGATCATCCGGCAATGCTTCGTTGAATAATTCTTTCAAACGTTTCGCAAATGTGGGCGATTTTCCATTGGTGGAGATCGCGATCTTTAAATCGCCTTTTTTCACGATGGAGCCCAGATAAAAATCACACAAATCGGGCGTGTCGGCAACGTTGATCAGGATCTTCCGCTCGTTTGCTTCTGCCCTTAGCCACTCACTTATTTGCCTGTTTCCTGTTGCTGCAATTATCAGATCCTTGTTATCCAGGTCTCTTTCTTCCACCGGTTTTTCAAGGATTACCAACTGTGCCGATCTCTCCTGAAATTCTTTAATAGCAGGCAATACACTTTTTGCTACAAGTGTTATTTTTGCATCCGGGTTTGCATTTAACAATGCGGAAATTTTTTCCAAACCAATATTCCCGCCTCCGATAACTAATACATGCAGATGTTCTAATTTCAGGAAAACAGGAAACAATTGGTTGCCGGAAACAATTGATTTTATTGAATAATCTGTTACCGGCATTATTTATTGGGTTGTGGCGTTGTTCGTAAATATGATTTAATACGCGTATGTCCTTTCGGAAATTTTGCTGCAATGTCTTCATCTTTTATCGACGGTGCAATTACAACGTCCTCGCCGTCTTTCCAATTAGCAGGTGTCGCAACGCTATAGTTAGCAGTTAGTTGCAGCGAATCGATGACACGTAAAATTTCATCAAAATTGCGCCCGGTAGAAGCCGGATAGGTAAGGATCAATTTCACTTTTTTATCGACACCGATGATGAATACAGAACGAACAGTGAATTTATCCGATGCATTCGGATGGATCATATCATACAGCTTTGCTACTTCAAAAACGGGATCGGCAATGATTGGAAAATTAACGATCGTTTTTTGCGTTTCGTTAATGTCTTTGATCCAGCTGAAATGCGATTCCAGCGGGTCAACGCTTAGCGCGATGGTTTTTACATTGCGTTTTTTAAATTCATCCCGGAGCTTTGCTACGGTGCCTAATTCGGTGGTGCAAACAGGCGTATAATCAGCTGGATGCGAAAATAATATTCCCCAGCTGTTTCCCAGCCAGTTGTGAAATTCGATTTTTCCTTCTGTTGTTTCAGTAGTAAAATCCGGTGCGGTGTCGCCTAATCGTAATGACATATTTTTTAGTTTTTAAAGATTAATAATTAATTTTTTTCCTAGTTCAATAAATATTTCCAGTCGGTTAAGCTTGCAGGAAACTGTGGATGCAGTTTTACCACATCACCGATCACGATCACCGCCGGAGCTGCAATTTTTTCCGCAGCAGCCAGTTCGGCAATGGTATCAATAGTTCCAAGCACGCTTTTTTCGTTGGGCAGAGATCCGTTCTGGATGATCGCCACAGCGGTATTTTCCTTTCCGGAAGATTTGTATATTTCCGTGATCTCCGAAAGTTTGTTGAGCCCCATCAAAATAACAACTGTTGCTGTAGATTGTGCCGCTAATTTTAAATCGTTTGATAATTGTCCTTTGCTGGTGGTGCCGGTGATCACCCAAAAACTTTCGCTGGTGCCGCGGTTGGTAACGGGAATTCCCTGCAGCGCAGGAACCGCTATGGAACTTGACAATCCGGGAACTATCGCGGTTTCAATATTGAACAACTCGGCATAGGCAATTTCCTCTTGCCCACGGCCGAATACAAATGGATCGCCACCTTTTAAGCGGACAACGTGTCCGTATGAAAATGCAAAATCAACGATTAGTGCATTGATTTGATCCTGTGTGTAAATGTGATTTTTGTTGCGTTTGCCCACGTAAATTTTTCGTGCATTCACAGATGCATAGTTCAATAATTCGGGATTTATCAATGCATCGTAAAGGATCACATCCGCTGAAGCAATTACATTCAGGCCTTTTACGGTGATCAGGTCAATATCGCCGGGGCCGGCGCCTACCAATGTTAGTTTGGGATATTTATTTGTTTTCATTTTTTTCTTTTTTTATTATTCCCGTATCCGGATTATTTTTCGCGGTTGAATCACGGGATTGTGAATGATAGTTTCGTTGTTGGTTATTTACTTTAAAAAATTTATCATACCAACATGTATCAAATTTTATATGGTTTTTAAATTGTGTTTTCATTTGTTCCTGAATTGTTTTACTTGTTGTAAAAATGTTTTTGCTTCCTGTAAATATCTTAATGCAAATGCTTCCGAAGGTTCATTTTGATTGATCTGTAAGGCAAATTCCTTAAACGTCCCTTCTATTTTTATTTGTTGTGTTTCTATAAAATGTTTGTCAAAATCGTTAATAATGCCATGCTGTGTATTGGTAGGAACACTTTTATCCAGCAACAATGCTTTTGCGGTATTCACAATGGTGGAATAACTGTGGTAAATGCTATCTGCAACTAATTTTTCAGCGATCGCTTTTTCGGCCCAATCAATTTTTTCTTCCGACTCAAAAAACAATGTTGCCACCAGGTCAATCATTACCCCTGCACATTCTCCCACTCCTATCTCTGTTTTAAACGTTTGTGTATGTCCCCAGTCCAGGTGCTCATCTGTAGTAAGCGTACTGTTATCGGCATGTGGTTTTAATAATTGATAAAAATAATCTTTACCATTTTTATCGTAATAATTATTAAAATATTCGCCTTCTGCCGCATTGTTTTCAAAATCATTGAGCAATGTGCGCAATACATCCGGGCCACGTTTGCTTGGGATTTTTATGATCTTATCTGCGATCCTGCCTTCACCGTTTCCCAAAGCACCACCACCTAAAACCAGCTGCAATGCAGGAATAACTGCTGTTCCGCTTTTAAAAGAGCTCCCGTGAAAACCGATCTGTGCCAGTGCATGCTGCCCGCAGGAATTCATGCAACCACTGATTTTTATTTTAATATCGTTATTAAAAAGCAATTCGGGATATTCTTCTTTTACCACTTTTTCCAGTTCCTTTGCAATGCCTGTACTGCTGGTAATTCCAAGGTTACAGGTATCTGTCCCCGGGCAAGCTGTTATATCTACAACACTGTCAAAACCGGGCGCTGCAAGGTTTAGCTGGTTCAATGATTTGAACAATACCGGTAATGCCGCTTTGGGAACAAACTTCAATAACAAGCCCTGGTTAATGGTTACACGGATATCATCTGCAGCATACGCATCTACAATTGCGGCCAGCCTGCGTGCTGTTTCAGAGTTTAAATTTCCGAGCTGCACTTTAATGTTCACACCGTAAAACCCTTGCTGCTTTTGCTCAAATACATTTGTTGCGAGCCAATCTTTGTACTGTTGATCGTCACTTATTTTAAAAGTAGTGTAGGATGTATTTTGCGAATTGGGTTTGTATGTTACTGCATCCCGGTTGATGAACACCGTTTTTTCAGTAAGCGCCAATTGCTCTTCTTCTACCAACAGCAGTAATTGCTCAATACCAATTTTATTTACCAAATATTTAATACGTGCTTTGTGGCGGCTGGTACGCTCACCATGGCGGTCGAATACACGGATCACAGCTTCGGTAAACGGAATGATCTTTTCTTCCTCTAAAAATTCAGAAGCTGTTTTTGCTAAAAATGGTTGTGCGCCTAATCCCCCGCCAATAAGGATTTTGAAGCCTCGTACAATTTTACCTTCCACAATTTTTACTTTCGGGATGTACCCGATATCGTGCATGAAGGTGTAAGCGGTATCGTCGTCGTTGGACGAAAATGCCAGCTTTAATTTGCGTCCAAGCTCCTGTCCGAATGGTTTCCGTAAAAAATAACGGAACAGTGCATCAGCATACGGCGATACATCAAAGGGTTCTTTCGGATCAATTCCGGCAACGGCAGAGGCAGTAATGTTGCGCACCGTATTACCACATGCTTCGCGGATGGTGATGTCATCTTCTTCGAGCTTGGCCCACAATTCGGGTGTTTTATCCAGGCTCACGTAATGGATCTGCACATCCTGCCGCGTTGTTAAATGCAGATTTCCATTGGAGTATTCATCCGAAATATCAGCAATGCGCAATAGTTGTTTAGTGGTGATCTTCCCGAAAGGCAATTTTATGCGTACCATCTGAACCCCCTGCTGGCGTTGGCCATACACACCACGCGCCAAACGCAGCGACCGGAATTTTTCTTCATTGATCGTTCCTTCGCGGAAAGCGCGGATCTTTTGCTCCAGCTCGATGATGTCTTTTTCAACGAGGGGATTTTCTATTTCTGTTTGGAAACTATTCATAATTGGTTCATTGGTTTACTTGTTCATTGGTGTGCTGTATCAACCGCAAAGAGCGCAAAAATGTGATGCACACTGTTTACTATACCTTTGCTTATTTATTTATCGTTGCGTTATATAATTTATACCAGTCTTCACGCGTCAGATCAATCGCGTATGCGCTTGCTGCATTTTTGATCCGTTTTTTATCGGGACTGCCGATGATGGGCAATGCGCCCAGCTTGTAAAGCCATGCAACAGCCGTTTGTTCGATGTTGCCGGTGTAATTTTTACTTACTTCCTGTAAAACTTTTCTCACCTTTACTGCTTTCTTTTCTTTCCCGTTTAAAATACTTCCGCCTGCAAGTGGCGCCCATGCAAGTGGTTTGCTATATTGTTCTTTTATAAAATCCAGGCGGCCATCGGTAATTGCGGTGGTTTGCAACAGGCTTAGTTCGATGTGGTTGGTAACAATTGGATGAGAGAGGTGTGCAGCCAGCAAACGGTGTTGAGACGCATTGAAATTGGAAACACCAATGAATTTTATCTTTCCGTTCAGGACCAGCTCCGTTAATACCGATGCCGTTTCTTCCACGTTAAAAAGCGGGTCGTTATTCTCAAGAAGAAAAATATCGAGATAATCGGTTTTTAATTTTTTTAACGATGCATCTACTGATTGGCGGATGTGTTTTGCGCTGTGGTCAATCACTGTATTTTCTTTTCCTGCATTTCGGATCCCGCTTTTGGAGGAGATCACAATGTCCTCCCGTTTAAATGATTTAGCCTGGATGGCTTTTCCAAACAACTCTTCAATTTTGCCATTACCATATTGATCGCTGTGATCAAATGTATTGACACCCAGCTCGAGATTATAATTGATAATGTCTTCCACTTTTTTTGCAGCGGTAAGCGCTGTTGTGTTCCATCTCCAGAAACTATAGATCGCCGCTGAAACTTCAGGGCCCGAATCGCTTATGTATATTTTTTCCATTTTAGTTTTTTAATTTTTTTTTAGTTAGAGGCCTCGAGCGGATTCGAACCGCTATACCAGGTTTTGCAGACCCGTACCTGAACCCTTCGGCCACAAGGCCATAAAAAAAGCCCTTCCGGTTATCGCGGAAGGGCTTTTACATGTTGCTTTATTGTTTTTATATTTTACAATGGCGCATAGTGTTATCCTTCCGCATTCGCAGGTGCATCATACAACACATACACATCGTAAAGTTGAATGTTAAAAAAGAAAAAGCGAAGAGGCTATTAATGGTCATTGTTGTAAAAATTGAATTTGTTAAAATAAAAAAGGCTTCCCGTTTTGGAAAGCCTTTTTAAATGTGTTTAAAATATGTTGGTTCAACAGGCTTTCCATCATTAAATACACATCATACAGCACATCATGTTGCTGTTGGTTGCATTTAAAATATGTTTTGCGTTGTTGTTCATCGTTTCGATTATTGCGCTGCAAATATATTGCATGAATTTGTTACAATCCAAATTATTTTTCATCTATTTTAAATTTAACCCTTAAAAGTCAATAAAATAAAGCTTTTCGAAAGGTTGTTTTTTTTAGTAAAAACATTTTTACAGGGATCTGCTGGCACATTTTTTTAAAATTACGGATCATAACCAAAAATATCTGTTTATGATTCTTACAACAACCGCTTCAACCAACATCCAACCTGTTCAACATGTGGATCTTCAAAAATATTCGGGGAAATGGTACATCATCGGAAGCATTCCTACGCGTTTTGATAAAAAATGGAAATACACAACCGAATCCTATAGCGTTCGCGAGGATGGAAATATTGATGTGCTTACCACTTATGTAAAACACGATGTGGGAAAAACGTCCACACTCATGTCCAAGGGTTTTCCGGATGATAAAACAAACAATGTGGAATGGAAAGTGCAGTTCATCTGGCCATTCAAAGCCGATTATTTAATCGAAGAGCTGGCTCCGGATTATTCTTACGTGGTGGTTGGCCACCCCGACAAAAAATATTTATACATTATGAACCGCTCCGGCAAAATGAACAACGATCTGTATACTGCTATTGCCGAACGCTGCAGGCTGAAAGGATATGACATCAGCGATTTAAGGAAAACTATACAATAAATTAGTGGCTAGTATCAAGTCGATAGTATTTAGACTACATGTGAACTTTGTGGATGCAGTGTTTACACGATGCATTGGTTCAAATAAAAAGCAGGCCGTCGCTGGTATTTACCAATGATGTCCTGCTTTTTATTAGTACACAGTACTAAAGACTAATTACTCCAGGCTATAAAACTATCTAACCGTTACTTTACCAATTCCCACAGTTCCCTGCGCGTTGCATATTTTATAAAAATAAATGCCGCTTTGCAAGTTCTCTTTCGAAATGGTAAATTGTTTTTGACTGATACCGTATACCGACCTTACTTTTTTACCCAATACATCCATTAACTCAAATGAATACACCTCGTTTAGTTTATCCGACTGAATTACAAATGTGGCATTATCCGTAAACGGATTAGGGTAAACACTGATTCCTGCTTTTGTTTGTTGCTCGCTAATACCTGTTGTTACACCCGGTGCAGCGCCATCCACAACAGTAAACGAGAGGGAATTGCTTCTGCCCAGTGAATCAACCGACATAATAGAATCACAATACGTTTGTACGCAACCGCTTCCATTATTCACCACCAAACAAATCTGGTAAGGGCCAAGGCCAGGATATACATGCGTTGGGTGTTGCAGCGTGGATGTTCCACCATCGCCAAAAGTCCAGCTATAACTTAATGCTGATCCGTATGATAAATTATATACCGTAAATGCATTCGGATCGGCATTGGTGGTATCGTCAGCAATGTTAAACAAAGCCAGGCAGCTGGCAGATGTTCCTGTAATCACTACACTTTTACAAACGCTATCGTAACATCCGCCGGGGCCGGCCACCTGCAAACAAACGGTATAAGTGCCTGGTGCAGCGTAAATATGTGTCGGGCTGGTTGTATAATCATTTGTTCCATCACCAAAATCCCATGTATAATTATTACCGCTGCCGGATGTGGTATTGAATGCATGAATGGTATATCCGTTTGCCGAATCCGGAACGATGGAATAATCCGCATAAAAGATTGGAGCATCAACATTTACAGAGGCTGTGCTCATACAGCCCATAATATCAGCCACTTGTACCGTATAAGCCCCCATACAAAAATTCGCATAGTTCTGCGTAGTTACCCCATTCGACCATAAATAGGTATAAGGCCCGGAACCGCCTGTAACGCTAAGCGAAGCTGTTCCATCGCAGGCGCTGCAGGAGCTTGGCGCAGTACTTGTTGCCACCAACGTTGGAACCGCGTTTACAGTAACATTGGTTGTAGCTGTTGCAGTACAGCCGCCAACAGTTATCGAAACGGTAAACGTGCCGGAAACCATTGTTGGTGCATTTACAATGGTTGGATTCTGAAGCGTAGCAGTATAACCCGCCGGCCCCGTCCAGGAATAAGCTCCACCGCTAACAACCGAAGCAGCCAGCATCAGGTTTGTGTTTTCACATATCGGCGAATTGTTGGTTGCTACCACTGTTGGGACCGGGTTTACGGTAACTGTTGTTGTTGTTGAAGCAACGCATGCATTCATATCCGTAACGTTTAGGGTATACGTCAGCGTGGCGGTTGGACATGCGCTTGGGTTAAAAATAGTAGGGTTGCTCAAATCTGTTGCCGGGGCCCAGTTAAAAGTATAAGCCGGGGTGCCTCCGCTAACAGCTGGCGCTAAGGTAGCACAGCTTCCTGCACATACTGTTACATTTGGAACAGAAGCCGTTAAAGCCGTTGGCTGCGTTAATGAAACAGTATAAACGGCTGTGCTCATATCGCTGCTATCGGTTGCTGTTACAATATACACACCGGCACACAACCCGGTAATGTTTGCACCGCTTGCGTTATAGCCGGATGGCCCCGTCCAGGTAAAACCATACGGCCCCACGCCACCGGCAGCCATTGCATTGGCAGATCCGTTACACATTCCGAAACATGTTGGATTTACTCCAATTGCTGTAGCAACAATCCCTGTTGCCGAAGCCGATGCAATACATGTGATCGCAAAGGCGATGGAAAGAATTAGTTTTTTCATTTTTTTGGTGATTTAAAATAAATTTTATTCAATAATTAATTTTCCGGTACCAATGTTTTTTCCCCTTGTATATATTTTATAAAAATAAATTCCGCTTTGCAATCCGTTGCGCGAAACAGTAAATTGCTTTTCTGAAATACCTTTCATTGATTTCACCGTTTTGCCCAACACATCTGTCATTTCAAACGAATAGATCTCATTTTGTTTATCCGATTGGATCACAAATGTAGTATTATCCGTAAACGGGTTCGGATACACATTTACCGATGCATTGCCTGCTATTTCATCCACACCTGTAGTCATGGCAATGGTATTTACAACCGTATTGGTAACCACCGCCGGGTTAAAATCAAAATAAATATCTGCTGTGTTTTTTATTTGCGTTCCGCCTGCAAGCCCTGGCTGCAGATTTACTTTAAAGGCAATGTAACCATGACTGGCTGCTTCGTTCGAAGTACTGTCTGCCAGCATAATGCTATTAAAATCAAAACGTACCACACCCGGTGCAACCCATACCGGCATTACATTATGACTGGTACCGGTAATCACCAGGCTGGCCGGGGTCACATGCGGATCAAGCGTATCCAGCACGCTGATGTTGTATGCTGCTGCTGTTCCTGTGTTCTGGAAATGGATCACGTAATTCAAATCCGGCGTAGTAGCCGGAATCTCCCCGGTAACGCCGGTTCCCTTAGGGCTCACTTCTTTAAAATTAGGATCGTATGAATTGATCACCGGTAAACAAATCGTGTAATCGTTGTTGCCCGGATAAATATCTGCTGCCGGTTCTGTTGTCATTACCCGGAAACACAAGGTATCACCGGTTGTTACACTGGTAATCGGTGTTAAATGCACATTTGCGAAAAAACTGTTCCAATAAGCGCCACCGGTTAAATTGGTAAGGCCCGAATAATTCCAGGTAAGTGTATCACCGCTGAGTGTGGCACCCGGACTGGATAAACCGGCATTGTAAGTAACGCGGCTGTCGAGGATCAGCTTTAATTGCCCTGATGCCGGATCGCAACCTGTATTGCTTACATATGGGAACATGTAAAACGGTTGGCCCGGACGAACAATACCCGACGATCCCGCATAACATTGTACATCCACATTGCTGGTGCATTGCAGTGAAAAATCGACATTCGCATGCGGCAATGTTGTGCCTGTATAGCTGGCTGATGAACACGCCGTTGATGGAAATATAAACTGGTAATACGCCGGAATAGAAACCGTGTAATCCACCAACCAGTTCTGGATCAGGTTGGCACCGTACATCCCTGCGCCGTCCGAAAAAGAGGAGGAGAACATTAACGCCATGGACGGGCTGTTCAGGTCTTCGTCCGTTTCCAGATCCACACCGGATAATGCCACATCGCCTGTGTTGTAAGTACAATCACTATTGTTATCAATGTAAACCCTGCCCGAAACCATTCCGTACTGGCAAGGATTGCTTACCCCGAAGGGGTAAAAATTGCTAATGTTGTACAGCGTATCCGGCCCGCAGATCACTTTGCAGGTAGGTGCATAAAACAGTATCGAGCCGCCCGATACCAGGTCGTCGGTCACAGTTGAGCCATTGAACGGAACCGGCATCATTATCGTCCAGGGATTGGAGCCGGTTGTATTTATTTGTTCCCCTAATAAAAAACCGTTACCCTGGTCTTTCAGCTTTACAGTATCGTTTACAAATGAATTGGAGATTGTGATCATGTAAAATAAATTACATGTGGAGCTGCACGTAGTCGAATCGTGGCTCATCATCGGTTGCGGCGTAAGACTAATATCGCCTTGTATATATTGGGCTTTTATGTTTACAACAGCGCATAGGAATAGCAGGGAGAGGTAAATTTTTTTCATACCAGGATGGTTTGTTTGTTTAAAGTAGCACTTATTAATTCAACAATGTTGGTTTAATAAGTTTTGGTTTATGTACGTCTTTCAAAAAGTGTTTCAGGCTTTCTTTGTATCGAGATGTTGATAACTACAATTTGGTTGCATACTTAATTTTAAAAAAATGAATTACATCGATATCATCCTCTGTATCCCAATCGTTTGGGGACTTTACAAAGGATTCACAAAAGGATTAATTGTGGAGGCTGCTACCATGATCGCATTCGGACTGGGCATTTGGGGTGGAATTAAATTCTCGGATTTTGTGGCAAATCAAATGAAAAAAACATTTTCCTGGAACTCCCCTTATTTACCTATTGTTGCATTTGCGGTTACTTTTTTAGGAATTGTGATTCTTATTTATTTTATCGCAAAGCTGGTGCAGGGCATGGTGGAAGGCATGGCATTGGGCGCATTCAACAAGATTGGTGGTGCCATTTTCGGCGCATTAAAATTTGCACTGGTAATGAGCGTCGTTATTTTTATGATCGATGCAGTAGAACAAAGCTATCCGCTGGTGACCTCAAAAACAAAAGAAGAATCGCTCCTGTACAAGCCGGTTGGCAAGATCGCACCCATGCTCATTCCTGCATTGAATAAAAGTAAAGTAGCGGCAATGGTGCCGAAAGTAGATAGCATTGCCGCACACGTGAGGTAAACTCTTAACACAAAGACCTTAGAAATAAAGGAGCTGTACCGAGATTCTTCTCTCATGTATAAACAAAAATCCCTGTCAGGGTTTAAAACCCTGACAGGGATAAAAATATCGTCAGTAAAAATTGTCCGGATTACAACAAACGGATAATAAATTCCGGCATTATTCCTAAAGCAATCGTTAATAAGATAGTGATCACAAATAATAATTTATGATTAAAGCTGATCTCAATTTTTTCTTCAGGGCCTTGTTTGAAATACATTGCGATGATGATGCGAAAATAATAATACACACCGATCAATGATGCAAGGATGGCGATCAGCACCAGCCAGCCATAACCGGCCTGGAATGCAGCTGTAAAAATATAATACTTCGCAAAGAAACCGGCTGTAGGCGGAATCCCGGCCAGTGAAAGCATCGCCACTGTCATGGCAAATGCCAATAAAGGGTTTGATTTTGCCAACCCGTTAAACGAATCTACCGCATCACTGCCTCTTGCCGTTGCCACGGCACTCAGCACACCAAAAGATGCGATCGAGCCGATCGAATACGCCAGTGTATAAAATAAAATGGAGCTTTGCGAAAATTGGTTCAGCGCGATCAATGCTAATAACATATAGCCCGCATGCGCAACGCTGGAATATGCCAGCATGCGTTTTGCGCTGCTTTGCAACACTGCCGTGATGTTTCCTGTTAATAAAGTTAATGCGGCCATTACACACAATACTTCTGTCCAGATTCCGCCAACACCTGCAAATGCTCCGCTGAACAAACGCAGGAATGCCGCAAAGGCTGCCGTTTTTACAACCGTTGCCATAAATGCAGTAACCGGGGTTGGTGCGCCTTGGTACACATCGGGCGCCCAAAAATGGAATGGCGCTGCCGATACTTTAAATGCTAAACCAACCATCATTAACAATACACCAACATAAAACATTACCGGGATCGTTCCCTGGTGTGATGATACAAAATCAGCAATCACAGACAAATCAAACGATGCAGTAGAACCATAGATTAATGTGATCCCGAACAATAAAAACCCGGTTGCAAATGCACCCATGATTAAATATTTAAATCCGGCTTCATTGGATGCTACATCGTCTTTTTTACTTCCTGCCAATACATACATCGGGATAGAAAGGATCTCAATGCCTAAAAACAACATCGTCATGTTGGTGTAGGATACCATGATCACACCGCCTGCCAATGCAAACAGGATGAGCGCAAAGTGATCGGTCAAACTTGTTTCTTCTTTAAAAAACCCTTCCGACATGATGAACCAAAGGAATGTAATACCAATCAATACAGAAGAAAACGCTACCGCATAATTGTCGTAACGCATCATTCCGTAATATAAATTATCGGAATTATTCCAATCCACAAGATTTAAAATAAACGTGGTGATCAATCCCAAAAGCACAACGGGATATAATAATTTTTTGAAGCCGAAAATCTCAGCCAACAAAGCGATAACACCTAAAGAGGAAAGTAATATTAATGCTGTCATATTTTATTTTTTTCCAAGCCGTTCACTATTCGAAAACGGATCTTCTATTTATTTTTTGTTTTTAACTATTCCTTCCGGAACAATTATTTTGCAATTGCCATTTTAAAACCTTCCACCAGCTTTGTAACCGATGGTGCTGCAATGTCCAGCAATGGTTGGGGGAATACACCAAACACAATAATGGCAGCGCAAAGAATGATCAATACTGTTTTTTCCGATGATGACAAAGGAGCAAACCCCGATGTTAATGCGTTGGTTTCACCCAGCATAATGGATTGGTAGCTGCGCAACATATACACAGCGCCAAGGATCACCGATAAGCCGGCGAACGCTGCCATCCATGCATTGAACTGGAAAACACCATTCAGCAATAAAAATTCACCCACAAAACCGTTTGTTAATGGCAATGCCACACTGCCCAACAATACAATCAGGAACAACACGGCAAATTGCGGGTTTACATTCCGGATGCCACCCAAAGCAGCAATCTCGCGCGTGCCGGTGCGGCGCTGGATAATATCTACAATAAAGAACAAGCCTACCACATTTACACCGTGGCTCAGCATCTGGATCATGGCGCCTTGCACCCCCTGGATATTTCCGGCTAAGATCCCCGCTGCAATAAGGCCAACGTGGGCAATAGATGAATATGCAATCAAACGTTTAAAATCTTTTTGTGCAATGGCAATGCACGATGCATACACAATCCCGATCACGGAAAGGATAATGGCTACATTGCCCCAATGCTCAACACCTAAAGGCACAAGCGGTAATAACCAGCGGATCACACCATAGGTTCCCATTTTCAGCATGATCCCCGAAAGCAGCATTGTTCCTTGTGTTGGTGCAGTTGTATATGTATCCGGCTGCCAGGTATGGAAAGGAAAAACCGGCATTTTGATAGCAAATGCCATGAACATTGCCCAGAACACGTATCCCTGGTGCAGCATGTCCATGCTTTGTCCGGCTGCATACAGCGCCGCAATATCAAATGTATGTGTTACGGTATGCTGGTATAAATAGATCAGGCCTGCAAGCATTAATAATGAACCGGCCAATGTGTAAACAAAAAATTTGAAAGTAATCCGTGCACGGTCTTCGCCACCCCAAAGCAAGCAAATAAAATAGATCGGAATCAGCGCTAATTCCCAGAACACATAAAACAAAAATCCATCGAGCGATACAAACACACCAATCAGCGCCATTTGCATGGCAAGGATCAATGAATAAAATGCAGAAGGGTTTTTATATTCATTTTTGAAAGAAGTAAGAATGATCACAGGAACTAAAAAAGTAGTGAGCAGCACCATCAGTAAAGAAATGCCATCCATGCCCACATGGAAATTAATCCCCAGCGACTGGATCCAGGGCTGGTTGATCTCAAATTGTGTGAGCGCATTGTGTTGGTATTGCGTGATTGCAAAAAGGGAAACGGCAAATTCGATAATGGCTGCAGCCAGCGCAATTTTTTTCACTTGCTCTCCTTTTATCAGCAACAACATCAGTGATGCTGCCAAAGGAAAAAATATCAGTAATAATGTGATCATATCTTTTTAAATTCTAAATCTTAATTTTCTATTTCAAATGTTATTATCCCGGTTCGTCATCCTGAACTTGTCGAAGGACGTTCCTGTTGGCTGTCCGTACTTAAAATAACTGCGCAAACAATATTAATACAATGCTGATCACCATTACAAATACATAAAACCCGATGTTGCCCGTTTGTGCCCTGCGGATCACGCCGCTTACACCATTTACCACATAACCGCAGCCGTTCACTATTCCATCGATCAGCTCATTGTCTATTACTTTGTGCAATGCCCCACCTATAAAATTTAAAGGTTTAGTGATCAGTGATTCGTAAATTTCGTCCACCCAATATTTGTTGTACACCAATTTGTGAATTGCCGATTCTTCTTCTCCATCCGCTGCAGGCACTTCCTTATTGGTGATGTACATTTTACGTGCATAGGCCCAACCGCAGCCCATTACAGCAACAGCAACCCCCATTAAAATTAATTCTGTTGAACCTGATAAATGATGGACCAAACGGAAGGATGAATCTTCAAACACCGGTTTTAAAAACGCTTCCAAATAATGATGTCCGCCAAACACTTTCGGTAAGCCTATAAATCCGCCAACAAGGGAAAGTACTGCCAGAATGATCAATGGAATGGTCATCCGGGATGGTGATTCATGTAAATGATGTTCCTGTGCATGTGTACCCCTGAACGTGCTACGGAACGTAAGGAAATATAAACGAAACATGTAAAAGCTGGTCAAACCGGCAGTTAAGGCACCCAGGAACCACAATACAATACTGTGTTCGTATGCATTTGCTAAGATCTCATCCTTGGAAAAGAAACCGGAAGTGAGCGGAAAACCAACAATCGCCAATGTTCCCACCAGGAAAGTGGCATGTGTGATCGGGATGTATTTTTTCAATCCGCCCATTTTGCGGATGTCCTGTTCGCCGCCCATAGCATGGATCACACTACCGGCGCCAAGGAATAACAAGGCTTTGAAAAAAGCGTGCGTCATCACGTGAAACACACCGCCTGTGTAAGCGCCAACTCCTAACGCAAGAAACATGTAACCTAATTGCGAAACAGTGGAATACGCCAATACTTTTTTAATATCGTTTTGCACGAGCCCGATCGTAGCAGCAAACAAAGCAGTACAAACACCGATCACGGCTACTACTTCCATCGTGAATGGAGATAAGGTATATAAAATGTTGGAACGCGCGATCATATAAATACCGGCAGTTACCATCGTTGCCGCGTGGATCAGTGCAGATACAGGAGTTGGGCCGGCCATCGCATCGGGTAACCAGGTATATAAAGGCAGCTGCGCACTTTTACCCATCGCACCTACAAATAATAAGAGCGTAATCGTTGTTAATACAGGTGTTGCTGTTGCATAATTTTTTGCCTGTTCAAATACTTCGTGGTAAGAGATACTTCCGAACGTAACAAAGATGAGGATGATGCCTAACAGGAAACCTAAATCCCCGATACGGTTCATCACAAATGCTTTTTTAGCTGCATTGTTGTAAGCAGTATTTTTAAACCAGAAACCGATAAGCAAGTAAGAGCACAATCCAACGCCTTCCCAACCTACAAACATGATCAGGTAATTGGAGCCCAACACGAGCAGCAGCATAAAGAAAATAAATAAATTCAGATATGCGAAAAAGCGGGAAAAGCCTTCATCATCGTGCATGTAGCTGGTGGAATACAAGTGGATCAAAAAACCGATGCCTGTAATGATGAGTAAAAATAACGAAGAAAGCGGATCAATTAAAAAGGAGAAATGAACGGATAAGCTTCCGACAGAGATCCAGTCGAATAATTCTACAGGAACAGATTTAACAGCCTGCCCGTTCAGCTCAATAAAAATACCGACAGCAATTGCAAATGCAGCCAGTACAACACCGCTGCCTATAAAACCAACAATTCCTTTTGATAATTTTTTTCCAAATAAACCGATGATCAAAAACCCGATCAGGGGAAGAAGCGGAATTAATCCAACTAATTTTATCATACTGTTTTAGTATTTAGTCTCTAGTAGTTAGTTTTTTGTATTGTGTACCAACTGTTCCTGACTTTTTATTTTACGTTTAATTTTTTATTTTTTGTCTTTGCTCTTAATCCACATTGTACGTTCTAATGACTAACGACTCCGGGCTAACAACCAGTTACCATTTTAATTTATTCAATGTATTGATATCCGTTGATTTTGAATTGCGGTACACACTCATTAAAATTGCCAGTCCTACCGCTACTTCTGCAGCGGCTACCGCCATGATAAAAAACACAAATACCTGTCCTTTGCTATCCGATAAATACGTGGAAAATGCCACTAATAAAAGATTGATCGCGTTTAGCATCAGCTCAACCGACATAAAAATAATAATGGCATTTCTCCTGAAAAGCACACCCAATACACCTATCGTGAAAAGCACTGCGCTTAGCAGGATGTACCAGTTGATCGGAATTGTGTTTACTACTGACATTTTTTTTAGCTGTTAGATATTAGATTTGAGATGGTAGATTTGACACTGCTCATCTTAAAGATCTAATTATTTATTTTTAATTTATTTTAATTTTTTAGTATTCAATTTTTTCATCTGCACATCAGCGCGTTTTATTTGATCGACTTTTTCCCCAGCATTACCGCACCAACCATCGCACCTAACAGTAAAATGGAAGCTACTTCAAACGGTAATAAAAAATCGCCGAACAATACTTTTCCTAAATTTTCGATCAGTCCAACATTTGGATTTGCAACATTTGTAGCAGGAATGTTGGTTGCATTTTTTAATGCACCTACAAATACAATCAGTAATGATCCGGAAGCAATCGCCGCAGAAGCTTTTAACCACACGCTTTTGTGCGGCTCTGTTTCTTTGTTAAGGTTCAGCAACATGATCACGAAGAGGAACAATACCATGATCGCACCAGCGTAAACAATCACGTGAACTGCTGCCAGGAATTGCGCATTTAATAAAACGTAGTGTCCCGCTATGGCAAAAAACGTAAGTACCAGGTACAATACGCTATGGATTGGATTTTTTGAAAGTACCACCATTAAGCCAAACATAATGGCTAGAAATGACAGGAAATAAAAAAGATAAGTTGTGATCATATTTATAATTCGTTTCTTTAATTAGCTTTTTCCTAATTTGGTTTTTTGATCGTTTTTAACGGTTGGTTTTGCACCTAATTCGCGTTTTGTATTCTGATCAAATAGTTGATTGTGCTGGTATTCACCATGATGTTTAAACTCTTTCACTTCCGGTGTCTGGCGTTTTGAAAGATCAATTGGGTTATCTTTCGGTTCCACTAAAATATCTTTTCCGTACACAAAAATATTGCGTTTGTAATCGGCCTGCACAATTCTGTCTGTTAAGAAAATGGCTTCTTTCGGGCACGCTTCTTCACAATCACCACAGAAAATGCAACGCAGCATATTGATCTCGTATGTAGCAGCGTATTTTTCTTCGCGGTACAATCCTTCTTCACCCGGCTTGCGCTCTGCAGCTGTCATGGTAATGGCTTCGGCCGGACACGCAACGGCACATAATCCGCATGCGGTGCAGCGCTCTGCGCCTATTTCATCACGCTTCAATACATGCTGCCCGCGGAACACACCAGCGATCTCGCGTTTTTGCTCCGGGTATTTAATGGTTGGTTTTTTTCTGAAAAAGTGACTTACGGTAATCCACATTCCGCCAAAAATGGCAGGAAGGTAAAGCTTCTCTACAAAGGTCATTTCTTTTTTAGAAACTACTTTTGATCTGTTTGTTAATGCTTGCATTTTATATCTGTTAGCAGAACGTAATCGCGCTCCGCGTTTTTATACTATTTATTTTATTTGGCAAAATAAGCGATGATCTCGTGACGCATCATAAAAACACCCGTAACCACAATGTTTAAAATCGATAATGGGATCAATACTTTCCAACCAAGGTTCATCAGCTGATCATAACGGAAGCGCGGAATGGTCCAGCGTACCCACATGAAAAAGAAAATGCCGAAAGATATTTTTGCGAACATAAATACAATTCCCAAAACCGCCAGCCAGTTTGGATCGTGCACAAAGCGCCCGATAAATGGCATGTTGTAACCACCAAAATAAAAAGTGGCAATAACTGCAGATGAAATAAACATGTTGATGTATTCCGCGAATAAAAAGAATCCCAATTTCATGGAACTGTACTCGGTGTGGTATCCACCGATCAATTCGGTTTCACATTCCGCTAAATCGAACGGAGCCCGGTTGGTTTCAGCGAAAGCGCAAATAATAAAAATCAAACAACCCAATGGCTGAATTAAAACGTTCCAGTGCCAGCCGTGCTGCGCTGCCGCGATGTCTTTCAAGCTTAATGTTCCGGTGGTCATTACCAATGCAATGATGGATAATCCCATAGCAACCTCGTAGCTGATCATTTGTGAAGATGCGCGGATGCCCCCTAACAATGAATATTTATTGTTAGATGCCCAGCCCCCGATCATGATGCCGTATACACCCAGCGATACAACGCCGAATAAATACAGGATGCCGATGTTTAAATCGGTGATCTGCAATGAATATTCGTGTCCGCCGATTGTCAGTGAGTTTCCCCAGGGAATTACCACACCCGTCATACACGCTGTTAACAGTGCCAATGCAGGTCCAAGGATGAACAGCCATTTATTGGAAACGGTTGGGATCATTTCCTCTTTCATGAACATTTTTACAGCATCGGCCAATGGCTGAAGGATCCCGAAAGGGCCTGCCCTGTCCGGGCCAATACGATCCTGCAAAAATGCAGCGATCTTACGCTCGGCATACGTGCTGTAAGTGGCTACCAGCAGCGTAATGCTAAACACACAGATGACAAGTATAATTTTAAAAATAATCGGAGTTAAAACCATAATATTTTATTTTTTTGCAGCCAGCTGTTTTTGTTGCTTGCCGATATCTAATTTCAATTGTGCTAAATTTTCGTAATGATTTTGTGAGATCACAGAGTGGCGGTCGATGTGACGCGGCCCTTCGATGGTCCAGTCTTTTGCATTTTTTGTCTCAAATCGACAATCATTACAGATCCATTCTTCCACTTCGCCCCACACATTTTTACGGCCAGTAACACGCAGTACTTCTTCGCCTTTTAACCAGATAGCTACCTTACCCGAACATTTTGTACAGTTGCGGTGTGCATCCATCGGTTTGGTAAACCATACGCGACTTTTGAAACGGAAGGTTCGGTCAGTCAATGCACCCACAGGGCACACATCAATTACATTCCCTGAAAAATCGTTGTCGATTGCTTTTGAAATATAGGTGCTGATCTCCGATGCATCACCACGGAAGAGCATCCCCTGGTAACGGTTATTGGTGATCTGATCGGCCACTTTGATACAGCGGAAACACATGATGCAGCGCGTCATGTGTAATTTGATGTATGGCCCAATGTCAATTAAATTAAAAGTTCTACGTTTGAAATCGTAACGTGTTTTTGCCAGGCCATGCTCGTATCCTAAATTTTGCAGATCGCATTCGCCGGCCTGGTCACAGATCGGGCAATCCAACGGATGGTTAATCAATAAAAATTCAACCACACCTTTGCGTGCGTCCAGTACTTCCGGGGAAGTAATGTTCACCACTTCCATTCCATCCATTACCGTTGTTCTGCAGGATGCAACCGGTTTTGGCATCGGGCGCGGATCTTTTTCCGAACCTTTTGTCACCTTTACAATACAGGTACGGCAATAACCACCGCTGGTTTTTAATTTAGAGTAATAGCACATTGTCGGAGGTGCAATGTTTGCACCCACGTAGTTCTCATCCTGAACAATCATCCGTGCAGCCTGCAGGATGGTTGTTCCATCAGGAACTTCAATTGTTTGTCCGTCTATTGTTACTTTAGCCATAATATATTCAATTGGCAGTCGGCAATTCAGCAGCTGGCAATAGCCATGCTTTCTTCAGACTGCTATGTGTTTTTTATTCAATTTTTATCCAGGCCGCCCGTGATTTTTTGTATCCCGGGCCGTCATATACTTTTACAACTATTGTTTTTGTTTTCGCATCATACAATGAGTTGTGAAAATCAGCATATAGATTATTATTTCCTGAATCTCCAAAAACGCTATATTCCGTTACGGCTCCATTTACATATGCTGCCACTATTGTCGTACAATCTTTTAGCCATTTCGATTCTTTACGTTCCTGATCAAGCGGAATATTATAATTTTCCTGTCGTTCATCAAAAAATACAAGGGGGCCTGTACTACTGCCGACAAAAGAAAAATCAAAATTAGCTTTGTTGTCTGTTCCAGAGAAAAGAGGTGAGTTGTTTCCATTGTCGTATCCTGAATTAAATGAAGGAAATGCCCATGCACCAATTTCTTTTCCGGTTTTATCTATTGTTGATACCCCAACTATACATATTCTAGAAGAAAAAACTTCCATACTGGGTCCATAATACCAATCTTCATAACCCGGCGTTGAGTTCGTTATCCGCGTTATATTAAGATTTCCTTTTGCATCAACACTACAATCGTATACAAAAGAACCGCTAACACTTTCGTCTTTTTTACAATTGATTTTTATAAAATCATCTGTTTTTTCAGAAGGGACAGAAAAAGACTTGTATATCTCCAAAGTGATTGGATTAACCGGTATAACAAATGATTCATAAACATGAGTAATATCTTTCAGTCCGCCTCCTGTTGTTTCTGTATGGACAATAAATCGTGTATAGCAATCGGTTCCCTTGTCATTCATATACATTCGTGCATTACATGGATGGTCCATGGCTAACATTTGTTTATGATTGAATTGTTTTGTTTTCAGATCATACGTTGAAAAAAAGATGTCCTTTGTTTTAGGATGGTCGTAAGATTCCCGGTCGATAATCTTACGCAATCCCCACAAAATATAAACAGTATTGTTTTTAAAAATTACATCATATTTGTTTACATCCTGATATCGATGATCCATGAAATCAAACTCTTTCTCCTGTATCTTTTTAAAAGACGGATCATATATTACAATCGACGCAGTTGTTATATCATTAAAATCTTTTTTTGATTCTGCTTCATCCTTATGAAGCGACCTACTGTTAATATTCAAGGTTGCAATATTTCCGGTTTCTGAATCAATAAAAAGATCCTTGCCATTTCCGCCTGCTTCCTCAGAAATTTTTTCTCCTGTTTGAGGATCAATTGTGATCAAAAAAAATGAATTTTCACCTTTTCTTTGTATTACAAGTGTCGGTTTGTTGTTTATTTCAAGCCAATTCTTAATCTTGTCTTTTTTAAAATCAATCTCTACAAGCTTATTGTAGACCATCTTCTCATGGCGTTTCCCGAGTATTGTAACAAATGTTTTATTATCATCCAAATGTCGAAAAACAGTAAATCCATTACTCATTTGCAAAACAGGGTCACCTATATTATCAGCAAAAGTCTCACTAATTTCCGTTTTAAACGGTTGTGCATCAGCTGTCCGTGTAACAAAAACAAGAAATAAAATATAAAGTATCCTTTTCATTTATTTACGCCAATTGATTTACACTGTAATAATGCTTCACATCTTTAATCCGTTCCGGATGATTAATGTATTCTTCAAATTCTGCACGGAAGTGACGGATCGCGCTTGCTACCGGCCATGCAGCTGCATCGCCTAATGGGCAAATGGTGTTTCCTTCGATCTTACGTTGGATGTCCCACAACAGATCAATATCACTTGGCTTGCCGTGTCCATCCATAATGCGGTGCAATATTTTTTCCATCCAGCCGGTTCCTTCGCGGCAAGGCGAACATTGTCCGCAGCTTTCATGGTGATAAAAACGCGCAAATGTGTACAGGTTTTTTACAATGCTGGTTGTTTCGTCGTACACGATAAAACCGCCGGAGCCTAGCATGGTGCCTGTTGCGAAACCACCTTCGCTTAACGATTCGTAAGACATTAAACGCGGCTCGCCTTTATCGTTTTTCAGGATTAATTCCGTTGGTAAAATCGGTACGGAAGAACCTCCTGCAACGACTGCCTTCATTTTCCGCCCGTTGATAATCCCACCGCAATATTCGTCCGAATAAATAAACTCTTCAACCGGTAATCCCAATTCAATTTCGTAAACACCGGGTTTGTTGATGTGGCCTGATGCAGAAATTAGTTTTGTTCCGGTGCTTCTTCCTACGCCAATTTTTGCATATTCATCGCCACCCATATTGATGATCGGACAAACCGCTGCAATTGTTTCTACGTTATTTACAACTGTCGGGCAACCGTACAAACCTGCAATAGCAGGGAATGGCGGCTTGATCCGTGGATTGCCACGTTTGCCTTCCAGCGATTCAAGCAATGCTGTTTCTTCGCCGCAGATATATGCACCTGCGCCCACCTGTACGTAACAGTCGTGAGAAAAATCAGTACCTAAAATGTTTTTTCCTAATAATCCTGCTGCGTATGCTTCTTCGATTGCTTTTTCTACAATGCGTGCAACGTAAAAATATTCGCCGCGAATGTAGATGTACGATGTTTTTGCACCCAATGCATAACTCGATGTGATCATTCCTTCGATCAGTGCATGCGGGATTTTTTCCATCAGGTAGCGGTCCTTAAAAGTTCCCGGCTCCGATTCATCGGCGTTACAAACGAGGTAACGCTCAACGCCCTCTGGCTTTGCCAAAAAACTCCATTTCATACCGGTAGGAAAACCCGCACCACCACGGCCTCTCAGCCCCGATTTTTTCACTTCTTCTACCACCTCCGCCGGAGTCATTGATTTCAGTGCTTTTTCAACCGAAGCGTAACCACCGTTCTGACGATATACTTCCAGCGTTGCAATGCCCGGTATGTGGTCGTTATGTATTAATAATTTTTTACCCATGAGGCCTATAACGTATTTTTATAATCCATGTCCGTATAACTTCTTTGTTTTCCAGCTGCACGGTACTCTTCCAGCAAAGTATCCACTTTTTCCAATGTCAGGTTTTCGTGGAACGATGCGCCACATTGCAGCATTGGTGCGGTTCCGCAGCTGCCCAAACATTCCACTGTTTTAATGGTAAACATTCCGTCTTTGGTAGTTTCTCCTTCTTTGATCCCTAATTTTTTCTCCAGGTGATTTACAATGTCTTCTGCTCCGCGTGTCCAGCACGATGATGTACGGCACACTTCCAGCAAACATTTTCCTACCGGCTTTAAATTGTACATCGAGTAGAACGATGCTACTTCGTACACTTCAATCGGTTTGATGTTAAGGATGGAAGCAACGTAATCCATTGTTTCGGGGCTTAACCATCCGCCAAATTCCGCTTGTGCAATGTGCAGTATGGGCAGTAATGCCGATTTGTGCTTGCCTTCCGGATAACGCTTAATGATCTTATGGACCAGGGCAAGCGTTTCGTCGTTAAATTTTATTTCCACTCTTTTTTATTTTTATTTATTTGTCAATTGTCCAGGCAATTGTCAATTATTTTACGCGTCTAATTCTCCGGCGATCACGTTCATGCTACTCATGGTCAAAATCGCATCCGACAATAATTGACCTTTGATCATTTCGGTATACGCCTGGTAATAAATAAAGCATGGCCTGCGAAAATGCAGGCGGTACGGCGATCTTCCGCCATCGCTGATCAGGTAAAAACCCAACTCGCCATTGCCGCCTTCTACTGCATGGTATACTTCACCAACCGGGATTTCTGTTTCACCCATTACAATTTTAAAGTGATAGATCAACGCTTCCATGTTGTTGTACACTTCTTCTTTCGGAGGAAGGAAAAACTCAGGAACATCCGCATGGAAAACACCTTCCGGCTCTTTCTTGATTTTATCAAGCGCCTGCTGGATGATGCGCATGCTTTGTTTCATTTCTTCATCACGCACCATAAAACGGTCGTATGTATCGCCTTGTGTTCCAACCGGAACAATAAAATCAAATTCTTCATACGAGCAATACGGGTTCATCACGCGCACATCATAATCAACGCCTGCTGCACGTAAATTAGGACCGGTAAAACCGTATTCCAATGCACGCTCACCTGTAATAGGCCCACAATTAATGGTACGATCCATGAAAATGCGGTTACGCATCAACAGGTTATTGAACTCCTGTAATTTAGGAGGAAAATCTTTCAAAAATTTATCGATCAGCGCCCAAACTTTTGGAGAAAAATCGCGTTCCAATCCACCAATACGCCCAATGTTAGTGGTTAAGCGGGCACCACAGATCTCTTCAAAAATTTCATAAATGCGTTCGCGCCATTGGAATAAATAAAGGAAACCGGTTGTTCCACCAGCATCCTGGCCGATGATAGTATTGCAAATAATATGATCCGAGATGCGGGATAATTCCATGATAATCACGCGCATATACTGCACGCGTTTCGGAATTTCGATTTTTAATAATTTCTCTACTGTCATGTGCCAGCCCATATTATTGATGGGTGATGAGCAGTAGTTCATACGGTCAGTCAATACGGTGATCTGGTAATACGGGCGGCGCTCTGCAATCTTTTCAAAAGCACGGTGAATGTATCCCACCGTTGATTCGCCTTCCACAATGATCTCGCCATCCATTTTTAACACGTTCTGAAAAATACCGTGTGTAGCAGGGTGTGTAGGCCCAAGATTAAGAGTGGTGTACTCTTTTTCTATAATATCGGTGTTCGTGTTTTTTTCTTTACTCATTTTTTTAAAATCAAAAATTGTAAGTTAAACCTAACTTATCGTCCAAACATTTTATCGTCCTTGTCCTCACGTGTTCCATCTTCCAGTGGATATTCCTTGCGCATCGGGTGATAGGTCATTTCATCCATGTTTAAAATTCGTTTTAAATTCGGATGTCCTTTGAAGATGATGCCGTAAAAATCAAACTCCTGGCGCTCCATCCAGTTTGCTGTTGCAAACAAAGGCGTAACGGTAGGAATTTGCGGATCAATAACCGGGAAAAATGTTTTTAAGCGGATGCGGTTGTTTTTCTGCAGGTTGTGCAGCTGGTACATCACACCCAGCTCGTGTCCTTTCTGATCGGGATAATGCAGGCCGCAAAGTGTGGTTAAAAAGGTATATGCCGATTCTTCATCTTCTTTCAAAAACTTCATCACGTCATATATTGCATCTTTCCGGATCACAAACACCGGGAAATCGTAATGCTGCTCGGCAGAAATGATTGCATCTCCGAACTTTGCTTTCAGTTTATCACCAACTGTAGTTAATAATGTCGTATCCATATTATTCTATACCGTATTTAGCCAGCATTTCTTTGTATTCCGGCGAATCCCTTCTTCTGATAGATTCTGATTCCACCAGTTTTTGAATTTGCATGATGCCATCCAATACCTGTTCGGGACGTGGCGGACAGCCGGGGATGTATACATCAACAGGGATAATCCGGTCGATTCCCTGCAATACGCTGTATGTATCAAATACACCGCCGCTGGAAGCGCAGGCACCCATTGACAATACCCATTTCGGTTCCGCCATTTGCTCGTATACCTGGCGCAATACAGGCCCCATTTTTTTAGAAATGGTTCCCATTACCATTAGCAAATCCGCCTGGCGTGGGGAAAAGCTCAAACGCTCCATCCCAAAACGCGCCAAATCGTAATCCGATGCCATGGTTGCCATAAATTCGATTCCGCAGCAAGAGGTTGCAAAAGGTAAAGGCCACAATGAATTTGCCCTTGCCATTCCCACTACTTTATCGATACGGGTAGCAAAAAAGCCCGGCCCTTCAATTCCCGGAGGAGCTGCTGTGACTGCTACTGTTGATTTTTCTTCTTTTTTACTCATTATTTTCTCGCTTTCTTCTGCTTTAAAAATGCAGAACTAATTTGTTAATGTGATCACCATTCCCGGAACTTTCCGTGCTTCTTTCCCGCTTTCCACTACCTGTACCGCTTCTATCAGAATTTTATTTCCTATTTTTTTGTCTTTGTATAATTTATCTATTGCTTCAATTGCCTGTTTGCTGAAGGCATTTCCTTTGGATGGGTATTCGATCTGGAGTGTGTCTTTTTTTTCAGGTTTCATGATCGTCAGCACAAAAGAGCTTACGGAAACACCTTTGGTTGTAGGAACCAGTTCTTTTTTACATTTCATGAACTCGTCCCAGGTCATGGTGCAATCACCGGTTTTACCGCAAAGATTGTACAGCGGCGCAGCTTTTTGGGCCTGCAGCGATGTTGTTGAAATGATGAGTATAAATGCTATTTTGAAAATCTTATTCATGTCGTTATACAGCAAACTTTAAACTTTCTAACCTTGAACTTTTTATTCCCATTTCAATGCGCCTTTTTTGATGATGTAATAAAAACCCACCAGTAAAAAAGCAACAAAAGTGAACATTTCCATGAGGCCGCGTAAGCCTAATTCTTTAAAGTTTACAGCCCATGGGTACATGAAGATCACCTCCACATCAAACAATACGAAAAGAATAGCTACTAAAAAGTATTTAATGGAAAAGGGGATCCGTGCATTTCCCTGCACTTCGATACCACACTCAAATGTGTCGTCTTTTATTTTTGATTTCCTTTTCGGTCCCAGCATGTGGGTCAGTGTCATTGCAAAAATTACAAATCCAAGCGCTGCGATAAACATGAAAACGATTGGAAGGAAATCCTTAGGTGAGCTTGCTACTGCGTGCATTACGTTTCGGTTTTAGTATTTCGACCTCAATTTTAGCTAATTCTTTTTGAAATAGCCATAAAATTCGGGACAAATTTAAAGTTTATTGCATACAGAAAGATGCGCTCCGCTTATTTAGATTGATTACAATTAAGGTCAAAACGGGCATAAAATAAAATCGTCCTCCCGTTGAAGCGGAAGGACGATCATTTTATGCGTTTAAGCTGTTTTTTTTAATTTTTTGTGATGCGTTTTGTGATCACTCCTGTGGATGTTTTGAGCTGCACCACGTACACGCCGTTGGCTACATCTGCAAGGTTAAACATCAATTTATTGTTACCAGCAACAAGGCTGTGGTTTTCATCGATGATGACCTGGCCAAGTGCGTTTACAATGCGCAGTTCGGCTTTATCGTCCTTGATCATTCCTAATTCCATGGTAAACATTCCTTCTGTTGGGTTTGGATACAATGCGATTCCGGATACCGTTGCTGCATTGGCAATACCTGTGGTTACAACTGTACAAGGATCTACATTGATGGTTTGTGCAGCTGTGGAAGTACAACCGTTCACATCCGAATACGAATAGGTAATTACCTGGTTTCCTGTTCCGCTCATAGCCGGATCAAAAGAAGTACCGCTCACACCCGTTCCGGAATAGGTTCCGCCTGCTGGTAAACCGCCTGATAATGTTACCGCTGCGCCTGTTACACAAAGTGTATCATAAGCAGACACGTAGCTCACAACCGGGCTGCCGATGGTTACCGGAACCGCAGTTCTTGTGCTTGTACAAGGATCGTTTTGGATCTGCCAGTTGTAGTAGTAATAGTAATACGCTGATCCGGCAGAAGAACCGGTAATTCTCACCGATCCGGCCAGGGTGTATGGATATGCCGCACCCGCATTTTGTCTCCACAGGTTCATACCTGTACCGCCAATGCGGTAGCCGGTACCCGTAGTAAGGTGGATGTTTACCGTTACGGTGCTTGTTCCGTTAGCAAATGTAACCGGAACGGTTTGAAGGATTGCGCCGGTACTGTCCATCAGCAACACATTACGGGAACCTGCCGCACCTGAATTTACCAATACGGTTTGCAGGGTACAAGGCTGTAATACATCAAAGATCAGGTATTGTGTAGAGGTATTGTTGTGATAGCCGCCGGTGCCAAATGTAGTAGTGGTTGGCCCTACGTTGCCTGTTGCACCAGTTACAAGGCTGGAAACATAGTACGTGGTACTTGCACTTATTGATGGTGTTGTATAGGTTGTACCTGAATGTAAGATTGAACTGCTTGTCGGACTTGAATACCAGTTTAACGTACCGGTACCGCTCGCGTTTAATGTTACGGTTGAAGGTGATGTGCAACTGTATGCTGCTGCTGCTGTTGGTGCAGGCGGTGGATTTACAACAATGTAAGATGATTGAACAATAGAATCTGTTCCACAGGCTCCACTTACGGTCATGTGTACGTTGTATGTTCCTGCTGTTGTATAAGAGTGTGTAGGATTAAATGTTGAGCTTGTTCCGCCGTCACCGAAGTTCCAGGTAGCAGCGCTTCCATTGGTGCTTGTGTTTACAAAAGCAACATTGAAAGGCAATGTACAGCTGGTAGTTGCATTGGATGTAAAATCAGCGCTAACAGTTGCAGAGAATGCTGCACCTACGCCTACTGCATGCCATGCATTGGTAGTAGCGATCACTTCCGGCGAACATCCGCCGTAGATATCATTTGCAGCCTGGATCGTATATGTACGGGCATCTGCATACGTTGTGCTTGGTGTAAAATAGTTTGTCAATCCGCGGAAAGCGATCAAACGTGCTTTTGCCATGGTAATACCGGTAACGGTGTATGCGGCAGCATTATCGTTTGTTCCGCTGCCACCCTGGCAAAGTAAATAATACCAGAAAATAGAAGGCCCATTGTTGTTGTGAGGCTCGCCGGTATTATCCCAGTTTGTTCCCATATATGTATCCGGCTGGCCAAATGCGTTCGGGTTGGACATGTTACGGATCCCTACGTGGTTTTGAACCCCGGAACCGTTACAGGTAATATCCGCACCAATGATCCAGTCGTGCTGCGTAGGTCGCGCATACGCTTCAATTGTAGTACCGAAAATATCGCTGAAGCCTTCGTTCAGGGCATCCGGCTCACCGTTTCCACCGCCGTCCAATCCGGCAGTATTACCGGTTAAACCGTGTGTGATCTCGTGTCCGCAAACATCCAGCGCTGTCATAATTAAAAAGCCCTGGCTAACCTGTCCGTCACCGTAAGTCATGCGTTGCCCATCCCAGAAAGCGTTTACATAATTCACATCATAATGCACATAGCTCAATAATTTCATTCCGGCGCCATCAATACTATTAAGTGAGTGCACGTTCATGTAATAATCGTAGGTTGATTCAGCGCCCCAGTGTGCATCTTCGGATGCCTGGTTGGTTCCGGTAAGGTTCCATGTGGCAGAGGTATTGGTAAAATCGGTATTTGTATAAGTGGTTGATGTAGACAGATTGTACGTTTCAATTCCGTCTCCCCTACCGGTTTCGCGCAAGCGGTATTGTGTTGCTGTACCGTAGTTATCGGATGTCATTGGCTGCGAGCCGCTGAATTTTGTGTTGGCAGTACCTACCACATCCGCGGTGTGAATGATCTGCTCTTCAGAGATCACTTCGCCGGAGTTTGCATCTACAAAGATATAGGCGCGGGATAATGGTTTTTCTGCATAGATGTTGAATTTGTATGCCAAACGGATGTTTGCAGCCGAGAAGTCTGCCGTTCTTTTGTGTACAAATACCAATTCACCTTTCGGGAAATAGCTGAAATCGGGCTGATTGAAAGCTACTGCCATTGCAGCGGTTTCTTCCTTGTTTTCCCATTTGTATTTTTGCGCATTTACTTTTTTAAGTGCGCTTGCCAATGCAGCCGCTTCGGAGATGCCTACCGACTGGCTTGGGTTAATGGTGGTATAATAATCGCCGTTGACCATTGTTACGCGGCCATCTTTACTGTGTGCGATCAGCATGGAACCATCTACCGGAATACTGTTTACATATTCTCTATAGCGGGTGTGGGTATAACCCAGCTCGTCTTTATCTGATTTATATTCTTTAAAAGAAACACCTTCCGGAAGGTTGAACGCAAAATTAGCCCAGTTTGAAAAATCATCGGGTTTGATGTTCTGGCCGGAGCCTAACTTTATAAAGTTAGGTAAGGTTGTTCCTTTGTTGTAGCTGACAACCGTAGCATCTGCCAGCCGCAATTTTGTTTGCTGCGAAAACACATTCTGTGTAAGCAGCGCTGCAATGGCTCCGCAGAGCATTACACGTTTAGTAATTGTTGGATTCATTTGAGAGATTTTATTTAAGTAGCTGCCTTCCCGTGCAGAAGGATTTTTTTGTTCTAACGAAGAGAGTGAATTAATTTGATTTTTCCAAGAATATTTTTATGCATTTATTAGGAATCGGAACCGCTTATTTACACGGTTATTTTTCCCTTGTAAAAAGATCGTCCTTCCCATAATGGGAAGGACGATGCTTTTGTATTTTTTTTAATTCCCGTTTAGTATACGATCATTTTTTTAACGGTTTCGTGATTTCCGTTTGTTAAATTGATCATGTAAATTCCTTTACCGTATTTCTCAACACTTAATTCTTTACTGAATTTACCTGTAAAGTCTTTCATCTCTTCCCTGTAAACTACCTGACCAAGTGCATTGGTCAATTCAATGATGTAGCTTTCTTTATCTGCCGAACTGAAAGAAACGATAAAGTTTCCGTCGTTTGGATTTGGATAAATGCTCAGTAAGTTAGGGTTTCCTGCTTCGGTAATTCCAGTGTTCACTACCACTACTCCTGTAGATGCTGCTGATGTACAGCCTCCGCTTGTCACCTCTACGGTATATGTGCCGTTTGCGGTGTAGGTGTAGGTTTGGTTGGTTTCACCCGCAATTGCCACACCGTCCATATACCATTGGTTACCTGTCGGGGAACTGGATGTTAATGTAGTTCCCGATTGTGTGATTGCCGGTGTTGCCGGGATTGTTCCGGTGTTACCTACAACAGCAGTTGTTGTAAATGAGCAACCGTTGGCATCCTGCACCGAAACGTTGTATGTTCCTGCTGCAAAACCGCTGTAGCTGGTTGCTGATGTAAATGCACTTCCATCTACAGAATATACATAACCTGCTGTTCCTCCAGTGGTTGCATCGATGTTAATTGTTCCGTCGGTACCTTCACAAGTAGAGTTGGCTGTTGTAGTAGCCTGTGCTGTAGGTCCTCCTATGCTTGCAACTGTTGCGGAGGTTGTAAACTGACAACCATTTGCATCCTGAACAATTACAGAGTAGCTGCCTGCTGCAAAGCCTGTGTAAGCCGTTGTTCCTGTAAAACTGCTTCCATCCACAGAATAAGTATAAGATGGCGCTCCGCCGGTGGTTGCACCGATGTTGATGGCTCCGTTAGGGTTTCCACAAGTTGAGCTAACAGTTGCAGCTGCTTGTGCCGATGGCCCTGCTATGTCAGTTACAATTGGGTTCACAGTAAATGTACATCCGCCTGCGTCTTTTACAATTACAGTATACGTAGAGGCTGTAAGACCCGTGTAGTTTGTTGTAGAAGTAAATGCGCTTGCATTGAATGAATACATATATGGGCCTGTTCCGCCTGTTGCAGCTCCAATAGAGATGGAACCGTTTGCGTTTCCACAAGTTGAGCTGGCCGGTGTGGTGCTTAATGCAGTTGGTCCGGATGAATTGCCGATCACTGCAGAAGTGGTGAATGTACAACCGTTTGCATCCTTCACGGTTACCGGGTATGTTCCCGCAGCCATGCCTGTGTAGCTGGTAGTTGTTGAAAATGCACCGCTGTTAACAGAATAAGTGAACGGAGCAGTACCACTGGTAGTTGCACCAATAGTAATGGAGCCGCTAGGTGTGCTGCAGCCGGACGCTGTTGTAGTAGTTGCTAAACCTGTAGGGCTTGCATTCACCACTAAAGCCGTAGTTCCTGTTGCACTTGTACAACCATTTGCTGTTACCGTTACACTGTATGTTCCGGCCATTCCTGCTGCTGCACTTGCAATAACAGGGTTTTGAACCGTACTTGTAAATGTAGAAGGGCCTGTCCAGCTATAGGTAGCACCAGATACTGCCGGAGCCGTAAAGTTAACCGCCGTACCCATACATGCAGGACTCGTACTGGTTGCCGTTGGTGTTGCAGGGGTTGCGTTCACCACAACCGTTGCTGTTCCGGCTGCACTTGTACAGCCTGCGGTTGTTACAGTGATGCTGTATGTACCGGCCATGGCTGTTGTTGCATTGGTTCTGTTAGGGGCACGTGTTGCACTGGTGTATGTTGCCGGGCCTGTCCAGGCATACGTTGCACCGGTTACTGTTGGTGTAGACAAACTGATGGTTTGACCTGTACAAACCGGCGACGTTGCCGTAGCGGTTGGCATTGCAGGAGTTGTTTTAATAGTAACCGAAGCTGTTCCGGCTGCGCTTGTACAACCACCGTTGGTTACGGTTACACTGTATGTTCCTCCCATTGCAGCTGTCGCTGACGGGCGGGTTGGACTTTGAACTGCACTTGTAAATGTTGCAGGGCCTGTCCAGGTATACGTTGCACCGGTTACAGCTGTTGTAGATAAATTAATGGTAGCACCAGCACAAACAGGTGAATTAGTAGTAACCGTTGGTGTTGCAGGAATTGCATTTACCACAACGGTTGCTGTGCCTGCTGCACTTGTACAACCACTTGCTGTAACAGTTAAGCTGTAAGTACCTGCCATGGCTGCTGTTGCACCTGTACGTGTTGGATTTTGAACCGCGCTTGTAAATGTTGCAGGGCCTGTCCAGGCATAAGTAGCGCCGGTTACAGCAGTTGTAGTTAAGTTAATGGCTGAGCCAACGCAAACCGGTGAGTTGGTAGTTACGGTTGGTGTTGCCGGAAGCGGATTCACAACTACTGTTGCTGTTCCGGCCACGCTGGTACAACCTGTTTTTGTGATCGTTAAGCTGTATGTACCTGCCATGGCTACTGTTGCTGTTGGGCGGGTTGGGTTTTGAACCGTGCTTGTAAATGTTGCAGGACCTGTCCAGGCATACGTTGCACCGGTTACGGCTGTTGTAGATAAGTTAATAGTTGAGCCAGCACAAACCGGTGAGTTGGTTGTAACAGTTGGTGTTGCAGGAACTGCATTTACCACTACTGTAGCTGTACCGGCTGCACTTGTACAACCACCGGCTGTAACAGTTAAGCTGTAAGTACCAGCCATTGCTGCAGTTGATGTTGGACGTGTAGGGTTTTGAACCGCGCTTGTAAATGTTGCAGGGCCTGTCCAGGCATACGTTGCACCGGTTACTGCTGTTGTAGATAAGTTAATGGTTGAGCCAGCACAAACCGGTGAGTTGGTTGTAACGGTTGGTGTTGCAGGAACCGCATTCACTGTCATTGTAATGGCATTAGATGTTGCGGGACTACCAGTAACTCCTGATAAGTTAGAAGTCATGATACAGGTAACAATTTGTCCATTCGTTAATGTAGCTGTTGTAAATGTAGCTGCTGTTGCACCACCAACGTTTACACCATTGATCTGCCATTGGTAGGTTGGTGTTGTACCGCCATTGGTTGGTGTTGCTGTAAATGTGGCCGAAGCGCCGGCACACATTGGATTGGTACCTGTAGTTTCTGCAATTGCAACAGAGGCAACAGAGCCTCCGGTGGTGGTGGTCGCAATGTTGATGTTATCCAGGTACATGGCTTGTCCCCAACCGGATTTACACTGGATCTTAATGCCAACGTTTGGTTGTCCGATGAAGCTGTTTAAACTTACGGTTTCTGTTCTCCATTGTGTGGCTGTAGGCACAAATAAGCTGGTTCCATTATCAGGAGCAGTAGCTAAAGCTGTGCTTCCTTTTGCATAAACACGGGTCCAGGTGGTACCACAGTTGGACGATGCCATCACGATCAGTGAATCCCACAAAGTGGTGTTATAACGTGCGTATGCTACATCAAATTTCATTGTTGCTGTAGCAGCAGTAGAGAAATTGTATTTCGGCGTAACCATTTCATCGATCAGGCCTACTGTAGTAGTAGTTGGTGTATAGTTATCCATACGTGCCGATGCGGTACTTGTTCCGAAACCACCGGCAGTGGTAACTCTTGTCCAGGTGCCGTCTCCGTCAGGATTATTGAGCGACCAGTTGGCCGGAACAAATGTTGTTCCCTGGAAACCTTCTGTAAATGGCAATGCAACCGTTGCGGGTGGTGCCGTAACGGTAAATGTATTTGTTTTTGAATCGTTTGCGGTATTTAAATCTGTTGATCCGTTCGGTAAATTGGATGCAACAGTAATGGTGTGTGATGCAACAGATAATGTTGGGCTGGTAGGTAATGTAATGTTTACAGATGTACCGGAAGTTAAGCTTCCTGTCCATGCATAATTGGAAACTGTACCTCCATCGTATGAATATTTAACGGTACAGGAAGTTAACGTAGTAGAACCAACATTGGAAAGTGTTACCACAGGTGTAACGGTGGTTGAACAGCCGGAAGATGCTGCAGCCGGGTTAATGATGGCGCTGATGGATGCATCCAGTGTAAACGGTGTATTACATTTGCCTGATACATTTAAGCCAACACGGTAAGTACCGTTGGCCATTGTTGTTTGGATCCTTGTTCTCTGATCAGCACTGAACATGAACATACATGCATCATCCACATAATCCATGTAATTCATAAACATGGAGGAAGGATCTGTTGTATTACAACGTGGCCCCAGCCATTGATTGGCTGTATTTACGGCGATCAAAGGATAAGTAGGGCAACCGTAATTGTTTCCCTGTTGTGGTGGTGTATCGTTACAATAATCGGTCAAGCAGGAACCATCGCCCCAGATGTGGCGTAATCCAAGCCAGTGGCCAACCTCATGTGTTGCTGTTCTTCCTTTGTTATAAGCGCCGGTTGCAGCAGTTCCAATTGTGCCCCAGGCATGTTCGTTGATCACGACACCGGATGTAGTAGCGGTTTCAACACCTGTAAGACCGGTTAAGCCGGTTCCTGCAGGGAAAGATGCATAACCCAGTAATCCGCTATTTTGCACATCCGCTACCCATACGTTCATGTATTTGGTGGGGTCCCAGATGGAAGCCGGTTTAACGGTACCGTCGAAATAGTTTTGCAGTGATGTTGCATCGGTAAAGGTGGTAGGGTCCGTCCAGCCACGTGTAGTATAGTTGATCCTTTCCACGCCCGGTTCTGCCAGTACGTTACCGGTAGGATCTACCTTTGCAAGACAAAATTGTACGCCGGTATTTCCAGCTTCCAAACCAACAAATGCAGAAGGTACGCTGGACAAATCTGGATTTGTTCCTGCATAATCGGCATTTAAAGCTGTGATCTCTGATTGAGCCTGTGCCAGTGAAATATTTGCACCGCTGCCAACGGCTGTACCGGAATGGATAATGTGAATGATTACCGGGATGGTATAACTAACAACTTCCGTTGAACGGCCGGCATTGACATTGTCTTTATATTCCTGAACTTTTGCGGACATCCATGTTTCAAAAGCTGGATCCGGAATTTGTGTTCCGCACGTCCTGTGAGAAGGAAGTCCGTTAGAGGCCTCGGAATTGGGGTCTTTTTGTGCCTGTGCAAATGAGAGAGATGCAACTAATACTGCGGCAAGTAGTAAGTTTTTTTTCATTAATTTTAATTTAGTTGATTGTGTAGCATTTAATTTATTCGTATTCAATTCAAAAATTTCAATAAAAAAAGAGCGGAAAAAAAGTATCTGTTTAACGAACCTAGTCTATAATCAAAAAGAAGTCAAGTTTTTAATCCCATTTTAGACGAAACTCTATTTTTTGTAGACAATCTTTTTTCCCATTTTTAACACTGTTTACTTTAATTCCATTTGTTTTTCAGACTTTTTTGTATTTCTGTTTTTTTTAAATAAAAATCGCTGTAATCCTTTATTTTAGATAGAGACAGCGACGGAGGAGGAGTGTAGTTTTATTATTTGTAACGAATTTATTCTTTTTAATTTCTAAAAGCGAATTTTTAAATCACTTTGCGGAGAATACAGCTTTTTTTGCGGTAAATTTTACTCAGAATTGCTACAGAATTGCCCTGTTTTTATAGGTTTTGAGCTTATTTATTTCAATCCGTTATTTTATAAAAAAATCCATTATTATGATACTTAGAATTTAATGAATCTTCTTCCGTTTTTAATGCATCTGCCACCAGGTAATTTTACTGTTATTTAAACAATCAAATGTTGATTACTTTCCGGAGGTATTTCAAAATCATACTTTTTGTTTTATAGCTTTATGCCGAAACTAAACCGCTTTTCTTTTATATAGCTGCCCGATGCGGGAAAATGTTTGGTTTGTGAATTATCAACCTCTAAAAAAACGTTCTGTTTATGGTGCAAGAGAAAAAGATTTTCGTTCTTGATACGTCTGTAATTATATACGACCACATGGCGGTCAAAAATTTTAAAGAACATGATGTGGTAATCCCGATCACAGTGTTGGAAGAGCTGGATAACTTTAAGAAGGGAAATGATACCAAAAATTTTGCAGCCCGCGAATTTACCCGTTACATCGATAAAATATCAGTAGGAAATACGCTACAGGACTGGATCAACATCAATGGCAAAGGCCATGGGATGATCAAGATCGAGATGAATACCAGCTCCAAAATAGATGCGGAAAAAATATTTGGAGAGCGCAAAGGCGATCACCGTATTTTAAATACGGCGATGTATGTGGCGGAAAAATATCCGAAGCGCAAAGTGGTGATGGTAACGAAGGATATTAATTTGCGCATCAAAGCAAAGTCACTGAACCTTACGGCGGAAGATTATGAAACCGGCAAGATCAAGGATGTGAATGAGCAGCTGTACACGGGCCGCAGCGAACTTCAGAAAATCCCAACGGAGGTGATCAACGAGATCTACGAAAAAGGATTTTGCGAAACTTCCAAATTGCTAAAAAAGCAAAAGCCTACTTCCAATCATTTTTACGTGTTGAAAAATGGCAGCAAATCGGTGCTGGCATCTTACAGCCCGGCGAAAGATATAATTGAGCGTGTAAAAAAAGTAAGCGCTTTTGGCGTGAACCCGCGCAATGCAGAGCAGGCGTTTGCACTGGATGCGATCATGAACCCGGATATCAAACTGGTTTCGATCCAGGGGGTTGCAGGAACAGGAAAAACACTGTTATCGCTGGCGGGCGCACTGGAACAGCGCCGCACGTTTCACCAGATTTATTTAGCGCGCCCAATTGTTCCGCTGAGCAACAAGGACATTGGTTATTTACCGGGCGATATTAAATCGAAGCTGAACCCTTACATGGAGCCTTTGTGGGATAATTTAAAATTCATCAAAAACCAATTTAGCGAAAAAGACCGCGAATACAAGCAGATCAGCGAAATGGTGGAGCATGAGAAACTGGTAGTTTGTCCGCTGGCCTACATCCGCGGAAGAAGCTTATCGGATGTGTTTTTTATTGTGGATGAAGCGCAAAATTTAACTCCGCATGAAGTAAAAACGATTATTTCGCGTGCAGGTGAAAACACAAAAATGATCTTCACCGGCGATATTTACCAGATCGATACACCTTACCTGGATACACAAAGTAACGGCTTGTCGTATCTGATCGATAAGTTAAAAGACCAGAGCTTGTATGCACATATTACGCTGGAAAAAGGAGAACGTTCAGAGCTGGCGAATTTGGCGAATGAGTTCTTGTAGGTAGGTTCATTGGTTTACTTGTTCGATGGTTTATTGATGTGCTGTGTTTTTAATAAATACTAATCCGGGTGGATGCTGTGTGCGATTGAACGCGGATGGAACGGATTTACATTCGAAGCTGTCATCCCGGGCCTGACCCGGGATCTCATGAATGTTTGCAGTAGCAAAATAAGTATATTTCGTGGATGAGCTGAGTGATGGGAACGCAGATTTGTTAGGATTGTTAAGATTAAAAAGATAGCTGTGTGAATATGAGCTTGGTTATGATCAAAAAAAAATTTTGTGTGGATACTGTGTGATGGAATATGGATGAAAGCCGATCCACTTTAAATGAATTAAAAAAGCGCGTTTCGTAATTGAAGCGCGCTTTTCTATTACAAAAAATGGTATCTTCGAATAAGTGATCACAAAAATCAATTGTATGCTATTTCCATTTCATAAACACGTTTTAAAGCTTGTATTCTCGGTATTTATTTTGGCTGCTTTTTATTCCTGCAGCCCTTCTTTTGATGGAAAAAACGGTTTGAACATTGTGCATTTTCCAAATTCGGAAAAAGTGATGATGACCGCAGAATTTAAAGATGGCAAAAGAGACGGCGAGCTCAAAGAATATTATAAAAACGGGAAACTGAAAACACACCAGCATTATGTGAATGACAAGCTGGAAGATTCATCATTGTTATATTACGAAAATGGCGTGCTGGGCGAATTACAATATTTTAAAGATCATAAGCGGGAAGGTACCTGGAAAAAATTTAACAAGGAAGGAAAAGTGATCTCGGAAATTAATTACAAAAACAATGAACTTGACGGCCTAAGCGCAACTTATACTTACCGTACCTGTAAATTGCAAAAACGCATGAATTACAGGAACGGCCTGCTGGATGGAAAACAGGAAGTCTATTATGATAACGGCAAGCCCCAAAGCATTACCTATTATGCCGGAGACCATCCCTGCAAAGGAACGCAGGAATGGAGTGAAACCGGTGAAAAAATAAACCATGATTTTAAGATTACGGTAGTGGAGGAAAATAAATTGCTGATGGAAAACCGGCTGCGGTTTTTTATAACACTTGAAAATCCGCAACCGGACGACCGCGTTTTATTATTATCCGAAAAAGATACCGGGAATCTGGTCACAGAACTGGAGCCTTTGCGCAAAGTAGACGCACGCTACGTGTTAGAATACGGACTGGCAAAAGGCGGTTTCCTGATGGAAAAAGCACGGATCGGGGTATTCAGGAAAACAGGTTTGGGAAATACGGTGATCGAAACAAAGGACATCACTGTTGCGGGAACCAACTACTAAAGCTGCTTAAGGCGCTGTGCAAGCCCAAAGCTATCAGGCGCATATTCCAATCCTTTTTTGAGTAATTGTTTTGCCTTGGCTGTATTGCCACGTTTATAATAGCCGGTAGCGGCGGTTGCATACGCCCGTTCTACAAAGCCCGCAGAAGGCACCACGTCTTTTTTATCGCGGCACAGGTCTTCAAATTGCTGGAGATATTTCTCTCCTTTTACCAAATCTTCCAGATAAAAATTCTGATAAGCAAGGTCGAGGTAACAATTGGATTTTACCACATTGATATCGGTATTATCGCCGGCAAACTCAAACTTTGCAATAAAGGTTTTCAACTGTTCCAGCACTTCTTTTGAATCGGTATCGTGCTGCAGGCTTTTTACAAAATTGGCTAGTATGATGGAACGCAGATCGGCATCAAGCGGATTGATCTTATACGCAGCTTCCAGCTGTGACAGCTCGTAATCCTGCGGTTTTGAATTTGTATATCCTAAGCGTGCCAGCTCGTAATGGTATTCAAACGCGATCTTGTTTTTTAAAACAGTATCGCTGATGGCATTGTAAATAGTAGCAAACGACTGATCATACAACACGTAATTGGAATTTTTGATGAGCTCATTATGGGTCATCCTGTTAAATTCCTCTTCTATCTGCACGGATTCTACATTCTTATCATTGTTGTTAAAGCGGCAAAGCAGGACAAGGTAATTTACCTGTTGTACATCTTCGTACTCAGTTTTTATGATCAGGTTGATCAGTGTTTTTTTCAGGATCTCGGCATGTCTTTCAGAAGGGAAAATAAAATATGCTTTTTCTATATACGGTAATGCGGCTTCATAATTTTCAATATCCCTCTTGTACAATGCATAATTACTGTATTGCAAACCCGCGAGTTCGTTAAATGACACTTTTTCGGAAGAGAAATAATACTTGTTGAACAGCTTTGTAACGCTGGTGCTATCAGATTCCTCCTTGGAAATGAGCTTTCCTTCTTCGAGGGATTTCACATATTTTTCTACAAACTTATCATCAAACTCAAAAAAACCGGCTTTAGGATTGGTAGTTTCGATCACAATTTTTGTCCCTTCGGGATAAGCAACCAAATATACGTGCTCGGGTGTTTGCCTGATCTGGTGAGGAATACCAAGCTTTAAAAACACATAGGAATAAAGCGCCGAAGCTGAAACGCAATTGTATTCGCCATACTCAAAAATATCCGGAAAACTGTTATGGAGCTTGTAGACTTTAAAAAATGTGTTGTGGATCTGGTCATACACCAGTTTCACTTTTTTTGCATCCGGCTTACCGTTGACCTGTTGCTGGAGTGAAGTAATGCTTTCATTTATTTTTTTGTGCGCGAGTGCAGCATCAGTTCGGTCGGCCCGCTCACTTTTATCGTATGGCGTTAAAAAAAGATCAAATACATTGTCAATGTTGCTTTGCGCGATGTATTTCTGAAACGCAGCTTTTTCTTCCGGATCACGAAACGACAGGTCAGAAAATTGTACGATCGAATCCGTTTGCGATCTTACTGCTAATGGGAGCGTAAATAAAAAGAAAAAAAATAAAGCCGGGTGTTTCAAAATTCCTATTCTGCAATAATTATTTTACGGGTTTCTTTTTGAGATCCGGTGGTGATGGTCAGGAAATACGTTCCGGCTGCAAGGTTTGATTTGCTGAAGAACGTGGTTTGTTTTCCCTCGCTTTGTGTTTCATCGGCAATTGTTTTGATGAGCGTGCCTTTTACATCAAATAACCGGATGGTTACTTTGCACTCATTTGGCAATTCGTAATTTATTTCCGCTGTTTTTACAACAGGGTTAGGATTTACGGACATGCCCAGGTTGCTTTTCACGGCTTCCTCTACAATGCCTGTTGCGCTTCCCATATAGTGATACGATGTTTTGTTGGTGTAAATACTGGTGCCGGATGTTCCTGAATTCGGAACGCCCAATGTATCCGTTAAGGTATTGTAAAAAATATCTGCCGGGCTGTTTAAGCCTGTAATTACAGTGGTTGGTGCGGTACTGAATGTATTATTGAATTTGCTCACGCCATTTAAATTCCAGGAAGAAACATAATAATTGCCGGCAGCATCTTTTGCAATGCCATCGCAATTTCCAAGTGTTGTTGCAGTAAGCGTTGAGGTGGTTGAATCCACGAGGCTTACGGCCATGATGGGTGCATTGGTTCCCCAGTTCACAAATACACAGCGGTTGTTTGGCTGATCGTAAATAATACCGTTCGGACTTTTGGTTAGCCCGGTTACAAATACGTCGAATTGCTGTGTTACAGAATTGATGCGGTATATTTTCTTTGCGGTAAAATCAGTTGCATATAAATTTCCGTTGTTATCGTGTGTAAGCCCGTTCAGGAATGTTGCTCCTAAATTCAGGTTCATTACTTGTGCTGCGGTGGTAAGGTCGTATCCTTTCATTTTTCCTCCATCGCATACATATAAGGTATTTCCAATGATCTCGATACCATGCGGGCCGGTAAGCCCGGTTGCAAAAACGGTTAATACACCGGTGCTGCTGGCACGGGCCAGGATGTTACCGCCATTATCATTCGCAATAAGCCAGCGGTTGTTTGCATAATCAAATTCAATGCTTTCGGGACTGTTGTATGTTTGGGAAAAGGCTGTTCCTACAGTTAAAATCAAGGCAGAGAGAGATACAAGGATTTTTTTCATTTGTTATATTAGTATTAGCTATTTGTTACTTTTTCCAACTCCATGCCGCATACAGGGCACTTTCCGGGCTTATCAAATTTTTCTTCGGTACATTTCATCGGGCATTGGTATTGCGCCTTTACCTGTTCTGTTTCTTTATTGTCGGTTTTTTTATTGCTTCCTGTGCAACTTGTGAACGCAAGTCCCGTATATAAACACACGATCAATATTAATCCTGTTTTTTTCATTACAATGTTCTTTTGGGTTTTATTAATGACCAAAATACAGAAATTTATTAACACTTGAAATTTTACAAAACTTATAATTATATTTGTGTTTCAACGCACGATATTAAATAAACCATTGGAATGAAGAAAGTTTTACTGTTGACCTTATTTTTTATAGGAATCTCTACCCTATCGTTTTCACAATCTGCAGGCAAAGGCAGCAGCGAAAAATCCGGCGGATTTTTTCACCGCTTATTCCACAAAGATCAAAGCCCGCATGCACAAATGCGCCATTTTGATAAACAGAAAAAAGATCCAAACATTAAAAATAACGGAACATCCTATCGCAGAAACCGCAAAAGCAAATACAAAGTAGATGGTGATGGCTTTGGAACTGCTACCCAGGGCAAACAAAAAAGAAGAAAGAAAAAATAATTCCGGAAACGGAAATTCATAATAATAGAAAATCCTTTTCCGTTTGGAAAAGGATTTTTTTTGTGCCTAATATTGTAGGTCGCTCCTAACGGAGCTTGTTTCGTTGTTGTATAGCATAGTTATTACAGATTGCTCCTCCGGGCACTGTCATAAAATAATGCGATCATTAACGTGAACCATACAACAGCGCTCCGGAGGAGCAACCTGTTTATAGAATGATAAATAATTGTTGAACGAGCTCCGTTAGGAGCGCCCTGCAATGCCGTTACCTCACCACCGTAATACTGCCAATATACCGGTGATCATTGTGTAAAAGGTCTTTCGTGAAGATCTTATACACGTATACATCCTGTTGTACCGGTTCGCCGGAACCATTGTTTACACAACCATTCCAGCCGATATTCATATCAGTGGTTTTAAAGATCTGGTTACCCCAGCGATCGAAAATGTACATCGTAAATTCCGTGATGCCATAGAATTTAGGCGCAAACACATCGTTCAATCCATTGCTGTTTGGTGTAAATGCATTTGGTATAAACGTGGTCGTTTCGCCGGTAATCCGGATCGGGTGCTGCGTAGTATCCCTGCAACCGTATTGATTAATGACTATCTGCGTGATCACGTACGTGCCTGTATCCGGGTATGTATGATACGGCTCCTGCGCAATGCTGGTTTCATGATCTCCTAAATCCCAATCCCACATGCTGGCTCCGGTGGATTCGTCGTGCATTTGAATATTCGGATCATACATGGATGCATCTATCGGTGTGGTGGTGAAACCCGCTGTAGGATGCGGATACACTACTACCGGATAGTTGAGTGTATCACTCATGGAACAGCCGTATGTGTCGGTTTCTGTTAAGGAAACAAAATAACTTCCCGGGGAATCGTAGGTATGCGTTGGGTTTTGCGTGTATGTTAAATTACCGTCGCCGAAATTCCAGAGCCAGTTAACGATCGTACCGCCTGCAACGGTTGTGTTATCGTGGAAATCTGTTGTGAATTGATCACAACCGCTGGTTTGATCGGGGCCAAAATTAAACACCGGTAAGGGATGCGTAGTAACAACCTGGGTGATTGTATCCACACAACCAAAGCTGGTAATAATGGCCAGCGTAACATTAAACGAATCGTTCTGGGTGTGGAACGTATGTTCTTCGTTTGTTTGTGTATCGGTTGACCCGTCGCCAAAATTCCACCAGGAGCCGGTAATGGTGCCGCTTCCTGTTGTGGATGTATTCACCAGCGTAGTTACATTGCCCCAGCATACCACATTGCTGCTGAACGATGCATTTGGCTGTGCATATACAATTACCGGGCGTGTTACGGTATCCGCACAACCAAGCGCAGTGGTTACGATCAGTGTTGTGTTAAATGTACCGGCTGCTGCGTATGGATGCGTTGGGTTCTGAATGCTGCTGTTTCCACCATCGCCAAAGCTCCAGCTCCAGGCAGTTGGTGTACCGGAAGAGTTATCCATGAAGTTACCGGGTTGAGACTGGCAGGTATTTGCCGACGTGAATGCGGCTGTTGGCAATGGATTTACAACTACTGTATCTAAAGCAGTGCTCACACATCCTCCATCGGAAACCACCACGTGCGTGATGGTATAGGTTCCCGGAGTAGGGTACAAGTGTGTAGTATTTAATGTATTGGCACCCGGCGAGCCATCGCCAAAATCCCATGTATCGGATATGATGGTGCCGGTAGTAATTACCGAATTATCATTTAGTGTAAGCACATTGTCTTCACACATGCTGTTTGCAACGCTGATATCAGCATGCACATCGCTGCGCACCACAATGATCTGGAAAGCCTGGTCGGTACAGCCGGCACCGCTGGATACAGTCATGGATGTAACATACGAACCCGCTGTTGCATATGTGTGGGTTGTTACAGGGCCAATGCTATCGTTTACCCCATCACCGAAATTCCATTGCCATGATGTTGGAGTGCCCGTGGAATGATCGGTGAATGTTGTGGCCATACCGATACAAACCGTATCAACACTATAACTTGCGGTAGGGAATACATTTACGGTAACCGGAATTGTAACAGTTGTATCGCAGCCGTTTACATTTGTAACGGTTAATGAAACATTGTATGTACCCGCTGCAGCGTAGATGTAATTGGGGTTTTGAGAGGTTGAATTATTTCCGTCGCCAAAATTATAGAACCAGTTATTGATCGCAACTGCATCGGCAGATTGATCGGTAAACGATGTAATTGTTCCCTGGCAGCTGGCATTGGCTGTAAACAAAGGCGTTGGAACTGTGTTTACCACAATTGGTTTTATAATCGTATCGGTACAACCGGATGCGTTACCGGCAATTAATGTAACGTTGTAATTGCCACCGGTTGCATAAATGTGTGTTGGGTTTTGTGTACTGACAGTTGCAGTACCATCGCCGAAATCCCAGGTCCAGTTGGTCATTGCAGCTCCAAGCGTTGCATCCGTAAATTGTACCGATTGCCGCGCACACACGGTACTGAATGAGAAATCGGCAACAGGCTGAGGCAACACTGTAATGGTTTGTGATGATGAATTTGTACAACCAAACGTATTTGTAACCGTAAGTGAAACACTGTAATTGGCAGAATTGGCGTATGTATGCGATGGCGATTGTGTTGCATTGTTAGCTGTAGCATCGCCAAAATTCCAATCCCATGTAACAGCAGATGTGGAATTATCCGTAAACGCAGTTCCATAGGAATAACAAGCCGTTGTTGCCGTGTAAGCTGATACCGGGTTCGGGTTTACAAGTACAGAATGTGAAGCAGTATCGGTACAACCGGATGAATTAGTGACGGTTAATAACACAGTGTATGTTCCGCTAACCGGAAAAATATGCGTTTGTGAATTGCCTGTATTTACAGGGCTTCCATCACCAAAATTCCATTGCCACGCTACTGCCGATGTGGATTGATCTACAAACGATGTGGCGGCATTGGCGCAAACCGTATCGAATGCAAATGCTGCGGTTGGCAATGGTTTCACAATTACATTGTGTATAATGGAATCGAGGCAGGTGGATCCGTTTGCTACTAAAAGTGATACAGAATAGGTTCCTGCTGTCGCATACGCGTGTGTTGGATTTTCTGTGGTGTTAACTGCACTTCCATCACCGAAATTCCATGTCCATTGTGAGGGGCTTCCTGTGGAAACATCTGCAAATACTGTTGCTGCACCAAGACAAATGGTATCCGAAGTGAACGCCGCAACCGGCACCGGGTTAATGTTCACCGGCAATGTAATGCTGCTATCACAACCAGAAATATTGGTAACGGTTAATGTTACGTTGTAATTTCCAATTGCTAAATATTGATAGTTCGGGCTTTGAGATGTGGAATTATTTCCGTCGTTAAAGTCCCAGAACCAGGTGCTGATCGCAACCGAATCGGTTGACTGATCTGTAAAGTTGGTGATTGTTCCGAGGCAACCGATATTGGCTGTGAATAATGGTGTTGGAACGGTATTCACAATCACTGGTTTCACAATTGTATCGGCACAACCGGATGAATTGCCAACGATGAGCGTTACATTGTAATTACCACCAAGTGTGTAAATGTGTATTGGATTTTGTACCGTACTGATTGGTGTTCCATCACCGAAATCCCAATGCCAGTTGGTCATTGCGGCACCTACCGTAGCGTCCATAAACTGCACGGACTGGCGGGCGCACACCGTATTAAAATTGAAATCGGCCACTGGTTGCGGCAATACCGTTACGGTTTGAGATGAGGAATTGGTACAACCAAATACATTTGTCACCAGCAGCGAAACTGTGTAATTGCCGGGATTTGCAAAAATATGCGAAGGCGATTGTGTTGTATCATTTGTTGTGGCATCGCCATAATTCCAGCTCCAGCTGATAGCTGCCGTTGATTGATCTGTAAATACCGTAGCATACGTGTGGCAAGCCGTAGTGGCAGCATACAATGATACCGGGTTTGGATTCACGATGATGCTGTGTGAAATGGTATCGGTACAACCGAACGTGTTTGTAACAATTAATGTGACAGTATAGGTTCCACTGGAAGCATAGGTATGCGTTGGCGAATTGCTGCTGCTGGTTGCTGCATCGCCAAAATCCCATGCCCATGCAACTGCCGCGGTTGACTGGTCGGTGAAGGATGTTGCTGCGTTGGCACATACCGTATCAAATGCAAATGCCGCTACCGGCAAGGTATTTACTACCGCGTTGAGCGCAATGGAATCTTTACAGCCAAATGTATTTTGTGTTACCAGTACTACATTGTACGTTCCGGGTGTTGCGTAGGTATGCGTTGGGTTTTGTGTGCTGCCAAATGTACTGCCATCACCAAAATTCCAGCTCCATTGTGTCGGGCTGTTTGTTGTTGCATCTGTAAAAGCCGTTGCTACATTCAAACACGGTGTTGTGCTTGTAAAATTTGGAACCGTAAGCGGATATGCTGTTACAGGAAGGGTTGCACTGTTGGTACAACCTGTAAGCCCATAACCGGCTGTAAGTGTAACGTTGTATGTACCGGCCGTACTATACACGTGCGTTGGCGAAGGATTGTTGGTGTTGTCGGAAAAGCCGTCGCCAAAATCCCAGATAAATGTATCCGGCGTTCCAAGCGAAGTGCTGTTAAAAAACATTGTATCGTTGGTACATACTGATGCGAATGTAAAGCTGGCGGTTGGTATCGGATTTACTGTAATTACATTGGTGATCGTATCGGCGCAACCGCTGCCTCCGGATGCGATCAGTGTTACATTGTAAGTGCCAGCCAACGCGTACGTATGCGAAGGATTTTGTGTGGTGTTGAGCGCAGTTGCATCGCCAAAATTCCAACTCCAGTTGATCGGTGCGCCGGTGGTTTGGTCTGTAAATACTGTCGGCTGGCCTTTACAAACCGTTGTACCGGCAAACGCTGCCACCGGGATTGGTTTTACCACCACCGGCTGTGTTACCACATTGGTGCAGCCAAACACATTGGTGACTGTAAGCGCTGCGTTGTATGTTCCTGCTGCAGGATAAGTGTACGTTGGGTTTGCGATGGTTACCAGCGGCGAGCCATCGCCAAAAGTCCAGCTCCAGCTTATTGCCGATGTAGATTGGTCCGTGAAAACCGTTGCGTAGGAATAGCAGGCCGATGTTGCGGTGTAAGCTGCTACCGGGTTCGGGTTCACGATAATGGAATGCGAAATAGTATCAGTACAACCGAGTGATGTTGCGGAGATCAATGTTACCGTATATGTTCCCGGGGATGCATAAATGTGTGTTGGCGAGTTGGCCGTATTTGCAGGGCTGCCGTCACCAAAATTCCAATTCCAGGATGCCGATGCAAGCGACTGATTTATAAACGCCGTTGCAGTGCCGTTACAAACCGTATCGAAGGTAAATGCCGCTACCGGCAATGGTTTTACGATTGCGTTAACAGTGATCGAATCTTTACAGCCAAATGTGTTTTGTGTGATTAGCGTTACAGGATATGTTCCCGGCGCTGCATAAGTATGCGATGGACTTTGCGTTGTTGCAACCGCGCTTCCATCACCGAAATGCCAGTTCCATTGTGTTGGCGAATTGGTTGTCAGATCTGTAAATGCGGTTGTAACATTCAAACAGGAGGTGCTGCTGCTAAAGTTTGGAACCGTAAGTGGATAGGCTATTACCGGTTTTGTGATGCTGTTGGTACAGCCTGTTGCATAACCTGCTACCAGCGTTACATTGTACGTTCCCGCTGTAGTGTACACATGGTGCGGTGCGGGGTTGTTGGTATTATCGGAAAAACCGTCGCCGAAATTCCAGCTGAATGTAGTTGGCGCGCCCAGCGAAGTGCTGTTAAAGAACATGGTATCATTGGTACACACCGATGCAAAAGTAAAATTAGCCGTCGGGATTGGGTTTACCGTTACGGAATTTGTAACAGTATCCGAACAGCCGCTGCCTCCAAACGCCACCAGCGTCACATTGTAGCTGCCCGCTGCCGCGTAGGTATGCGATGGGTTATGTGTACTGCTTGTTGGGCTTCCATCGCCAAAATCCCAAATCCAGTTGATCGGTGTTCCCGTGGTTTGATCTGTAAATGCAGTAGCCTGGTTCAAACAAGCGGTGGTGTTGGCAAATGCCGCAACAGGAACAGCGTTCACAATCACAGCATGTATGATAGATTTGCTGCAGCCAAAAGCATTTGTAACAGTCAATGTTACATTGTATGTTCCGTTTGCCGGATATAAATGAGTGGGGTTAGGCGTTGTGCCGGTAGGTGATCCATCACCAAAATTCCAGTTATAACTGGTGATGCTTCCAATAGACGAATTTGTAAACACTGTTGAAAACCCCAAACACTCCGTACTTGCGGTGAACGCAGCAACCGGAACAGAATCTACAACAATAAGCGCGATAGCCGTATCCTTGCAGGCAAATGCAGTGGATACGATCAGCTGCGAATTGTAATTGCCGGGATTGACATATGTGTGTGTCGGGCTTGCGGTGGCACTTGTTCCGGCATCGCCAAATGTCCATGCATACGTGCTTGCACCGGTAGAAGTATTTGAAAAAGTAATAGCCGTGTTTGCACAGATCGTATCCTGGCTTGGTGTATATACAGCCAACGGGTTGGCATGCACGGTTACTGTATGAATGATGCTATCGCTGCAGCCATTTGCCGCCGAGATCACCAGCTCAATGCTGTAAACACTATCGATACCGGTGGCTGTATATGTTTGCGCAGGCGGCGTAAATGCGGTGGAAGAACCTCCGTTGTAAAAATGCCATGCGTACGTATCGCCGGCTGTTACGCCACTTGTGTTAGTAATGTTAGTAGTCACAGGCGAGCAGCCCGTAGCCGGACTCAATGTAAATGCCGGTGTTGGTAGTGGTGCAATACTGATGAAGGATGTGTCGCGCATCACGCAGCCACCAACTGTTACCGTGATGTAAACAGGATTATTGCCGGCTGTGTTGAATGTAATTGCCGGCGGCGTGTATACCGCAGATGTTGCCGGTGTGCCGCCGTTAAATGTCCAGGCGTAGGTACCGCCAAGCGTGGAGTTATTGTTGAAATGCACTACTAAACCGGAGCAGCCAGAGCTTACATCCGGAATAATATCAGCTACCGGAATTGGATTTACTGTTACAGTTACCGGCCTGCGCGGACTGGTACACCCGCTTACCACGGTTTGAACATAATACGTTGTGGTAGCTGTTAAAACCGGTGTAGAGTACGGAGTCCCTGTATGCAGCAATGTTCCGCCCGTCAGTGAATCGTACCATGTATAGGTTCCACCCGGCGCTGTAGCGCTTAAAGTGGCCGTAGTGCCCGAACAAATAGTAACAGGGGCAGCAGTAGGTGTTGCCGGGATGGGTGTAACCGTTACTGTAACCGGCGTGCGTGTACTGATACAGCCGGTTACCGTGGTTTGAACGTAATAGGTTGTTGTTGCTACCAAAGCCGGTGTGGTGTAGGAAACCCCGGTATTTAAAAGTGTTCCGCCTACCGCAGCATTATACCAGGTGTATGTTCCACCCGGCGCTGTGGCTGTTAGTGTGGCCGTTGTACCCGCACATATTGTGGCGGGCAATACTGTAGGAGCTACCGGAATAGCAATTACGGTAACGGTTACAGGCGTACGCGGACCGGTACAACCTAAAGAAGTGGATTGTACATAATATGTAGTTGTTGTTGATAATACAGGCGTTGTATAAGCTGCACCGGTAAACAATAACGTTCCGGCTACCGCTGCATTGTACCACTGATAGGTGCCACCCGGCGCTGTGGCTGTTAATATGGTAGATGTTCCCGAACAAATAGTTGCCGGTGATACCGTTGGTGCAACCGGCACCGGGTTTACCGTTACGGTTCCTGTTGCCGTACTTATTCCGCAATAGCCTGTTACTGTTAACGTAACAGTATATGATCCCGGTGTTGGATATGTTTGTGCCGGCGGAGCGGCGGCTGTAGAAGTATTTCCATTGCCGAAATCCCAGGCGTATGTGAGCAGATCCCCTTTGGATGATTGAGTAAATGTAATGCTGCTGCCTGCACAAATAGTGGACGCAAGTGGTGCAAAAATGGCTGTTACCAATGGATGCACCAATACTGTTAATGTTGTATCATCCGCTCCGCAGTGGTTGAATACGTGCAGGTGAATGCTATGGTTTACCGCTGTATTGCCTACCGGCGCAGTAAATGTCTGGTTGGGAATATTAGCCGTAGTGTATGTAAAAACACCATCGATGAACCATTGATAACTTAAATTTCCTCCGACAGAGGTGTTGGTGGTGGTTACTACCAAAGGTGTACAGCCAACGAGGGGTGTTACCGTCATGGCTGCTGTTGGAATGGTATCTACTACAATAGTGCGGTACAATGTATCGGTTCCGCAGGCATTACCGGATACCATCATAATCGTCCAGGTGCCCTGGTGATATACTTGCGGAGGAGGAAACTTAACACCATTCAGCGTATTGCCGTTACCAAAATCCCAGTAAAAATTATTGGTAGGAGATGCACCGGTGGTGGTGTTTCCAAACGTAACTGTTTGCGGCGAACAGCCCAATGTGGGTGTCGCAGAAAAATTGATCACCGGCGGGCCTACCACTGTTATCGGGCCAACCGTGGAGGTAGATGAATTACAACTATTGGATGCGATCACCGAAATGGTGTACGAGCCGCCAACTGTGTAAGTATGGCTTGGCGCTACAAAGCTTGTGGTTGTTACCGTTGGAGTACCGTCACCAAAATTCCAGACATACGAGCTTGCATTTTGTGATGCATTGTTAGGTGTTACCGTATGTGGCACACAACCCGAAAACTCTGCCAGTGTAACGCTGAAAGAAGCAGATACAAATTTATCAAACACTACTGTTAATGTGGTGGTGGTGGTACAACCATTGGCACCAGTGGCGACCATGGTAACGGTATAAGTTCCGTAGCTGGTATACGTGTGTACAAAATTAGCCGTAGATCCAGTAGTAAAAACCGGGCTACCATCACCAAACGTCCAGCTGTAAGACGTTGCGCCGGTGGTAGAATTAAAAAACGTAACGGCATCAGTGCTGGTGTTATCCACAGGCGACAAACAATACTGTGTATCTCCATCGCCATCATCGCCGGAAATGGCAGCAACAGGACGCGGCAAAACGGTGACGGTATGGCTGACCGTACTTGTACAACCCGTACCATTAGTGATGGTGAGCGTTGCATTGAATGATCCGCCTGCAGCATACACATGCGTGGGGCTTACCGAAGTGGATGTGCCACCATCTCCAAAAGCCCAGGCATACGTAGTAAATACGCCTGTTCCCGTGGATGCGTTTGTAAAAGTAGTAGTAGAACCCGCACACTGGTTGTTGGGTGAAAATGTAAATACTGCAGTGGGCAAAGGACGGATGATGACCTGAACAGTAGCGCTATCGCGGCAGTGAATGGCAGTATCAAATGCAACCAGCAGATACGTGTATGTACCAACAGTAGAAATGGTAGAGTTGGTTGGCGCTGCAAGCCCCGATGTAGTGGCAAAAGAAACGCCGTTGAGGTACCAGGTATATTGCGCTGCTGCTGCGCCTGCGCCGGTGCTGTTGTTTGTAAAGCTGATGCTGGTAGCACCTGGGCCGCACACAATGGTTTGCGAAGGTGTAAACGCCGTATTGATGCCGGTACAATTGGCATGTAAGCGGCCCGCAACAAAAGCAGAGAAAACAATGCAGAGCAATGTTAAAAGAACTTTTCGTGCCGGGAGAGAGGCGGTATGTACTGTTGTTTGAAACATTGTTTTAATGATGATGCATTTTCCTGTTATTTAGTTGCAATGCATCCGGTTTCAGTCAATTTCAAACTCTTGAAAAAGTGTAATTTTATCCACAACAAAAATAGAATTTTTTTAGATTCTTACAAGTTTCTTTTATCATGAAAGCTTATGAATGGATGCTTACTGAATCTCAAATTCCACATCAATATCGTATTGCAGCTTTATGGTTTTATCGCCGATTGCCGCTGAAGCGTCCGCACTTCCGTCAGTATGGCCATAAGGGCTGTCGTCCTTGTCCAAATAATTGATGTTTTGTGCATACCGGTAATTTCTCCGGCTATCGTCGCCGGTGCCGTCATCCACAATTACATAACCTGTTTTTTCAGCCACGCTTACTGCTTTTCCAGGCTTTTCGCCAATGGCTTCCAACAGGTAAGCCGCTTTATCTTTCGCCGCTTTTATTGCCGTAATTTTGATCTGTTTTTTGTATTCGTCCATTTTACTGTGCGAATATTTGCTCACATACGCACTGCTAATGCCTAATGAATCCATCACGGAATACAATTGATATACCTGCTGTACATTTTTAAACTTGATATTATAGCTTTTGCTGATTTGCTCATCTTTGTTTTTTCGCTTCATTTTGATCAAATAATCACTCATATTGTCCATTTTTATGTCTTTTTTGTCGGTTATTGTCACTTTTTCAAGAAAATTCACCAAATCCTTTTCCAGCTCCTCAATGGTTTGTTTTTTCTTGTCTTTGGTATATTCTTTCAGGGTAACCGACATGTAAATCTCATCCGGCACAATTTCCAACTCGGCGGTTCCGGTTACTTTAATGGTGTGTTCTCTTTTGGCTTCCTGGGCTTTTGCAGCAAATGAAAAAGCAAGCGCGGTTAGGATAAATAATAGTTTTTTTTTCATAATGTGGGTATAAAAGGGTTATTTATTAATGCTCCATTGATTAATATTAAAATGCGCCTCCAGCTTGTTTTCCAGCGAATCCGGCAAGGCAGGAAAAAAATTGATCCCGGTTAAATGTTCTACCGAATCCACTGAAACGGCGTAATCAAAAACCGATTGTTTGCTGGCTGCATTCGGTAGCACAAAGCCAATCGCCTTGTATTCCGGCGGATGCACATCCAGGATTACCTTATAATAATAGCGGGGCACCGCCACTTTATCATCCCCAATTGTTGCTAAATTATCCTCCAGAACACCTGCTGTTACTACATAAATATCCTTATTGTCAATTGCCCACTGGCGCACATCCCCTTCCAGGTTTTTCCAGATGCCACGATTAAAGCCGGGTACCTGCGGACTCATGTTACTCATCAAAAACGATTCGCTCATGGTTTGTTCGCTCCAACCCATATCACCCGCCGGGCAAAGGTGCCCGCGGTCGTAACCGGATTTTTTATAATCGTCCGGAATGGCAGATTTGGTTTTTACATCCAAATCTTCCCGGAAATTATTGGTACGTTCTTCCCCATTATTATTGCACATTTCGCCTGTTAAATGATACGCCACCCATTTTGCCTGCTCCTGCTTTTCGCTGTAGCAAAGGGTAAAAGCGGTATGCCGGATGATCTCATCGGTTGCTGCAGGAGCTGGCAGGAAATTTTCAGGGAAATTGCGTAAACTATCCAACGCATGCGGCTTTTCCTTTGTAAATGCAATGCTCCCCGATGGAAACAAAAAACAGAAACAAGAAAAAATGAAAAGTGAAAGGACGATTCTTAAAAACATCTTACATTTATTTTATTGTTTGAATGCTTTAAATATACTACAATTATGAAAACACTTTATCTGATCCGGCATGCAAAAGCCGACTTAAAAAACGGGGAAGTACTGGATCTGTACCGACCGCTGAATGAGCGCGGTTACACCGATGCAAGCAAGATGAGCCGTACATTAAAAGATAAAAAAGTAATGCCGCAACAGGTGATCACCAGCCCTGCCATCCGCACTTATTCCACCGCTATCGTTTTTTGCAGCACACTTGGTTATGATCCTTCCGCGATAATGCTGGCGCCTGCACTGTACGAATCATCTGCAAAAGAATATCTGCGCGTGATTTCCGAAATTGATAATGAGCACGATTGCGTGTTTTTGGTGGGGCACAATCCCACAATTACTGATTGTGCCAACCTGCTCACCGCGCCATTTACAGAAGAGATCCCCACGTGCGGCATCATTGGCCTAAGATCGGATGTAATGGATTGGAAACAATTTGCAAAACATTCAAATGAGCTTTTCCTGTATGATTACCCGAAAAATAATTCGCTTTCAACCCGTTAATTAATTGTTAAGGATTTTTTTTAACGCACCTTTGCATGTATAATTTTCGGATTTTTAACGCACACTAACAAAAAAAACAATGAACAAAAAAGAACTCAGAAAAGAGCTTGAAGCAGCAATTGAAAAAAACATTGCAGAAACATTGAACACACGCAATGCAATTGCAGGTAAAAAAATAACGAAAACAGTTCATGAAGCATCTAAAACCATTGCAAAAAAGTTTTATAAAACATTAAAAGCTATGGCGGAGACCAAAGTTGCACCCACTAAAAAAGCTGTGAAAAAAACCGCTCCTGCTAAAAAAGTGGCCGCTAAAAAAACAAGCCCGGTAACGAAAAAATAATTTTTTGTAGCTTCGCGTTGCTATTATTTAGTGCTGTATGATTAAAAAAAATGTTATTTTAATTAACCGGGAATTAAGCTGGCTGGCTTTTAACGAACGTGTTTTACAGGAAGCAGAAGATGCAACTGTTCCACTGATCGAACGAATTAAATTCCTGGGAATCTACTCCAATAACCGCGATGAGTTTTTTCGCGTACGTGTAGCTACGCTCAAGCGAGCCGTAAAGCTTCATAAAAAAACGGAAGAGTTTATGGGTGAAAATCCCATTCGCTTGCTGGATAAGATCCAGAAAGCGGTGATCGACCAGCAATTGAAGTTTGAGCGGATTTACCAGGCAATTACCGCAGAACTGCACAAACAAAACATTTCCATTATCAGCGAAAAGCAGCTGAGTACCGAGCAAGGTAGCTTTGTAAAAAATTATTTCCGCGAAAAAGTAATGCCTACACTTTTTCCAATCATGCTCGACAATACAGTTACTTTTCCTTATCTGAAAGATAAATCGGGTTACCTGATTATTAAGCTCGGCCGCAACGACAAAACAAAAAAAAGCAAATACGCATTGATAGAAGTACCTACCGATGTGATTTCGCGCTTTGTAGTGTTGCCGAAAATTAAGGAGCAAAATTTTATTATCCTGCTGGATGATGTGATCCGCTATTGCCTGGAAGATGTGTTCCCGAATTTCGAACACGATTATATAGAAGCCTACAACATAAAACTGACAAGGGATGCAGAGATCGACATGGACAATGACCTCTCTAAAAGCTTTGTGGAAAAAATCTCGAAAGGGTTAAAAGATCGTAAAAAAGGACAGCCGGTACGTTTGGTGTATGACAGCCAGATTGCCCCGGACATGCTTGATTTTATAATGAAAAAAATAAAATTGGGCAAGGAAGATAATCCGATCCCCGGTGGACGTTATCATAATTTTAAAGATTTTATTTCCTTCCCGAACATTGGAGCGGCAGAACTCAGCTACAAAAAAATGCCGGCGCTCAAGCATCCCGATCTTAAGGATCAAATCAGCATTTTTAAAGTAATTAAAAAGAAAGATGTGATGCTTACCTATCCGTATCAATCGTACGACCATCTCATTGATTTTTTACGCGAAGCATCCATTGATCCGAAAGTACAAAGCATAAAAATTACCCTGTATCGTGTTGCAAAAAATTCGAACGTGGTAAAAGCGCTGATCAACGCTATTAAAAACGGCAAGCAGGTAACTGCTGTGATCGAACTGCAGGCTCGCTTTGACGAGGAATCAAACATGTACTGGGCCAACAAGCTGCAGGAAGAAGGCGCTAAAGTAATTTACGGCGTACCCGGATTAAAAGTGCATTCGAAAATGTTTTTGATCACCCGTAAAGAAGCTGGTAAAATTGTGCATTATGCACACATCGGCACCGGGAACTTTAACGGTGATACTGCAAAAATTTACACCGATCATAGTTTGATCACCGCCAATAAACACATCGCGGAAGAGGTAGAAAAAGTGTTTAACTTTTATTCCGATAATTTTAAAGCCGGTACTTACAAACATTTATTGGTGTCGCCATTTTTCATGCGCAAGCGATTGATACAACTTATCAACAAAGAAATTCAGCATGCAAAAGCCGGTAAACCCGCTGCTATCAGACTGAAATTGAACAACCTGGTGGACACCGAAATGATTACCAAACTATACGAAGCCAGCTCCGAAGGCGTACAAATAAAACTGATCGTTCGCGGAATTTGCTCGCTGGTAGCCGGTATAAAAGGATTGAGCGATAATATTGAAGCCATCAGCATCGTGGATAAATTCCTGGAACATAGCAGGGTGTTCATATTTTGTAATAACGGTGATGAAAAATACTTTATATCTTCGGCAGACTGGATGACACGAAATCTCGATCATCGCTCGGAAGTTGCCGTACCTATTTACGATAAGGAAATACAAAAGCAATTACGCGCGATCATCGACACACTCTGGAGCGATAATACAAAAGCGCGCGTATTGGGAAGCAAACAAAATAATGAGTACCGCCAATCGAACCAAAAAGTGAAAGTACGTGCCCAGGAAGCGATCTATAATTTGTTTAAACCTGTAAAGCATTAGCGTACATCCTTGAAATTCGCAGCAATTGATATCGGTTCCAACGCAGTACGATTGCTCTTTTGCAATGTATACGAAGATAAAGGCGAAGCGTCCTATAAAAAAGCGGAGCTCATCCGCGTACCCATTCGCTTAGGCGAAGATTCCTTTTTGCACGGAAAAATCTCTACGAAAAAAGCAGATAAGTTAGTAGTCGCCATGAAAGCCTTCCGTAATTTAATGGATGTGTACGAAGTGGTGGATTACCGTGCCTGCGCCACTTCCGCGATGCGCGATGCAGAAAACCGTTACGAAGTAGTAGAGCGCATTCGCAAAGAAGCGGATATTAAGATCGAGATCATCGACGGTAAAACCGAGGCGGATATTATTTATTCCAATCACATTGAAAAACATTTAGATCCTACTACAAATTACCTGTACATTGATATTGGCGGCGGAAGCACGGAGATCACCCTGTTCTCAAAGAACAAAGCCATTGTATCACAATCGTTCAACGTGGGCACCATCCGCATGCTGCACAACCAAATCGATAAAGAGTACTGGAGCTATTTTAAAAACTGGATCAAAGAAATTACTACCGGCTACAAACCTCTTGTAGCAATTGGTTCGGGCGGTAACATTAATAAATTATTTAAAATGACCGGCAGGAAACCCAACAAGCCGCTGGCCACTTCCAAATTAAAATCACTTTGCGAGCTGATAGAATCCTACTCCTATGACGAGCGTGTGCAGGTTTTGGGCATGAATCCCGATCGTGCCGATGTGATCATTCCTGCTTCAAAAATTTTAATGAGCGTACTTAAAAAAGCGGAAATTGAAAAAATTCTTGTTCCCCAAATCGGGCTCTCCGATGGTATTGTACACCAATTGTATGAGAAACACAAGGAGAAGGATGTACAGATAACCAACAGGAGCTAAAACGTGTATATTTATATTCATTCGTAATTTGTAACCGTTACCATGAAAAAAGTAATTTTCTCTTTCTTTGCATTCCTTCTAATTTGCAACGCCTCCATTTCACAGGTTAAAAAAATCGACAGCAAACCCTTCGTGCTCGGAGTAACCGATAAGATCCAATCCCTAATCCTTTCCGAATCACGTACGCTCAACATTTATCTTCCGGAAGGTTATTCACCTGATTCCGCTGCCACCTATCCTGTGATTTATTTACTGGACGGTTCGGCCGATGAAGATTTCATCCATGTTTCGGGATTGGTGCAATACCTTAGTTTTCCCTGGATCAATGCGGTGCCAAAATCAATTGTGGTGGGCATCGCCAACGTGGATAGAAGAAGGGATTTTACGTATCCTTCTAAAAATCCGGAAGATCTAAAGCTATGCCCCACCAGCGGTAGTTCCGAAAAATTCATTGCTTTCCTTGAAAAAGAAGTACAGCCCTACATTCAAAAAAATTACAAAACAAATTCCGAAAAAACATTGATCGGTGAATCACTGGGCGGGTTATTAGCGACTGAAATTTTATTGAAAAAACCTTCCCTTTTCAACAATTACATCATTATCAGCCCCAGTTTATGGTGGGACAAAGAATCATTATTAACTGATGCAAAAGCAATGCTGGATAAGAATTTAAAAAATCCTGTAAAAGTATATGTATCGGTTGGTACGGAAGGAAAACAAATGCAGGACGATGCAGCAAAACTGTCGGAGATCCTCAGCTCCATTTCGGATTCGGATTCAAAAATAAAATCATTTTACGTTCCCATGCCGGATGAAAATCACGGCACCATCATGCATCGAAGTGTTTACAAAGCTTTTGAGCTGCTATATAAAAAATAGCTTACATCCGGGTTTGCTCGGCATGCGGTGCTTTACTTTTTTCAGGGTTTGCGAATCCATAAGCCCTGCATCCTTTTGTTACCCTTCTTGCGCAGCCTGCAAATAAAAGCATAAGAGAAATTAGTAATAATGAGAAGCGCCTCAATTTTGTTTTTGAAAAAGCGGTATCCAGCGCATTTGTGATCACATACACTTTTTTTGTTTTGTTGGTATGCCGCTCGTGGTAGTGTCCGCAAATTTTTACATCCTTATTTTTTTCAAATACGCTTTCAATATCTGCGAAAGACGATTTCGAAAAATCATGAACATTCGTTTTACATGTCACACAATGGCGTGTACAATCAGCCATTGGCTGCATCTCGTTCCAGTTTTCGGAACAGGGTTCGGGAATACGGATCAGGTTTGACATGGAGTAGCTGTTTTAAAATCTAATTTAAAGTGATTAAAGCACAAAAGCAAATCACACAGCTGTTTTATCAAATACAATTACAGCCGATCCTTTTGCCAGTAGCACATTGTAGGGCTTCTGCGTGTTCAGGAATTTCCATTGATCACCATAAATTTTTCCAAAGTCCACCTTCAGATCGTATTTTTTTACCGGGTAAATTTCCCAGCGAGGGTGTTCCACGCGATATTCGATTGCATTTCCTTTTTTATCTTTTCCAAAACCAATTTCGTGCTCTTTAAAAAAGTGTTCCATGGTATTGTTTGCCGGAATAAAGGGTTTATTTTCTGCTGTTAAAGAAACGCTGTAATTGTTTTTTTGATACCTGAAGCTATGTTCTGTTCGTATTTCCGAAGCAGAAATAATCGTTTGTACATGCATTGGAATAGCGGTATACGGCTCGTTGTAAATTTTATCCGCCACCAGTGCCACAAAAAATTTAGGCACAAATTCTTTAATAAATACCACACCGCGCTGCCCGTTCTTATTTACATAAAAACGTAAATTAATTTCAGGAAATTGAGAATGAAAAGGCAGTAGCATTCCTTTCACGCGTACGTTATTAAATTCAAAAGCCACAAAGCTTACAAATGCTTTTCCTTCTATCTTGTCTAATTCCAGGCCATTTGGAAGGTAAGGCAATAATAATTTCGGGTCAAGGGCATACGTGATGTTGATCAGGTGGTCCCAGCTGGCGGTTAAAAATGCTTTCATTTGCTTAAATAATTTTGCCATTCATTGCTTTCCGCAACCAACTTGATCTGTAGGTTTCGCTCAATTAAAAAACGTTTCATGTAATTAGTAAGGATCAAACGGTTTACAATTTTTCCTGCAATTCCCATTGGCGCTTCAAACACAAATATATCTTTCATGATCGTCTGTTCACCCTGTTGTTCATACAAATGCGTGTGGTGCAAACTTTTGAATGCTCCTTTCAGCTGAACGTCAATAAAGGAAAATGGCGCATCCATTTCCAAAATCAACGTTGTTAATTTTTGATAAATGCCAAAATGTTTTGCACGCCATGTTACCTGCTCTCCCTTTTTCATTAACCCCATGGTAACACCGGCAATTGCTTTTTCATGGGTTTGTACCGTGGAAAGCTGGTGAATATCCACGCTCCACGACAAATCGAAACACCTTTCTATTGGTGCATTTATAAATGTTGTAAGCTCAATTACCGGCATTTTTATTCAACAATTTTAGATAAATTTTCTGCTTCCGCAATTTTCTTAATATGCTCCATCACCCGGGTATGTACATTGCGCACCACGCTTGAAGCCCACAGATCATAATACCACGTCGGGAAAACATACAAGCGGTACCAGCTGTTCCCGGTCAGTGTCGTAGTTCCGTTTCCATTGTCGGTTAATAAAAACTGGCCTTTTAGCAAATCCATGTGTTCCATTATTTCCGGATCTTTCGGTTGATGTGTAATATCAAATGTAAGATCTTTACACGGCTCGTACACCGATATCTTTTCATCAAAGATATAACCGTTTGAGAACACATATTTTCTGTTCGCACCTTTATAATAGCCTTCCACAGTACTTTGTACCGGGCTTGGCAATCCAATTTTAAAAAGCCAGTACTTGTCTTTTTCATTATTGTAATCATACGCCACCACGTATTTCCAAACTACCGATGGTGGCGCATTGATCACCATGGTATCCGAAACTTTATTTTCGTAGCTGTGTGGAGATGTAAGCGCATTGAAAACACAGGTCAGCAGCAGCAAGCCGATCACACTCGTGTTAAGCGTGTTGCTTTTCCTTTTAAAAACAGCAGCGCCAATAACTGTCCCGATTATGTTAAAACCCAGTAATAGCGGAAACACTATGATCAGGCAGATGTAACCTTCTCCTAAAAAAAGCGTGCTGAAAACAACCGCAACAACAGAATTACACAAAGAATACAATCCATATTTTACTCCTGTGAGTTTTAAATCCCTCCAGAAATAAGCACATACAAAACCCATTAGCAGTGGAACAATAACAAAATCAGAGAACACAAATACATTCCAAAGCGGCTCACTTTCCGAAACAATCCATTTGCTCAATCCGATCAGCATCATTGCGAGCGCATTGGCAACAGCAATTCCCTGGATTATTTTTTTTGCTTTCCCTGTTGTTTTATGTTCGGTATTATTTTCCATGTTGCAAAAATCAGGTTAGTAATTTACAATTATTTAATTCCGTATCCGTAAATATTTAAGTCGTAATAAGTTGATGTCCGTAGTTCACATTTTGCGGTGGCAGCCATTCATAATAGACCGGTTCCGCTATTTTAAAAGCACATTCGAGCTGCGCCGTTTTAAAAAAATTAGTTTGAAAATGATAACAATCGATCCATTCGATCGGCCATTTTTCGCGAACAATTTGCACATACTGCAGTTGGTTCCCGTTTTGGGAATATGCCCTGTCGATGCGGCCAATCTTTTGTTTCAGCGATTCGTTCTTTATCACCGGCGACTTATCCCTGAACGCATAGTTTAAAAAACAGTTTTTTTGCTTCAACTCCAGCATGTTCTCAAAGCTTTCCAGTTCGGCCGTTTCAAGGTTATAGTGTGTAAACCATTTACCGCCCTGCACAATCAATGGCCGGTCGGTAAACGAACGCAGAAAATAAATCCCCTTCGGCTCTGCATTGTATTTCCTATCATCCACCAACAAACGAAAAGCAATGTGACGGTAATTAAAACAAAACTGTTCGGGCACAAATGCCGGATGCATCTTTTTCAGCACCACATCCACCATCGAGATCATCGCACGCCCGTTCACATCCAGGACCGGGATGCCTTCCGGAACAAGGCTCTTCACCTCTTTCATGTCCACCGAAAAATTAATGAGTTTTACATCGTGTAATTCTCCTTTGTATTTGATCGGAATGTTTTTTAAAATACTCATAGTAATAAATTGTTAAAATAGAAAATCGTCGAAAAGCCCGCCGTTACAAACAAAGCAAGGAACCATAAAAACGTCCAGCCCTGGCTTAATTCCAGGTGACGGATGCGCCTGATGTTTTGCCAGAGCATGATCCCGCCGCTGATGCAAATGCTTGCAGCCGGAATTATTTCGTACTGGTATCCCGTAAGCGCGCTCAGGAACATCCCGGGAATTAGCAGCAATACGCCTACGATCATGATCGTTGCCAGGTGTCCAAAATAGTCGGTTGTTTTTTGTTTCATAAAAAGGGATGCTAAAATAAATTGCAGCACCCAGCCGCTTCCCGCGATAAGCAGCATTTTATGCCCTGCTTCGTGTATGTGCAGATAATGCGCCATGGATGTTCCAAACCACCATGTGATCAGCGAAGAAAATAAAACTGCAAACAGGATAAATACGCGGCGGTATTTCAAATTAAAATCGGGCGCGCAGTCAAAAAGCGTTTCCTGCTTTTGCGACGCAACAATGATCCTGCGATTGTAGGAAACCATTGCATACAATCTTTTAAAGAACCAATACACCGGTTTTATACGGATTATCTTACCGATCAGCGGCCATTTTTCCGACAGGATAAAAAGCAGTGCATCCAAACCGTAAATGGTTTCTCCATTGCTAAAATCCACCAGCGGGATCTCGTGTTTGGAACGCTGCAAATCCATTTGTGCAATAAACGGCTGATTTGTCAACTCTGTAAATGCAATGCGGTTGTGTTTTTCTAAAAAGCCAAATTTCACAAACACCTTTGTATAAGCCTGGCACATGGGGCAGGTGTTATCATAGATAATGGCTTTGGTGGCTGTAGTTTTCATGATCTCGTTTTTTAATTTAGAATGTCCATGAATGTTTTGCGTTTGGGGGTTTCACAGAAAGCTGATTTAACAGTATATATACAATAATAAATATTCAGCCACCAGATTACATAGATCCAAACACCAGCCAGTAAAAAGGAACAAAAACCCAATAACAAACCAAAAACAATATTGATGCAGGCCCATTTTAAATAGATCTTTGCTCTTCTGTAGGAATCCGGCGTTTGGGTTTCTTTGTGATTAACAATAAAAAAAGCGCTTCCCAACTGCCATAGCCCTATAATGCCCTGCAACAGCAACAGGTAAGCAAAATCGTAACCGTTCATTGTGAATGCTCGCACTAAAAAACCAGTGAAAGGAATAATAAAAGTGTTTGAACAATGGCATCTGCTTTTTTCATTATTTTATGTTTTAATTTCCAATACTTTCAGTAAATATTGAAATTTTTTTTCAAATTTTTTTACTTCATCATTTTCATAAACGAGCCAATCAGCCAGTTCTCATCCGCTTTGATCATTGTTTCCAGTGTCCGGTCGGCTTTTTTTGTAAAGCGCTCAATATTCTCGATCGTATCTACAAATTCCTTTACGTTTTTATCGCGTTTATCGCCTTCTACATTCTTCACCTCTTCCAATACTTTAAAGATCGGCTCCAGTTCGCGTTTACGGCGTTCCTTCGCAATTTGCTTGAATACTTTCCAGATGTCTTTTTCCGCCACAAAAAATTCTTTGCGCTCTCCCGATTTTATTTCTTTGAATACCAAACCCCAATCAATCAGCGTACGCACATTCATGTTTGCATTCCCCCGCGAAATATTCAGCTCCCCCATTATTTCTTCGGCACTCAGCGCATCCGGCGAAACCAGCAGCAATGCATGCACCTGCGCCATGGTGCGATTGATGCCCCAGCTGGTGCCCAGTGTTCCCCAGGCATTAATAAACCGTTCTTTGCTTTCTGTTAATTTCATTTGATGTACTGATTTGCTGCAACAAATATAAATGTTTTTTCTAACTTTCAAAAGTTTCTGAAAGTTTATTTTTGTTTCCCGCGGACAGGGTTTGGTTTCCGCAGGAACGCTGAGATCGCTCAGCCTGTGTGGTTATTGCATGAGTTTTCTCGCAGAGATGTAAGGGGTTGCGGAACTATAGATAGTGTGCTGTATAGATCCGCCGGAGCCTGTCGAAGAGCGTGGGAAGCCGAACGCAATGTTGGTGGATCTGTCGCCCTGGCACTTGCTACTTGTCTATAACAACAAGGGCAGCAATTAAATTGCTGCCTTTGTATTATTATTAAGTGCTTTTTATTTTTAGTTGGCTAATAGCTGCACATATCCTTTTTCTTCGTGCTCTTTACCATCACCGCCTTTTATTTTTAGAATATAATAGTAGGTTCCGTCTTCGGCCTTGTTTCCGCCAATCTTGCCATCCCATCCACTATTTGCGCTTCCGGTCCAGGAATATATTTCTTTACCCCACCTGTTGTAGATCTGCCCGCTTAATTCAGCTACTCCCGTTGAATTGGCAGTAATCCCGAATTCATCGTTTTTACCGTCGCCGTTCGGTGTAAATATATTTGGTACAATCACCAGCACATCCTCCAGCACATGGATCGTGAATGTTGCCGAATCGATACATGGAGCGCCTCCGTTTGTTGCATATAGCACTACTGTATAGCTTCCATCTGCGTTATAAACTGTTGACGGGCTGGTAGCAAATGATGAGCTGCCGTTTCCAAAATCCCATGCAAAATTGGTTGCACCGGTAGATGTGTTGTTGAAAGTCACATTCAGTGGTTTTGTCCCCGATGGAGGCGTTGCTGTAAACGATGCATTTACATTGGAAATCTGTCCAACTGTAGCTGTTTGTGTTGTCGAGCAACCGTTTGCATCTCTTACCAGTACTGTATAAAATCCCTGGTTTAAACCGGTAAATGTTGCTGATGGCTGATTTGCGCCACCGTTCAATGAATACGTGAATGGACCGGTACCACCAGTCACCGACCCGGTTGTTATTTGTCCGTCGTTATCCGAGCATGTTTCCGGAGTTACCGAAGGTGTTGAAAGTACCAGTGCATTGCTAACAGTTACTACTACGGTATCTTTGTCGATGCAACCTGCTGGGTTGGTTACCAGCACCACATACATGGTAGTAGTTGAAGGTGTTGCTGTTGGCGAAGCCGATGTGCTGCTGCTCAATCCGGTTGATGGAGTCCAGCTATACGTACCGCCACCTGTTGCATTTAAAACAGTGGATGCGCCGCTGCAGATGCTCACATCCGGACTGGCTGCTGCTACCGGCGGGGAATTAACCGTTACAGTCACCTGTGATGTTGCACTACAGAAACCCGAACCCATTACCGTTACCGTATAAGTAGTTGTAACTGATGGTGTTGCCACAGGGTTTGGAATAGTAGTACTGCTCAGGCCTGTTGCAGGGCTCCAGGAATAGGTTCCACCTCCGCTTGCGCCAAGTGTTGTAGAGCTGCCTGTACAAATATTTACGTTGGCACCGGCATTTGCTACCGGAATTGGGTGCACCACTACAGAAATAGTGTCTGAAGCCCTACAACCATTTACATCTGTTCCGAATACCGTGTACAGTGTTGTGATAGTTGGCGATGCCACCGGATTTGCAATCGTAGAATCGTTCAATGCGCCACCCGGCGACCATACATAGCTTGTTGCTCCTGTTACCGAAAGATTTGCCGTTGAGCCAACACAAATCGACAATGAAGTGCCTGCATTTACCGGAGGCAGCGGGTTCACCGTAACCGTAACAAACGCGGTATCGGTACAGCCACTTGAAGCTGTACCGATTACCGTATATGTTGTTGTTCCTATTGGAGTAGCAACAGGGTTTGCTATTGTTGAGTTACTAAGAGATCCGGCAGGCGACCATACGTAAGTAAGGGCACCTGTTACGCCTAAGGTAGTAGAGCTGCCGGCACAAATGCTGGTATTGGCACTTGCCGTGATCACCAGTCCGTTAAGTGTTACAGATACGGTATCGGTGTTCATACAGCCGTTTGCATCAGTACCAACCAATGTATAAGTAGTTGCTACTGTTGGTGTTGAAATTGGAGTGGCAATAGTAGAATCATTTAATGTGGCACCCGGCGACCAAACATAATTAGTTGCACCGGAACCGTTCAATGTTCCGCTCGATCCTGCGCAAAGGCTTAAATCAGGCCCTGCATTTACCGCCGGTATTGGATTTACCGTAACGGTTACCGAATCATTAGAAACACAACCCGAGGCATCGGTTACATTAACCGAATATGTTGTAGTGGTGGTAGGGCTAGCAACAGGATTAAAAATTGTGGAATTACTTAAGCCTGATGTTGGAGTCCAAGCGTAAGTAGTCCCTCCCGATGCCCCTAAGGTTGTGTTAAAGCCTTGACAAATACTTGTATTTGTTCCGGCATCTGCTACCGGAAGTGGGTTTACTGTAATTTTAACGGAGTCGATTGCCGAACAACCGGTACTGGAATTTGTAATCAGAACAGCATAAGTTGTTGTTACCGTTGGTGTTGCTACCGGGTTAGGAATGTTTGCATTGCTTAATCCGGTTGCCGGGGTCCAGGAGTAATCCGTTCCACCCGATGCATTTAATGTTGTGCTTGCACCGATGCAAATAGCTGTATCCGCACCGGCATTTGCCGTAGTGTTAAGTACAAACACTGTTGCCGTATCGGAAGCCGAACAGCCGGTCGCATTCGTAATTGTTAAAGTATAGGTTGTGGTAACTGTTGGGCTTGCTGTTGGTGTTGCAATCGTAGCATTATCGAGCGATCCCGCAGGTGACCAGGAATAAGTTCCCGACCCGTTTCCGTTCAGCTGAATATTGTCGCCACGGCAAATACCGCCACCAAAACCAGCATCGGTAATTGGTGTAGGGCTTACTGCTACGGTTACGGTGTCAGTACCGATACAACCAGCGGCACCTACTACCGTTACAGTATAAGTAGTTGTGGTGGCAGGCGATGCCACCGGATTTGCAATGGATGGGTTACTTAATCCCGTTGTTGGCGACCAGGAATACGTTGTTCCTCCCGATGCATTGAGTGTTGTAGTGTTCCCCTGGCAGATCGGCGTATAATTTCCGGCATCTACGGCAAGGTTGGTAGAGTTTACCACCACAGTATCGGTATTGTTCGCTGCAATTGCTCCGCAGCCATTGGGGCCGGTTACCGACGCATAATAATATTGCGGTGACATTGGGGGTGTAACGTTGATTGTTGTTGTGTAAGGTAATGTAGTAGGCGGAACGGTAAAGGTGTTTGTTCCGATCAATGTATTTGCCGGTAAAATATACCAGTTAACGGTATATGTTGCAGCCCCGCTTGGCGTGTATCTCCAGCCTTCGTTGGTTGCAGTCCATTGTGTACTGTTCCTACCGGGAACAACAAATGCAACAGTTCCCGCAGCATTCTGGATCCCCTGCACACCCGTACCACCAGCCCAGGTAGTACAGTTAGGCTTGTTTACAATGTAATTCTCGATAATATTGGTTGTTTCATAGATCACGATCTGGAAGGTACCATACGTTGTGGTACATTGGTACATCGGAATGGAATTCCAGGTAACTACCAGTTTACGGAAAGGCGCAACACCAGACGTTTGATAATTGATATACGGCCCACCTGCCACGCTGGGGTTCCAATCCTGCCATGGCCCCATGATACAGTTTTTAGGAACAGTTGCTGCGGCAGAAGGAATGGTTGCAGAAGTGTATGTTGTTGGTTGTGATGAAAATGCCAGCCAGCCATTAGAGCCAATGTAAAAGTTGGTATAGCTGGCTCCGAAAAAACAAAAAGAGAAACCGATAGGTAGTGCCCCCACCTGTGAATCATCTGTTGCAGATGTGCTTGTTCCGCCGGTTAATGGTGCCGGGCTAAAAGGAATAGTGGAAATGGTATAGCTTGTTGTTGGTAAGCTGCCCGGTACACCGCCAGATCCCGGAGGATTTACGGTTGCTGATAATGTTGCCGAACCGCCGGTACACAATGTTGTTACTTCGGGGGTTACATCTATTAATTGGGCGAATATACCACTTGTTCCAAAAAATAATAGTGTTGCGAGTATTAGTATCTTTTTCATCCTATCTGATTTTTTTATTTATCCAAGTGCAAAAGTACTAAAATGTTATTTATTTCTTAATATAAAAGTTATCTGGTTAGTTTAATGCATCCCTTCTGCTCGTAGTTTTTACCATCAATTCCAACTGCCGTTTGGATAAAGTAGTAAGTGCCGGCCTTTGCTTTCTGCTTTTTGAGATCGTAGCCATCCCATTTTGCATCCAGCTGATCCGATTTATAAAGGATATTCCTGTCTTTATCAAAAACCACCACATTCATACTCACCATATTCACCGGCTTAAAGCTGAAGGTATCATGATCACCGTCCCCGTTGGGGCTGAATTCCCTATTTACCTTGCTTGAATCGGTGTTAAAAAGCGCTATCACTTCCTGTGTTGCATCTACCTTTTGTGCTAAAAGGTAATTCCCGCTAAACAGTAACAAAACCAACAGGCAGAACGACATCTTTTTATATAGGGCAATGCCGGGCCTCATCACACTATTTTGTCAATTTGATAGAACCTCTCTGCTCGTATTTTTTACCATCCAATCCGTCTGCTGTCTGGATAAAGAAATAAAGACCTTCTTTTACTTTTTTGCCTTTCATATCATTTCCGTCCCATTTAGCATCCAGGTTATCGGATTTATAAAGCACTTTCCCTTTTTTATCAAAAACCACCACATTCATGCTCACCATATTTACCGGCTTAAAGCTGAACGTGTCCTGGATCTTATCCCCATTTGGAGAAAATTCCCTTGGGAACGAAGGAATGGATGAATTACCTGTTACCTCTACTCTAAGGCTGTCGATAGAAACTTTTCCATCTGCGCCAAGTGAAGTAAGTGCAATAGTATACACACCGGGTACATCATATACGTGAACAGGATTTACGCCGGATTCTTTCTGGCCATCGCCGAAGTTCCATTTGTTTACTTTACCTGTACCGTTATTGGAAAGGTTTACCACCAATGGAACAGCGCCTCCAACCGGGCTTGCAGAGATCGACGCAACCGGCATTTCGGAATATTCACTGATGACCTCATCCATTTTATCTTTTTTGATTTTTACCCCTACAGAAACGGCAGGCTCTTCTGATTGATCATCAGGCACCTGGATTTGCCCTGCCATTTTCTTATTAGAAATGCCGGCAGCTGTATTATCGGATAAAAATTCTTTTATTTCTTCTACTTTGGCTGGTTTCGGAACATCCGTAATTGTTTTTATTGTGGCAACCGGCTGGTTTTGTTCCGGTTTAGAGCTCCAGTTCATAACCACTACCGTTCCTACAACGGCGGCAGCAGATGAAACCACGGCAACAAGTGTGTTTGCCCCGATCTTGTTAAGGATTGCTTTTCCGAGCAAGCCGATTCCCGCACCCTTAATAGCGGTTTGCACGTTCTTCCAAACGCTTGGATTTACTTCCGGCTCAAAATTTTCAAAGGAGTCTTTGAAAATATCTTCTAATTTGTTTTCCTTCATATTTATTCCCTGTCTATAGGTATAATTTTTTGCAAATGGGCTTTCGCCCTTGAGTATTGTGATTTAGACGTTCCTTCGGAAATACCGAGCATTTCACCAATTTCTTTGTGAGAATACCCTTCAATTGCATAAAGGTTAAAAACGGTCTTAAATCCTGTTGGCAGCGTTTGGATTATTTTCAGCAAATCTTTTGCGGCGAAACTTTCGCTCATGTAATTTGTTGAGGGTAGCATAAACTCCACACTGTCCAACTCTATGTTTTGTTTTAGTTTTTTATTTTTTCTGATATTTGTTAATGCCGTATTTACCATTATTTTACGGATCCAGCCTTCCAATGAGCCCGAACCCCTGTAGGTTTCAATGTTTTGAAAAACATTTACAAACCCGTTCTGCAACACATCCTCGGCTTCCTCTGTATTATCGCAGTAACGAAGGCATACACCCATCATTTTACGCGAAAATTTTTCGTACAAATGCTTTTGAGCAATTGCATTTTTCTGAATGCATCCTTGTACTATTTGCTCATCGGTCATAACATTTATCTTACTCAAAGACGCAAAGTTGCAACTTTTGGTTGCACATGAAATAAAATTTTTAGATTTTATTAACAAAGCTTTCTAATGCCATAAAACAGTAGCACATTTGATACATGGGAAAACAATTCAGAAGTAAAAAGCAGGGACCGAAAAAAAGTTATTTTTTTGAAGAAATACTTAATTTTTTAAGCAAAAACCCGAATAAAACATTCAATTATAAGCAAATTGCCTCGGAATTAAACATAACCGACCAGTCGCAACGGATCATGATCAACACTATTTTGGCCGAATTAAAGGCCAATGATTCAGTTTCGGAACCGGAACGCGGCAAATTCAAAGTAAAAAACATCGAACATTTTATTTCCGGGAAGGTAGATATGACCGCTTCAGGTGTTGCATATATCACTTCTGAAGAAATGGAAGAGGATGTGCTGATCCCCCAGAAAAAAACTTTTAATGCCATGCACGGCGATATGGTGCGAGTGCTGCTGTATCCAAAGCGAAAAGGAAAACAGGAAGGCGAAATTGTGGAAATTCTGCAACGTGCCAAAACCGAATTTGTGGGTACCATACAGCTTTCGGCACGCTTCGCATTTTTGGTGCCGAGCAGTAATAAAGCCAACGTGGATATTTACATTCCGCTGGATAAATTAAATGGCGCAAAGGACGGGCAAAAAGCAATTGCAAAAATTATTGAATGGCCGAAAGGTGCAGTAAATCCTATCGGGGAGATCATTGATGTGCTGGGGAATGTGGGAGAAAACAATACGGAAATGCATGCTATTCTTGCTGAATATGGCTTGCCATACGAGTTTCCGAAGGATGTGGAACGTGCTGCCGACCTGATCCCAATCGAGATCACGGAGCAGGAAATTGCCAAGCGTCGCGATTTCAGGAAGATCACCACGTTTACGATCGATCCTGTGGATGCAAAAGATTTTGATGATGCGCTCTCTATCCAGAAATTAAAAAATGGAAACTGGGAAATAGGCGTACACATTGCGGATGTAAGCCATTATGTAAAACCGGGTTCAATGATCGATAAGGAAGGCGTTGCACGTGCAACCTCTGTGTACCTTGTAGACAGGGTGGTTCCGATGTTGCCCGAAGTGTTATCAAACAATGTTTGTTCATTGCGCCCGCACGAAGAAAAATTGTGTTTCTCAGCTGTGTTTGAAATGACGGATGATGCAGAGGTGGTGACTGAATGGTTTGGACGTACGATCATTAATTCGGATCGCCGCTTTACCTACGAAGAAGCGCAGCTGGTAATTGAAACAGAGGAAGGCGATTTTAAAGAGGAAATCCTGACACTGAACCGCCTTGCAAAAATTTTACGTGCCAACCGTTTCAGGAAAGGCAGTATTGCTTTTGAAAAAATGGAAGTGAAATTTCATTTGGATGAAGTTGGAAATCCAACCGGTGTTTATTTTAAAATAGCGAAAGACTCCAATCAGCTGATCGAGGATTTTATGCTGCTGGCTAACCGCAAAGTGGCGGAGTTTGTAGGTAAAAAAGATAAATCAAAAGCGGAAGTACAAAAAGATAAAGGCGGCGACAAAGCATTTGTATACCGCGTGCATGATAAGCCCAACCCGGATAAGCTTACTGATTTTGCTGCTTTTGTCGGAAAATTTGGTTACAAAATAAACATCTCCAACGAAAAAGCGGTGGCCGATTCCATGAACAATTTATTGAAAGAAGTACATGAGAAGAAGGAAGCAGGAGTGATTGAATTGTTAGCAATCCGCACGATGGCAAAAGCAATATACACTACCAAAAACATCGGGCATTACGGTTTAGGCTTCGATTATTACACACACTTTACATCACCGATCCGCCGTTACCCGGATGTGATGGTGCATCGCTTACTGCAGCATTACCTGGACGGAGGAAAAAGCCCGGATGTGGAAGCATTGGAAGCGCAGTGCAAGCATTCTTCCGACATGGAAAAACTGGCAGCAGATGCCGAACGTGCTTCTATCAAATACAAACAGGTACAATTCTTAAAAGATAAGATCGGGCAGGAATTTGACGGCCGCATTTCGGGTGTTACCGAATGGGGGATTTTTGTAGAGATCATTGAAAACCATTGTGAGGGAATGATCCGCCAGCGCGATATGACAGACGATAATTATTATTTTGATGAAGATAATTATTGCATGCGCGGTAAAAAATACGGCAAAGTATTAACGCTTGGGGATGAGGTGCGCATTGAAGTGAAACGTGCGGACCTGGTGAAGAAACAATTGGATTTTGCATTGGTGGAAGTTTTGGAAGCATCACAAAATGGAACCGCGGGCAAAGCCAAACAAACACCTCCAACAAGATCTCCGAAAGGGAAAAAAGAACAAGCACGAAAAGAGCAGCCGAAAAAAGAAGAACCTAAAAATAAAGAGCCGGATAATCGCCCGCGGAATGAACGTTTTCAGAAAAAAACAACAGACAAGAAAAAGCCGGGTGAGGAAGGTAAGGCGTTCAATGATGAATGGGGATTTGAGGTTTAAATACAAATAGCGAACGGAAACGAAACGACGGATCGGTGTGTTAACTTTGTGAATCCCGCAGCGTTTATTTCTCGCAAAGACGCAAAGTTCGCAAAGGCTGTGTTTTTAAAAAATTGTTTTAACGAAACAAAAAATCCCGTCGAATTATCGACGGGATTTTTTTATATATACAGATTTGTAAATCCGTATGAATTTGTAATTCGTACTACACCATGTTTAATCTTTTCGAAAGATCATCTTTGTAAGAACCACCGATTGGGATCAGTTTTTTATCTTCTTCTAAAATCAGGTTTGGTTGTTCGATCGCTACAATTTTATCGATACGCACAATGAACGAACGGTGTACACGGATAAAATCGCTGGTAGGCAATTTTTTCTCAATGTCTTTCATTGTGGAATGGATAGTATAACGGGCGTTTGCAGTGTTGATCACCACGTAATCCTTTAATGCTTCTACAAAATAAATATCGCTGGTTTTTACTTTTACCAAACGGGAATTTGATTTCACAAAAATAATGTCTTTTGATTCTTTGTTCTCTACAATTGAGTATAGGAAATCGCGTTCTTTTTTTACGTCGGTTTCTTTTTCATGTTTGTAGATGGCCATTTCAATGGAGGTATGCAAATCAATTTCTTTGAATGGCTTGATGATATACCCGTAAGGTTCCGAAACTTTTGCTTTACTCAATGTGCTTTCATCTGCGTAAGCGGTAAGATAGATCACCGGGATGTTGAATTTTTCACGGATCTGCCCTGCTGCTTCAATCCCGCTCATATCGCCTTTTAGCATAATGTCCATTAATACCAGGTCGGGTTTCACCTCTTCTGCCGTTCTGATGGCATCTTCTCCGGTAGAGCACATTCCAACCACGGTATATCCGAGTTTTTTTAAACTGTGTTGAATATCTTTTGCAACAATGCTTTCGTCTTCAACAATTAAGATATTGGTTTTTGACATTTTTATATTCTGTTTTTTACTTGGTTCTGTTTAAATATGATGGTGTATTTTGTTCCGTTGTCGGAATTCATTTCAATACTTCCGTTCAATTGATCGGTCAAAGTTACAACTAATTGTAATCCGAGCGACTGTGTGTTTCTGTAATCAATCTCTTTTGGTAACCCGATTCCGTTATCAGCAATAAAAAGAACTAAGCTTTCATCCTTCAAAACCATTTGTATGGTAATCTCGCAATCGTCCTTTTTATCGATAAATGCATACTTTAAGGCGTTGGATATTATTTCATTGATGATTAATCCACATGGAATTGCAAGGTCTAAATTAAGAAAAACATTTTGAATGTCAAGATTTAATTTTATTTCATTTTCGAAATTGGAATACGACTGAATTAAATTTTGTGAAAGGTTGACTACGTATTCAGAAAAATTGATGCTCGAAAAATCTTTTGTCTGGTACAAACTTTCGTGAATAAAGGCCATGGATTTTATCCGGTTCTGGCTTTCTTTCAGGATGTTGAGCGTGCCCGGATCTTTCACATACGATGATTGCAGGTTGAGGATGCTGGAGATCACCTGTAGGTTGTTTTTTACACGGTGGTGCACTTCCTTGAGCAATACTTCTTTTTCTTTGAGCGACTGGCGGATCTTTTCTTCTGCGAATTTTTTCTCTGTTACATCGTGGCCAATACCCGATACTCCCACTACATTGTTCAGCTCATCGTAAATGGGATTTAAAAAGATTTCCCGCCATACTATCCGTCCGTTAGGGTCGGTAAACTTTGTTTCAAAATGCTGTGGATCGCCTTTAAATGCAGTCTCATATTTTCTTATCCAAAAGGTATTGTATTCCTTGGTAGAAACGGTTTCGCCGCTTACCATTGAAATTCCAACATATACACTCACGCCGTAATTTTTCTTTAAAAACGTTGCATGGTTTTTATTGTACGATGTAAGGTTTATGTTGCGGTCCACGGTCCAGATCATGTGTGAGCTGCTTTCGAATACCGCATTTAGCTTTGCCGATTGTGCATACATGCGCTCTTCGGCTTTTTTTACTTCCGAAATATCCCTGGAAACACCCATGGCACCGATGATCTCGCCTTCTTCATTTTTTAAGATCGAAGCCGATAAAAACGAGGTAAATGGCTCACCGTTTTTTCTCACATTGCTTACTTCGCCGGCATAAGCGCCTTTGCTGTATAGTTCATCATCGGTAATCGTGATTCGCTGCTCCGAATTTTCAAACAGCATGCTCATGTGTTTGCCGATCACCTCTTCACTCGTATAACCGAATGTGCGTTGTGCAGCAGCGTTAAACTCAGTAATAAAGCCTTGTTTGTCGGAGGCGCAGATCATGTCAATAGAACCGTTAATGATCAGGCGTGTGTATTTTTGCGATTCCTGCAATTGCAGCTGGATCACTTTTCGTTTGGTGATCTCCTGCTCCAGCAATTCGTTGGTTTCTTCCGCAATCTGCGCACGCATTTGCTCTTTCACCAATTGTTTTTGCGTGGAAATATCATGTACTACAGTAAGTACAGCATTTGTTCCGTTAAATTTGATCAGGATCGGTTTTGTTTCCACTTCCCTGATCTCGCCGTCGAGCGATCTTATTTTTAATTCGATAAAATCCTGCGGCTCACCATTCATAGCGCTTTTGATGCGCTGGGTTATTTTATCCTTGTATTCCGGAAGTAAAAAATCATACAGGGAATACGTTATGTCTTCCGGCACGGTAGTCATCCCGGCCAGTTTTAGCGCGCTTGGGTTTGCAAACACCACTTTTCCGTCGATGTGGATAAACACGCCATCTGGTGAATAATCCACGAGGCTTTTATAATTTTCGCGACTGCGTGTGATCTCTAATTCGTATTCTTTTTTGTGTGTGACATCACTGATAAACCCTTCCAGGAAAAGCAGCTCACCATTTGGCGAAAAAACGCCTTCCCCTTTTTCCCATACCCATTTGGTTTCTCCTTTTGCGGTAATGATGCGGTACTCGATCTCAAAAAATGTTTTATTACTAATTGCTTCTTTGATCTGCTCTTTGCCAACGGCTTTGTCTTCGGGGTGTACAATACTTGCAAAGGATTTTTTGTTATTGCCGATCAGGTCTTTCGGCAAATAGCCGGTAAGCTCCAAACAGCCGGCACTTACAAATTCCATCGTCCATTCGCTATCTTTATCACAACGGTATGCCATGCCCGGCAGATTGCTCATCAGCGTAGACAACTTGCGCTCGCTTTCTCTTAAATTAAATTCGTATTCTTTGCGGTCGGTGATATTATAAATTACCGTTGCGCGGATTGTTTTTCCAAAGTAAGGAATATTTTGTGCTTTGGTTTCCACTGTAATGCGGGTTCCGTCCTTCCGGATGGTTTGCACTTCATATGGATCGGATTTTGGCAGGCGCAAAAACTTGAATGCCATTGCTTTCTGGTCTTCCACGATAAAATCCTCGATCATGTCCTTACCAATCACTTCTTCTACGGAATTGTATCCGTACATTTTTACAAACTGGTCGTTTGCATCAATTATTTTCCCGTTTTCAGAAAACACAATGCCTTCAAATGTGGCATTTGAAAGGATTTTGAAACGTGCTTCACTGTCGCGTAATTGTTCTTCGCTTAGTTTCTGATAAGTTACATCACGTGAAATGCCTTCTACTGCAATCTTGTTCCCGTCCTTGTCGTAAATATTCTGGGTCCGTGTGGCTGTCCAGATAACGCTGCCATCTTTTTTGATCCAGCGCAATACTACTTCCGGATCTTTTACGCTGGAAATGCGGTTTTCTTTTTTTAGTGTTTCTTCCGAATCACCCAGGATATGCAGATCTTCCGGGTGAATGATCTTAAAAGCAATGTAAGGATCGCGGTAAAAGTCCTCAGGAGTATAGCCCGACATTTTAAATAACGACGGGCTTACATATTCGTATCTTGCTTCGGGCACAACGGTATAGCGATAGATCACATCCATTGCATTTTCAGCAAGCATGCGGAAACGCTCTTCGCTTTTCTTTAATTTTTGTTCTGCGTTGATGTGTTCAGTAACATCGCGGGTGATCCCGAAGTTTCCGATATGTTTACCTTCCCTGTTGATCTGTGGTGTTACATGCTCTTCCAGCCAAACATATTCTCCTTTTTTGCGGTGTAAAAACCGGTAGGTAAATTTTTGCGGCTTTAGGTTGTCTTTCACTTTCTGCACGGCCGCCAGCACTTTATCCACATCGTCGGGATGACAAAGCTTTACCAGGATCTTCACATCTTCTTCGTATTCTTCTTTAGTGATCCCGAACAAGCTTTCGATCTGGCGCCCAAGGTATTTAACCTGTCGGCTGCGTTCTGGCAAAAACTCCACATAATACACCAATTCCTTGATGTTGTTGAGCACCTGCGACAAATTTTCTTCACTGTGTTTGAGGTTCTCCTCTGTTCTTTTGCGTTCGGTAATGTCCCTTCCAATCCCTTCAATAGCAATGATCTTCCCTTTTTTGTCATAGATGGGGCTGCTGGTCGTTTCGGTCCAGATCACTTTTCCATCTTTACGGACCCAGCGGGCAATCACCGGTTTTTTAGAAACATTGCGCTGCAGGCTGATGGCATTTTCGCGATCATCCGGGTGAATTATTTTTGTTCCCAGATACGGATCGCGGTAATAATCTTCGGGCGAGTAGCCGGTAATTCCTTTAACGGACGGGCTGATGTATTCGCACTCATACGTAGGGCTTAGCTTATAGCGATACAGGATATCCGCGGCATTTTGCGCCAGCATCCTGAATTTTTCTTCGTTTTGCTTTAGCTTGTTTTGCGCTATAATTTCTTTAGTAATATCGGTTGCTTCTACAATTACGGCAATTACTTTTTTATCTTCCAGCAATGGCGACGCTTTGCAGGAAAAATAAGCGGAAGTCCCATCCGGGCCCTGGGCGCCAATTGTGTATTGCTGTGATTTTGCCGTTTTAAAAACCGCGGTTAGCGCTTTTTTGATAACGGGTTTTGATTCTTCCACACCAAAATCATAAGCGGTTTTTCCCAATACTGTTTTTTTTGTCCAGCCACCTCTTGCTACGCGGTTAATATCAAGGACTTTAAACTTTTTGTCAATTACAATAACCGTATTTGCAGAATGTTTAAAAACGGAGTCCCATTTTTTTTTATCCTGCTTTACCGGCTGCGATGCTTTTTTGGCCAATTGCTCAACCTTTCGCTGAAGTTTTTTTACTTCAGCGATCAGCTCTTCTTTTGTTTTTCTGGAAAGAGACATGGATTGAGTTCTTGGTGTGTATAATTATTTGATGCTTGGTTCCGATGTAACGGTTTCCGGAACTACTTTAACGCCGTCGAAGCGGATTTCGATGTCGTTTTTATATAAAATGGTGAGAAATAATGTGCCGCTTTCGTCGTAAAATTTCCATTCACCTTCTTTTAACCCGCCTACGTATTTACCGGTCTGGCGCTCTCTTCCATCAGGATAATAAAACACCTGCAAGCCATCGGGCACACCGTCCAGGAACTTACCTGTAAAGCGTGGTTTATTGGTGATCGTATAATAATGTTTCCATTCGCCATCGCGCAGATCGGCTTTGTAGCTTCCTTCTTCCCTGTAATCAGGCAATTCCAGCATCCAGGGGCCTTCTTTCAGGCCATCTACATAATCGCCCTTGGTAATTACTTTTACACTGTCGGGCCCGTTATCGCTGTATTCGGTCATGGTGCCATCCTGCAGATCGTTCCTGTAGGTTTCTTCTCGCCACAAATTACCGGTTTCGTAATACCATTTCCAGGGGCCCTGTGCTTTTCCTTTTTTATCGTATTTGCCTTTTTGCTCTACTTTTCCGTTGGCATAATAAAAGATCCATTCGCCAATGCGCCTTCCATTCAGGTATTCGCCTTTTGATTTTATTTGTCCGTTAGGATGATACTCTACCCAAGGGCCTTGCTGGCGACCGGCGGTATCTAAAATCCCTTCACCGGTAAGCATTCCTTCCACAAACACTTTTGCAGCAATTACCTTTCCTTCCGGAGAAAACTCGCGCTGAATTCCTTCTGCTACACCATCTTTATAGGTTGCTGTAAACTTAACCGCTCCGTTATCATAATAAGTTGTTTTTACATCAAGCTTGGCCAGTTCCGGAACGTTAGTCTGCAATACACCATTGATATATTTAGTGGTATTTAACAAGCTTCCTTTAGCTGAATATTCTTTGTAATAACCATTCATTTTATCGTCAGTATAGTTCACTTCGGTTTTCAGCATCCCGGAAGGGTAAAATTCCTGCCACATTCCCTGCTTTAACCCTGCGGCATCCTTTCGGTTGATCTTCTGCTCTTTTTGAACAAAGCCCATTTTGTATTGGGTGATGGTGGTAATAATGCTATCGGGGGAATATTCATAACCGGTACCTTCTTCTTTACCAGCCACAAAAGGGATTGTTTGTTTTACTTTCCCGTCTTTATAGTAATTGATGGTATTTCCCTGTTTCACATCATTTTCATAGCTTTCTGAAGTGAGCACGTAGCCATCTTTGGTATCGTAAGTGTTTTTGGGCCCGTTCTTTTTCCCCTCTTTATAGCTAAAGGAAAAAGCAAGCTTTCCCATTTCGTTGTAAAACTTCCAGGTGCTGTCGAGCTGAAAATTTTTCCGGTTTCCTTCTGATTTTATTTTTCCGTTCTGCGAATATGTTTTCCAGTAACCGTCGGGCTTTCCATCGCGCATGGTGCCTTCGCTGGAAACAACGCCGTTATCGTAATAGAATTTATTGTATCCGTTGGGGGTTCCGTTTTGTTGTGGCTGGGCATATAAACAAACCGGCAAAAACAACAACATGAATTTTATAATACTTCGCATAATTTTTTCTTCTTTACAAATTTAAACAAAATGCCCTAGTTTCAAAACGAAAGCAACAAAGGCTTTGTTTTACCTACTCCAATGATTTTTACGAATTTACGAGTGTTTTAAAATAAAAGCATTACTTTTAATTGACTAATATTAATTTAACATGTTTAAATTTTTTACTATTATTCCTGTATTATTTGTTCCGGTTGCCTTATCAGCACAAATAACCCTGCATTCAAGCGATTTCCCCAATGCGGGAGATTCTGTACTGACAAGCGTTACTCTTACTACCAGTAACGATCCCACGTTGACAGGAGCATCATACAACTGGGATTATTCCACGCTTAGCCCTACTTTTCAACGATACGATAAGTTTGATTCTCCATTGACTTTTTCCTCTATCTACAGCCTGTTGTTCAGCGTTTTCACCACTTCATACGGCCAGGATAATTATACCATCACTTCGCTACCGTTACCGGGAGTAACTGTAGATGCTGCCTATGATTTTTATAAAAAAAGCAGTAGCGACCTTCGTCAAACCGGCTCCGGATATGTGATCAGCGGTACTCCGCTTCCGTTTATATACACATCACCGGATATTCAATACCGTTTTCCGGTCACGTACCTGGATACAGATTCCTGTGATTATAAATTCGGCTTACCGATCCCTTCTGTTGGTTATTACGGACAAACAGGGCACCGGGTGAATTACACCGACGGCTGGGGAACATTAACAACACCTTTTGGAACATTTTCAACATTGCGGGTAAAATCAGTGGTTACATCGGTAGACACGGCTTATGTGGATGCGATTTCGTTCGGCGGTAATCTGCCAGCACAGCAACGGAATGAATACAAATGGTTTGCAACGGGAATGAAAGTTCCTGTGCTGGAAATAGATGCACAAGTGATCGGAAGCACTGAAACGGTTACAGGTATAACTTATATTGACAGCAGCCGTGCTGGTGTTCCCCAGGTAGGAATTGCTGAAAACACAACGGTGACGGATTTTAATATATTCCCAAATCCGGCCACGGACAAAGTTTTTATCAATTACAGCCTTAGGACGGATGCTAAAGTAAAGATCAGCATCAGTGACCTGCTGGGTAAAACAACGCAGGTGAATACCGCGGAAAACCAGACTGCAGGCCAGCGATCGGTGATCTTAAACGTGAAGGAATTAAATCTCTCTCCCGGGATTTATTTTGTAACGCTTGAAAGTAATGGCCTACGTGAAGTGAAAAAGATGGTGGTAAGCCGGTAATGGCTGAACTGGCTGTTTATTCTTTTTAATTATTTATTGGAAGAAAACGTGGAGATCGCAATGATCTGGATTTTCCGTTCCAGGGCGGCAGCCGGACTGTACACCGAATTTTTTGTGTCATAATAATCATCGCTCACATTTGGCCGTGCTTTTAATTCTCCAATGTCTTCATCCAGGAATGTAATGTTACCCTCCAGCGGATTAGGGTTGTTTACATACTTCACAAAAACACCATTCTGATATTCCATAAAATAATTGCGCAGGCTGGAGATCCGCCGCTTGGCAAGGTTGATATTATAATCGGTGGAAGCCAGCGGGCTGCAAAACCCTTTCATGGTAATGGTTACTTTTTCGCTGTCCTTTAATACTTTTACCAACAGCTGTGCAAACTTTTCGAGGTCCTGCATTCCTGCATCCACACTATCGTCAAACAGATTATCGATATCACCAACAGCTCGGTCTAAATTATCGCCGGTAGCGCCTTTGGAGTATTCTTTCTTGTATTGATCACGCATGGCGGAATAGTCCTCATACGTTTTTTTATAATTTTTTGTAGTAGTAACTGCCAGTGTTTTTTTATCGGGCTCATCGTTGTGAAAGTACAAGGTAAGCGGCACCAGCAATTTCATTTGCGTAACGAAGATCTTTGTGCTGTCCACTTTTTTAGGCGGTTCATTGATCTGCGGAATTTTAAAGGTGTAAATGTCATTGCAGCAGCTTTCTTTTTCTTCAAAATAAGAACCGATGCGGTTGGAGGATAAAAACGCAGCTGTTTTTTGAGAGTTGATGCTGAAATAAATATCGTTGTAATTGCTGTTTATCGGGTAACCCAGGTTTTTAGGTTCTGAAAATTTACTGTCTTTGTACTCGCTTTTAAAAATATCGAAACCGCCCAAACCCTTGTGCCATGTGGAACTGAAGAATAATTCCTGGCAGGGCTTGCAGTAAAACGGTGTAATATCGTCTTCAATTGTATTTACTGCTTTGCCCGCGTTTGTTGCTTTCCCAAAGGTTCCATCTTTGTTTATTTTGCTGTACCAAATGTCCATTTTACCTTCGCCTCCGCTTCGGTTGGATGCAAAAAACAATACTTCCTGATCGCCTAAAAATCCAACAGCCGGCTGAGTATTGGTGCTTCCTTTCTGGTTGATCTCTTCCGGCAAAAGCTGTAACGCGCTCCAGTGGCCGTCTTTAAAATCGGAAGTGTAAATTTCACAATTAAACTCCTGGGCGTTCTTTTGCTTGCAACGGGTAATGTACACTTTCGTAAAATCATTATTGAATGCTGTGTTTGCATTGTGGATGCCACTCCTGTTAAAAAGCGTATCCAGCTCCACTGCTTTTTCCCATTTCAATCCTTTTTGTCCTGCGGGAACACTATCCTGGATGGCAGTGTAAATTTTATTATAACTGACATTGTTTTTTTTGTCGCGGTCTTTTTTATCGCGCAGCGACGAAAAATACAACAAGCTGTCTACCTCTATCGGCGCGTATTCCGACACTTTGCTGTTTACCATGCTATCGAGATGGATCATATTGATGGACTTGTCGGGCGAGGCCATCAGCAACTGCGCATAATCACAGGCGGCCACTTCCTGGATGGCTTTTTTTACAAAATAGCTGTCTTTCTTTTTCTTATTTTTCTTCGCGTATTTATCAAACATTTTTTTTGCATCCTTGTACTTGCCTTTATTTTTTTTAATGGTAGCAATCCAAAAGGAGCATTCGGGATATAATTTTCCCTGCGAATCTTTTTTAAAAACTTTGGCGTACCAATGATCAGCAATGTCGTAATCGTAGTTGAGGCGGCTTGCTTCCGCATAACGGTATTGAATGGTAATATCTGTAGAATCCTGTAAAATGGCCTGGTTGTAGTAAATTGCGGCACCAAAAAAATCATTGTCGGCAAAAGCTTTGTCGCCATCAGCGAGGACTTGTTTTAATTTTTGCGCATGAAGGGAAGGAGATGCAAGGAGTAAGATGCAAGAGACAAGACAGATCGCAATTCGCCGAATGCTCCTCTTTGCCGATTTATATCTGAAAAATGAAATTTGTTGATCCACGCTACGTCTTGATTCTTGTATCCTGATTCCTGATTCCTCATCAAAAAAAGCAATATCTATGTTAGTTCTTCTGCACATATTTTAAATCTCACGCTTACATATAAACCGGGCAAACACGTTTTTTCGCGATAAACGGAACTGTTTTTTTGAAAATATAAATGATGGAGATCTCGAAACCTCCCCTGCGATTGGTTGCTGCAATTAGCTTGGAAGTGTTTACATCATAGCTCAAACCTACGTTAAAATTACGGTAATCCACATTTGCCGACATAATGAATGCGTCCTTCAAACGGTAATACGCGCCCAGCGAAACTGCTGTTTCTATCCCGTTTACCGGCTTTAAATAATACTTGCCGGATGCGCCCAAAACCGTTTCATGAAATTTTCCTTGTCCTTCGTACATGAATGTTGGCAATACATCCAGCTTTTCGGAAACCGGAAATTCTGCCAACCCGCTTATTACATATTTACGGTCAAGCCTGATCTCATCGTTGTTAAAGAATGATTGTTTGGGTGCATTTAAATGGAAAGCGGAAAGTCCTAAATTTAATTTTGTGCGGTTGTTCTTCCGCCACAGATAAGCCAATCCGCCGCCCAGGTCAAAATAAGTAATACGCGTTTTACTGAAATTCTCCCCGCTTGCCAGGTTGGGGTTAAACTGATCGCCATCATATTGATTATCAAATGTAAGCGCGTTGATATCAAAACTTTTGGTGGAAATGCCCGGTTGAATGGCAAATGATAAAAAGTGTGTAGAATCTTTATTCAGCTTTTTGATGTAGGATGCCGAAATAAAAACCTGGGTGGTGGTAAATTTAGAATCGCCCGAACGATCATTGTTTACAATCAAACCCAGCGCAGGCACATCATTTTGTAATTTCGTTTTTAAGCGCGTATCTGCCGCAATGGAAAATGTTTTGTAGGGTACCGGAATGGCCGACCACTGACTGCGGTAATTCCCGGCAAAACGCCAATCGCCATTAAACAAGCCGGTTTGCGCAGGGTTTAAATTTTGGGTAGTGGCGTTGAACTGCGAATAATGAATGTCCTGCGCAACAGCAACCGCTGATAAAAATAAAAACACAATGCCCGCTCCTGCCCTTTTTATAAGGGAAGCTGGTACAATCGAATTTTTATGTTTTGTTTTTATCATTCCGTTTTCACGATTTTTATTTCATTACCTGATCAGCGTGGTATTTCCTTTTTTATTCAGCTCATCGCCATTAAAACATTTTGCATGCAGATACCATGCAAACACGGCAGGATCGGCTTTCATGCCGTTGTAAACACCATCCCAGCCTCTTTTAATATCGTTGGTCTCAAACACCATTTGTCCCCAGCGGTTGTACACAGCAAAATACAACTCTTCCACGGCGTTACTCCGCACATACAGTATGTCGTTCTGCCCGTCGCCATTGGGAGTAAACGTATTCGGTACAAACACCTCATCCGTATTGCAATGGCTGTCGAGCACATAAATGGTAATGCTAACACGTTTCGGGCAACCGGCAGAATCCAGTATCGACGCTGTATACGTGGTTGTTTGGTTGGGTGTTGCAACCGGGTTGTGCGAATGTGAATTATTTAATCCTCCAGCCGGCGTCCATATAACGGTAAAGTTTGTATCCGTTACAGCATGCAGGATCGTGTTGGCGCCTTGCATAATGGAATCGTGATCGGCAGTAACACTAAGCGGGTAAATGGATGGATCCAGCACATACACAGTGGTAGTATGTGTTTGTATACAGGTGTCCCCTACAGGCGTAATGGTACTGATGTTTACCGTGTATGTTGTTGTTACTGTAGGATGCGCAATTGGGTTTGCCATGTTGGATGCTGTTAATGATCCTGACGGTGACCAGCTATAAGCGAAACCGCCGGTAGCATTCAATTGCGAACCGGTTGTTGATGAAATACAAATCGTATCGGTTGGGCTGATGGTTGTACTTACACCGGTATAATTGATCATCACCGATGCCGTATCCCTGCAGCCGTGGCTGTTTGTTGCAATCAATTCCACATCATAATTTCCCATTGATGAGTATGTATGTGTTGGGTTCCGGATGGACGAAGTTCCGCCATCATCAAACGCCCATTGCCAGGAAACCGGCGCCGTGTGTGACGAATCTGCAAATATAAACTGACCGGTACAGGGCACAGAAACAAAATCAAAATCGGCAGTAATGCCCTGGAAAACCGTAATAGTTTGTGCTACAGTGTCCCACATGCCGCAACTGGCGGTATCTTTAGAGTATAAGTGTACAATATAAGTTCCTGGTGTGGTGTAAGTTTCTGTTGGGTTAAAAGAAGTAGAAGATGTGTGCCCGTCACCAAAATCCCACACATACTGGGATGTTGGAGAGCTGTTGTTGTGAAACTGCACCAAAAAAGGTGTACAGCCAGTTGCGGTATCAGTTGCAAAAGCGGCCTGGTCGGAGATCACATGTATTGTGGTGGCCAGGATTTGCGGGCATGTGTCGTGTGCGGAATTCACCGACTGGATCGTAACCGTGTACGTAATAGTGGAATCGGGATTGGCAATTGGATTGGCAATATTGGGATTGCTTAAATGCGTTATGGGGCTCCAACTGTACGAATAGCCGCCGTTGGCGCTCAGCTGGATCGTGGTTCCTTTACAGATAGTATCGTTGTTATTGATTGTAACAGGAGCGAGGCCAACCAGGCTGTATGGAATTGTGATGGTATCCTTGCAGCCATTCACAGTAGTGGAAACCAGTTGCACATTATAAACGCCGGTTGTATCAAATGTATGTGATGGGTTTTGTACGATGGACGTGTCGCCATCACCAAAATGCCAGTTCCAGGAAACCGGGCCTACTGCGGATGAATCATGAAAATTAACCTGGTTGCTGCAATGCACCGGCGTGGAGCTGAAGTTGGCAATAATAGAGGGATACACAATAATGCTTTGCGCCACGGTGTCCCAGACATTGCAGCGCGACGGATCTTTTACATACAAATGCACCACATAAGTTCCTGGCGTTGTATATGTTACAACCGGGCTGTAGATCACAGAAGTGGTATCACCGTTGCCGAAATCCCACTCGTAATTAGCGGTGGGTGAGCTTTGGTTTTGCAGCTGTACAGTAAACGGGCTGCAGCCACCGGTGGTATCTACTGTGAAAACGGCATCAGCCAAAGGAACCTGGAAATTAAATTTGAAAGTTCCGTTGTTACAATTGCTGGACATGTTGATTCCTGTTGAAGGCACGCCTGGTGTATAAGGTGTATATGATGGCGAAGTGTACGGCCATGCCCCCGGAGTTACCGGGAAATCATCGTTTCCACCACAACCGGCACACACCGATTGGTAGATAATTCCTTTTTTATCGAAGCGGCTGGTACCGCCATCCACGTGTTCCCAACTGCTGGCACCTCCAAAATACGTGGCATACAGCAATGATGAAACGCCGGAAGAAAGCACCATCAGATAAAAATTATGCCCGTCGGTGGAGGATTGATAAGCATCCGGCGTAAGCGGCATGGAGAAAGTTGTGGTGGTTGGCGGAACAATTTTTCCTCCCCAACCCGATAAATAAACGTTCTTGCAATTATCCACCAAAAAAGCAGAAGGCGAAATATCTACCTGTGATGCACCGCGTCCCACTGTTGTGGAAAACAATACGGTGGACAATGTATTGTCGAGCTTTGTTACAAATTGTTTGGCATTGGCATTAAAATACGGCGCGTTGATTACCGGCATGGCACCAAGGCTTTGCCCGAAAACATACACATCGTTGTTATCATCTCCCTGGATAAAATACGATTGATCGTAATTATTGGTGCCGATGTAGGTGGAATGTAAAATGGCCGTACCCGACGCATTGATGTGCGTAATGTATCCATCGGCTTTTCCACCGCCATAGGTAAGTTGATGCGCCCCGGCCGTTGTTGGAAAATTATTGCTGCGCGTTCCACCCGTTACATATATTTCCTGGCTGCTGTTGAGGATCAGCGAGTAGCCCGCATCGTTGTCCGAGCCACCCAGGTAGGAACTCCAGATGAGCGTTGAAAAATCCGGGTTTAATTTGAACACTACGGCATCCTGTTTTCCGCCCAGCGTGTTGTCAAAACCACCCACGATCGGGAAATTGCCGGAGCGTGTGGAGCTTGCAATGTAACAATTCCCGGCTGGATCCACCTGGATCTCGCCACGGTACTGATCGCCATAATTATATTGCAATGAATCGGCAGGGAACTCGTAAACGGCCGGCGGGCCGGCAGAAAACAGCGTACTGTCGTTGTTCACATTCACACCATCGTTCATGGAACCGCCAATGTAGGTGGATGCCAATAAAGATGATCCTGTGGAATTTAATTTTGCTACATAGATGTCGGTACCATTATCAAAAAAAGATCCGTTGTAAATGAAATGCAGCAGGATCCCGCCGTTGAATGTGGTGTCGTAAGCATTAGAAGTGACGGGGAAATCAGACGATCCGGTGGCGCCGTATAACAATAAATTATCCTGTGCATCTACGATCAGGCTGGTTACAATTTCGGTGCTGGTAGCACCGCCAATGTATGTTGAATACAACAGGGAAGTGCCGGTGCTGCTGTATTTGGTGATCACCACATCGGTTTTACCGTAAGCGGGAGTTCCATTAAATGTTTGGTCGTAAGCGCCCAGTGTTACCGGAAATCCAATGTCGAAACAGGTCCCTCCGGAATATAAATTCCCCAACGAATCGTAGGTCGCTGTCATCCCAAAATTATCGGCTGTAGAGCCGGACGAACAGGCAAATACCAATACCGGGTCGATCACCAGCTCTTTTGTTTTATCATAATCGTCCGGAAATTTAAAATGAATGGTGTTGTTCTTTAACACAAATTTACAAGGCACTTCCACTTTTTGCCCGTTGATAACCTGGTAAGCGTAGGGCTTTTGCTCCACCATTTCGTTAATGCTGGTTTTCATCACCAGCGTGCCCTTCACAACGTTGATCTTATCAAGCCCTTCATAAAACAATTCGATATTATCGGTATTTCCTCCCGGCGCCACAATGAAATTATATTTCACGTTGTTCTCCTGTCCGAGCACCTGCAAGTCGATGCCGGCGTATAAACTTTCATAATTTATTTCCCTGAAATTTTGCACATTGCCCGCCCATTTACTTTTATCTTTCCCGATAAAATAGTTGCAATAGTCGGGCGTTGTTTGCTTTGCCGACGATTGCACAGTAGGCAACGCATTTACAAACGTCATTCGAAATGCATGTGAGCGGATGTTGTAATTGCCGCTGGTGTTTCTTCCCAGGTGATTTTTACGAAGCGTTTCTTTGTCGTAAAAATTATAAACAAAGGCGTTTTTTTCGAGGAAGAGCAAACCGCCATCCAGTTGGGCACGGTAAAGAATATCCTTGTTCCACTGTTTTTTATTTTCTGTAAACTTGATGAGGTTTTGTGCCTGCGGCGTACTGAAATCGCGGGCAAATGCTGCAACCACAAACGAGCACAACAATGCTGTAAGCCAGGATGTTTTTGCCGTTTGTTTCATTTTTGGAAATGGGTTTATTTGCTGCGTTTCTATGCTACTACCAAAAATAAGTATTTTTATTTAAAAAGCAAAGGGTGTTATTTTCCCTGGATTGCTGCTAATCCTTGTTTTGCCTGCTCGTAATCCTGTTTCAGCATCAGCGTTTGTGTCCATGCTTCGCGGGCACGCTGATAGTTTTGCACAGTATAGCACGCACCGCCTAAATTGTACCACAGGTCGGGGTTTGAGGGATCACAGGCTACTGCTTTTTCGAGCAAACCAATGGCTTTTTGCGGTTCTTTTCCACCAATCCTCAATGCTTCATTCATGTAAACCGTTCCAAGCAATGCGAAATTTCGCTTCAGCAGCGGATTGTTCGGGAAGATCACTTTTGCACTGTCCCAATAGTCTTTTGCCTTATCAAAATCACCGAGCTTGTAATAACAAACTCCCAAATTCAAATAGCCATTCACATATTTTTTATGGATGGAAATTGACTTGCCTAAATAATGCATTGCCTTTGCCAGCAATTCTTTTTCTTGCGCTTTGTTTTCCGGGAGCTCGCTCAGGTCAACGTATGCCTTACCCGCATTCCCATTTACCAGCGCACTGTTCGGAACGGTTTCGGCATCGGTGATAAATAACGTATTGTCGTTTTTCCAATCGGCATTGCGTGGAATAACCACCGTTGCCGATCCAACAATCAGCACCACTGTTAACACCGTTAAAATCATTTTTCTGCTGTTTTCCTCTTGTTGTTTTTGCAGCAGCCAGTTAATGAACAAAGCCACACAGATCGCAAATCCAAAGGAAGAATGATACACCAAACGTTCACCCATCGTTGCGCCGATATCAAATTTTAAATTGGAGATCAGGAACAAATGCACGAGGTAAAACGTGATCGCAAAAGAGATGATGTTGCGTTTGAAAAACAATACCACAGCAGCAACAATCAGCGATAAGTGAATAGCGATTGACAGCCAGACCTTCCAGCTTCCAAAATTTACAAACGGAATGGTGTTGTAGGAGTAATCGCTGGAAAGCGGGTATGGCGCAAACATTAGTCGCAGGTAATGATTCAGCACTTCTATTTTTGTGGCTAACTTTTCGGGCCTGGTGGCAAACATATACGGATTGTTGAGCACATCGGTATTTTCAACAGTAGCGCCGGCCCCCACAATTTTGTAACGGATGCCCAGGTAAATAAATGCCACCACAAAATAAGGCGCGGCGGCCAGCAGGCTTTTCATAAAATCATCGCCTTTTACGATGTACAACAGCATTGGGATAAAAAGTAAAAGCGATACGGCGTATTCCTTGGAAAGCAGCGCCAGGAAATAAAAAACAAGGCCGGAGGCCACGTGCCGCAGCTTTTTTTCTTCCGCATATTTAAACACAGAAATAAACGTCAGGACAATAAAAAGAAAGGAAAAGATCTCATCACGGCTTTTTACATTCGCCACCACTTCAGTATGCAACGGGTGGATCAGGAAGATCAGTGCTGTTAAAAATGCAACATCCGGCCTGTCCTTAAAAACAAAATTCAACAGAAAATAAAACAATGCTACAATGGATAAAATGTACAACACCACATTTCCAAAATGGCGGATACCCGAAAGTTCCGTGCTGGGCTTTGGATTTACGATTGTATCCTTTACTTTTTCTTTTTCCCTGCTTCCGAAAAGCTGCTGCTCAACTGCAAAAGTTACCAGTGAAAACGGGCGATACCTTCCCCCGGTAAGCTGCTGTTTGGCATTCATTTGTTTGTAATAACTTTCGTAGGCATCTGTGCTTAAAATTTTCGGGATGCCTTTAAAACCGTTCTGCACATAAGCATTCTTTTCAATTACAATTCCATCATCCAGCGCATATTCGTTCATGATGGAGTTGGAATACAATATCAGCCCGACTATTACCAGCACCAATGCGCGCAGATTAAAGCTGTTGAACGCAAATTTACTTCCTTCTGCAATCGGCGGAAGCGCTACTTCTTTCTTTTTTGATTTTTGCTTAACCATGGATTTGGTATGGTTTATGAGGCCGGAAGCCGTTCTTTTTCTAATTTGTTTTCACGCTGATAAGCAGAGAAAGCCTACTTTTATCGTTCAAATATAATAAACTGTTGCTTGAATTTTTTGAATAAAAATAAATTTATCCTGCTTGCCCTCGCAGCGCTCCTGTTTGTTGCTGCTCATTTTTTGCACCGTCCTCTTTCGGATGGCGAGTCGCTTACCGTTAAAGACTTTGAGACCGTTTTACATGAAAAAGAAAAACGCCTTGATGAGGAAATGAAAGCACTGGCCAAACGCGCCGAAACACAAAATTACTACCAGCTGTTTGCCCAAAAGCCTGCGTATTACAATACGCTGATGGAGAATGAGGGTTTTGCATTGCTCATCTATGAAAATGACACGCTTAAATTCTGGAGCGATAATTCCATCGCTGTGGAAAATTGGGTGAAAGAAGTGTGCCTTGATTCAAAAACTGCAAAACTTCGCAACGGCTGGTTTGAAGTGGTGCACCCGCAAACCAATTCCACCACCACAAAAACCATTGTGGGTTTGCTGCTGATCAAAAATGAGTACCCGTACCAGAACAAATACCTGGTAAACGAATTTCAAAAAGATTTTTCCGTTCCGGCCGAAACAAAGCTCATCACCGATAATCCAAATGCCGCAAACGGCGTAAAGAACATCAAGGGCGATTATCTTTTTTCGCTCAAATTTAATCCCGCCAATAACTCCATTTCCTTCTATTCCTACATTTCGGTATTGCTGAATATTCTTGGGTTTATTTTGCTGATCGCTTTCATGAAAAACCGCTGCTGGGAGCTTTCCCGGAGGCTTGGTAAAAATTATGCGATCCTGCTTTTTACTTTTTTACTGGTCCTGTTCAGGTATCTGCTCATCCGTTTTTCGCTTCCGCAGGGTTTTTATATTTTTGATTTGTTCAACCCGAAGATCTATGCTGATGCGGGTTCTGTATGGTTAACATCATTGGGTGATTTGCTGATCAACGTAATTTTATTGTTCTATATTTCGTATTTGATCTTCAGCGAATTTGAATTTGACGTGTTGCTTTTTCACATCAAAAAATGGAACAAGCAGCTGGTAACGTTGATCGTATTCCTCGGCTACTTCTGGTTTTCCTGGCTGATCACCAAATTGTTTTCGGGCATCATCAACAACTCTAACATTCCTTTCGGGATCAATAATTTATTCAGCCTTAACCAGTACAGCTATATCGGCATTGTGATCTTTGGCCTGCTGTTGTTCGTTTATTTCCTGTTTGCCGATAAAATGGTAATGGTGCTAAAACAACTAAAACTTGCCGACAGGCAATACCTTGTTGTCTTTTTAATTGCTTCCGCAATCCACATTTTATTATCACAATGGCTGGGTATCCTTGACTTGATCATTGTTTTGTGGCCTTTTGTGCTGGTGGTTTCCATTGCGCTCATTAAAAAAAATCAAACAACATATCCCTTCTCCGGAATTGTGCTGCTGGTGTTTTTATTCTCGCTGTTTGCTGTTCACCTCCTCGTAAAACATACCGATGGTAAAGAAAAAGAAAGCCGGAAAGTATATGCCGAAAAACTGGCTGCCGAGCAGGATCCTGTCGCAGAATTACTGTTCCAGGATGTAGAGAAAAAACTAAATGCTGATTCGCTGCTGGTTTCCTTTGTAAGCGGCCCCGTAAAACTACCCGCCGAATTTGAAAAGCGTGTGAAACAACAGTATTTCAGTGGTTTCTGGGAAAAGTACGATGTGCATGTGGCTTTATTTGATAGCATGTGCGTGCCGATCATTAAATCGCAGAACGCGGTATTTGATAATACCATTTATTTTGATGACCTGATCGCAAACGGCGCCAAACAAACCACCTGTGAGCATTTTTATTTCCTGAACAATACCTCCGGAAAAGTTAGTTACCTCGCAAAATTGCCGCTTTATAAAAACATCCGTACACAGCGAAAATTCGGAACGCTGTACGTAGAACTGGATGCAAAATTTATTTCGGATGAGATCGGTTTCCCGGAATTACTGCTTGATCGCAATATTGGCTTGTCTCAGGAACTCACCAATTATTCATACGCCAAATACAAGCACGGACAACTGATCAGCCAGTACGGAAAATTCCCATATAACATGACTGCCGGCGTTTTTGGCACTACGCATTCTGAATTTACATTCCTTGATTCTGATGGCTTTAACCACTTGTTATATGTTGCCAATCCGCAAACTTTAATTGTATTGAGCAAGCGCAACGACGGTACCATCGGGCAGGTCACCACATTCTCATACCTGTTCTCTTTCTTTAGTTTACTCTTGCTTGCCATTTTATTTTTCAGGCAAATTTCGCTCGGGCGATTGCTCGAAAATTTTAGCTTTAAATACCGCATTCAAATTTTACTGGTGTTTATCGTGTTGCTTTCGCTGGCGCTGTTTGGCGGCGGTACTATTTATTACATCAACCAGCAATTTGAAACCAAGAATGAAGAGAACATCAGCGAAAAAATTCATTCCGTTTTGATCGATACCGAAGATAAGCTGGTGTCGGAAAACAAGCTTACGCCTAGCTTTGCGGATTATGCTTCGTTTGTATTAAAAAAATCTTCTTCCGTTTTCTTTACCGATATTAATTTATATGACACACACGGAAATCTATATGCATCGTCCAGCTCCAAGGTTTTTGACGAAGGATTAACTTCAAAAAAGATGAACCCGGAAGCGTATCTGCAAATGGCAGTATTGGGAAAAACAGAATTTGTGCACGACGAGCGCATTGGAAAATTAGAATATTTATCGGCCTACATTCCGTTTAAAAACAAGGATGGAAAATTACTGGCTTACCTCAATCTCCCTTATTTTGCGAAACAAAGCGAGCTGGAGAAAGAAATTTCGGGCTTCCTTGTTGCATTGATCAACATCTATGTACTATTGTTTGTATTGTCCATCATCACTGCGATCTTGATCTCCAATTACGTTACAAAACCACTCAAATTGATCCAGGATAAATTGAGTAATATCCGCTTGGGAAAAACCAACGAACCGATCGAATGGAAAGAGAATGATGAGATCGGAAGCCTCGTAAGCGAGTATAACCGCATGATCCAGGAACTTTCGAAAAGCGCGGAGCTGCTGGCAAAATCGGAGCGGGAAAGTGCATGGCGCGAAATGGCCAAACAGGTGGCACACGAAATTAAAAATCCGCTTACACCAATGAAGCTGAGTGTGCAGCATTTGCAGCGCACCTACAAGGATCATGCACCCGACATGGACGAGAAAATGGAGCGCCTCACTAAAACCATTGTAGAGCAGATCGATACACTTTCCACCATCGCTACGGAGTTTTCCAACTTCGCAAAAATGCCGAAAGCCAACCTCGAAAAAATTGACATACAGGAAATTATTTCCAATTCTATTGCGCTGTTCCGCGATACCGAAAATTGTCACATTCATTTTAAAAACAATACTTCTGCGCAGGCATTTGTGCTTGCCGATAAAGAACAATTATTGCGCGTGTTCAATAACTTATTGAAAAACGCCATTCAATCCATCCCGGAAGGCCGCGACGGAAACATCGTGGTAACGCTCAACAAAGAACAAAATCATTTTATTACAAGCATTACCGATAATGGAAACGGCATTGCAGATGAAGTGCTCGACAAGATATTTATGCCGAATTTTACCACCAAAACCGGCGGCATGGGATTGGGGTTAGCCATGGTAAAAAACATTCTGGAAACAGCCAATGGCCGCATTTGGTTTGAAACAAAATCGAATGTGGGGAGCACGTTTTATGTGGCGCTGCCGTGTGCGGGGGAGGAGTGAGCCACGAATCTTTTCTTTACTGAAAACACAAATAGAACAGTCATCCCGTGCCTGACAAGGGGTCTAATGAATGTTTGCAGTGCGTATGCTGTGTGCAATGCAATGGGAACGCAGAAAACACGTAGATTTTGCCACCTCCACATTTAACCGTTCCTTTGTCTCATCCATGAGCAAACATAAACTTCTCACGTATCTAATCTCCCTCATCTGGCTCGCCAATGGATTATTTTGCAAGATCCTCAACCTCGTTCCGCGTCACCAGCAAATAGTTGCGCGCATTTTAGGAAATGAGCATGCACGCACGTTCACCATCCTGATCGGCATCTCCGAAACCCTCATGTTCATCTGGATTGTAAGCGTCATCAAACCGCGTTTCAATGCCGTTGCGCAAATTATGGTTGTTGCTACCATGAACACCATTGAGTTTATCATGGCGCCCGACTTGCTCCTCTGGGGAAAATTCAACGCTGCATTTGCATTCCTGTTTATTCTTATTGTATCTTACAATGAATTTTACCTGAATAAAAAGATCGCGTAAAGCACAATACTATGCTCTCATTCCTGAAAGACCACCCTTTTTCTGTTAACGCTTTTTTCGAAAGCTCCACCGTTTTAACCTTTGCCGTCCCGAAAGAACAATTGCTGCTCCTCCTCCCGGAATGCCTGGAACTGGACACCTTTAATGATAAATACGGATTTGTAGCCATGGCAATGGTGCAAACCAAAAACCTTCGCCCAAAAGGATTTCCGGAATTTATGGGCAATGATTTTTTCCTGATCGGCTACCGCATTTTTGTTCGCTATACCACCAGCGCAGGTAAACGCTTACGCGGCTTGTACATTTTAAAATCGGAAACCGACAAGCGCAAAATGCAGTTTCTCGGAAATATATTTACACATTACAACTACACCACCACCGACATTACAAAAACCATTGTTGGCAACAACACAGAAATAAAATCTGAAAAATCCAACTTCCGGATCGTGGTGGAACATCCGCAGGAAAACGTGCCTTTGCCAACCGGTTCGCCTTTTGCCGATTGGAAAGAAGCGCGGCGCTTTGCCGGTCCGCTCCCATTTACATTTACCTACAACAAAGCAAAAAAAGAAGTACTCATCATCGAAGGCGTTCGTGAAAACTGGTTGCCAAAACCTATTAAAATTCTCGATTATAAAATCACTTTCCTCGATTCGCTGAACCTCGAAAATCCTTTATTGGCAAATGCTTTCATGATAACAGACATTCCCTATTTTTGGAAAAAAGGAAAAATCGACAAATGGAAAAAGTAAGAAAACCTTTCCAGGGAGTTGGAAACATTGTGCGCTTCAACTGGCATTTTTATGTGTTGTCCACAACCGGTTTAATTCTTTTGCTTTTGCTGAGTCGTAATCTTGCTGCACCTTTCAACCTTTACATAAATTTTTTTTGCGGGCTGGTTTTCTGCAGCATTTTTATTTCATTATTGGTTTCATTTTACATTTATGACCTTTCGGGCTTGTACCGCTTTGGCTGGCTGGATAAGCTTTCCAGCAACGATCAAATCCTCAACATCAATGCCGGTTTTGATGAAACAAGCAACATGTTAAGTCGTCGTTTTAAAAATGCAAAACTTACCGTCCTCGATTTTTATGATCCTTTAAAACACACCGAAGTATCCATCAAACGTGCCCGGAAAACCTACCCTCCATTCCCAGGAACACAACAAGTAGCTACTGAAAATCTGCAATTACAAAGCGAAACAACCGATCTTATCTTCCTGATTTTTGCCGCGCACGAAATCCGGGACGAACAGGAACGCATTCAATTTTTTAAGGCGCTGCACAAGGCGCTCCACCCGGGCGGACAAATTTTTATCACTGAGCATTTGCGGGATCTTCCTAATTTTCTGGCCTACAACATCGGCTTTTTACATTTTCATTCCAAAAAAAGCTGGCTAAAAACCTTTGCAACAGCAGATTTTAAAATTCATAAAGAGCAAAAACATACACCTTTCATCTCCACCTTTATCCTTCATAAAAATGGAAATTCATTTTAAGATCATCGGCATTATTTTAATTGTACTTGCTTTTATACACGCCATTTTTCCGCGTTATTTCAACTGGAAAGAAGAGTTCTGTAACGTAAGCCTCATCAACCGGCAAATGATGTACATCCATACTTTTTTTATCGCCATCACCGTATTCCTCATTGGATTGCTTTGCGTTACCTCAGCAACGGAGCTTGCCGGAACGGTTTTAGGAAAGCGCGTTTGCTTGGGAATTGGTTTTTTCTGTGCCGTTCGCCTGTTTGTTCAGTTCATCGGTTATTCCTCCGCACTCTGGAAAGGCAAGCGCTTCGAAACCATTATCCACATTGTGTTTTCCTTCCTGTGGGTGTATCTCAGCGTGGTGTTCCTGGCTGCATATTTTAATTAACGAATTTTAATAAAAATCCCTCCGCGAACTTTGCGACTTCTCCGCGACTTTGCAGTTAAAAACACATAGCATACACACAGATTCGTTGTTTCCTGCCCGAATTATTCAGGCGGGCGTTCCTGCTCGTTATCTGTAATATTCGTATATTCGCATCCGAAAAATCATAACGAAAATGACCTACGAAAACCTACTTACCGTAATCGAAAACGGCGTACTGACCATAACCATCAACCGCCCGGATAAACTCAACGCACTCAATAAAAAAACCGTTTCCGAAATTGGCGAAGCCATCAAAGCAGCAAAAGATAATTCCGATGTAAAAGCCATCATCATTACCGGTGCCGGTCCTAAATCATTTGTGGCTGGTGCCGATATTGCAGAGTTTGTGGGGCTTTCCGTTGAACAGGGAAAAGCACTGGCAAAAGCCGGGCAGGATGTTTTCCGCTCCATCGAAACCTCCCCGAAACCGGTAATTGCTGCCGTAAATGGATTTGCGCTTGGTGGCGGATGCGAGCTTTCCATGGCTTGTCATTTGCGCGTGGCCAGCGACAATGCAAAATTCGGGCAACCGGAAGTAAACCTTGGACTAATTGCCGGATATGGCGGCACACAGCGTTTGATCCAGTACATCGGCAAAACAAAAGCTGCCGAATTACACATGACCGCCGATATGATCAATGCCGAACAAGCACTAAATTTGGGCCTTGTAAATTACGTGGTTCCACAAGATCAGCTCATTGCAAAATGCCTGGAGATCATTGAAAAAATAAAGTCCAAATCGCCAAAAGCCATTACTGGCGTGATCAACAGCATCAATGCTTATTTCGAAAACGGCGTGGATGGTTTTAATACCGAGATCGACGAATTCGGCAAAAGCTTTGGTACCGAAGATTTCAAAGAAGGCACCTCCGCATTTTTAGAAAAACGCAAAGCAAATTTTACCGGAAAATAAAAGAGTTCAAAGTTCAAGGTTAGAAAATTCAAGGTTTGCTGTACGCAGATTTGGTTCTCGACTTTGAACTTTGAACTTCTAACTTTGAACTAAATTGAGCAACCCTCTTAAAAAACTCGCATCACAAACGGCAATCTATGGTTTACCAACCATTGTGGGGCGCCTGTTAAATTATTTGCTCAACCCGCTTTATGCTTACAGTTTCAGCACCATGCAAATGGGCGTTGTTACTTCCGCTTATGCTTACGTTTCGTTTTTACTGATCTTCCTGACCTACGGCATGGAAACCGCGCTGTTCCGCTTTTCCCAAACAGAAATCGACAAGCAAAAAGTATACACCACTTCACTGATCTCGCTCATTTGTTCTTCCTTTCTGTTCATTACACTCGGCTGGATCTTTTCTTCCAACATCGCCGAAGGCATTACGTTTAAAGGCCATCCCGAGTATGTGGTTTATTTTGCCACCATCATCGGCACCGACGCCTTATCGGCCATTCCCTTTGCAAAACTCCGCGAAATGGGCAAAGCAAAGCGTTTTGCAATTATCAAAACCATTAACATAGCCACCAACATCGGGCTCAATTTATTTTTCATCCTTTTTTGTAAACGTGTGTATGAAGCGCCCCACTCGGTTTTCAAGCCTTTTGTAGAAATGATCTATAATCCCGCTATCGGCGTCGGTTACATTTTTATTGCAAACCTTATCGCCAGCCTTATCACGCTTTTGCTGCTTTCGCCGGAAATTCTCAAAGTCCGTTTTTCATTCGACAGCGTTCTCTGGAAACGCATGATGCGTTATGCAATGCCATTGTTAATTGCCGGTTTGGCCGGAATGGTAAATGAAACCCTTGATCGGGTTTTATTGATCCATCTCATTCCGGATGAGGCTGAAGCATTGAAACAAGCCGGAATTTATGGCTCCTGCTACAAGGTTTCCATCATCATGACCATTTTTATACAAACCTTCAAATTTGCCGCAGAACCCTTCTTTTTCAGCCATTCAAAAGAACAGGATTCCAAGAAAACATACGCCAGTGTGATGACCTATTTTGTCATCGTTTGCTCCATTATTTTCCTGGGTACCATGATGAATATTCAATGGATCCAGTATTTTGCAGGCACAGCAGCCTTCCGAACCGGCATCAAGGTGGTTCCTATCTTATTGCTGGCCAACATGTTCCTGGGGATTTTTTGGAACCAGTCCATCTGGTACAAGCTTACCGGCCAAACCCATTACGGTGCGATGCTCACTATTTTTGGTGCGATCATCACAATCGCGCTCAACGTATACTGGATCCCGCGTATTGGTTACATGGGTTGCGCTTGGGCCACACTCATTTGCTACGCCAGCATGATGGTGGCATCGTATTTTATGGGTAATAAACATTACCCTGTTAATTATGATTTAAAACGTGTTCTTGGTTACATTGCTTTATCAGTAACTTTGTATGGTGCCAGCGTTTTTCTGAAAACCGGATCAACATCTATTAATTTGATTTTCAACAATTTAATGCTGATAGGATTTGTGTTGCTGGTGTATAAAGTAGAAATTAAAAATTTCAGGAAACTAACGTAAATGAAGATCAAAATAATAAACCGTTCCAAACACGAATTACCCGGTTATGCAACCCTGGCTGCAGCCGGAATGGATTTGCGCGCTAACCTCGATCAACCCATTATTTTAAAATCACTGGAAAGAACCCTGGTTCCCACCGGCCTTTTCATGGAAATTCCAGTAGGTTATGAAGCTCAAGTGCGCCCGCGTAGCGGATTAGCCGCGAAGCATGGGATAACGGTATTAAACTCGCCCGGCACCATTGATGCTGATTACAGGGGCGAAATAAAAGTGATCCTCGTGAATGTTTCCAACGAGGAATTTACCATCAATGATGGTGAACGTGTAGCACAAATGGTGATTGCCAAACATGAGCAGGCAGAATGGATGGAGGTGGAACAGCTGGAAGAAAGCGTCCGGGGCGAAGGTGGATTTGGCAGCACAGGGAAAAAATAGAATCGATTTAAACTAATTGAATAAAATAAAGTTTAACTAAAACCCACGCTTCTCACCATCAGCCTCCTCTCTTGTGGAGAGGGGATGAAAAGGTGAGGTATTTGTTATGAAAATAATTATCCCAATGGCAGGAATGGGCAAGCGCATGCGCCCACACACACTTACAACACCAAAACCGCTGATCCCGATTGCAGGAAAGCCAATGGTGCAGCGCATTGTAGAAGATATCACAAAAGTGTGCGACGAAAAAGTCGATGAGATTGCCTTTGTTGTTGGCCGTTTCGGAAAAGAAGCGGAGCAAAACCTGGTTAAAGTGGCCGAAAGCCTTGGCGCCAAAGGAAGTATTTTTTACCAGGATACGCCACTGGGAACCGCCCACGCTATTATGTGCGCAAAGGAATGTGTAACAGGTAAAGTGGTGGTTGCTTTCGCGGATACGCTTTTTAAAGCCGATTTTAAAATGGATTCCTCGCAGGAAGGAATCATTTGGGTGCAAAAAGTGGACGACCCAAAACCTTTTGGTGTTGTAAAGATCGACGCCAACAACGTGATCACTGATTTTGTGGAAAAACCACAGGAATTTGTTTCCGACCTGGCGATCATCGGTATTTATTATTTTAAAGACGGCGATTACCTCCGCCGCGAGCTTCAATACCTGCTGGATAACGATATCAAGGAAAAAGGAGAATACCAGCTCACGAATGCGCTGGAAAACATGAAAGCAAAAGGCACAAAATTTTCTCCGGGAAAAGTAACCGAATGGCTGGATTGTGGAAATAAAGACGCCACCGTTTACACCAATTCGCGCATTTTGGAGTTTAATAAAACAAACGCAAGAACGTCCAAATTTGTAAATCAAAACTCCACTATTATCGAGCCTTGTTTTATCGGCGAGGGCGTTCAGCTGATCAATTCAACCGTTGGCCCACACGCATCCATCGGGGAAAATACCATCATTGAAGGATCAACCGTTAAAAACTGCATCATCCAAACCAATAGCAAAATTAAAAATGCTGAATTAAGCAATTCGATGGTGGGCAACTTTGCCGAATATACCGGAAGATCAAGCGATGCAAGCATTAGTGATTACAGTACTATAAGATAATTTTCTTGAAAAAAAACCGTCAATACCCCGTTTCCCTTTTATTCATCGGCCTTGCCGTGCTGCTGTTTGCTTCCTGTAAAGTAAAACAATCCGGCAGTGATGCATCCTCTAAAAAAAGCTCTGGAACGCAGCTTGACGATCGCGACCGCGTTAATTTTGAGCGCGTTTTTTTCGACGCCAACAAAGAAAAGATCCTCAACAATTACGACCTTGCAGAAACGTTGTTTTTGCAAGCGTTGCACATCGATCCCAACAGTACTGCCACTATGTATGAGCTGGCGAATATTTATTCCTTCCAGAGCAATAAAAACCAGGCTTTGTATTACAGCAAAAAAGCCGCCCTGGGCGATCCCTCCAACATTTATTACCAGGAATTGTATGCCGATTGCCTGAACGATAATAAAATGCCGGAAGAAGCTGCAAAAGTATTCGAAAAAGCAATCAGGGACTATCCGCAACGCATCGAATATTATTTTCAGCTGGCCAACGATTACCTGGCAGCCGGCAAAATGAACGAAGCACTGAAAGTGTATGACCGCGTTGAACAGCAATTCGGCGTTAATGAAGACGCTTCCATGCAAAAGCTGAAAATTTACAAAGCGCAAAAAAACCTTGATAAATCATTGGAAGAAGTGCAGAAGCTGATCAAAGCTTACCCGAAAGAAGCAAAATATTACAGCATGCTCGGCGACATCTACCAGGACAAAGGCATGAGCGACAAAGCATTAGCCGCTTATAACGATCTCCTTAAAATTGATCCGGACAATGCATACGTACACTTGTCGCTCGCCGATTATTACCGCAATTTAAAACAAAACGATAAAGCCTTTGACGAGATTAAAGCCGCATTCCGCAACAGGGATCTGGACATTGATACAAAAGTAAAGATCCTCCTTTCCTATTACGACATTACCGAAAATTACCCGGAACTCAAATCCGACGCAGATACGCTTTGTAAAATAATTGTGCAGGTACATCCAACCGAAGCAAAAGCATTTTCCATTTACGGCGATTTTTTATACCGTGATAAAAAGCTGGCAGAAGCCCGTGTTCAGTACCGTAAAGCGATTGATCTTGATAAAGAAAAATACGCATTGTGGAACCAGCTGCTGATGATCGAATCGGACCTGAACGACATAAACGCCCTTGAAAAAGAAAGCAAGGAAACAATTGAGCTTTTTCCAAACCAGCCATTGGCATACTTTTTCAACGGTGCCGCCAACATCCAGCTAAAAAATTACAAGGAAGCCATCGATGTGTTAACCGAAGGAAAAGAATTTGTGTTCGACAACAAGCCATTCTTAGCACAGTTTTTTGCCAATATCGGTGATGCAAAAAACCAGATGGGGGATCATTCCGGTTCGGATGAAGCTTACGACAAAGCGCTGGACACCGACCCAAACAACGTTTATGTATTAAACAATTACGCCTATTATTTGTCGTTACGCAACACCAACCTCGAAAAAGCAGAGGCCATGTCGAAAAAAAGTAACGACCTCGAACCCAATAACAACTCCTATCAGGACACTTACGGCTGGATTCTTTACCAGATGAAAAAATACGACGATGCAAAAACCTGGATCGGAAAAGCGCTTGATAACGGTGGACGGTCCAATGGCACACTGCTGGAGCATTACGGCGATGTGTTATACATGCTCAACGACAAAGATAACGCAGTTCGATACTGGATGGATGCTAAAAAAGCCGGCAATACCACCAACCTGATCGATAAAAAAATTGCTGATAAAAAATTGTATGAATAAACGCACAACCGGTTCTTTTTCTTCTTCCCGCACATTTGCTGGCTGCCGGATGATGCTGTTATTTCTGGCCGCAGTAATTGCTTTTTCTTCCTGTAAAAATCAGAAAAAAATTACGCTCAACAATGGTAAATGCATCCTTGATTTTAAAAATGCACGTACCCTCACCACCAATTTAAAAGCAAAAGAATTCAAATTCGACCGCCTCAATGCAAAAATGAATGTGGAAGCTACAATAGACAGTGCCGACAATTCGTTTACTATCAACCTGCGGATGAAAAAAGACAGCATAATATGGATGACTATCTCCAAATTAGGCATTGAAGGCGCCAGGGTGTTGATCACAAAAGATTCGGTTAAATTCTTGGATCGCCTCAAAAACCGCTATTTTAAAGGTGATTACGCTTACATTAGTAAATTGTTGAATACCGAACTGGATTTTGAAATGTTGCAATCCTTGCTGGTTGGCAATAGCGTGGAGTTTTATGATGATGATGAAAAAATAAAACCAGGAGTGGATAATTGTCAGTACACACTCGGAACCATACGCAAATACAAACTTCGCCGGGTAATGGGTGGGAAAGAACTAAAGGAATCAGCGCAAAGTATTTACATGATCCCCGAAACGTTTAAAATTGCACGAATACTCTTTTATGATTTTAACCCTGACCGCAGCTTCGATGCGCGATTTGGCGATTTTAAAATCCCCGATTCTGATTCAACCAAACAGCTTTTTCCATATAAAATGAATTACGATATCAAAGCGCAAAAAAACGTAACCATCAATATCGAATATAGTAAAGTTTCATTGAACGACGACCAAACATTCCCTTTTAAAATCCCTGCTAACTATGAGCAAATCATTTATAAAGGCAAATAAAAGCATTCGTTTTTCTTTCCTCGCTATTTGCTTATTCTTACTAAGCACAAGTGCTTCTTTTGCCCAAAGGCAAACGAAGAAAGACCTGGAAAATAAAAAGAAACAAATCCAGAAAGAGATCGATTACACCAACCAGTTGCTTGCAGAAACAAAGAACAAAAAAAAACATTCGCTTACCGAGCTGGTGGCGCTCAATAAAAAAATCTCGCAACGCGAAGAGCTGATCGCCAACATTAACAGCCAGATTTCCCTGCTCGATCAGCAAATAAAAGACAACAACGAATCTATCAACCATCTGCAAACCGATCTTTCCAAGCTAAAGGAAGAGTATGCAAAAATGATCTATTACGCGTATAAAAACCAGGATGCTTACAACCGCTTAGCGTTTGTGTTCGCTTCCGGCGATTTTGAACAGGCCTACATGCGTTTGAAATATCTTCAGCAATACAGCGATTACCGCCATAAGCAAGCCGAAAAGATCATTAATACCAAAAAATCCCTGAACGAAAAAGTGCAGGACCTCGAAACAAAAAAATCAGACAAGCGTGTATTGCTCACCGGACAGGAAAGTGAAAAACAAAACCTTACTTCCGAAAAAGGAGAAAAAGAACAGGTATTCTCCCAATTGCAGGATCAGGAAGGCAAATTGAAAAAAGACCTCGAAAAAAAGAAAAAAGACGCAAATAATCTGGAACAAGCTATTCAGCGCGTAATCCAGAAAGAGCTGGAAAAAGAGATGGCAGATGCGCCCAAAAACCCAAAACCGGGGGAAAAGGATAAACCGAAAAAATTAACACTTACTCCCGAGTCGCAAAAACTTTCTAACTCTTTTGCCAGCAACAAAGGGAAATTACCATGGCCGGTTGCAAAAGGCATTATTAGCGAGCATTTTGGTGTGCACCCGCATCCGCTGATGCACAATATTGAAGTAAATAACAACGGCGTGGATATTACCACCAACACCGGATCTATTGCCCGTGCGGTGTTTGATGGCGAAGTTAAAGCCGTTGGGAATATGCCGGGAGCCGGGCAATTTGTACTTATCCGCCACGGCGAATTCCTCACCATCTATGCAAATTTGAAGGATGTATACGTCAAAACCGGCGATAAAGTAACTACCAAACAAAACCTGGGGTCTATTCTCTACGACGATGACAAAACTGTCCTCCAGTTCCAGATATGGAAAGGGCAAACAAAATTAGATCCTGAAGATTGGATCTTTAAAAACTAGCCACAATTAGTTTTTTCTTATCTTTGTCGAATATTATTTAAAACAAAACAACATGTTAAACAGTGTATTAATTGGTTTCATGGGCTTAGGTGGCTCCGAAATGATAATTATTTTAGTGATCGTTCTTTTACTTTTCGGTGGTAAAAAAATCCCGGAACTGATGAAAGGACTAGGAAAAGGCGTTAAAGAATTTAAAGACGCTTCCAAAGGAGTTGATGACAATTCCGTAGAAAAAAGAGACTAATCATTTTTTATCATAAAGCAATTCCTCCTAAAAAATTAGGGGGTTTTTGTTTTTATATTTAATTCTGTTTTGTGAAAACATACACTTCAATTGCCCAGGTACAATCCGATTTGAATAACAACACCCTTTCCTGTGTTGCTCTCACCCAATCATACATTCAGCGCATTGAAGAAAACAAGCATTTGAATGTTTTTTTGGAAGTTTTTGAAAAATCGGCTTTGGAAAAAGCAACCGAAGTAGATAACAAAATAAAAAACAAAACAGCCGGAAAACTTGCCGGGCTTGTGATTGCACTCAAAGATAATCTTTGCTACAAAGGCCATCACGTTTCTGCTTCTTCAAAAATTCTGGAAAAATTCGAGTCACTTTACAATGCCACTGTGGTGGAGCGCCTGTTGGCCGAAGACGCCATCATCCTTGGAAGGACCAATTGCGATGAGTTCGCGATGGGAAGCTCCAACGAGAATTCCGCATTTGGAAATGTATTAAACCCTCACAATAACAAATGCGTTCCCGGTGGCTCCTCCGGTGGTTCTGCCGCTGCTGTTGCTGCCGATCTTTGCCTGGCAACATTAGGAACAGATACTGGTGGCTCTATCCGCCAGCCCGCTTCGTTTTGCGGTGTTGTGGGCTTTAAACCGACTTACGGCCGCGTATCGCGCTACGGCGCCATCGCTTACGCTTCTTCCTTCGATCAGATTGGCCCGCTTACAAAAAATGTAGACGATGCTGCACTCATCATGGAAGTAATGGCTGGAAAAGATAATTACGACAGTACCGCTTCCTCCCGCCCTGTTCCTGCATTTTCAAAGCAGTTGAGCACGGATGCCAAAAAATTTAAAATCGCCTATCTCAAAGATTGTTTTGAAAATCCGGGCTTAAATCCGGAAATAAAAAATCGCATGAGCACAATCATCGAAAAGCTCAAAGCCGATGGACATACTGTGGATGCTGTTGATTTCCCTTACCTGGATTACCTGGTACCAACATATTACGTACTAACCACCGCAGAAGCCTCTTCCAACCTGGCGCGTTTTGATGGTATTACGTACGGCTACAGAAGCCCGAATGCAACCGACCTGGAATCTACTTATAAAAAATCACGCAGCGAAGGTTTTGGTGCTGAGGTACAACGCCGCATCATGCTCGGAACATTTGTGCTGAGCGCCGGATATTACGATGCTTATTACTCAAAAGGGCAACGTGTCCGCAAATTATTACAAAACAAAACCAACGAAATTTTAAGTACGTACGATTTTATCCTTTCACCGACAACACCCGGGACGGCTTTTGAATTTGGGCAAAAAGGCGCAGATCCGATCGCAATGTACCTCGAGGATATTTTTACTGTACTCGCAAACATTACCGGCCATCCGGCTATTTCCATTCCTGTTGGCAAACATTCCAACGGGTTGCCTTTTGGCATCCAGCTGACCGGCAAAGCCTTTGAAGACGGGCAATTAATGGCCTTTTCAAAAGACGTGCTGGAAAAATATTAATCATCATTCTAAAATTTCGCGCAAGCGAAATGCCGCCTTTGCGTTCTCTTACACCCAGAACACACGCAGTAAACATAGAGCCTCTGCGAGAAACAATACGCAGATTCTCCACATAGCAAACAGCTTTTTTGAATTTTAACTTCATTTTTACCGTATAAACAATTTTTCGTTGATAAATACGCTTTACTCGTCTAATCTTTCTTGATATTTTAAAGTATCATTGTTAAGTTTGTAATGGTGGTTAATTTTATATATGAACAGGGCGGGCAATATTTTCTTTACTTTTCTTTTTTTCATACTCGCTGTAAGTTCACGCTTACATGCACAAGCCCCCGTGCCGTATGCTCCCGACCTGATGCAGGACGACCCTATCGCAGCTGCGCTCGATAGCCTCGACAAATTAAATTTATTTGAAAAGGGGTATGCACACATCAACTATCCGAAAAACTCCAAATACAACTTCCCAAAAGATTCCGTTCCACGTTACGATGATATGGTATACGAATCACGCCTGGCAAAGATTGATGCTGCCTCTCCGTTTGATCTGCAATACAACAGCGTTGTAAAGGGTTATATCGAAATGTATACATTGCGCAAACGCGAATTGGTTTCGCGCATGATGGCGCTTTCGCAGTTTTATTTCCCAATGTTTGAAGAGCAGCTCGATAAATACAATTTACCGCTTGAATTAAAATACCTTGCAATCTGCGAATCGGCTTTAAACCCAATGGCCAAAAGCCGTGCCGGAGCAATGGGGCTTTGGCAGTTCATGTACCCAACCGGAAAAATTTACGGCTTAAAGGTTTCGTCCTATGTAGATGATCGCTGCGACCCCTACAAATCAACCATTGCAGCCTGCGAGTATTTTAAATATTTATACGGCCTGTTCGGCGATTGGCAAATGGTGCTTGCCGCCTACAACGGTGGTCCGGGAACGGTAAACAGGGCGATCCGCAGAAGCGGTGGAAAAAAAACATACTGGGAGATCCGCCCCTTTCTTCCGAAAGAAACACAAGGATATGTTCCTGCGTTTATCGCGGTAAACTATGTGATGAGCTATACTTCCGAGCACAACATGTATTCTGCCATCCCGAAAAAAACATTTTTAACGGTGGATACAGTGCATGTAAAAAAACAAATCTCCTTCATGCAAATCTCTGCTATTCTTGATATTCCGGTAGAAGAGCTGGAATATTTAAACCCCTCCTACCGCAAAGATGTAATTCCCGTATTGCCTGAAGAAATAAGCTGTTTAACGCTTCCGGCAAACAAGATCGGCACATTTGTGACCAACGAAAATGCCATCTACAATTATTATAAAAAAGATACACTCAGTAGCCAGCAGATGCTTGCATCACAGGAAGTAATAAAAACTTACGTGGTGAAAAATGGCGAGCATTTGAGCACCATTGCAAAAAAATACGGCTGCACAGTTGCCGAGCTCAAACAATGGAATGGCATTAAAAGCAGCACCGTAAAACCGGGTAAAAAACTGGTAATCTATGTATATGAAAAAACAAAACAGGAAAGCAAAACCACACCGGTAATTGCAAAAATAACGACTCCTGCTCCTGAAAAGTCGACTGTTACTGTTTCCGGAAAATTCAAATATTACACCATTAAAGCCGGTGACTCACTCTATAAGATTGCGCGGGAAAACAGCACCACTGTTGATGAACTGAAGCGGCTCAACGGTTTTGGTGCCAAATTCAGCCTTGTTCCCGGCAAAAAAATAAAAGTCGGCACCCTGTAAAACGCTTTGCGGCTTCTACTTTTAATCGTACCTTTGCTACTCATACTCCAGAATAATTTCTCCTTCTAAAATGAAGGCAAGGATTTTAAAATCCTATTTTTCTGCTTAAAAACATATAAATGCAATTTGAATCATTAAACATTATTGAGCCTATTCTTAAATCATTAAAAGAAGAAGGTTACACCACACCCACACCCATCCAGGCGCAAGCCATACCAATAGTTTTACAGGGAACCGATTTGCTCGGATGTGCACAAACGGGAACAGGAAAAACAGCGGCATTTGCCATTCCAATCCTTCAGTTATTAAGCGCTAACAAAAGCTACGATAAAAAAAGAAAGATCAGAAGTTTGATCGTTACCCCAACTCGTGAATTGGCCATCCAGATTGGCGAAAGCTTTAAAAATTATGGCCGCCACACTGGCTTAACATGTACCGTTATTTTTGGCGGCGTTAACCAGAGCCAGCAAACATCGGCACTACAGAACGGTGTGGATATCCTGGTAGCAACCCCCGGCAGGTTACTGGACCTGATGAACCAACGCTACATCAGCTTAAAAGACATTGAGATTTTTGTGCTCGACGAAGCGGATCGTATGCTCGACATGGGTTTTATCCACGATGTAAAAAAATTACTGGTGGCGCTTCCGGCAAAACGCCAGTCACTTTTTTTCTCGGCAACCATGCCGCCCGAAATTGTGAAATTATCCAACACCATCCTTCACAATCCTTCAAAGGTTGAGGTTACGCCGGTTTCGTCAACGGCAGATACCATTAAACAATTTATTTACTTTGTGGACAAAGGCAATAAAAATGCATTGTTGATTGATGTACTGAAGGATACAAAAATTAAAACAGCATTGGTGTTTACACGCACCAAACACGGCGCCGATAAAGCAGTAAAAATCCTGATAAAACACAACATCAAAGCTGAAGCCATTCACGGAAATAAAAGCCAGAATGCCCGTCAGCGTGCACTTACCAACTTTAAAGCGCAAACAACAAGAATCCTTGTTGCCACAGACATCGCCGCACGCGGTATTGATGTGGATGATCTTGAATTTGTGATCAACTACGAAATGCCTAACGTAGCAGAAACATACGTTCACAGGATCGGCAGAACCGGACGTGCCGGCGCAAAAGGAACAGCACTTTCGTTTTGTGATGCAGAAGAAAAAGAATACTTACGCGATATTGAAAAGCTCATTGCGAAGAAAATTCCGGCTATTAGCGACCACCCCTTTCCCCTGGTAGACCATAACCCTGTTGCCGCTCCGAAACAGCAGCAGCGTAGGCACACAACTCACGCAGGGCCCACTAATTCGCAGGCAAAGAAACCGGCACGCAACAACCAAAACGCGGCACCCGGCAAAAAGAAATGGTTCGGAAATCCACGCGCAGCAAGATAATTTTATAAATTATTTCTTGTTTATCACACAAAAGGCATCCGGCAACGGGTGCTTTTTAAGTTTATAGCGGGCTAATTATTTTTTTCTACATTTAGAAAAATTTATTGCAAATCATTTTAAAATCACAGCTTCTTTTTATCGGGAAGCGTTCGAAAAGCCTATGAATACTACACCATACGTACATCACATCCCTGGATTATTAAATCCGGAAATGCTCAACGCCGTTCATCAATTATTGCAACAGGCGCCGTTTATAGATGGCAGGACCACCGCCACCGAAGCTGCCCGCGAAGTAAAGCGCAACCTCCAGGTAGATGGCAATGATCGGCTGGTAATACCGCAATTACAGCAGCTTATGGGTATGGCCCTTATGAATGAACAAAAATTTCAGATGGAATTTTATGCTGCACGCGTATATCCTTTTCTATTCAGTCGCAGTGAAACCGGTATGGGTTACGGCTGGCACGTAGATAGCCCAGTAATGGGCGTTCCGCCTGTGCGTACAGATCTGGCAATGACTGTTTTTTTGAGCGATCCGTCTACCTATGAAGGCGGCGAGCTGGTGATCCGCACCGATGCCGGTGAAACCACATACAAGCCCGCAATGGGCGATGCCATTGTGTATCCTTGCCAGTATGTGCATTGTGTGAATGATGTGCGCAGTGGCGAAAGGTTAGCCGCTGTAAGCTGGATCCAGTCTTCTGTGCGCTCCATGGAACAACGATCGTTACTTGCGGAGCTAAAACGTGTTCACAACGGGCTTGCCGCCCGGGACCCCCAATCAGCAGAAACACAGGGCGTGTTACAAGCCTGGAGTAATTTACTCCGTATGTGGGCCGAAGTATGATCTATCATCAATAATTAATAAAGCAAAAAACACTGCAAAAGCTTAACAATAAAGCTTTTGCAGTGTTTTTATTGATTTACGTAAGTTAGTTGACTGTACAGGTTTTTCCAAAATCCGAATCCGGTGCTGTTGCATCGCATTCGCTTTGTTTCTTCTTTTTGCTTGCTGTAATGTTCGTTTCGTAAGTGTTCTTCGTTCCGCTGCTGTCTGTTACAACACAGGTACAGTTGTATTCCTTACGGCAGGAAGTCATTGTTATTCCTGCAAAAATAACGAGTGCCAAAAATAAAGTTTGTTTTTTCATGGTTGTGTTTTTTTGTTATTTCACAAACATAAATTTATTTTTGTCCTGGAATACTTTAGATCTGCCTATTTCATTGAAAATACACCTTTTCGGGTAGCCATGTAGCATCAAAATCCGGCATCTTCCTCTGTACATGTCTTTCCGTATGAAGAATCCGGTGCTGTGGCTTCACAGGCTTTTTCCCTGTCCTTCTTTTTTGCTTTTACATACGTTTGGTACTTTTGCTCTATTCCCGCGCTATTGAGGACAATGCAGGTACAGGTATAATCTTTTTTACAGGATGTTGCTGAAAGTACAGCCAGCAATGACACGATCAAAAATTTACTTTTCATTTTTTATTTTCTTTTTAAACCCTATCAAGTGCTTGTTCCAGATCCTCGATCAGCAGGTCTGCATCTTCCAGGCCGATATACAAACGTACCATGTTCCAGGGCAATGGATTTTCAAAACTTTTGCTTGCAGCCAGCGCGCACAGCGGGAAGATCAGCGATTCATAACCGCCCCAGGAGGTGGCCATTATAAAGCGTTTCAGGCTATCGCAGAAACGCTCCACCCCCGCAATGTCTTTTGCATCAATCACAATCGAAAGCAAGCCCCCACCCTGCTTCATTTGCTTTTTAGCCAACGCAAGCTGCGGATTTTTGGAGGAGAACGGGTAATTCAATTGTTTTATTTTAGGGTGTTTTTCTGCAAAATCAGCCACTTTTTTAGCGCTTATGGCACTTTGGTTTACCCGGAGCTCAATTGTTCTTAAACCGCGCAAAACCATGCCGGCATCGTGCGCCGAAATACAGCTCCCGATCGTCATGTATTCTTCCGCCATCATTTTCATAATCCGCTCATGCGTTCCACACACTACGCCACACACCACATCACTGTGCCCGTTGATATATTTGGTTCCAGAGTGCACCACCAGGTCTACCCCCATTGTAACCGGCTGCTGATTGATCGGAGAATTATAGCTGTTATCAACAATCGTCGTGATGTTCTTCCGTTTCGCCAACTGCGCAATTGCTTCAATGTCCTGGATCTCAAACGTCAATGAATTTGGGCTTTCCAGGTAAATCAGCTTTGTGTTTTCCCGGATTGCTTTTTCAAAACCTTCCACTTCGCCACCGGCAACAAATGTGGTGGTAACACCGTATTTTGCAAGATATTTCGTTAATAAATTATTGGTCCAGCTATACGGTTTTTGTACACATACCACATGTTCGCCGCCTTTCACCACACTCATTACAGCTGCCGCGACAGCCGCACTCCCACTCGAAAAAACAAGCGCATCCTCTGCCCGTTCCAATGCTGCCAGTTTTTTACGAAGTATTGCTACCGTTGGGTTATAGCCTCTTGTATAGAATGGTATTTCTAATTCCCGTGTTAGTTTTTCGCGCATCTCCCCTACTGTTTTAAAACAAAAATTGCTGCTTTGAAAAATCGGTGGTGCCACGGAACCGTAGTATTCATAGCGTTCCTCGCCCAGGTGATTTAAAATGTGAGAGATGTCCATGTTTATTTTAATGAATTAAATTTATCTAAAAATGATAATTGTTTGCTTATTTTTTGAACATAAAATATACTGCCATTATCAAAAAAACAAAGCCAATCAGGTGGTTCCAGCGGAATTGTTCACCTTTAAAAAACACAATGGAAAAGATCACAAAGATTGTGAGGGTGATCACTTCCTGAATTACTTTCAATTGCATTAGCGTAAACGGGCCACCATTTTCCCTGAATCCAAGGCGGTTTGCAGGCACCTGGAACATATATTCGAATAATGCAATTCCCCAGCTGATAAGAATGATCGCGATCAAGCCAAGGCTTTCAAAGCCTTTCATTTCTTTGAATTTTAAATGCCCGTACCATGCGAGTGTCATAAATGTATTTGACAATACCAACAAACCAATTGTCATTAATCCTCTTGCCATTTCCAAATTTTTATTTGCTCAAAAATAAAGTTCCTTTTTAGATAATCCCGGGTTTAATGAAAATTTCATGCCTTTTTGGTCTTTTTTCATTGGCGATGTCGCTGTAATACCTACAACGATTGGACTAGGGAGCCACCCGGTTTCTATTTGATTTAAAGACGTTTTTTGCATTTTTAACCGTCGCGTACCAGCCCGGCCACAAAATGCAATTAACGGCCTCAATCGGCTTCTCTAATAACATTATCTTCCTATTTGAAGGATCAGAAGCCTGATTTTGGATTTTTGAGGGGTAAAATAGTTCTATTGATTTGAAATAGTAATTTAGAGAGGGGCGATGCCTGAGAACAAATTTGAAAATCTAAAAAAAGTTTCGGGTTTTGATATTACAAAAAATGCTTTTAAAAAGTTGGAAATGTAAGATTAAAGGTTCTGTTTTTTAATTAAATAGAAACCGATAAGATGCATTTCCGGGCATTCATCTTTAGATCTTTGACTAGAAAGAAAATCTAATATCCTTCCACCTGGAATCTGTTAATGACTTTTTTATACTACTGCTTATTTATATAACAGATGCCCAAGAATAAATTAATTTTAGTCCAATAAGATAATCAATGAATGTTTCAAATAATCCGATCAAACTTTTTTATGGAAAGCAATTCAAAAACGAGATTAATTTTATTTGAAATGTTTAATGCTAAAAAATATTGGGAATTATAATTTGGTCAATCATAGGAAAATAATCCAAGAAAATAATTATGCTTTCCGAATCAAGTAAATTTGGCTGGAGCAAGTTCTTCCGGATTTTAGCGCAGCAATATTCGAACGTAATCCGTTCCACGTGGAACGGATTATATTTGTCTTACCTGTCTTAATTTTTTCACTTAGCATAGAAACATAAAATGAATCGAAAATCATTGGCATAATCCTGAATACTTTCATATCATGGTTTTTAAAAAGAGTTTCAATATCATTTGGGGTGAAATGATAAAGGTGTCGTGGTAGGTCATAAGCGGCCCAGTTTTCTTTGTATATTTTTGCATCCAGGGAATTACAATTAGGAACGGCAATAATGATAACGCCTTTAGGTTTGATTAATCGTTTTAATTCCTCAACACGTTCGTTTAATTCCGGTACATGTTCCAACACATGCCACATAGTAATTATATCAAAACAAGCATTAGGTAAATTTTTCAACTCCTCTTCCCCTTTAATATTTAATGTGTAATTTTGAATTGCCATTTTACGTGCATCTTCATCGGGTTCAATTCCTAATGTTTCCCATTTAGCGCTTTTGCAGATATTCAAAAACTCCCCTGTTCCACATCCAATATCAAGTATTTTTCCGGTTTTATAAAACTTAGAAATAAGTTGCAGTTTCTTCAATAAAGTGTATTTCCGAACCGACTGATAAGTAGAGTTAATAAACCCTTTTTTAGTATTTGAATGGGATACATATTCTTCGGATTTATAATACTTGCCCAAGGTTTTTTCTTCTGGTCTTGGGTTAGTAAATTTAAAGCCACAAGAATTACATTGTACAATTTGAAATGTTTCACGTGAAACAGTATTATCTACACAAGCTAAAAACTGGTTAAACTGAGTTGAGTTACAAACAGGACAATTGATCAGTGTTTCCATAAAAAGGGTTTCATGTTCCATCTGGAACGTAAGTGTTTTATTCTTGTACTATTGCTTATTAAACGTTTCTATAATAATAAATTTAATTTATTTAACTGTTCCACGTGAAACAATATTATTATAAATAAATTTTAAAAATATCGTAACAGCCTGATAAGAATATTGTAAGCCCTAGCAGGATAATATAAATATTTTTATTTAGTTTATTCTTTTTATATTCTAAAGTAAAAATGATTACCCAGGTAAGGCCACAAATAAGTTTAAGGGTCGTAAAAACACTACTACTGTTTATTTCCATTTATATAAATTTAATGTTTCACGTGAAACTATCTACCTAAATAAACCATTAAAATAGAAATATCAGAAGGTGTAATTCCTGAGATCCGGGATGCTTGGCCAATGGTTCTTGGTTTAACTTTGGTTAGTTTTTCACGAGCCTCCATAGATAAAGATGTTAGTCTTTTATAATCAAAATCATCATGTAAAACTAAATCTTCCAAACGAGTTTGCTTATCAGCTAACTCATGTTCTTTTGAAATGTATCCTTCATACTTCATTAAAATTTCTGCTTGTTCAATGCTTTCTAAATCATAATTTGAAATAAACTCTTTAACTTTAGGAGAGTATAAAGCAAAATCCAAAAGTGTAATAATCGGTCGGGTTAAAACACCAAACATTTTCACTTTTTGGTTAATAGGGGCAGAGCCTATTGCTTCTAAAGCAGGATTAATTTCAGTTGGTTCAATGCTTTCTTTTTTAAAATAGGAGATAATCTCCTGTGTAAATTTCATTTTTTCATTTACCCTGTCTAAACGTTCTTTTGAGGCTAAACCAAGCTCATGTGATTTTGGAGTGAGGCGAATATCTGCATTGTCCTGGCGCAATAAAATTCTATATTCGGCACGTGAAGTAAACATACGATAAGGTTCTTCAGTTCCTTTTGTAACAAGGTCATCTATTAAAACTCCAATATATGCTTCTGAACGCTGAAGTATAAATGGTTCTTTTTTATTAATTTTTAAATGTGCATTAATCCCTGCCATTAATCCCTGGCAAGCTGCTTCTTCGTAACCGGTAGTTCCATTAATTTGACCAGCAAAATATAAATTCTGAACCAGTTTTGTTTCCAAAGTAAGGGCTAATTGTTGAGGAGGGAAATAATCATATTCAATTGCATATCCCGGACGGAACATTTTTACATTTTCAAAACCCGGAATTTTTTTCAAGGCTTTGTATTGAACATCTTCTGGAAGGGAGGTAGAAAAACCATTTACATAGATCTCAACTGTGTTCCAACCTTCGGGTTCTACGAAAATCTGGTGACGTTCTCGTTCAGCAAAACGTGTTATTTTATCTTCAATGCTGGGGCAATATCTTGGCCCCAATCCTTGAATCCGACCTGAAAACATCGGTGACTTTTCGAAACCAGTTCTTAAAATTTCATGAACATCTTCGTTTGTATACGTAATGTAACAAGGAATTTGTCCTTCCGGACCAGCTACAAAAGCATCTTTACGGTCTGTTTTAAAAGCAAATTGTTTTACATTCAGGTAAGAAAATTTGTTAGGGTTTTCATCACCATGCTGCACTTCCATTTTAGAATAATCCAGGGAACGTCCATCAACTCGCGGAGGTGTACCTGTTTTCATACGTCCTGCATCAAATCCCAATTGGACTAATTGTTCAGTAATTCCTTTAGAAGATTTCTCTCCTGCACGTCCACCACCATATTGTTTTTCACCTAAATGAATCAAACCATTTAAAAAAGTTCCATTGGTTAATACAACGGATTTGGAACGAATTTCAATGTCCATCCCCGTTATAATTCCGCAGGCTTTACCATTTTCTACGATCAAACCTTTTACCATGTCTTGCCAAAAATCTAAATTTGGAGTAGCTTCTAACATCAATCTCCATTCTTCAGCAAATTTCCAGCGATCACTTTGTGCTCTTGGACTCCACATGGCCGGACCTTTTGAACGGTTCAACATTCTAAATTGAACAGCTGTTTTGTCAGTAACGATTCCGGAATAACCACCCAGCGCATCAATCTCACGAACAATCTGTCCTTTTGCAATTCCACCCATAGCCGGATTACAACTCATCTGTGCAATAGTTTGCATGTTCATGGTCACCAGTAATGTGGATGAACCCATATTTGCTGCTGCTGCAGCTGCTTCACAACCGGCATGACCAGCTCCAACTACTATAACATCGTATTCTTTAAACATTTTTATTTATAATAAGATAGCTTAATTTCAAAAATTGACAAGCAAAAAAGTCTGCAAAAATAGTGAATTTTGCAGACTTTAATGCTAGTAAAATATTTATCTATTTGATAATCAATAAATTATAATAATTACAAACCTAATTTTGCAGATAAATCAAGCATTCTAACGATTGGTTTCTTTGCTTTTTCGATCAGATCGGTAGGTAATATGATCTCCGGTTGTTCATATTTAAGGCAATTATACAGCTTTTCAAGCGTATTTAGCTTCATGTGGGGACAATCATTACACGCACAGGAATTGTTCGGTGGAGCGGGTATAAATGTCTTCCCGGGATTGGCTTTTTGCATCTGGTGAATGATACCAGCTTCTGTAGCAACAATAAATTCTGTTGCAGATGATTTACCTGCATAATTTAAGATCCCGGTTGTACTTCCAATATAATCAGCTATTTCAAGTAAATTTGATTCACATTCAGGATGAGCTAAAAGTTTTGCGTTTGGATGTTGATTCTTTAATTTAATGATTTTCTCCAGAGAAAAAATTTCATGTACCATGCAAGCACCATCCCACAAAACCATATCACGGCCTGTTTTTTTCTTTATGTAAGCTCCTAAGTTCTTGTCAGGGGCAAATATTATCTTTTGATCTTTCGGCAAGCTTTCAACGATCTGTACGGCGTTAGTTGAAGTACAAACAATATCAGTTAATGTTTTAAGCTCAGCTGTACAATTGATGTAGGAAATCACCAGGTGGTCGGGATACTGTTTTTTAAATTCAGCGAATTTATCTGCAGGGCAGGAATCGGCTAGTGAGCAACCGGCACGAAGATCCGGCAATAAAACTTTTTTATCAGGGCATAAAATTTTTGCAGTTTCGGCCATGAAATGCACACCAGCAAAAACGATGATATCGGCTTTGGTAGCAGCAGCCTGTTGTGATAATCCCAAACTATCGCCGATGTAATCTGCAACATCCTGGATGTCGGCATCCTGGTAATAGTGGGCAAGTATGATGGCATTTTTTTCTTTTTTGAGTTTGTTTATTTCCGAAAACAAATCTACGGATAAATCCACGGGAATATCGAGGAAACCTTTTTTGAGTAAGTCAGCACCCATATCAATATTATATATTTTAATTAAAATTTAATAAAAAATGTTGTTGTTGTTGGTCTGTTAGTAGAGTGTATAAAAACTTTACAAAAGTATTGATTTTATCAGTTCTCACATTTAAGTAACAGGTATTAAGAAGTTGTTAGGCATTAAGTAGCTGAATAATAGAGCTATCAAGGTTTATAAACAATGTGTTAATTACGTTATGGTTGAATAACTATTGCGTTAAGTTATTAGCTTTTACGTTAAAATAATGTTCATTTGTTTTATGAAAATGTGGTAAGTTTTCCTTTTTTATTCCGATTAAAAACATAACGGAATATTAAACCGGAGGAACCTAGAAAAACTTTACAGAGATTGATAACAAAGAACTTTATTATCAACAAAGATACTGTTAATAAAATAAAAATTAGAGTGCTAGTTATCAAGCATTTATTTTTCAATTTTACATAGATGTTAATTCGCGGTTAATAACTGTAAATGGCTTTATAAAAAGTACATTTTTAAGTATTTTGAATAATTTCAAAATTAACATTGGCTTTATTTTTTAATTCTATAATTTTTTCCCTTAAAAGGGGATCTCAAAAAACAAACAAATGAAGATAGCAATTGGTTGTGATCATGCCGCATTTCAATTAAAAGAAAAATTGAAGATGTATTTACAGGAAAAAGGATTTGAAATTAAAGATTTCGGAACGTATTCGGAAGAGCGTGCCGATTATGCCGATTATGGGCATCTGGTAGCAACCGCAGTAGAAAACAAAGAATTTGATTTCGGCCTGCTGATGTGCGGAAGCGGAAACGGGATCAACATGACGGCGAATAAACACAAAGGTATTCGTGCAGCTTTATGCTGGAATGCAGAAATTGCGGAACTGGCGCGCTTACACAACGATGCAAACATTTTAACCCTACCTGCGCGTTATATCAGCGAAGAGGAAGCAAAAAAATGCGTGGATGTGTTTTACTCAACGGCTTTTGAAGGTGGGAGGCATACAGAAAGGGTGAGAAAAATTTCCGAAGGCTGCTAGGTACTAATAACTCCCCGCCTAAATGATTTGGGAGGGACAGAAACAAATTTTACCCATTACCAATCCAGCATTGCTAAACTATATATTAATGTGTGTGGCGCTCATGTAAAGTCCCAAACAATTGTTTACTAAAATAATATACAAACAGTGTTGCTAAAAAAAATAACCGTTCTTACTTTGCTTTTTCCTACTTTGCTTTTTGCTCAACAAAAAGACACGATGGCCCTTCATTATGCAAATATGGTAACAGCGGCAGGAATGAGCAAAAATTTGCATGTGATTGCATCCGACGAATATGAAGGAAGGGAAACCGGGAAGAAAGGGCAAAAAATGGCCGCAGAATACATTTCCACACAGTTTAAAGCAGCAGGAATCCCACCTTATAAGGAAAACACCTATTACCAGGAATATCCCTTAAATATGGTAATGCCTGGTGCGGCTGAGATTACCATTGATACTAAAAAGTACACAGGCAATAAGGACTATTATAATTTTCCGGGTTTAAGTGAGCAAACGGTTGAGACAAAAGATATTTTATTTTTAGGTTACGGCATCGACCAGGAAAATTACAGCGACTATAAAGGAGTGGATGTAAAAGGAAAAACGGTAATGATCCTTCCGGGAGAACCATTTTCGAGAGATTCTATTTCATATGCTTCCGGAAAAAAATCGGCATCGTTATGGTCTACTTACGGGCGTTTAAAAGTAGAAACAGCCCGGGAAAAGGGTGTTGCAGCATTGTTGATAGTGGTGGATAATATTGAAAAAGAAATGCTGAATAATAAAAAACGGCTGGAAGCCCCTTCGTTAAAACTTGATTTGGATAAAAAGGAAATGCCGGTAATATACATTTCGAGGGAAATGGCGAATGAAATATTAAAAAAGAAAAAGATCGACAAAGCCAAACAAAAAATTTCGAAGACCGGGAAAAGCCAGCAAATGCTTGTAAAGAAAGATATAGTAATAACGATGAGAAACACAGTACAAAAAATTGATGCAGAGAATGTACTGGGCTATATAGAAGGAACGGATTTAAAAAACGAACTGGTTGTGGTGACAGCACATTATGACCACCTTGGAAAAGACGGGAACATTGTGTTTAACGGGGCGGATGACGACGGATCGGGAACGGTGGCGGTGATTGAGATGGCGCAGGCATTCGCGAAAGCAAAACGGGAAGGGCACGGGCCAAGAAGAAGCATGTTGTTCATGACGGTTTCCGGTGAAGAAAAAGGGTTGTTGGGATCGTCGTATTATACAGAGCACCCGGTTTATCCACTGGCGAGCACGGTGTGCGACCTGAACATCGACATGATTGGCAGGGTGGATGAAAAACATACAGGAAACCCAAATTACATATACCTGATCGGGTCGGATAAACTAAGCTCACAATTGCATGCTATCAGCGAACAGGCGAACAAGACGTATGAGAATTTAGAGCTGGATTATACCTACAATGATGAGAAGGATAAAAACCGTTTTTATTACCGGTCGGACCATTATAATTTTGCGAAAAACGGGATTCCGGTAATCTTTTATTTTAATGGGGTACATGCTGATTACCATAAAGAAACAGATGAAGTAGAGAAGATAGATTTTAATAAGATGGAAAAAATAGCGCGGCTGGTGTTTTTCACTGCCTGGGAAGTAGCGAACAGGACGGACAGGATAGTCGTGGATTCGAATAAGAAATGAGCGTTGCGGGATTAAGGATTTGATTACAAATCACGAATGATACGAATTTACAAATCTGTTTGTGATTGTTGTGTTTGAAAAAGAAAATTAATAAGTAAAAAATCGCGAAAAAATATGTCAAAAAGATTGGAAGCATTTTTAGAAGCAGCGGAGAAGAAGGCGTTTGATGTGGATCATCGCAAAACGATCGGCTTTAATATTGCGCAGTATAATAAAAAAGTAGTGGAAGGAAAGTTGCAGTTTTCAAATTTGGATCTGGCGAAAAGCCGTGCCAGCATTACCAAACAAAAAGCAGTTGATAATCTCGAAAAATATTTGGTAGAATTTGAAGCAAATTTTATTAAGCGTGGCGGCAAGGTGATTTGGGCGCAGGATGGGGAAGAGGCTGTGAAAGAGGCGCTGCAGATCATGAAAAAAGCGGATGCAAAAACAGTGGTAAAATCGAAATCGATGACCACGGAAGAAATAAATTTTAACGGCGAATTAGAGAAACAGGGTATCGAAAGTATCGAAACGGACCTTGGAGAATACATTGTGCAGCTGCGGAAAGAGCCACCTTATCATATTGTTACACCGGCGATGCATTTATCGAAGGAAGATGTTGCGAAAACATTTAATGAATTAAAAGGCACGCCGATCGGATATACGCCGGAACAAATCACAACATATGTGCGTTTGCAGTTGCGGGAAAAATATGCACAGGCAGAAGTTGGTGTAAGCGGCGCCAATTTTTTAATTGCAGATGCCGGTGCTATTGCGGTAACGGAAAATGAGGGGAACGGCTTGCTTTCATCGGCATTTCCGAAGGTGCAGATCGTGATTGTTGGGATTGAAAAAATAATACCTTCTATTTTAGATCTTGATCTTTTTTGGCCACTGCTTGCCACTTATGCCACCGGGCAGGAGATTGCGGCTTACAATACCATTTACAGCGGCCCTAAACAAGCAGGAGAAACAGACGGCCCGGATGAGATGTACGTAATTTTGCTGGATAACGGACGAACGCCAGTATTGGCAGAAACGGAGCAACGACGGGCGCTTTCGTGTATCCGTTGTGGTGCCTGTTTAAATGGAGACCCAGTGTATCAGACCATCGGCGGCCATGCTTATGGAACGACTTATAGCGGCCCGATCGGATCAGTGATTACGCCATACATGAAAGATATGGATGAGTGGAAGCACCTGAGCTTTGCATCGCCTGTGGACGGGAAAGCAACGGAAGTGTGCCCGGTAAAGATCGATATTGACAAGTTGATTTTAATGAATCGAAAAGACATTGTTTCGAAAGGTTTTACCAGCAAATCAGAAAACTGGATGTGGTATATCTGGAAAGGGGCGATGATGAAACGCAGTAAAATGGACAAAGGCGGCCCCAAAGTGAAAAATTTTATGCTGAAGCAGTTCTTTAAAAAATCGTGGGGAGAGCGCCGGGAATTACCCGTGGTTGCAGCAAAATCGTTTAACCAGATGTGGCGGGAACGGAAAGGGATAAAATAATTTGAAAATCTGAAGACGCTTGCAGTTAACAGTTGATTCCCGATTTCGCCCGAACCGACAAACACATTAGCAAAAAAAAATATAATTTACAATGATCGCATTTAATAACCAGGATGTAAAATTTACTTTAAAGGAGAAGGCTCGATTGAAAAAGTGGATCGTTTCCACGATTGAAAAAAAAAAGCGAAAAGTAGGGGAGCTGAATTTTATTTTTTGTTCGGATGAACATTTGCTGGTGATCAACAAGCAGTATTTAAACCATGATACATACACGGATATCATCACTTTTGATTATTCGAAGGAGGATGTGAATTTGCCCATTTCCGGCGATGTTTTTATCAGTATTGACCGAGTTAGGGAAAATGCAGAAAAATTCGGGAAAACGGTTGAAAATGAGCTGCACCGCGTTTTGATCCATGGCACATTGCACTTGCTCGGTTACGCCGACAAAACAAAGCTGGCAAAAGCCGAAATGACCCGGCAGGAGGATCTTTGTTTGAAAGCTTTTCCAAAAAAATAAAGAGAAAATCCTTCAAGAAAAAGAATGGAAAAAGGGAAAATAATTATAGAGCGGAAGAGGCGGTTTTCAGAATCAAAGTACAGTGTGGGAATATATATAGACGGAGAATTTATTGTAAACACCATCAACGACAATTACCAGGAAATAGAGGTAGCTCCGGGAATTCACGTTTTAAAAGTGGAGCAGGCTCTGCGGTGGGGTGAACTGGAAATTGATGTTAAAAAAGGAAAAGTAACAACATATCAATTCTCTGCAAGGCCATTGATTTACTTAAAGTATGCCGCATTTTTAGCAGGTTGGGTGCTGTCTTACGAAGTTAGAAACCTGCTTGTTTTTATTCCCTATCTATTATTAGTAATCTATACCAGGACACTGGGAAGAAACACGCATTTCATTTTTGAAAAAATCGGGGAAGACGAATCCTGGCTCCACGATTTAGGCAAGCAGGGAACTGACTAAAAGCTTATTCGGAATTATTTTTCCACTGCTTCAACTCCCGGAAGGCTTCCGCTTTCAATATATTCCAGCAATGCGCCACCGCCGGTGGAAACATACGAAACATCATTTGCAAAATTATATTTGTTGATTGCGGCAACTGAATCGCCACCACCGATCAATGAGTATGCGCCTTTTTTGGTTGCTGCAACAATTGCTTCCGCAACTGATTTTGTTCCATGCTCAAAAGAACTCATTTCGAAAACACCCATTGGGCCGTTCCATAAAATAGTTTTTGAAGCGGCAATTACTTCTGCGTATATTTTTTCTGTTGCCGGCCCAATGTCCAGTCCCATCCATCCATCCGGAATGGCTTTAATATCAACAGTTTGCTTGTTAGCATCGTTTGCAAAATTATCAGCGATCACAGCATCTACCGGAATGTAAATGTTCACACCTTTTGCTTTTGCGTCTTTTAAAATATCCAGCGCGATTTCCAATTTATCTTCTTCCACCAGTGATTTTCCAATTTTACCGCCTTGTGCTTTTACAAATGTAAATGCCATTCCGCCGCCGATGATAATGTTATCCGCCTTGTTGATGAGCTGTTGCAGGATGAGGATCTTGTCGGACACTTTTGCCCCGCCCATAATGGCAGTAAAGGGTTTTTCTGCACTTGTGAGCACTTTGTTTACGCTTTCCAGCTCGCCGCTCATTACGTAGCCAAAACATTTATTGTTTGGAAAAAATTGCGCAATGATGGCAGTGGAAGCATGTGCACGATGGGCTGTTCCGAAGGCATCGTTCACGTAAAATGTTCCCAATTCCGAAAGTTGTTTTGCAAAATTCAGATCTCCTTTTTCCTCTTCTTTGTGAAAACGTAAATTTTCGAGCAGGAGTACTTCGCCGGATTTTAAAGCATTTGCAGCGCTTTTAGCAACATCGCCGATGCAGTCTGCTGCAAAAGCAACGGGCTTGTTCAACAATTTGCTTAAATGATCGACCACGTGTTTCAACGAATATTTTTCGGCAGGGCCATCTTTCGGGCGGCCCAAATGCGACATTAAAATAACAGCGCCGCCATCGTTCAGGATTTTATTGATCGTTGGCAATGCTGCACGCATGCGGGTATCGTCGGTTACATTATATTCTGCATCCAGCGGCACGTTAAAATCTACGCGGACCAAGGCTTTTTGTCCTGAAAAATTATAATCTTTTACTGTTTTCATAAGCAATTGAGTGATAAAATAGTGTGAGGTTCGGATTGCAAAAATAACTTTTCTGACCACACTTAAAAATGATTTTTTACAGAAAGGGATTAAAAAATTTTGTCATGTCGAAAAGTATTTAGACATTTGTCTAAATATCTAAATAGTATGAATCTCTTATTTAAAGCATTGGGGGACCCAACCCGCAGGCAGATCATAGAATTGCTGAGGAAAAAAGACATGACAGCCGGAGAGATCGCAGATTATTTTTCGATCAGCAAACCAAGTATTTCGCATCACCTTGATTTATTGAAACAGGCAAATGTGGTGTTATCTATTAAAGAAGGGCAGTTTATTACTTATTCGTTAAATACAACTGTTTTTGACGAGATGGTAAAATGGATGATGGATCTTACAGACAAACAAAGCAAAAAAACAAAATCACGTAAATAATCTCAAATGAAAACACTAAAAAAAGATTGGCTTACCTGGATCATAATCCTTTCGCCGCTTGTATTAATCATTGGTTGGTGGAATAAATTTCCGGACCAGATCCCGACACATTTCGGAATGGATGGCCAGCCGGATGATTACAGCGGAAAAGCTTTTGGACTGTTTATGCTGCCCGGGATAAATGTGCTGATGTACCTGCTGTTCCTGGTGCTTCCGAAGATAGACCCGCGTGGGAAAAACTATAAATTGTTTGCGGATAAGTATAAAATTATCCGGATTGTACTTCATGCATTTTTTACATTCATCTTTTTTCTGACAGCGCTTTATTCATTGGGGAATCATTTTAATTTGTCGCTGATCATGCTGTACGGCTTGCTTACTTTGTTTTTGCTGCTGGGAAATTACATGGGAAATGTGCGGCCGAATTTTTTCATTGGTGTGCGCACTCCCTGGACCCTGTCCAATGAAAGCGTGTGGGTGAAAACACACCGGTTAACTGCAAAGATCTGGGTTTTCGGGTCGCTGATCATGATGGTGATCCTGCCTTTTGTGCCGCAGCCGGATTATATTATTCTGCCTTTTATACTTATCATCTCCATTATCCCGATCGTTTATTCTTACCTGATTTTTAAAAAAATTAAATCTTCCAACCATGAACTGTAAAAACATTTTTTTGCTGATCTGCACAGGCTTGCTCAGCGCCCCTCTTTTTGCCCAAACCAATGAACAGGTGCAGGGAAAAGACATTGTACTCGAAACAAAAACGGGCAAAATAAAAGGAACGATTTTGTGTCCTGAAGGAAAAACACAAGTGCCGGTTGTATTGCTGATTTCAGGTTCGGGCCCGACCGACAGAAACGGAAACAACCAGATGATGACCAATAATTCACTGAAAATGCTGGCGGAGGAATTGTTGAAAAACAACATCGCATCATTGAGGTATGATAAACGTGGAATTGCCGAAAGCAAGGATGCCGGCCCGAAAGAAAAAGACCTGCGTTTTGATGATTATGTGAACGATGCTGCGGACTGGATAAAATTACTGAAAGCCGACAAGCGCTTTTCAAAAGTGATCATTGCCGGGCATAGTGAAGGTTCGCTGATCGGTATGATTGCAGCCAACCAGGTAAGTGTGGATGGGTATATTTCCATTGCAGGAGCGGGGCATGCAGCCGATGTAATTTTGAAAGAACAGTTGAAATCACAACCGGAAAGCATCACCAGCCTGTGTTACCCGATTTTAGACAGTTTGAAAAAAGGCAAAACAGTAGACAATGTTCCGCAAATGTTGTATGCGCTTTTCCGCCCGGATGTGCAGCCTTATATGATCTCGTGGTTTAAATACGATCCGCAAACGGAAATAAAGAAATTAACGATCCCGGTACTGATCCTGCAGGGAACAACCGATATACAGGTGAGCACAGGGGATGCGCAGGCGTTGTTCAACGCAAATATGAAATCGGAATTACACATCGTCAAAGGAATGAACCACGTTTTAAAAGAGGCACCGGAGGATCAGCAAAAAAACATTGCGACGTATTCCGACCCCACTTTGCCAATTAAATCAGAGTTGATGATCGATATTGTAAATTTTGTAAAAGCGATAAAATAAAATTATTTTTAATTGATCTCGCTCAAGAGAATAGTTGATGGGGTTGCTTATTTTGCCACAGATCTACAGATTAAAAAGGAATTTAAAAATTGCACAATCATTTTAAATCGCTTTGCGATTTATTACCAGTGAAATTTTATTCAATAAAAATCTGTGAATCTGTGGCTTTATTTATTCCCAGAACAAGCGGTAAATTTTATCGTCGCCGGCAAGCGGGGGCGGACTGGCGGTTCCCACGTTGGAAGAAGAAAACAGCAGGGAACCATCCGGCGCCTGGATCACGTTGCGTAAGCGCTGATAAGTGCCGGTAAGTGTATCAGCACGGTTAAGCACGGTGGTTCCGTCGGCGCTGATATCTAAATGCACCAGTTTCTGGGCTTTGAGCGCGCCAAAAATAAAATCGTTTTCCCAGCTGCCCCATTCTTTCCCATGGATAAAAGTGCAGCCGGAAGGGGCCCACACTTCAAACCCGGTTTGATAAATGGCAGGCGTTAGCGAATCGGTTTCCATGCCACCCATAGTAATTGGCCAGCCGTAATTTTTACCCGGTTCGATGAGGTTAATTTCATCGTGGCAACACCAGCCAAACTCGGAAGTTGGCCCATGCTCGGTAGAGATCATTTTTCCTTCGTTGTTCCAATCAAAACCCTGCACGTTCCTATGCCCGTAAGTCCAGATGCGCGTACCAAACGGATTCCCGGGAGCTGCGTTTCCGTCGCGGTCGAGCCGGAGGATCTTACCGGCCAGCGAGGTTTTGCTTTGTGCTGAATCGGGATGCAGGGCATCGCCGGTACCGAGGTATAAATAACCGTCGGGGCCAAAGCGCAAAGCCCCACCATCATGATTATTAGCGGCAGGAATACCGGTGATCAGGATCTGGTCCTGTGTAAGCACGTCGTTCACCATGGTAAGCCTTACCAGCTGGTTATAGCCGACAACGGTTTCGTAGATATAAATAAAATGATTGGTTTCAAACAAAGGATCAATTGCAAGTCCCAGCAATCCGCCTTCGGAAGGCTGCACACTGCGGAACATAATGAGGTTATAATCAGGGGCGCCATATTTTTTAAGATTGATCTCGCCATTGCGTTCGCAAAAAAGGAAATCATTATTCGGTAGAAATGCCATTCCCCAGGGAACCTGAAGGTCTTTTACAAAAACCTCGATTTTGAGATGTTTCCCGTTGTGGGTGATCTCCGGGTCTTTTTTGCAGGTAGTAAACACCAGCAGCAGCGCGAAAAAAAGTAGTTTTCTGATCATGTACATTGCAGGATTAAAAATAACAGGGAAGAACGCAAATTTCAACAAAAAATTGTATAGAAGATTTATTAAAAATCCAACGTTCATAAAATCTAATGGCAGCGTGGCTCCATCCCAAATTAGTTGCTATCTTTGAGATCGTTAAAAAAAATGCCGGAAAACGGTGTTGAAAAGCCGCGAAAAATGCTATTCAGGGACATCATAGGACAACAAGGGATAAAAGAGCGACTTTTGCGTTCCGTTTCTGACGGACGCATCAGCCACGCGCAATTGTTTCTTGGCCCACAGGGAAGCGGCAACCTGGCGCTTGCTATGGGTTATGCCCAATACATTTCCTGCCTCAACAAACAAGCGGACGATTCCTGTGGAACGTGCTCGTCCTGTGTAAAATACAACAAATTAATTCACCCCGATCTTCACTTTGTATACCCCGTGGCGCTTTCCAAGGATGTGCGCACCAGTACAGATGTGATGCCGAAATTCAGGGAAGCATTTTTGGACAACCCGTATATGACTTTGTTCAACTGGTTTGAGCAGCTGGATGCGGAAAATAAACAAGCAGTGATCGGTGTGGAAGAAAGTGGTGAGATCCTACGTAAGCTGAGTTTAACCACGTATGAAGCTGAATACAAAATCATGATCATCTGGCAGGCAGAAAAAATGAACCAGGCCGCAGCCAATAAATTATTAAAAATTTTAGAAGAACCACCCGACAAAACCTTGTTTTTACTGGTGTGTGAGAGCGAAGACCAATTGTTACGGACCATCGTTTCGCGTACACAATTGATCAAAATCCCAAAAATGACGGATGCCGATCTGATGAATGCCCTGGTAGATCAGAAAGGATTATCGGCAGCAGCAGCAGAAAAAATGGCGCATTTGGCGGATGGCAATTATGCGGAAGCATTGTTGCTGATCAATGAAAATGAGAATGCAGCACAAAATTTAGCAAGCTTTCAAAAGCTGATGCGCGCCAGCCTGAAGTTTAACCCGCCCGGCGTTTTTGCCTGGATCGATGAGGTGAATGCTGCCGGCAGGGAACGTCAAAAGAATTTCATCAATTACGCATTGCACATCATCCGCGAAAGCATGGTGCTGAATTACGGCGATGCAAGTCTTGTAAAGCTGGGTGCAGATGAACAGGATTTTGTAAAAAAGTTTGCGCCGTTCATTCATGCAAAAAACATCGAACGGTTTATGGACGAGCTGAACAAGGCCTATTATCACATGGAACGAAATGCAAATGCAAAAATTTTATTTATGGACCTGGCATTTAAATTCAATGAATTATTAAATATTCCGAAGGAGGAATTAGTAAAAAACTAGATAAGGCAAATAGTTAAGCCGGGCATGGTTTGCCGGTTTGGAATGAGATTAAAAAAGTAAATAACGGTTATCAGTTTTGGTTTAGAACAATCATTACAGATAACAGATCAAGCAAAATTAATAATTAAATCAGGTTTTTTTAAGCTGGGAGGGGCTAAGCCCCAATTAAACAACCAGCTTAATCAACCAATTAACCAAATAAATATGGGATGTAGCGGATGTTCAACTGGTAGAGGATGCAGTACTGCAAGTACGGGTTTACCGGGAGGATGCAAAAATAACGGCTCGTGCGGCTCCGGCGGATGTAATAAATTAAACGTTTTCAACTGGCTTGCCAATATGGAACTGCCCAGCGGTCAGCCGGAATTTGATATTGTAGAGATCCGGTTTAAAAACAGCCGGAAAGAATTTTTCAGGAACGTAAATAACCTACAATTGTTTGTGGGCGACGTTGTGGCGGTAGAAGCATCGCCCGGGCATGATATCGGAATTATTTCGATCTCGGGTGAGCTGGTGCGTTTGCAAATGAAAAAAAACAAAGCAGACCCGGATTCCCAGGAGATCAAAAAAGTGTACCGCAAGGCCAAACAAACGGACATTGAAAAATGGCAGGAAGCACAGGGATTGGAGCAGGCAACCATGTACCGCGCCCGCACCTTTGCGGTGAAGCTGGGCTTGCAGATGAAGATCAGTGATGTGGAATACCAGGGCGACAGAACCAAAGCAATTTTTTATTACACGGCAGAAGACCGCGTGGATTTCCGTGAGCTGATCAAAGTATTGGCTGAAGAGTTTAAAGTGCGGATTGAGATGCGCCAGATTGGTGCACGTCAGGAAGCAAGCCGCTTGGGTGCCATTGGCTCCTGCGGGCGTGAGCTATGCTGCTCCACCTGGTTAACGGATTTTCGTTCGGTATCTACCAGTGCGGCACGCTATCAGCAGCTTTCGCTGAATCCGCTAAAACTGGCCGGACAATGCGGAAAATTAAAATGCTGTTTGAATTACGAGCTGGACAGTTATATGGACGCCCTGAAAGATATTCCGGAAGTAAACAACGTGAAGCTGGAAACGGAGAAGGGAAGAGCATTTCACCAGAAAACAGATATTTTTAGAAAAAGAATGTTTTTTTCTTACACGCATGAGCCCGATAATTTTATTCAGCTTACAGTGGATCGTGTGAAAGAAGTGATGGAGATGAACAAAGAAGGAAACAAACCGGCAGATTTACTGGTGCATGTAGAGAAAAAATTTGTAGAAAAAACACCAGATTATGAAAACGTAGTAGGCCAGGATAGCTTAACACGTTTTGATAAAAGCAAAAAACCGAAATTCAAAAACAACAATAAAAAACGTAACCCTGCAGGGCCGAATAATAATGCGGCGGCACCGGAAGGACAACAAAAAGCGCGTCCGAACAACGAGAACAAACCGGCAAATAACAACCGGCCAAACCGTCGTCCGAACGACAAGCCCAATCCGAACAATAATCGCCAGCCGAATGAAAAGCAGGCGAACCCAAACAATACCCCGAATACTGATCGACCGGTAAGCGACAAGCCTAACCCGAATCAAAACCGGCCGGCAACTGATAAGCCTAATAACAATCGTTCGCGGCCCAACAGGAATAACCGTCCGAAACCACGTCCGAACAACAATAACCCGAATCCTAACAATGCCCCTCCACCTCCGGCGCCACCGGCGTCGTAGGTTAAAAACGGAAAGAAAAAAATAGAAACAAGCCCAATCGCGCTCCGGAAAACAGGAGCAATTTGTGTAAAAAATGAAACGCAACTCACTACTTATTTTCCCACTCCTGCTCATTGTTGTATGTGCATTGTTTTTTACATCCTGCGACCGCAAGCGTATTTTTGAAAACAATAAGGATATTCCCGAAACGGGTTGGGACAGCAGCAATGTGGTAAAATTTAACGTGGAAATTAAAGACCCGGCAACGGCTGCCAATTTTTACATCAACGTGCGCAATGCCGATGGTTACCCTTACAGCAATTTATTTTTATTCATAAAAACCCGTTTTCCGAACGGCAAACAAGCCAATGATACATTGGAGTGTTTCCTTGCGGATGACAAAGGAAAATGGACCGGAAAAGGAATAGGGGATATTTACGATAACCAGATACCTTTTAAACGGAATGCGCTTTTTCCAATGGCCGGAGTTTACACATTTGAGATTGCGCAAGGCATGAGGGAGAAAAACATTCCGCTGATCATGGATGTGGGGTTGCGCATAGAAAAAACGGAATAACGAGAACAACGAATTAGAATTAAACCGGAAAAGCAGATCACATACGATAAAAATGGCCACAGAAAAATCAGAGAAAAAAGAAAAGCAAAATTATAAAAAGTACATCCTTTGGTTTTGGATCCTTTTTGCAGGCCCGGTAGTGGGCTTGTTCCTGTTTGTGCTTGGGGTGCGCCTGTTTGCAGAGCTGCCAAAGACGGAAGAGCTGCAAAATCCCAAAACGCTTCTGGCAACGGAAGTGTATTCGAGCGACATGAAGGTGATCGGGAAATATTACGCCGAAAACCGTACCAATGTTAAGTTTAAAGACATTTCGCCCAACGTGGTAAATGCGCTGGTGGCAACGGAAGACGCCCGTTTTTTTGAGCACTCCGGCGTGGATGTGCGTGCATTGCTGCGCGCTATATTTGGTGCTGCAACCCATCAATCTGCCAGTGGTGGCGGAAGTACGATCTCGCAACAGCTGGCAAAAATGCTTTTTCCGAGAGAAGACCTTCATGGCTTTAAGCTTGTCATCCGTAAAATAAAAGAATGGATCATCGCGGTAAAGCTGGAAAGAGAATATACAAAACAAGAGATCATTGCCCTGTACCTCAATAAGTTTGATTACCTCAACAATGCAGTAGGAATAAAATCGGCGGCACAAATTTACTTTAATACCAGCCCCGATTCCCTGAAAATAGAACAGGCTGCCATGCTGGTTGGTTTGGCAAAAAACCCATCTTATTTTAACCCCAATCGTTTCCGTGAACGCGCAGAAGGCAGAAGGAATACCGTATTGGCGCAGATGAACAAATACAATTACCTGACCAAAGCGCAGTTGGATTCGATTCAAAAAATCCCATTGAAATTAGATTTTCATCCGGAAGACCATAACGACGGGTTGGCGCCTTATTTCAGGGAATATTTACGGGATGTGTTTATGAAAAAATGGTGCGATGAAAACCCCAAACCCGACGGAACAAAATACGATGTGTACCGCGACGGATTGAAGATCTACACCACCATCGACTCACGTTTACAACGATATGCAGAAGAAGCTGTGAGCGAGCATTTAAAGGAATTACAGGGCACATTTGACAAAGAGCTGAAAGCAAAACGAAATGCGCCATTTGCCTGGAATGTAAACAAGGCAGAGATCAAAAGCATACTGGAGCAGGGCATGAAGCGCTCCGACCGCTACCGTGCGCTTAAAAAAGCAGGCACTGATGATGCAACCATTGAAAAGATCTTCAGTACAAAAATACAAATGACGGTGTTCAACTGGCGCGGAGAGATTGATACGCTAATGTCGCCGTTTGATTCCATACGCTATTACAAAGGTTTTCTGCAAACCGGCTTTATGTCAATTGAGCCGCAAACCGGTTATATCAAAGCATGGGTAGGCGGAATCAATCATAAATTTTTCCAGTATGATCACGTTCAGATCGGGCATGCGCGCCAGGTTGGATCCACGTTTAAAACCTTTGTGTATGCGCTTGCCATCCAGGAAGGTTATTCACCGTGTTACAAATTGCCAAACGTACGTACCTGCATTGACATGCCAGCCGGACAACCGCAATACTGCCCGGATAACGCTGCCGGCGAAGAAAAATTCAATGGCAAAATAATTACGCTGCGGTTTGCACTGGCGATGTCCATCAATTATGTTTCGGCATACCTGATCAAACAATTTGGCGCACAGGCAGTGGCCGACCTGGCGCACCGGATGGGTGTGGTAAGCAGGATCGACCCAACACCGTCCATTTGCCTTGGAACGCCCGAAATATCTGTATTTGAAATGGTGGGGGCAGAAGCAACATTTGCCAACAAGGGCAGATGGATCGAACCCACATTTATTACCCGCATTGAGGACAAAAATGGAAAAGTGCTGGCTGATTTTTCACCGAAAACCGAAGAGGTAATGAGCGAAGAAAAAGCATACGTAATGCTGCAAATGATGAAGGGAGTGGTAGATATCGGAACCGGGATCCGCCTGCGTTACCGTTATAAGCTGATGAACCCGATTGCAGGAAAAACAGGTACAACGCAAAACAACTCCGATGGCTGGTTTATGGGGATTACCCCGGATTTGGTTTCGGGCTGCTGGGTAGGTGCAGAGGATCGCTCCGTACACTTTGATCATGGCGACCAGGGACAAGGGGCACAAATGGCCTTGCCGGTGTGGGCGAAATACATGCAAAAAGTATATGCGGATAAAACACTGAAAATATCGCAGGGAGATTTTGAAAAACCAGCTAAAAAACTGGAGATAGAACTGGATTGCAGGGCTTACGATGCACAGATGGAGAAAGATGGCGGGGATGGCTCAGGAGGAGATGATGGCGGGGATTTTAAATAAATAAAAAGCAAATAGATTTATATGAACAAAATTGTAGCAAGCGCCGATGAAGCGATCAAAGATGTAATGGACAATGCCACCATTATGCTGGGCGGATTTGGTTTGTGCGGCATACCGGAAAACAGCATTGCCGCATTGGTAAAAAAAGGAGTGAAAGGATTAACCTGTATTTCCAACAATGCGGGTGTCGATGATTTTGGGATCGGGTTGATGCTCAAAACGAGGCAGGTGAAAAAAATGATCTCGTCATACGTTGGCGAGAATGCAGAATTTGAACGTCAATTGCTGAGCGGAGAACTGGAGGTGGAGCTGATCCCGCAGGGAACACTGGCAACACGCTGCCTTGCTGCAGGATACGGAATGCCCGCTATTTTTACTCCGGCCGGTGTTGGTACAGAAGTGGCTATTGGTAAGGAAACCCGCAAGTTTATGGTGGATGGCGCCGAAAAAGAATTTTTAATGGAAATGGCTTTTGATGCCGATTTTGCAATTGTAAAAGCCTGGAAAGGCGATGCACATGGTAACCTGATCTTCCGGGAAACAGCACGCAATTTTAACCCGATGATGGCCATGGCAGGAAAAATAACCATTGCGGAGGTGGAAGAGCTGGTGCCTTCAGGTGAGCTGGACCCGGACCAGATCCACACTCCGGGGATATATGTGCACCGCATTTTTAAAGGAGAGAAATATGAGAAACGGATTGAGCAGAAGACAGTGAGGAAAAAAATGTAAAGGACTTCTGATGTGCAGATGTGGTTAAATCAACTAATCTGCTAACAGGTAAACTTCAGGACAGAAATCAATGATTTAGTAGAAAAATATAAAATAATTAACGAGCAGATAAGGCGGGCTGGATCAAAAAATCCGCACATCAGTAATCTGCACATCAGTAATCATTATGCTTGACAAAGTAGGAATCGCAAAACGCATTGCAAAAGAAATAAAAGACGGCTATTACGTTAATTTAGGGATCGGAATCCCAACCTTGGTGGCCAACTACATACCAGCAGGAATGAACGTTGTCCTGCAGTCGGAAAACGGTCTTTTAGGCATGGGCCCGTTCCCCTTTGAAGGCGAAGAAGATGCCGACCTGATCAATGCCGGTAAACAAACGATCACAACAGTTCCCGGCTCATCCTTTTTTGATTCAGCGATGAGCTTTGGAATGATCCGTTCACGCAAAGTGGACCTTACCATTCTTGGCGCTATGGAAGTTGCAGATAACGGCGATATTGCCAACTGGAAAATTCCGGGTAAAATGGTGAAAGGAATGGGCGGAGCGATGGATCTGGTAGCATCTGCAAAAAATATTATTGTGGCCATGCAGCATGTGAACAAAGCAAATGAATCCAAGCTGCTAACCAAATGTACCTTGCCACTTACCGGTGTAAAATGCGTTAAAAAGATTGTTACCGAGCTGGCTGTGCTGGATGTAACACCGCAAGGATTTAGGCTATTGGAGCGGGCTCCGGGGATCAGCGTGGAACAAATAAAAAATGCAACAGAAGGAAAGCTGATCATTGAAGGGGAAATTCCCGAAATGAAAATCGAATAAAACGGCAGCATGAAAAAACAACAGTTTTTGTGGAGGTCCGAAAATATAATTTTCGCATTATTTGTTGTTTTAACTGCCATTCCGGTACTTTCTTCTAAATTTTTCCCTACAGTGGATGGCCCGGCACATTTGCACAACGGCAATTTGCTGAGACAGCTCTGGTTTTGCAACCAGCCTTTTGCACGGGATTTTTTTGATGTAAACACCCACTTAAACTCCAACTTTATCGATCATGTGTGGTTTGCGCTCGCAGGCACATTTCTGCCTTCTTACCTGGTGGAAAAAAGCATTCTTCTTTTTTATATCGTTGCACTTCCGTATTCATTTCGTTTTTTGGCAAAGCGCCTTGTAAGTGACCAACAATCGGCACGCATCGCATCGTATCTTATTTTTTCATTCGTTTATTCCTTCACTTTCCAGATCGGCTTTTTCAATTTCAGCATAGGCATCCCGCTTGTTTTCTGGACACTTGGATTGTGGATCCGGTACCGCGAAAGGCTTACCGCGAAAAGGATTGCCTGGCTTTGTTTTTTAACAACAGTGATCTACGTTTCACACATTTTTAATTTCCTGCTGTTGGGAATTGTTGTTGTTGTAAACGAGCTTCAGTACTTCATTCACGCTAAAACGTTCAGCGGTGTTTTAAAAAAACTGTTGGAGCTTATGGCCATATTTGTTCCGGGACTGATCCTTTCCGGGTTGTTTTTTATTTCCAATAATGCATACAGGCACGATCCGCCCAGTTACCTGTCAAAGCACGATCTGATCCATACCATCATTGAGTTTAAGCCGGTAATTACGCTGAGTTACGACAAAGAAAAAAACTTTGCGCTCGTGATCGGCTTGTCGGTTTGCGCATTACTGGTAATGGTTATACTCGATTTTATAAAAAAGCGCAACACAATAAAAACGCAGCAATCGCACAACCCACCGGTTAACCGGCAATTTAAACCATTCTGGATCGTTTCCACGCTGTTGGTGCTGGTGCTGTTTTTTATTTTTCCCGATTGGGTGGTTTCCGGTGGATTTATTTCCATACGCTGGGCGCTGTTCTTTTTTTATATGCTCCTGATCGTGATCACTGCAAAAGGATTACCTGTAAAACAGCTGCTGTTGCCTGTTATAATAATGCTGATCACTCATCTCTTCTTTTTAAATTACCATACACAGCAAACAAAAGCGCTGAGCGCCGATGCAGAAATGCTGGTGGAGGCAGAAAAGCACATCAACAACAATTCGGTGCTTTTGCCGTTGAACTTTTCAACCAACTGGATGCAAATTAATTTTGCAAGCTATATGGCAACACAAAAAAACATCATCAACCTGGATAACTACGAAGCAACCAAACCGCATTTTCCGCTGATGTGGAAACGGGGAGAAGCGGTGTACGGCCTTATGCCGGGTTATGGAAATAAAAACCCGCCCTGCATTAACATTGATGCGTACGAACAAAAAACGCATCACCGGATCGATTATGTAAGCCGGTTTTATTTTAACGGCGATCTGAAAGATTCCTGCTCGGCAAACATCCGGGATGTACTTTCTGCGAATTTTAACCTCATCTACGAATCAAAAAACAAGATGCTGCAATTGTATAAGCGAAAGACCACATCTGGCACACAAGTAAACAGGTAAATGACAGAACTGAACAAATACGAACAACCAAAAAATGTAAACGGCATCTTATTTATTATTGCCGCACTGGTATTTGCGTACACCGCTACCCGGGCGTATTTGCTGGCCATTACCTGGGATGAAGCCTATTCCTATATTGAGTTTGCCCGCAATGGAATCATCATCCCCGTGAAATTCGAGCTCATGTCGGCAAACAACCATTTGCTGAATACTTACCTGATGATGTTTTTTACCCGGGTGTTCGGCCTGAGCGAGATCGCCATGCGGCTGCATGTCCTGATCGCGCATTTATTATTCCTTTTTTATTCGGCACGCCTGCTGAAAAATCTCAACAATAAATGGCTGATCATTACCGCTTTTATTATTGTGAATGTAAATCCGTACATGCTCGATTTCTTTTCTGTAGCCCGCGGATATGGGCTTTCCATAGGATTGATGATGGCAAGTATTTATTATTTTTATTTGCTGCATGTAAATCAAAAGAAAAACACCAATGCCATCATCTCCATTGTTTTTGCATGTTTGGCTGTGCTTGCCAATTTTGTTTTGCTCAATTATTGTGTGGTTTCGTTTGGGCTCATTGTGTTGTTGTACCTCTACACCGCCTTAAAATCGGATGGTTCGTTAAAAGAAAAAATTCCGGGCCTTGTAAAAGGGTTGGCCCTACCTACGCTATTGATTGGGATTCTGCTGTTTTTTGTAATCCCCATTGCCATGCATCTAAAAGCGGCCGGCGCCTTGTTTTTTGGCGGAGATAGAAGCTTTTGGGCCGATACAATGAGCACCATTACCGACCGCTGTTTTTATGAAACAGGCTATAGTTACTGGTTTCAGCGATTGGCAAAAGGATTTGTGTTTCTTATCCTTTCCGCTTCGGTTGTTCTTATTACTGGTCGGTTTATAAAAAAGAAAACGTCAGGAAACACACTTTTTTTAACATCGCTTTTATTGTTGATCGGGCTGTGTTGCTTATCCACGGTGGTACAGCATCACCTCATGAAAACCCCTTATTTACTCGATAGAACGGCACTGTTCCTTGTTGTTTTGTTTAACCTGATCCTCGTGTTTTTTATTTCCGAACTTGCTGTAAAAAAGCCGGCAGCATCCTGGATTTCTTATATATCGGCAACTGTGGCGCTGTTTCATTTTTTCAGCGTGTTTAATTTCAGTTATGTGCTGGAATGGAAGTTGGATTGCAATACCAAAGAAATGCTGGGCGACCTGGCAAAAATAAAACAAGTACCGGCAGGGAAAGAAACAGTGAGTATTGGCATTCCGCTTATCTTCGATCCGGCGATCAATTTTTACCGGCAAAAAAACAATTTACTATGGCTGAATACCGCCTGGCGCGATGAAACAAGCAACATGCGGCAGGATTATTTTTTCCTTTCGCAGGATGCTTTGCAAAAAGTGAGCAAGGATTCAATCACCATTATAAAAACATATCCTTTTACAGGTAACGTATTGGCAAAACCAACTTATCCGCCTAAGGAAATAAAAGCAGCATTTTTAAAGGAAATTAATTTTGATAATCAGCCGGAAAAGTATTTTAAGATGGATGGGCAGGTGGAATACGCTCCGGGGTTTTCCTACATTGTAAACGATAGCATTACACCCGGCAGGGCAGCTGTTATTGACTTTAATGCGGAGGTGATGGGGCCGGCCCCTTCAAAAAACAATTTGATAATGGTGCTTTCTTTCCAGAATTCCAAAGGCGAATTGTATTCCTGGCAAAAAGCTTATATAAAGGACTTTCTGAAAGATTCCCACAGTTGGTTCAAGACAAGTTTTACCTGTGTTGTTCCTGAAAAAACACAGGCCGGTGACGAAATAAAAGCCTACATCTGGAATCCCGACAAGCATTTATTGTATATCAAACACATGGATTTTAAATGGCTGGCATATCGCTATTGATAAAGATTTGATATATTTGATGCGCTTCGAAAAAACCTGAAATAGTGAATATGGGGGCACCGGAAAAAATTAAAAAATCACACAAAGAAAAAGCATGTTCATAAAAAAATTATCCATTGTGATCCCAGCCTATAACGAGGCCAGAACGATCCATTTGATCTTAAACAAAGTGATTGCCGTAAAACTGATCAATGATATTGAGAAAGAGATCATTATTGTGAACGATTGCTCAAAAGACGATACACAGGCGGTGATTGAAAAATACATCAGCGAACATGCTGGCAATAACATCCGCCTGTTCAACCAGGAGTACAACCAGGGAAAAGGTGCCGCGCTGCACAAAGGGATTTCCCTGTCAACCGGCGAATATTTAATTATCCAGGATGCGGATCTTGAATACGACCCGGAAGAATACAATTTGCTTTTAAAGCCGGTCATCAGCGGTTTTGCCGATGTTGTTTTCGGGTCGCGCTTTGCAGGCGGAGAGCCGCACAGGATTTTATTTTTCTGGCATACGATTGGAAATAAAATGCTTACTTTTTTATCCAATATGTTTACCAACCTGAACCTGTCAGACATGGAAACCTGTTATAAAGTGTTTAAAACAGAAACCATCCAATCCATCAACCTCAAGGAAAAACGCTTTGGCTTTGAACCCGAAGTAACTGCAAAAATTTCGCGGGTACCCAATATCCGTATTTATGAAGTAGGCATTTCCTATTATGGAAGAACGTATGAAGAAGGCAAAAAAATAGGATGGAAAGATGGTTTCAGGGCCATCTGGTGCATTTTAAAATACAATATATTCTCGAAGAAATAGCGGATGCTAAAAAAATGGATCACCACATTTTTTAACTTCACAAGCCGCTTTATTTGTGAATTAATGCTGGTCATTTGTTTGTGTGTTTCGGGGCATTACCAGCTTACAAACGGCAAATGCGATAATGCCATCCGCTCCGATGGCATTGGTTATTACTCCTACCTTCCGGCAACGTTTATTTACCACGATTACAGTTATGCGTTCATCGGAAAAGTACAAAAAGAACACCCCGGGATCAACTTTTCTGATACCTTTTTAACGGCTACGAATAAAGGGACCACCAACAAATATTTTATAGGAGTAAGCATTCTGCTGCTCCCGTTTTTTCTTGTTGCGCACTTGCTTTCGTACCTGTTTCGTTTTCCACCCGACGGCTATTCTTTCTTTTACCAGCTTTTTGTGCTCCTGGCGGCAAATATTTATTTTTACCTGGGCTGTCGCTTTACGCGGAAATTAATTTTGCAATACCCGGTTTCACCCGGAACGGCTGCTTTTATAATGGTAATTACCGTTTTTGCAACCAACCTTTTCTTTTACGCTTCCGGCGATCCTTCCTATTCCCACATTTATTCCTTTGCGGCTATTGCCATGCTGCTGTATTATTCAGGGATGTTTTTTAAAACACGTAGTACAAAACACCTTTACATCAGCGCCGTTTTATTTGCTTTGGTGGTCCTGTTGCGACCCACCAATGTAGTGGTTGTATTGCTGTTCCCGTTTTTAGCCGGTAGCGTCGGGGCTTTTGCAGATGCAGTTAAAACGCTGGAAAAGCCCGGGATTATTTTTGCAGCAATTTTGCTGGTTTGCATTCTGTTCCTGCAACCGCTTACCTATTACCTGGAAACGGGTTGTTTTTTCATCTGGTCGTACGGGAAAGAACGTTTTTATTTTACCGATCCGCAGCTTTACAATATTTTGCTGGGATACAAGAAAGGGCTTTTTGTGTACACGCCACTGGCGCTTTTTTCTTTAGCCGGATTTTTTTATGTATTCAAAACCAATAAATTCCGGTTTTGGAGCCTGCTGTTATTTGTTTTTATAAGTGCCTACATTATTGCCAGCTGGAGCTGCTGGTGGTATGGCGCCAGCCTAAGCCAGCGTGCTTTTGTGGATTTCTATTCCGTGCTTGCTTTGCTACTTACCTTTTTATTCATGAGCCTGAAAAAGCAATTCTTGAAAACAGTTTATTATTTTTTTTCATTGCTGTGTTTGGGATATTCGTTGGTGCTTACGTATCAATACCGCCACCAGATCATTCATTTTGATGCCATGACAAAGCAAAAATTCTGGTTTACTTTTTTAAAAACAGATGCTTATTACCAAGGGATTATTTATTCGGAAGCGCTTTTTTCCGACAAGGTGCCCACAAACATTGTGGTGATAAAAACATCGAATGGGAAATACCTGAGCTCGGCACGGAACGAAAACAGCAGCATGCAAGCTACGGCCGATAAGCCAATGTCCTGGGAAACCTTTAACCTGATCAGCTTACCGGGAAATAAAGTGGCGATCATGTCGGACGATGGAACGTATTTTTCCAACATACTCGACAAACAAAATATACTCACACATGCTGCAAAAAGCATCAATGAATGGGAGCAGTTTGAGCTTGTTAAGATCGATGAAAATACGGTAGCGCTTAAAGGGTGCAATAATAAATATGCAGTGTTAAAAGGAGGGCAGCTTTTTGTTTGCGCCGACAAACCGGAGGATGCCGAAAAGCTGCAGATCATCAAAAAATAAATGTGTGTGGAATGGCGTTGGCAGCATAAAAATTACATCTTTCTGTGTACATTTGTTTTGATTTAATTTTAAGCCCGGAATACAAAAAACAAATCCATAATCATAACCATCAAACAATGAAAACAAAAATCGGCGCAGCAATCGTATTGCTTTTTTTAATGGCATGTGGATCATCCACTCAACCAAAACAAGATGACCAGTCAGCTTCAGCGGGAACAGGCTCTAAATTTATCTTAAAAGCATCCAACATGATGTATTTGTCGATGCAGGAAGATGGCTCCTTTAAAGCAAACCAGCCTGACCCGACAAAAGCGGAAGTTTTTGAAAAAGTAGATCTTGGTGCTGGAAAAACAGGCTTAAAAGCGGCAAACGGAAAATTTGTATCCGATAACAGGGCAAAGAATTCAGTGCTGGAAGCATCTGCTGATCATGCATCGGATTGGGAAAAGTTTGAAATAATGGCATTGGATCAAACCAAAATAAACCTGAAAACGTCTGCCGGAAAATTTGTTTCTGCCGATCTTGGTAAAGGCGCGATTATCAATGCGAACAGTGATAAAGCATCGGACTGGGAAGCTTTTATTATGGAATCAAAATAAACAGCTGTTAAATCATTTTTGTGGATAGTATTGAAACCAATGAAAACAAGGGGCAGGGAAACCAGGCGTTTGGACCGGGAATAAAAGAATTTCCGTTTGTTCCGGCGCGCTTTTATTATTTGCTTTTGGTGCTTCCCGTGGTATTTTGCATCTGCTGGGTGTATTGCTTTTACAAGAGTAAAACGTTTTTCAGCACCTACCCCGATTCCATTTATATTTACCTGGTAAACGCTACCAGCATTGCCAGCGGCAACCTCGATATCGGGCATTATGATAACCCGGGCACACCCGTGCACATCCTTGGCAGCGTTATCGTTTACATCGTTCATTTGTTTGCCGGCAACAGGCTGGTGTATGAAGATGTGCTTGCCGACCCCGAATTTTACCTTCGGTTTTGTGCCGGTACCTTCGGTTTATTTTTGCTTGGTAGTGTTTATTTTGCAGCCCGCTTTGTGCTGAAACACACAGGCAATTTTTTGTTAGCAGTATTCTTTCAGCTACTTCCCATTTGTTCTTATTTTACAATCCATTACCTGTTGCTGGTACGTATGTGCCCCGAAGACCTGATCATTGCGGTACTTATTTCGTATTACGCTTTTTTATGGGTGCTGTGTTATAAAAGAGATGCGTTTCCCGATTCGGCGTTCAGCCGCAAATCGCACATCTTTCTTTTCTCATTTGTAAGCGCATTGCTTGTTACTACAAAAATGACGAGTATGCCTTTCCTTATCGTACCCTTCTTTTTCCTGAAAAAATTTTCGCAAAAAGCGGCGTACGTATTCGTCACTTTTGTGATGGCAGCATTCATGATCTACCCGATCTGGCCCAAACTGCCGGAGATGTACGATTGGTTCACAAGGCTTGCCACACATTCCGGCGCATACGGTCAGGGACAAGCAGGGGTGAGCTCTACCACGCTACTTTCCAACCTTGTAAAGCTGTTTGAATACGACCTGTTTTTCACCATCGGTTATTTTTTATTATCGCTTACGCTGATCGTAGGATTTATAAAAAAAATGCGCAGGGAAAATTTTTACAAGCTCATTTTTGCTTTCTGGATCATTTGCAGTATGCAGTTAATGCTGGCCTGTAAACAATTCGGGTATCATTACCTCATCGCCGCGCAATTACTGATCATCCCGGGTTTGCTGGCAGCACACCAATTGTTTAAAGCAACAGCACTTCCTACAAAGCCGGGTTATGTGTTGTTTGGTTTGTGCTTTGTGTTGTTTGGTTTTAAAACAGCAACACAGATCAATTATTACCGGGGAGGTAACAAGATGTATATCTCCGGGCTTGATGCAAAAAAGTACAGCGGAGTGCCTAAAATAATAACCACTGGCTATCAGGGCTCCTGCTTTGTAGAATCAGCAATTCGTTTTGGCGCCAGCTATGGCGGAAGATATTATCATTCCAGCAATTATTTTCTGCGGAAAGAATATCCTAACTCCTATTTTTATGACATGCAGCTTCCTGAAAATATAATCAAACAATTTGATATTCAGCTTTCGCCGGCGCAGTTTTTTGAAGCCAAACCAAGGGTGTTGGTTTATTTTGTACAAATGAGCAGGGAAGATGAGCGTGTTGTTTTAAATAAGATCACGGCAGGATTGGAGCCGGTGATCAAAAGTATCCGCGAGGAAGCGTATAACGAAGCGACCGGTGAGCGTTTTTACATCATTGAAACAGATACCGCAAAAGCCCGCCCAAAGTATTCAGGTTTTGTGCAGCTGGATTATGATTTTGAAAAACAAAACCAGCAGCACACTTCATTTGCTCCCGCTACGGGTACTATTTTTATTGGTGAAACAACCGCAGCCAGCAGCGACCAGTTTTACTCCGGTACCCATTCCATAAAAATTGCAGCCGGGCAATACAGCTGCTGCACCACGTTTGATGTTAACCCGGGTGATGCATTTGATATTTCGGTAAAAAGCTTTGCGCCCGAACGCCCGGTTGGGATTACCCTTTCCGGACAAACGTTTGGTTTTTTTGATCACAACAGCGAGGCCATTGTTGCCGATAACGGCAAAGGATGGAAAACAATCAGCTTAAAAGCGGTTGTACCGGCAGATTTTCAACAGAAAAAAATTAATTTCTGCCTGTATTACTTTGGCTTTAAAACGGCGTATGCAGATGATCTGCAGATTAAGATCTTAAGAAGTACTGCAGCAACACCAGAGGAAACAGCGCCTCCGGGATTGAAAGAGATTCAGAAGTTTATATTAAAAGCCGAGGGAGGAAATTACCTGGCATTGGGTACGGATAATTATCTTTATGCAAATCAGCCGGATGCATCAAAAGCAACGGTGTTTGAAAAGGTGGAGCTTGGAAATGGCCTTGTGAGCTTTAAGGCATCAAATGGAATGTTTGTTTCTGCCGATCAGAATGTACAATCCCGCTTAATTGCCAACCGTAAAGAGGCGCAGGGCTGGGAATCTTTTACAATCGGCGGAAACAGTCTTTCTTCCGTACATATAAAAGCACAGGCCGGAACATTTGTGTGTGCCGATCACGGAAAAGGAGAAGAGCTGATTGCAGATAAAACCAAAGCCAGCACCTGGGAAACATTTGAATTGATTAAAAAACAATAACAGCGGATGAAAAAATACATATTGATCTTTTTACTTTTTTCAGTTAGCGCCATTCTTTATTTGTCGTTTCCTATCAGGCATGCGGAACACTTTGTTTCTATCCGCGACAAAAAGTTTTTCCTGGATGATAAAGAGTTTTACCCCGTAACATTAAATTATATGGTTTCCGTGCAAACCGATGAACAAGAATCGGAATTATGGCCATGCGCGTATACCGGTTATAACAAAGGATTTAAAAACTTATATACCACTAAGGATTCCTGCCTGATGCAACTGAAAGCCGATATGGAGCTGATCAAAGAAATGGGTTTTAATACGGTAAGGCTGGTATCGATCGGGGAGGAGATTGTGAACAAAAAAACGGGTGAGCTTTCTGTTGGTGCAGCCGTTGGAAACGGCCGGAAAACGGCATTGCCATTATCAAATAATAAGAACTATGATAATTATTTTAATGCGCTGGACGAATTGTTCACAATCGCGAACAATGCAGGGCTAAAAGTGATCTTCCTGACAAGAATGTCGGCAGATGTGCGCTCAACAGAATATCACCTGATGAAAGTGACTTCTCATTTTAAAGATAATCCTTCCATATTGGCATACGATTTTTTTAATGAACCACTTTATTTCGATTCGCTGGAGCATACCAAAGAGCAGGTGTATAATACTGTAAAACGCTGGAATAAGATCGTAAAAATGTATGCACCGCATCAATTATCAACCATTGGGCTTGCCGGGATCCGGGAAGTATTTGAGTGGGATCCCAACATCCTGGATGTTGATTTCCTTTCTTTCCATCCGTATGAATACGAGCCGGAAATGGTAAGAAATGAGATGTACTGGTATTATAAAGAATTAAAAAAGCCGTGGATGCTTGGTGAAACGGCTATTCCGGCAGATAATGATTCGGTAAGCTATTTGGAACAAAATAAGTTTGCAAATAAAACATTAAAGCAGGCATACAATTGTGGAGCAATGGGTTATTCGTGGTGGCAATACAAAGATGTGGAATGGTATAGCTTCCATGCAAATTTTATGGGCGTGGTTACGCTGGATGGCAACACCCGGACCAAACAAAACGACGTGGTGATCGGTACGGTGAAACCTGTTGCCGATGAATTCAGGAACTACAAGCCGGGCGAACAAAAAGATACTTGTAGCTGCATGACGAATTATTACAATTATACAAAATTCAGAGACAGCCGTATCGTTGGAAAATTAATAACAGCAGATGGCGATCCGATTGCCGGCGGGGTAATTATTGCATGGAATCAATGGTGGTCTAAATCATATATAACAATTACAAAAGCAGATGGAAGCTTTGAGATTTTAGGCAACTTCCCTTTTTATCACTGGATGGCTTCGGCAACAGAATATTCCATGGTTCGTGGTGATGTGCTGCCGGATACAGCAAAGGTAACCGCAGGAATTCCTACAATGAACCTGGGAATGCTGCAGATAAAAAAACTTTCATTTGTAAAATAAAACACGCTTAAAACAGATATGGACTCAAACGCGGCAGCCACCCGGGAAAACGACAGGATACATTTTCAGCATTTAGATGTTGTTCGCTTTATTGCCGCATTTATGGTTGTGATTGTGCATTCTTATGAGGCCTGGTGTGGTTGGTTCGGGCAGGTCGGCTCTCTTTCGGGAGAAACCTATACCGATCTGACAAAAGGAGGAAAATTGGTGGATCAGTTCTTAAGAAATCTTGGAATGGGAGTGGATGTATTTTTCCTTATTAGTGGATTTTTGATCACCTACATTTTGCTGGAAGAAAAAAAGAGGACCGGATCCATAAGCATCGTAAAATTTATGACCAGGAGAGCATTGCGGATCTGGCCACTGTACTTTTTACTTATTGCCCTTACACCCATGCTTATTAATTGGGTGGAAGAACCGGCACCCAATTACATGGCAACTATTTTTTTCGTTAATAATTTTGATACCATCCATTCGCAAAAATGGGCTTATCCTTTTGCTCATTTCTGGTCGATTTGTATTGAGGAGCATTTTTACCTCGTATGGCCATTTATTATTGCTTTTATTCCACGGAAAAGATTGCTCCCCGTTTTTACATTGCTTATTTTATCAAGCATCATTTTCAGAATTTATACATGGTATGCAGATCCTTATCCCTGGTACACTATATTCCTGCATACATTAAGCCGGATAGACGTTATTGTAATTGGCGCTATCGGAGCCTATTTTTATTCGGAAAAACAATTTGAGTTTAAACTATCGCGCTTGTTGCGCCTGGTATTGTTTGCTATATTGATATGCTCACTTGCAATTGAACAGGAAGTACTTTGGAATTCACCTTTTCTTGCAGGATTTAAAAAGTATTTTTACATCGGTATTATTAGTGTTTTGTTGCTGGACTATAATTTTAACCCGGTTTATAAACACCGCCTGAGGCAAAAAAGCTTTGTGCATTATCTTGGAAAGATCTCTTATGGGATTTACATGTACAGTAACATTCTGTTGCTGATCATTATAAAAAAAGTGATGCCTATTTGTGACATAAAAAACATGTATTTGTATTTCTTAATGGTTTTTGGGCTGTCGATAGTAATACCGATAATCAGTTATGAATTAATAGAGAAACACATTTTAAAGCTCAGCAAACGCTTCCGGGTTGTTAAAACAGAAAGGTAGTTACAGAAAAACTACTTCTGAATAATCATTTTAAACAGTTCTTGCTTTCCTATTGATGTGGCTGTTGCAAAAAGTTGAAGAGATTCCTTGTCTACACTCAGGTACATCCCGTTGCTTGCTTTAAAAGCAACAAAACCGTCATTTAACCGCACAATTGTAAATGTTTCCCATTGGGCAATATATGTCTTGCTTGCGTTTATTTCATTTTTACTGTGCAGCTCAGCAGAAAAAAACTTTTGATCGTATGAATAAATAGCACAATTGTTATTTTCCAGAGAAAGCAAAGTAAAGGTTTCCCAGCTGCTGGCTTTTGGTTTATCGGCTATTATTATGTTATTGTGCGCGCCATCTGCACAAACAAACTTGTTGTTAAAAGCTTTTAATTGAAAAACGGTTTTACTCAAATCAATTCGATCGGCTTCCCTTGCAATCCATTCATCATCGGAAACGTCCTTCGCTTGCGCCTTTCCTTTAGCGATTATATTTTTTTTCCATGAAGGAGTGTTGTTTATATTATCCCCTATTATTGTAGCGATATTGTGGTCTTTATTATTGTAGTAAAAATCTGAAACCCCAAATGGAAATTTTGATAAATTTCCTGTGTAGCACATCAATATAACCAAATCAGCACTTTCCAGCTCTTTGATCACATCCACATTTTTAATTGGGATTCCGGAATAACCGGCTATTGGAAAAGATGTAGCAAAATAATACCAGAATCTTGAATCTTCTGAAAAAACATGATCCATTACGTTTAAACACCTGATTTGGTTAAAATAACTATCGCCAATTACAATTACTTTAGGTCGATGGACATTGCCCGGTGATGATTTCATTTCAAATTTTGGATATGCATACCGGCGCTGGTTCAAACTGTATAATAAGTTCATCGGCTGTTCATAGTCAGCATCCATATCGCGCGCAGTGTCCGACCATTCGACTTTTTTCAGGCTGTAAGCCGCCAACGGCTCAGAAAAATACTTCTGAACGGTTGTTAAAATAACATTTTGTGCGATGGAAGCGCCGTAGGTAGACCAATGAAAACCAGTTTTTGTATATAATGGATAGCGGCAGGTATCTTTTATTGATTTAAAATAAGGGCAGAAATCAATAAATGGGATGTTGTATTTTTTATACCCGCTAACAAAATCAAAATAATCGCTTTTTTGGGTATTAATATTGGCAAGATCGGCGGGTAAAAATTCCGGGAGGATCATTTCTTTAGGAGGCGCGATCACGGCTAAAAAATGCCCGCCATGTTTTTCAATAGCTTCTTTCAGGAAGTTTATTTTGAAGATCGCCAGCTCATTTTTTCCTTTTCCTTCATAAACGATGCCTGCAGTGCGGGCAATGGTGCCATAGCTGTAGATATACCCATCCTTTCCTTTTCTAAGGTCGGGGTTGTTAAACTCGCCAAACAAACTATAGGAAATGGTGTTTTTAGCCTTAATAAGCAGTCCCCTGAATCCAAAATGGTAATTCAGGTAATCTTCCAGGTGTTTTTGATAGTAAGATGTTTTAAACGAATCAACAGAAAAAAGGGGTTTTTCCGGAATTGTAAATGCCCCACTAAGCTTTGGTTCATTGAAAAAGCCGCCAGCTTGCTGTAATATTGGAATCCAGAGTACCAACATCAATGATAAAAATAAAAAGGGCTTAATTTTTTTCATTGATACAGCCCCAAAGGTACAGCTTATTTTTCCATAAACTGAAACCTTTCATTGCGGCCTATTTCTTTGGCAGTAGCAAATACCTGTTGCGATTTTTCGTCCAGGCTTAAATACATTCCGTTGGCAGCCTTAAACGCAACCTTGCCGTTGCCAAGATCAATTTTTGTAAAAATTTCCCATTCGCCGATCTTAATCCTGTTAGCGGTAATTTGTTGCTGATCGTGTAATTCTGTTGATAGAAACTTGTTTTTGAATGAAAGAACCGCCACTTTGTTTTCATCAAGCTGCAGCAGCGAAAAGAGTTCCCAACCGGATGCTTTTACTTTGTCAGCATCAATAATATCATTTCGCGCTGCATTGGCGCAAAGATATTTTCCGTTTGCTGCCATTAAATTAAATGATTTACTACCGGCTGCAATTTTTTGCGCTTCTTCAGCGATAAGTGCATCCACCGGTTTTTTTTGCAGTGCGGCATTTTTATTTAAAAGTGCCATCCAGGGAATGTTGTTTTTAATGTACCCCCTTGTGCATTCTGTCATTCCGGCTTGGTTGGAATGCTCATAATAATAATCTGTAATGCCGTAGGGGAAATTTCCCATTGTGCTGATGGAGCCAACAAGAATAACCAAATCGGCGCTTTGCAGTTCCTTCATCACATCAACGTCCGTTAAGGGAACTCCCGCAACATCGCCGATCGGAAAAGACGTTTTAGCGAAGTAAAACCAGAATTTAGAATCATCGGAAAAAATGTGCATCAGCATTTTCTGACTTTTTAATTGCCAGAAAAAGCTATCGCCAATGATAATCACCTTTGGCCGGAAACGGTTTTTGGTTGTGTCATTCATTTTCAATTTCGGGTACACATAACGCATTTCGCTGAGCTTGAAAAGAAAGTTCATCGGGCCTTCAAAATCATTGTCGGAATCACGGGCAGTATCTGTAAACTCCACACCCAGGCGAGAGTAGGTGGGCAAAGGCTTATTAAAAATTGTTGCAAGCTGTTTCACTAAAATATCGTGCGCCAGTGAAGCGCCGTAAACCGACCAATGAAAACCGGTTTTGGTAAACAGGGGATAGCGCGATGTATCTTTTACACTTTTTAACAGCAAAGGATAATCGATGTACGGGATGTTGTATTTTTTATAGCCGGCAACCAAATCCGCATAATCGCTGTAGCCATTAAAATGACTGTGGTAATCATCCGGCATTTCCTCCGGAATGATCGATTCTTTGGAAGGTGCGATGAGCACCAACAGTTTCCCGCCGTGTTTTGCAAGTCCTTCTTTCATGAAATTGATCTGCTCTACGGTGCGCTCGTTCTTGTCTTTGCCGTTATAAAAATCACCATTATACCGGCCCATGGAACCGCGACTGAAAATATAACCGTCTTTACCCGCTACATTATCTTCAATTGGAATATCTTTCCAAAGTAAATAATCAACACTGTTCTTCACTTTGATGAGCAGGCCGCGGAATCCGAAATGATAATTTAAATAATCTTCCACCTGCTTTTGATATTTGGAATCCCTGATGGAATCGAGCGCAATAACAGGCATGGGCGGTGCCACAAAAGCGCCCTGCAATACCGGCTGGTTGAACAGCCCGGTTTTTTGCTGAATGATGGGAACCAGCAGCAGGAGCATCAACAGGATGAAAATTATTTTTTTTGCCAGGTTCATCCTTCGGTTAAAATTTAAAATAAATAAAAGGATTAAAGCTGCTGGATGTTATTTCGCCCAGGCATAGTGCAATGCATGCGGCAATGATCACTACCCGCAAAAATGTTTTTCCAACTCCGGCATATACAGTAGCAGGTATTTTTTCGCCGCGCTGTTTTATCTTTTCTGAAAATAAAGGAAGGAACGAAAGTACAATTGCAGCAATGAGTATGGTGCTGAGGTGTGATGACAAAAAGTGGGGTGCAAGAGCAGAAAAAGAAAACATTTTTTTAAAAAATACAAATGCCTGTGTTATGTTTTCGGCGCGGAACAATACCCAACCTAATACCACAATAAAAAAAGTAAAAATGATCCGGAAAAACGTACCGATCCGGGAAGTTATTTTTAAAAGAAACAAACGTTCGATGGCAAGGAAAAAACCGTGATAAGCGCCCCATGCTATGAAAGTCCACTCGGCACCGTGCCAGAAACCGGAGATCAGAAACACCACCCACAAATTAAAATAAAGCCGTGCATTGGATACTTTATTTCCACCCAATGGAATGTACAAATAATCACGCATCCAGCGGCTCAGGGAAATGTGCCAGCGCCTCCAAAAATCGGTAATGCTTTGTGCGATGTAAGGATGATTGAAATTTTCGGGAAAGGTAAAGCCCATCATTTTTGCAAGCCCGATGGCCATATCGGAATAACCGGAAAAATCAAAATAGATCTGGAAGGTATAAGTAATTGCGCCCAGCCAGGAAAGCATTGTATCCAGCTGATCGGGCGGAAGTGCAAAAATACGGTCGGCTTCTTTCCCGAGAATATTGGCGATTAATACTTTTTTTGCGAGGCCGATTGCAAAACGCAAAAACCCGGCAAGTACATCGTCCACATCAAACTTTTTATTGCGGCCTTCAATCTGGTCAGCAATCTCGTTGTAACGGATAATTGGCCCGGCAATAAGCTGTGGAAAAATTAAAATGTAGAGTGCGTAATCAGTGATTTTTTTCATTGGCGGCTTTACGCCCCGGTACACATCAATGATGAAGCTTAATTGGTGGAATGTAAAAAAAGAGATCCCGATTGGCAAGGCAATGCGCATAAAGCTGTGCGCGTGCATTCCCATTGCTTCTGCAAGGGCATTTACATTGTCTACAAAAAAGTTGGCGTATTTAAAAAACAGTAATAACCCCACATTGACAAGCACAGAAAAAATGAGAAGCATTTTCTTTTTCCGGCCTTCTGTACGAACAATGAGGTGGGCAAAAATAAAATTAAAAACGATGGTGCCCAGCAGGATAAAAACAAACTGCGGTGCGCCCCAGGCATAAAAATAAATGCTGGCTAAAACAATGTAATAATTTTTTAAACCTTCCGGGATGAGGAAATAGACCGTAAAAAAAACAGGTAAAAAATAAGCCAGGAAAAAGGAACTACTAAAAAGCATTTATAAGTGGTGTATAAAGCAATAGTATGCATTGCGTTGTTATTTAATTATCGATCAATTCAAACGTTTCATTTTTTCCTATGGCATCGGCAGTTGCAAAAAGCTGTAAAGAGCTTGCATCCAGGCTTAAGTATTTTCCATTGGTTGCCTTTAATGCGATGTGTGTGTCATCCGCTTTTACAATTGTAAACGTTTCCCAATCACTTGCACGGTTTGCAGTAGCGGCAAGCGCGTTTTTTTGTCCCAGTAAGGCGCTAAAAAATAAATTATTATGATTCCTGATGCTACAGGTATTGTTTCCCAGGTCGGAAAATGTAAATGTTTCCCAGCCCTGTGCTACATCCCTGTTTGCAAACACGAAAAGATTTTTATTTTCATCCGCACATAAAAACTTCCCATTGGATGCTTTGATGGTAATATGTTTTTCATTGTTTTTTAATACTACGGATGTTGTTGTTGGGGCCTTTACCTGTTGTTGAGGTGCTTCACAATCGTTTCCTTTTTTTGCTGCCTCATTATTTGGCCAGCTTACATACTGATCATAATCTTTTATTTTATCCATTTTACCGAATTGTTTAAAATACAATTCCTTAGTCATGCCTTCCCAATGCAAGGTCAGCTTTTCATACTGGTACATCTGGAAAATGTTCAGCCAGATTAAGAATAAACAGAGGCCGGTGAAAATCATCTTTAACCACATCTTTTGTTCAGAAATGGATTTAACAACCGAAGCAAATGGTATTGCTAATAATGCATAGCTTTCAACAAGGCTTCGCTGTCCGAAGGTGCCACCATACCACCAGCACCACCAGGAAAAAATAATATAAATGTTAAGCACGGTAAATAGGAATATAGGAAGCCTCAGCCCTTTCAATTCCGGCTTTCTGAAAAACAACCCGATCAGTGGGATTGCCATCATGGGTGTGTACAGCAGCCAGCCTTTACGGAAGCTGAAAAGCCCTTCCAGGATACGGGGGTGATTAAAGAAAAAGCCTTCATCAGTATAGGAATAAAAAAGATAATTACCGGTTACTTCTTTCCAATATAAAAGCTGTGGGATCCATACCAGGAAAGCAATAAACAAAATCACGTTGAGCAAAAAACACTCTCTTCTGAAAAAACGCATCCGGTCGCGAAAACCGCCATAGCTGGAAATTCCATATAAAAAGAAAAACACCATGATGAGCGCATTGGATGGACGGATCAGCGAGATCAGCCCCAGCAGCAACCCCAGGATAATGGTGTTTTTCATGGAATTGTACTGGTACCATTTGATGGTATAATGGATAAAAATGGCAAACAGGCAAAAGTTGTATACATGCGACATCGGCGCCGATTGGGAAGAGTAGCATAACAGGTTGGTACCCAGCCCCAGCAGTAAAATGGTAATAGCAATGTGCGGATCGCGGAAATTATAATGCCGCAAGATTTTCCTTAAAAAATCGAGGCCGACCACGAGGTAAAAAATGGCGCTTAATAAAAGGAAGATCTTGTAAGGTTCAGAAAAACCGTTTTCGGGATAATCGGAAATGCAGGCATACGCATGCGCTACAAAGAAAAACGGCGCATACATGATGGCAAGCCCGCAGGTGGTTTTGGTTACTTTTTTCCCATCTGCAGTAACAATCGGCCAAAAGAGGTAATAGTTATCATCGAAGCGGTAATCGCTATTTTCCTCTTTAATATCATGGTAAATAAAAGCGGAAGGCAGATACGCATAATACCAGTGAATATCGTGTTCGATCACGCGGTCCTGCTTTTGCCAGTTTTTTAAGCTAAGGTCAACTGTAAAACAGGTAAGGGCAACAAGGATAATTGCGATGGTGGATAAGCGGAATTTTTTAAAGAAATTCATTCTGTTTCCCGGGTTATTTTCGATGAAATATTTTTGATTTTTTCAATCCGATCTTATTAAAAAAATAATCGAAGGAAACGCCTAAAACGCCCATTCCATAAACGGCGCTGCGTTTGAAATTAATGGAGGATGCTTCGTCAAAATATTTGGTCGGGCAGGTAACTTCAGCAATTTCGTAGCCGGCATAAAACACCTGTGCGGCCATTTGATTGTCAAAAACAAAATCGTCGGAGTTGGCATGGTAATCAATCTTTTCGAGCACCTCGCGTGAAAATGCACGGTAACCGGTGTGGTATTCCGAGAGCTTTTGGTTCATCAGAATGTTTTGCGAAAGTGTAAGCATCCGGTTAAAAAAGTATTTGTATTTGGGCATTCCGCCTTTCAGGGCACCTTTTCCAAGAATGCGGGACCCGAATACCGCCGGGTACAGATCCTGTGCGATCAGGTTAGCCATGGAAGGGATCAGTTTTGGCGTGTACTGGTAATCCGGGTGAAGCATGATCACAATATCAGCGCCTAATGATAAGGCTTTGTCGTAGCAGCTTTTTTGATTCCCACCGTACCCTTTGTTTTTTTCGTGTGTGATGATGTGGCGGATTCCAATACGGGTAGCCACTTCAACGGTATTGTCCTTGCTTGCATCATCCACCAGGATCACTTCATCCACAATGTCAAAAGGAATTTCATTATATGTTTTTTCGATTGTTAAACCGGCGTTGTATGCAGGCAAAACAATGACTAATTTTTTACCAAGAATCATAAAGAATACATTTGGGATAAAGATAGAAAATTATTTGAAATCTTCTGAGCAGAAACGGCTCGCCGGCGGATTTATGTGCGGTGAAAACCCAGCGGTAAAATGCGGCTGAAAACAAATTATATTCAAAACAAATTTAAACGTATTTTTAGCTGGAATTTAAGCCGCGTTTTGTTTGTATGTTAAAAAAAATGTCGCAATTTCCGTTGAAAAGTAAACACCTGCTTTGGGTGATCGCCTTGTGCTGGATATACGTGATTGGCAGCAACAAACCCTGGCAGAAAAACATCATCATCAACGATGTGGTTTCGTATTATGCCTATCTGCCGGCAACGTTTATTTACCACGATATAAAGCTGGAAAAAAGCGATTATCATACAAAAGAAGACACGTATCTTTTTTGGCCGATTTATACCCCGGAGGGGAAAAAGGTTATAAAAACCACGATGGGCTTGTCGTTTTTGTATGCCCCTTTCTTTTTTGCAGGGCATATCATTGCAAAAATTTCGGGTGTTGCCGCCGATGGTTTTTCTGCTCCGTACCAGTTTTGTTTGCTGCTGAGCTGCTTGTTTTACCTACTTGCCGGATTTTACTTTTTACGGAAAATACTGCTGCTTTTCTTTTCTGAAAAGGCTGCCTGCATTACACTCATTTCTGTTTTTTTCGGTACCAATTTGTTGTGGTATAGCACGCTGGATGGTTTGATGGCGCACGGTTACCTGTTTGCCATCCTTACGCTTTTTATTTACCATACTGTTAAATGGCACCGGGAGCCAAAAATTTCCACCGCTGTGTATCTTGGTTTGGTGCTGGGTTTAATGACTCTGATCCGGCCAACTATGCTATTGTGTGTGCTTGTGTTTTTACTGTTTGGCATAACTAATAAAAGATCATTTACGGAATTTTTAAAACGCTTTAAAACGCATTTTTTTCATCTCCTGGTTATCGGATGTTGCTTTATACTGGTATTGCTGCCACAACTGATCTACTGGAAATATGTAACGGGGCATTGGCTATTTTTTCCTTATGTGGACGAGCGCTTTTATTTTAACAATCCACATATTTTCGAAGGCTTGTTCAGCTTCCGGAAAGGCTGGCTGATCTACACACCGGTTATGGCATTTGCCCTAACAGGTATTTTTTATCTGCGTAGAAAACAATCACCGTTTTTTCTTTCCATTGTTTTGCTGGTGCCGCTGTACATCTATATTTTATTTTCGTGGTGGGCCTGGTGGTACGGTGGTGGCTTTGGAATGCGTGCCATGGTTGATTTTTATGGTTTGCTGGCCATTCCAATGGCATACTTTTATGAACGGGTGATCGGGAGCAGCAACCGCATTTTTAAATACACGATCTGGACGCTGACCGCTTTTTTAGTTTACCTGAATTTGTTCCAAACCTGGCAATACAACAGAGGGATCATCCATTACGATGCCATGACGAAGGATGCGTATTTTTCTGTTTTCCTGAAAAAGAATCCGAAACAGATGTATGAATATTTATCGGATCCCAATTATAAAAATGCAAAAGCCGGTTTGCCCGAGATCTATACGGCAGAGCAGATCATGCAGATAAAACCGACAGATAAAATAAATTTAAAAGGCAGCAATTTTAAGATCATTGGATACGAATCAACATCTACGGAAGTAACAGCCAATCATTACGACATGCTGCAGCCGGAAACGTTTTCCATTATTTTTATGGGAACGGGAAATAAAGTGGCACTGAAAGCGGGTAATGGAAAATTTGTTTCTGTCGATCACAATCTTGGTGATAAGTTGATTGCAAACCGCGATTATGTGGGTACCTGGGAAACCTTTGAGCTGATCTATTTAGGGGAAAACAAAATTGCGCTCAAGGCCGATAACAATAAATATGTAAGCATTGATCCTGCTGATGCGGCAAATCTTGTTGCCAAAAGTGATGCAGTTTCCTTTGCGGAAAGCTTTCACATTTTTATAAATTTCTGAATAAATTTTATTAGGTTATCGGAAGGTTAATTGCAGCTTTTATAGGTGAAGGGGCTCATCTATATGTTTACTTTTTGAAGGCAAAAAGTAACAAAAACCTTTTCTGGCCTGTAAGGTAATTTTTCCTTTCGCTAACGCTGCAGGAAAATCGCGGTTAATTTCGCGGATGCAGTTTATCGCTTCGTTGCTTTCATGTTTCTGCCGCTCATTCCCGCTATTACTGAACAGGCCGAAATAGTCTGCAGAATGAGAATCCTCTTATTTTGAAAAAGCGGCAACAGAATATTGGGAGAGCAAAATATCAAGATCATTTTCGTATAAATTTTCAGGGACTCCTTCAAATTTTATTCGATCGTCAGGTCAAAAACCTGCCCGGTGATATCATTCAGCGGGAACGGGATTTTATCCTGCGCGTACGGCGCACCCGGCCACCAGTTGGTGTTGTGGAACTCCTGCGTGATCACCAGCAGCATTTGATTATTAGGGATGGAAGTAACCGCATTGCTCATGTAACCTACCACGCGCATGTTGTTTAACTCCTTGCCGATGCGCCAGGTAATTTCGGTTGGTTGCCAGTCGATTTCAAAATAAAAATAATCGGATTTAAATAATTCATCATCGCTTTCTTCTTTCTTTTCGGTGAGTGCGCGGTAATTGCTATCCCAGCGGTGCGTATAAAACGATTGTCCGTTGTGTTGAATTTCATTGCAATCCACGCTAAAATTTTTCGGCTCATGGCAGGCCATGTCCCAATTGGTGCAGGCTACCGTGATCTTGTCGTTGTTGCTGCCGCTTACTTCTTCCGGTAACGCCACGTTCCAGGCACATACATTTTTATTGTTAGACTGCGCATTTTTATACACCGGTGGAAACGTGTTTTCAGGACAATACGGCGGCGTTTTCAGGATCTCGAAATCAATCTCGGAATAGCCTACAACCGGTACGCGCTTATCGCTGGCACCGCCCCAATATGTGGCCATGTAACCATCTTTGTTACAATTCCTGCGGCTGTTCCATTCTGCTTGCTGTTGCGTTAATAACCAGATCGCATTTGTAATTCCGTTCCACACGCCATTCTTGTTCAACAATTCCGTCATCTTCACTTTTACGCGGTATTTACCGTATGTAAATCCGTGGCGGGTGGTAATGCCCACACTTTCTTTTTTCCACTTACCAAATGTTGTCCCCGGGTTTTTAATGATGATCTTTTTTTCTTTCGGATCCGAGATCACCGTTTCACAGGGTTTTTTAGAGGTTTGGATCACGATCGGGATAAGCTCATCTTTTTTGTAAAAGCTTTTGTTCCAGTTGTAATCCAGCTGCGAATAATTATCTTTGAGCACATCGGCAATAACGGGGATGTTGTCCATTTTGGTGGACGAATCCACGTAATTCATAAATTGCTGCATGGGCGCATTGTTGTAAATATTGCTGTCCCTGCCACAGGTGGCGCAGTAGCCGGAGCGGTCTATATCCTTGCCAAAGCGCCCTTCATCAATGCAAATACCATTACCGAGATTTGGTTTTGCAATCACTTTCAACTGCATTTGGGCTTTAACAGCGATGCTGTTTTTCAGATTTTTACCATCACCGTACAAATAGTAATAATAAGGATTTACAAAATGATCGTTGTTTTTTTTGCTGATGTATTTAATATATTCCGGAATTATGGAAAGATCTTTTTCGGTGCATACCACCAGTAAAAAGCTGTAATTACCAACGCGCAAATTTCTTTCCCAGCGGCTGTTTTCCCCATTTTGTACATAACGGTTTTCGTTGCGCGGATTACCAACAATGCTGATCGTGCTTTCTATTTTATGATAGGCATTATCGGCGGGCACAGCTGGAATTTCCCTGAACGACGTGCCGGTATTTTCCCAGCTGCCGTAAAAATTCTCTTCTGCAAATTCGTGTTCTTTTTTAGTGAGTGAATCAATTTCCGGGAATTTATAACTCTCGTTCTGGTAATAAATTTTGTAAAATAATTTTACGGTTGCCGAGGTGTTATTTTTTAACTCGAATGTAAACGAAAACTGTCCATCGGTTGTTTGCCTTACGGTAGGCACTTTAAAGCCATCCAGCGCATGATCATAATCGAGGTAAATGGTTTTGTGCGCGGCGCTGTCTGGTTGGTAATTATTAATCGGCACCACATTTTGAATACTGAATGCAGCAGAGTTCCATTCCTTTTTTTCCTCTTCCGGTTTCACAGGCTTATTGCCGGAGCACGCCTGCAGCAGTATAAGCAGAACGGTGCAGGAGATGCACAAGCGGAAAAAAGAAGCAGGCAAAAAACATTTCATTTTCATTGTTCAAGTTGATACAGCTGTGTGCTGTTGGGTAAATAATCCAGGTTTTCGTATTGTTTGCAGGCATTTCCGTTAAAATTTTTATCGGCGCAATTCCGCATGATCACAATAAAAGCGATTTTATCTTTTGATATAAAATGTCCCGGGACCATTTTTACAAACTCATAGTATTTTGGATTGTGATCTGCCGGATAACCTTTAAAATCAACATTTCCGGCAATGTCAAACCCTGCCGCATCCACATTAATTAATTTCAGGTCGAAGCGCCAGTCGGTGTTGAGGTTAATAAATTCCTGCGCGGGATCGTTATCAAAATTATCAACAAAGGTATTGTTTGCATGCTTAAAAAAGACTTCTTCTGTTTCTTCCACCGGGAGGTTTTTCACATCAAATTGTTTGCGTACCGGATTAAATTCGAACTGTATATAAGTTTGTTTTTCCTTTTCGGTAAGGGAAATAAAAAGCACATCTTTATTTTTATCCATCATAAAATGCCCGCTGATGTGTTTGCTTGTTTGCGGGTTAAAATAAGCCGGGTCTATTTTATTTGCTGCTGTATTTTTCCAGCCCGCTGCATCGTGTTGCTGGATGGTCCATTCGCCACTTTTTGAATTAATGACCAGCAATTCGGTTTTATGATCTCCGTTAAAATCTCCGCTTATAAATACATCATCATCAGAAATGCTCCAGCTCTCAAGCGGCTGCTCTTTCTGGATCGCGTAAGCAATGTTCAGCATTATGGAGCAATTGCTCAATGGCGAAAAAGCAACGAGCTGCAGCGTTTTTGTTTTTTTATTGATCAGCAACAATTCTCCTGTTTGATTATTATCAAAATCGCCGGTTATTTTTTCGGTAGCAATAAACTCTTTTTCATTGCTTTTCCAAAGCTGTAAAAATTGTTTATTAGCAGGGCAATAGCCGTACATGGCTATTTCATCGGCGCTGATGTGGATCACCTGGTCGGTGTTTTCGGCATTGCTGCAAAAATGCCCGCTTATGTATTCATCTCCCGGCGTAAAATCACCCTGTTTTGTATTCCCGGCATTTACTATGAACGGACTGTTTGCATTACCGATCTCCTGTTTTTGCAGATAAATGGTTTTAAAAGGTGGTTTGTTGCGCTGTGGTATAAAATCTGTTACATCTATCCCGGAAGGATCTCCCGGCGCTTGTTTTGCGTCATCGTATACAATTTCAAGATCATCAAACAGGAGCTTTGTTTTTCCTTTATTCAATGCAAGTACCTGGATCACATCGTCCAATGTGGTGCCGTCGGGAGGTAATGGAAATGTTGCGTTTATTTTTGTCCATTTTTCTTTTGGCAATAACGCTGCTGCGATCTTTTTTGTTTGTAAAAAATACTTTTCATTTGCAGCATTAAAAAGAGCCACATCCAGCTCAACCGTTGCATTTTCTTCCTGCGGATATACCCAAATGCCAATGTTTACTTTTTTTGCGGGCTGTGTGCAAACATCACCCAATTGCTTGTTGATCACAGGGCCATACTCGCCGCCATCGCTCAGGTCAAAAACTTTTTTACCGGAATGTGCCGCACCTTCCCGGATGTTGTTTTTTTGCAGCATCAGGGCGCTGTCCACCGTTTCAAAATCGTATAAAAAATTGGAAGTAAATTCAGCAGACCGAATGTTATTTCCGGCATTTCCTGCAAAAAAAGAAACAGAAAGATCATCGATGTAAATCTCGCTCAGCTTATTATTGTGTGCGTAATAGGTGATGATATTTTCGGGATCAAGCAATTTCGGATCGATGGTGTAGGTGAATTGTACATCGCTCCAGTCGTATAATTTTGCACAAACAACAGGTTTAGAAATTTTCGAAAGCAGCTTGCCGTTTTTATCCTGTATGGAAAGCAAAAATTCAGCGCCTCTGTTGTCGGTTGCCATCCAGCATTTAAAGCGCACCTGTACCGTTCTTAATTGTTGCCAGGAGCCAATGTCGCCAATTTTTTTCTCAATGGAAGGGCTGTATTCATTGGCAATGGAGATTTTAGAGCTTTTTATTCCGGAGAATGATTTTTCGGTTGTGATGGATTTATCCTTAAAATTTTCGAAGTCCGAAAAAGCTTTAAATAAAACAGTGCCGGTTTCGAAATGCTTTTTTTCAGGAATCGTAAATAAAGCAGGATTGGGTGCTGTGGAAGAAGAAGTGCGGTGTTTTTTTTTGATCTTCAATAAAAAAAACCCAATGAAGCAGATCGCGAAAGCGATAGCAGCGGCAGTCATTACACGCTTTTTAAATACACTGCTCGCCGGCATTTGCTGAAATTATTTTTTTATTTTAATAAAATCCAGCTTCAGGTCATCAAAGTAAAATGTGTTTTTCCCTTTGTTCCAGATGTAGAGCTTAATGGTATAATTTGGTAAGATAAATTTTTTATTGAGCTTGAAGTTAATGTGTACATCGTCCCAGTCGTTCATCTTTGAAGGCACAATGGGCTTACCTTCCCACATAATACTTTTTCCGGAAACGCTGTCGTCGATCGACAAAACAAATACCGCATCCGGGTATTTTTTATCCATCCAGCATTTAAAAGAAACATTTATTTCGTCTATGCTTTTAAAAGAAGCGATCTGGTTGAAATGTTTACTCAACCCAAAGCTGTATTCTGTTTTTTGATTTAATGCGCCCGAGTGCTTTCCTGAAAAGGCTTTTGTAGAATCGGTGAATGCATCGGGCACGCTTTCAAAATCATGAAATTCAGAATACAGAACAGTGGCCGCATCCTCTTTTGCAGTGGCCGGCGTATTGGTAGAAGTATTTTTACCGCAAGCCGAAAAAAGAAATGCCGTAGCGGAAGCAATAATGAAAAAAGAAAAACTACGCATGTATTAATTAATTTGTATGATTTGTTTTTTGCGCTCAATGGATGCCTTGATGTCTTCCAGTTGTCCTTTCGGGATGGCGCCGATCAGTTTTTTGGTGTATTCGGTTTGCGGGTTGTTGTAGATCTCGTCGGCATCTCCCATTTCTTCTACTTTTCCTTTGTTCATAACCACCATGCGGTCGCTCATGAATTTTACAACCGACAGATCATGCGAAATAAAAATATAGGTAAAGTCGAATTCGCGTTTTAATTCGTTCAGCAAATTCAATACCTGTGCCTGTACTGATACATCGAGTGCAGAAACCGACTCATCACAGATAATAAATTTTGGCTTTAATGCCAGTGCGCGTGCAATACAGATCCGCTGGCGCTGTCCGCCTGAAAACTCGTGCGGGTAACGGTAAAAATGGCCTTCGTTCATGTTCACACGCTGCAATAATTCGATCACACGTGCTTTGCGCGCTTTGTCGTCGGCTAAAATACCGTGCACCTGCATAGGCTCCATAATGGCCTGTCCGATGGTGATGCGCGGATTTAATGAAGAATAAGGGTCCTGGAAAATGATTTGAATGTCTTTTCTCAGGTTGCGCATTTCGCTGTTGCGGAGATGCGTAATGTTTGTTCCGTTAAAAATAATTTCGCCGGAAGTAGGTTCCACCAAGCGCAAAACGCTGCGCCCGAGGGTGGTTTTTCCGCAACCCGATTCGCCCACCAGTCCAAGCGTTTCGCCTGGGTATACATCAAAGCTCACATCGTCTACAGCACGCACAAAATCCTTTGCTTTGCCAAACAGGCCTTTGTTGATAGGGAAATATGTTTTTAAATTCCGGATCTCGAGGATAGGTTTTTTAGAATATAAAATTTTGTGTGCTGCTTCCCGCTCCGATTTGGTTACTTCCAAACGGCCGGTTACTTCGGCAACGGAATGTTTGCTTTCCACCATTTCGCCGGTTTCACTGGTGCTCATAAAATCACTCACGGTGGGTAACCATTGGAGGCGTTTGTTCAATGGCGGGCGGCAGGCCAGTAATCCTTTTGTATAGGGATGTTGCGGGTTGGAAAAAATTTCATACACAGTGCCCTGTTCCACAATTTTCCCTTTGTACATTACCACCACTTTATCGGCCAGTTCGGCAATTACGCCTAAATCGTGGGTAATAAATAAAATCCCCATGTCGTGCTCGCGCTGCAGTTTCAGCATAAGATCCAGGATGGTGGCCTGTACGGTCACGTCCAGCGCTGTTGTAGGTTCATCCGCGATCAAAATGCTGGGATTGCAACTCATGGCCATCGCGATCATTACCCGTTGTTTTTGTCCTCCGGAGATCTGGTGCGGATAGCTGTCAAAAATAGTTTCCGGACGCGGCAACTGTACAATTTTAAATAAACTAATGGTACGTTCTTTTGCTTCTTTTTTTGTGCATTTCTGGTGCAGCAAAATGGCTTCCATTACCTGGTCGCCGCAAGTGTACACCGGATTTAAAGAAGTCATTGGCTCCTGGAAAATCATGGCAATTTCGTTACCGCGTAGCGAGCGCATTTCTTTTTCACTGAGCTTTGCAATATCAACAGGGCCTTTGGTTTTGGAGTGGTAAATGATCTCACCGCCGGTAATTTTTCCCGGAGGGTTGGGGATCAGGCGCATAACAGAAAGGGAGGTCACCGATTTTCCGGAACCTGATTCGCCAACAATACCAACGGTTTCGCCACGCGAAAGCGTAAAAGAAATGTTGTTTACCGCTTTTACCGCTTCCTCTTCGGTACGGAATTCGGTCACTAAATTTTTAATTTCCAGGAGTATTTCTTTTGCCATCTTTCCAAGCCGGATTTTTCAAGAGTGCTAAAAGTACATTTTGTTCTTGAAATATGCAAGACTAAAGGTTTAGTGGTTCAAGGTTCATTTGTTTATCAGTGTGCTGACCCCTTTCTGGGGAAATGCTAAACGCGACCTGTGTGATATGGTGTGTGATTGGAACGCGGATTTGTTAGGATTATTAAGATTAAAAAAGATAGCTGTGTTTGCTATATTGGTTTAGGATTAAAAAAGGATAGCGATATGTGATAGTACGCGGATGAAGCGCATATGGTGGATTTAAGGAATAGGAATATGTAACAGGGGCAAATGCACCTGCGCACAGCAAACTAATAAACCAATAAACGAATGAGTTAATCCTGATCAGGATAGATCCAGATGGAGATTTTGCCGGGTGCTTTATCGGCGGTAAGGTCGGTACTTTGATCGGTAAGGTTGATTTTTACATCTCCGAATTTATCAGACTTAACGGACCATACATTGTAACCCATATCGGTTTCTTCTTTACCGAAATGATCATCGAAGTAGGTTTTAAAGGCATTAAAAATGCTGTCGGTTTGGCTGGCATCCGTTACAAAAATATCCGATTGGATCTCATTAAGCCCTTTATCATCAAAATCGTATGTAATGTTGAAAGAGCCTGTTGTGTTAATTTTGTATTCATAATACAAATAACCTTCATCTGCTTCGGTAGCGGGCGATGTTTCTTTTGCTGAAACGCTGTCAATTTTTTCACCGAAATTAAATCCGCGAAAAGCGCCATTCTCGGAGCGCATCACTGTTTCCACAAAGGGCCCGTATTTTTTCAACGGATCTTTTTCGTGTTTACAGGAGGAGCAAACAATCACAAATAAAACGATAGCGAGAGAAGAAAGATTCCTGGTGGTGCCCGAAAACTGCATTTTTTGATATAATTATAGTGTAAAGATAGATAATTTATAATGCGTTCATCATGACCTTCCTCATTTACGCAACAACCACATTTTTGCTTTCGATCAGGGGTTCGCCTTTGAAGCGCAGAAAAAGTTGTGCCACTGTGAGCACATCTTTCTGGCAATAGACCACAATGCGGGGTAGGTTTTTTTCTTCCCAGTACACGCGGGCAACGTCACTTCCATCAATATCGTCCTTAGGCGTTGGGATGTTAAAGATTGCGGCCAGCAGGTTCAGAGAGGTGTAATTTTTATAATCGCCGAATTTCCATAATTCCAGTGTATCCAAATGCGGCACTTCCCAGGGTTTTTTACCCGCAAGGGTGAGTGTTTTTGGTAATCTGATTCCGTTGATGAGCAGGCGGCGGCATAAAAAAGGAAAATCGAATTCCTTGCCGTTGTGTGCACAAAGCAAATGGTCTTTGCGATTAAAATGCTTGTTTAACAAAGCGGTAAAATCCAGCAGGACCTGTTTTTCGTCCTCGCCGTAAAAGGATTTTACACGGAAGGTTTGTTCGTTAAAAAAGCCTACGGAAATGCAGACTACTTTTGCAAACTCGGCATACACGCCAGCTTTCTGGTAAAGCTTTTCGGGTGTTTCGGCAGGGTGGAAGCGAAATTTTGAATCCCACAATTCACGCATGTTCTTTGGTAGTTTTTTATAATCGTACACTACGGGAACAGTTTCCACATCAAGGAATAAAATGTTAGAAATCTTGAGGTTATCAAGCATAAAAATGGGTTTAAGTTTTAAATCGTATTTATTTATTTTATCATTACTCCCTTTTTATTAATATAAGGGACAAGCACAAAATTTTCTTCTTTGATTGTTTCCGGAAGGAAAATGTATTTTTTATCGTGCATTACACTTTCTACAAAAAAGCTTACCCAAAATTCGTTATTCAAACCAAAAACGGTTTCTACGATGGGCTCAATCTTTACAAAGCTTTTTGCTTTTACCACATCTAAAAAATGGCGTAGCGTAGATGTTTTTACTTCTTCATTGTTGTACATTCCGTAACCGTGCGACGAAACCAGCACACCTTCAATGTCCTGTGTTTTCAAATTTACCAGGTACACGTTCCATTCTGTTTCTGCTAATTCATTCTGCTCTTTTACTATAACAACTGCAATGTCTTTTACTTCAGGCGGTGTAATGTCTTTTTTCATATATAAGGCTGCGAAAATAAGAATCTATATGTAGCGGTTTATAAATTCGTGGGTTTATTTTTATGGTAAAGTGTATTAAATGTGTTGACTGTTTTTATTCAAAATAACAAGCTGGCCCTTAATTTATTCCCAGATCATTTACAAAGGAACTGTTTTCAAAAACCTCAAACGGGTTTACACCAGCCAGGTTAATTGTAATACCCATTGTGGCAATCAGCACTTCGTAACGGTTTTGCAATTGTGCTTTTCCCAGGATTTTTTTATAATTAACGGCAAAAATAAGGTCAATAAAACGATCGACAGAAGTGTTTTGAAAATCAATTTTTGGAGGAAAAACGTTCTCCATGAATTTTCCGAAATTTCCTTTTAACATGGGATAAGGCAATTCGTAAATTATTTTCTCCGCGATTTTTTCCCAGCTTTCCCGGTCTTCAAAAGGAATGAGCGCGAATATTTTTTGATCTGCTGAAATGCCGGATAAGGAAGCATTAAGCTCAGAAATAACAGTAATAAACAGCACGAAAAGATGTTGTTTATGATCAACATTGCGGTCATCAAATGTAATCCATTTTGAAATGCAGTTTACAGCATCCTGCACAGTGCTAATTTCTCCAACTTCAATATCCGGAATTTTAATTTCGAAATATTTTTCCCATTCCAATACAATTTCAACACTGTCGAGTCCCATTGTTTGGCGGTTTATCTGCTGCCGTACATTTGCAATGCAGCATCCAGGTAATAATACACATCGGCAGGATGATCTGTTCCGCTTGGTTTTTCGCGTTTGCTGCCCAGGCGCACCACCACCATTTTCTGATCGGGGATGCAAAAAATATACTGGCCTAAAATACCGCGTGCATAAAAAATGCGGTGTCCTTTGTAATCCGGGATCAGCCACCAGGCGTAGCCGTAGCGGTCATTTTTATTTTCATCTTCTGTATTGGTAAGCTCGGCAGGTTTTATGGAATTTAATACATAATCTTTGCTTACCAACTGATTGCCGTTCCATTTTCCGGTATCGAGGTACAGCTCACCAATGCGAGCAAAATCAAGTGCATTGGAGTTAAAGCAGCAATATGCTTTTTCAACTCCGTCGGCATGATCGAGGCTCCAAAAGGCGTCGTTCTTAGCGCCCAGCGGTTTCCATAATTTCTCCGACATATAATCGCTTAGTTTCATGCCGGTTGCTTTTTCAAGAATAAAAGCCAGCAGCTCAGAATTACCGCTCAGGTATTTGAATTTTTTCCCGGGTTCTTCTGTCACTTTATACCCATAGGTTAATTTTTTCAGGTCGCTTCCGTAATAAGCTGCGGCAGGGTAGGCGAGCGGACTTACATAATTTTCATCAAAATTAATTCCGGAGCTCATGGTCAACAAATGCCTGATCGTTAATTTTGCATTGTTGCCTTCTTTAAATTCGGGTAAAAAATCACCAACAGGTTCATCAATACTTTTTATTTTTCCTTCGTCGATGGCAACTCCAACCATGATGCTCACAAAACTTTTTGCCATGGAAAATGAGTTGGAATGAGAATCGGCGCCATAACCGTCCCAGTATTGCTCGTGTAAAAGCGAATCGTTTTTAACAACCACATATGCAATGGTTTTCATTGCGTCAAAATGCGCTTGTAACTCCTGCGGGATTTTTCCGCTGTTGTAATTTTTTGCAGCATGCCATTTTTGTTCCGCTCCGGCTTTTACAGTGCGGTTATCAAAAATTTTATATTCGCTGATACTTGGTCCCGATCGGCCTTTCAGGTAAGTGTTTGCAACGCCTTTGTAAATGTATGTTTTTCCGGAAACGAGAATAGCAAGGTTCAGGATCACCAAAATGATCAGCAACCATTTTCCGGTTTTTTTCAATACTTTCATGAATGTGGTTTTTAAATGTGGGCAACACAAATGTAAATAAAAAGAGTTCAAAGTTCAAGGTTCAAAATTTGCTGTGCGCAGAACACACCCAAAAGCCCTCTTGAGGCTTAGTGATGTGTAAATTCCGGATGCTATAGTTGCTGTGTAAAGTGTAGTACAATCCCCAAGGATTTAAAAAGCACCCTGATTGACAGATCCATTGTCGGGTGCGGATGACAGCACATTCTGTGATCATGATTGGAGATCACCAATCATCTTAAATGCACAGCAAACATCCAGATTTGTAGATTCGTATTCATTCGTAATTTGTAACACCCGGATTCGTTTTTCGTTCCCGTTCGTGAATTGTACACAAATAAAAAACCGCTCCCTCTCTCCAAGGAACGGCTTTTCATCAATTAAACCCCCAACCCCCCAATGAAAAACTAAAAAAACTAAACTATAAAAATTTTGATTTTGAGCTTGATTTTGCAAATGCCCCCGGCGTAATAAAGCGGAGGGAAATTTCGAAACCACCGCGTGTATCGGTCACTGTTTTTAATTTTGACAAATTTATATCGTAGCTAAAGCCGATTGCATAATTGGCGTATTCAAATTTAACAACGGCAATTGCTGCATCCTGCAAACGATAATATCCGCCAATAGTTAATGCAGCTGGTTTTTTATTGCTGGTGTATTTGGAGCCTTCCTGTAAAATGTACTGAAAGCTCATACCCGGTGTAATTTCCTGTGTAGCGCCCTGTTTGAAAATAATGTACGAGGGCTTTAAAACCAGGTTTGTATTTTTAATCCCGATGGCAGCATCACCGTGCAATACAAATTTCATGTGCAGGATATCGGATTTATTTCCGTAAAACGAATAAGCCGGTTGTTGCGGATGAAAAACAGCAACACCAATGTTTACTTTGCGTGCATCGTTTGCCGAGATGTACATTTCATCGGTTCCGTAGCTGAACTGTGCACCGGCAGCAAAATCAGCGTAAGTAAAGCTTCCCGGCGTATTGGTTTCACCTGTTGGCAGGCTGCCGTCATAGGCCATTCCGTTGTATTGGTTTCCCCAGGTAAGGTTATCACCTTTCATGCTGCGTTGTGCAAAACCAGCCATTAATCCGGCGGAGATCAAGCTTTTTTTGTTAATGTTGATGATGCCCGACAAGGAAACATTTCCCTGCGTGGATGCCATATCAGCATCTCCGGCTTTATCTGAAAAAAAATCGACGCCTAGTCCCAGCTGGTGTTTTTTACTTTTTAAAAGTTTCAGGTCGGCCGACATTGCAAATGTTTTGTACGGCGAGCCTACCGCTTTCCATTGGTTTTTATAATTGGCGATAACCCGCACATCGTGATGCACACCGGCATTAGCAGGGTTTAACTGCAGGGGCGTTTCATCAAACTGCGAAAAGTGGATGTCCTGTGCTTTTGCAGAATAACCAAAAACCAAACTCATTCCGCAAGTCCAAACAAATGTTTTTGCGAAAGAAGAGAAACTAAAGTGCTGTGTCATATCCATGTTTGTATTTTTATAAGCTTATTTTACCAAAGTGATGTTTCCGTGTTTTTTTACCTGGATGCCGTCTACGGTAGCCTGCAGATAATAGGCAAATACAGCCGCATCCAGCTTTTTTCCTTTGTAGGTACCGTTCCATACTTTTGTTGGATCGGTGGTTTGAAATACCGCTTCGCCCCAGCGGTCGTATACCGTAAAAATTAAATCTTCAATGCAATTACCCATTACCTGGATCACATCATTTTCTCCATCGTCGTTGGGCGAAAAAGCCGTAGGTACAAATAATTCCCCGCATTTAACATCCACGGTCACTGTTACTTCATCCACAGCCGTGCAGCCGTTTTGGGTTACCGTTAATGTATAAGTGGTGGTTTGTGCCGGTGTTGCTACCGGGTTGGCACAGCCGGTGCAGCTGAGTGTTGCGCCCGGCGACCAATTGAAAGTAGCTCCGCTGGTTCCTGTTCCGTTCAAAATGGTATTATCTCCTGCTATGATGATTACATCCGATCCGGCATTTGCCGTTGGACCTCCTATGCTGCTCACAATGCCTGATGCTGTGTGTGTGCAGCCAGCAGCATCAGTAATCACAACGGAATAAGCGCCTGCCGCCAGATTGCTGATGCTTGCTGAAGTATTTCCGCTATTCCATACATAGGAAAGTGCTCCGGTTCCGCCAGTGGCTGTTACACTTGCTGTTCCTGTTGTGTTTCCGCAAGTGGTAGGCGTGGTATTTACGCTTCCGCTGATGGCATTTGGCTGTGTAATGGTTACAATGGTGGAATTAGGGCAACTTCCGTCGGATACAGTTACCGTGTATGTTCCTGCTGCCAGGTTGTTTGCTGTAGCTGCTGTTCCTGCGCCGCCGCTCCAGGAATAGGTATATGTTCCGCTGCCGCCGGTGGCATTTACGGTGGCGCTTCCGGTAGTTGATCCGTTGCAGTTCACATTCGTTTGCGATGCCAGGGTAACTGTTGGGCCACCGGTATTATTAATAATGACCGGTATTGTGGCTGTACATCCGTTTGCATCTGTAACTGTAACTGTGTATGTTCCAGCTGCCAGGCTGCTTGCTGTGGGCGCTGTTCCGCCGCTTGGCAACCAGTTGTATGTATACCCTGTTGTACCGCCGCTTGCTGCGATGGTTGCTGCGCCATTACTGGAACCACAGGTGGCATTGGTTATCGCGGATGTGCTAACGCTTGTTGCCGATGCCGGTTGTGTAATGGTTACTGTTTGTGTGGAGATGCATCCGGAATTATCAGTAACGCTTACTGTATAGGTACCGGCCGTTAATCCGCTTGCAGTACTTGGTGTGGTAATGTTATTATCGGTGTGGACTGTGCCACCTGTGCCGGTCCACACAAAATCATACGGGCTGGAACCGGCGCTTGCTGTTATTGTTGCGCTGCCATTAGCAGTGCCAAAACATAAAATATTGCTTTGTGCCGAAATGGCCAGGGTGGAGCCGCCGCTGTTGGAAATGGTTGCGGTAGAAGTAAGAGAACAGCTTCCGTCTGAGATGGTAACAGTGTATGTTCCGGCAGCTAAATTGGTTGCTGTTGCTGTTGTTTGTGCCGGTGTGGTGCTCCAGGAATAGGTATATGTTCCGCTTCCACCGCTTGGTGTGGCTGTTGCACTTCCGTTATTGCTTCCACATGTTGCAGGAATGTTGGTAGTATTTATTGCCAGTGTGGAGGTTGAATTTACCGTAACAATTGCAGTTACTGCACAGGATCCGGCGCCGGCGCTTTCCAGCGAAACATCATCAATGGCAAAAGGAGCATCATTTCCGTTGTTATCACTATTATTGATCCATCTGAAGGCGATTTTAAAATTGGCAATGTTTTCATAGATTGCCGGAATGGCAATGGATGCCAGCGTACAAGTAGTTACACCGGAATACTGCGTTGGCAGATCGGTCCAGGTGGCGCCACCATCGTTGCTCAAACGTACCAAACCATAATCGCTGCCGGCAACGCCATTGCATTGGTATGTGAATTTTAAGGTGATCCCTGCTCTTCCCAATGTGGAAATAACAGGAGAAGAAGCAAATTTATCGGTGGAGTTATCTACAAAAAACGGAACACCTGTTTCGTAATGCGAATCGGTTTGTGTGCAGTTAACAGGAAAACCACCGCCGAGACAGGAAATGTGGAGATAATTACCGCCCGATCCGCCGGTACACAATGGATTGCTATTGTTCACCGTCCATTTATTGGCCGATGCGCCGTTTGTTCCCGGGCCGCTGTTGGTGAGGTTCCAGGTACCACCTCCGCTTGTAAAATCTTCTGTATAAAAAGAAGTAACCGAACCACCGGCATCTGTAACGGCAACGGTATAGGTGCCCGGGCTTAACCCTGTTGCAGTAGCGGTGGTTTGGGGAGGTGTAGTGCTCCACGAATAATTAAAAGTTCCTGATCCGCCTGTAATGGTGGCGGTAGCTGTTCCATTGTTTGCACCACAAGTGGCGGTGGTGGCGTTTGCATTTACCGAAAATGTTGCCGTTGATCCCGTACCAACCGTTCCGTTGGCAAGCACGCTGCAACCATTATTATCTGTTACAGTTGCGGTGTAGGTCCCGGCTGCCAGTCCGTTTACAATGGCTGTACTGGCGCCGCCCGGCGACCAGCTATACGTGTAAGGCGCTGTTCCGCCGCTAACTACGGCTGCCGCTATTCCGCTGTTGCTACCGCTGCAGGTTGGTGTGGTGGTTACCGTTGCGCTAAGCGGAGTATACGTGCCAACGGTTAAAGAGGTATCCTGGGTGCAGCCGGTATTGTCGGTAACGCTTACAGTGTAAGTTCCCGGCGCCAACCCGGTAACGGTTTGTGTGGTGGCTCCTGTAGACCAGTTATAGCTGTATGGTGCGCTTGCGCCGGATGCATTCAGTGTTATGGATGCGTTGCCCGAACAATCGGTTGCCTGTGAGCTGGCAACGTTGATGGTGCAGCAGGGGCCGGGTGCAATGGAAACATCGTCAATAAAATAATAAGCAAAAGGGTTCGTAAATGATCCGCCGGCGCTGCTGGTGGTGGTAGCGCTGCTCATGAAAAAATTACCGATCACAAAAAATTTCTCGCCGCCTGTAGCAGTATAATTCCACTGTAATTTTACCCAGTTTATTTTGTCGGTCATCAGCACCAGTGGTGCTTGCAGCTGTGGTGTGTATGGCAATGGTACCTGGCTTACACAATGGCTTACCGGGAATTGCACCAATGAGTTTGCAAAATAAACGCCAATGCGGTCGCAGCTGTATAACACATTATCAGCTAACGAAATGTAAAATTTAACACAGTAAGTTTGTCCGGCTACCATTGGAGTAGAAAGCTCTCCTTCCACATATTCGCGGTAGTTATCGATGTTTCCTTCACTCGGGATAAAGCCGGCATAAGCCTGCCCTGTTCTTGGGTTTTGATTTCCCAGTGCGCTGTTTGGAGCATGTGTCGGGAAAAAAGTAGACAAGCAAGTAGAGAACCAATCCGGTGTGGAGCAAGTGTCCGTAGGATCGGGATTATACCAGTTGTTGAGGTTTACATATCCCGCACCGGTTAACCCGGAGCAGCTCACATTTATATTTTCGAAGCTGGGGTTCAAGACCAGGTTTTGGCTTTTCGCTGTAAACACAGCAAATGCAGTTAAAAAAAGAAGAAGGAAGATACGGATCGTTTTCATTTTATTTATAGGATCACTGTTATTTTACCAATGTAATGTTGCCGTGTTTGTCCACGTCGATGTTGTTCACTTTCGCTTTTAAATAATATACAAATACAGCAGCGTCCAGTTTTTTTCCTTTGTAGGTTCCATCCCATCCTTGTGTGGGATCGCTGGTTTCAAATACTTTCTCGCCCCAGCGGTCAAAAATCGCAAAGTTTAAATCTTCAATACAATTGCCCATTACATAGAGGATCTCGTTTTCGTTATCACCATTTGGTGAAAATGCCGTAGGTACAAACAGCTCTCCGCATTGAATGTCCACATTCACAATCGCACAAGCTGTATCGGCACAACCGCCGTTGCTCACGGTCACACAATATTGGGTGGTAACGCTTGGTGCAGCCGTTGGAGACGCACAAGCCGTACAGCTCAAACCTGTCGGTGGTGTCCAGCTGTAGCCGGTTCCACCGGATGCCGTTAATGTAGTGCTTCCCCCCAACGTAATGGTGGTAACGCCTGAAATGGCAGCCGTTGGTGATGGATTTACGGTAACGGTACCTGTTGTTGAAGCCCCGCAGCCAATGGTTCCAACACTAACAGTATAAGTAGTGGTGGTAGCAGGAGTAACGCTTATCGTTGGTGTTGTGGCACCGGTGCTCCATGTATATGGCGCTCCTCCGCTTGCGGTAAGTGTGGCAGATTGCCCGCTGCAAATGTTTGTTGTTCCTGTAATGGTTACTACCGGTGGTGCCGTTACAGTAACAGTAACTGTTTGTGTGGCGGTGCAACCCGCGCTGCTTGTTCCGGTTACCGTATAGGTTGTGGTTGCAGTTGGAGCTACAACAATCATAGAAGTTATTTCCGTGGTGCTCCAAGTATAAGAAGCGGCTCCCGTGGCTGTTAGTGAGGTAGAGTTTAAGTCACAAATGGTTGTATTACCCAATACAGTTATTGTTGGTGCAGGGTTCACGGTTGTGATAGTAGTTGCGGTGGCAGTACAGCCGCTGGATGTTACCGTAACCGTGTAGGTTCCCGAAGCGCTTGTTGCAGCTCCCGGTATGGATGGGTTTTGTGTGCTGTTGGTATATCCACCAGGCCCGGACCAGCTGTAACTTGTTCCACCTGATGATGTTAAATTGATTGCGCCTCCTGCACATAAGGTGCTTGTACTGCTTGCTGTTGCCGTTGGAAGCGGGTTCACAATTACGTTTATTCCTGCACTGTCGGTACAGCTTCCTATTGCTACAGTTACCCAGTAAAATGTAGTGCTTGTTGGGTTTACGGTAATGGTGTTTGAAGTGCTGGAATTGTTCCAGCTGTATGTTCCGCCACCGGTAGCAGTAAGTGTGGCCGATTGCCCGGCACAAATGGTTGACGTTCCTGTAATTGCAGCGGTTGGAGGTGGGGCAACGGTAATGATAACGGTGTCTGTTGCCGAACAGCCGGCGCTTGTTCCGGTTACGGTATACAGGCCCGAAGCGCTGGTTGTTGCTCCTGTAATGCCAGGATTCTGCGATGTACTTGTAAATGTATTCGGCCCGGTCCAGGAATAGGTTGTTGCGCCAGTTGCAGTAAGATCAATGTTACTGCCGGTGCAAACCGTTGTTGCTGCCGCAGAAGCGTTTATTGTAGGTAGTGGCGTAATGCCGATCGTGGTGATTGCCGTATCGGTACAACCGGCTGCCGTAACTGTAACGGTGTATGTTCCCGCAGCCAAAGCGCTTGCTGCAAATGAGGGGTTTTGCGATGTGCTTGTAAAGGAAGCCGGGCCTGTCCATGTATACGATGTACCACCGGACGAAGTAAGATCAATAGTGCCGTTTTCACAAACCGTAGGGCTGCTGCTTCCTGCCGTAGCAACCGGCGCTGGCGTAATGGCAACGTTTGTTGTGGTTGTGGAAGAGCATCCCGAAATGCTTACCGTAACAGTGTACGTTCCGGCGGCCGCTGTTGTAGCGCTTAATGATGGATTTTGTGAAGAGCTGCTAAACCCGTTCGGCCCAGCCCAGGAATACGTTGAACCACCGCTAGCCGTTAAATTAATGCTGCTGTTTTCGCATACCGGCGTATTGCTTCCTGCGGTGCCGGTTGGCCCTGATGTAACATTTACAAGGGTTGTAGCGGTTGCCGAACATCCGGAGGAAGTTACAGTAACGGTATAGGTTCCTGCTTCGGTTGCTGTAGCTCCTGTAATTGTTGGGTTTTGCGAGCCGCTGGTAAATCCATTCGGCCCCGACCATAAATACGATGTACCACCGGAAGCAGTTAAATTCAGATCGGTTCCGTTACATACCGGTGCATTGCTGCCGGCAACGGCAACCGGCGTGGGAATGATCACAACAGCGGTGGTGCTGGTTGCAGAGCATCCTATTGCTGTTACAGTAACCGTGTATGTTCCGCCAGCTGTTGCAACGGCTGTTAATGATGGATTTTGAACGGTACTTGTAAATGAGTTTGGCCCTGTCCAGGAGTATGTTCCCCCGCCAGTGGCTGTTAAATTAACGGTTCCGTTTTCGCACACCGGCGTGTTGCTGCCTGTGGTGATCACCGGCGAAGGTGTTATTGCAACGGTGGTTGTGGCGCTAGCGGAGCAGCCGGACGCTGTAACTGTAAGGGTGTATGTTCCACCGGCTGCTGTTACGGCTGTTACAGAAGGGTTTTGTGAGGTGCTGCTGAACGAATTTGGCCCGGTCCATGAATAGGTGCCACCACCGGATGATATTAAGTTAATGGTTCCGTTTTCACAAACCGGCGTATTGCTGCCAATGGTGTATGCCGGTAATGGTGTAACTGCAACCACGGTTGTAGAAGTGGCGCTGCAGCTACCGGATGATACGGTTACCGTATATGTTCCTGCAGCCGCGGGTGAAGCTGTTAGTGTAGGATTTTGTGATGTGCTGCTGAACGAATTCGGCCCCGCCCATGAATAAGTAACACCTCCTGTAGCAGTTAAATTTATGGCCGATCCGTCACATACCGGTGTGTTACTGCCTGCTGTAGCAGTTAATCCGGCGTTTACAGTTACGGCAACGGTTGCTGTAGCGGAACATCCTCCCGAAGTGGCGGTAACCGTATATGTGCCGCTGGCAGCCACTGTAGCTCCTGTTATGGAAGGATTTTGCGAGGTGCTGCTAAACGAGTTCGGCCCGGCCCAGGAATACGTGGTTCCTCCGCTGGATGTCAAATTTAATGTGCCTCCAACGCAAAGCGGGCTATTGCTTCCGGCGGTTGGTGTCGGTAACGGATTTACGGTAACGGTTACCGGTGTGCGTGTGGTGCTTACACAGGTCGGCGTTGCAGTTACTGCGGTTTCAATATAGTAGGTGGTAGTGGTTCCGGGGCTTACGCTAAACGGAGTAGAGCCTAAGCTGGCTCCGCCCGATGAAGCCGCGTATACATTGTATGTTACTCCCGTTGCCGGTCCGCTGGCGGTGATCGATGTTGATTGCCCGGCGCAAATGGTTGCCGGTGTTGCCGTAACGGTGGTAGCTGCAGCGGGTGGCGTGCAAACGGTAGTTAAACAGTGTTGTGTAACGGTTGGTGTGAGTGTGCTTACAGTTGGTGTGAAGCCAGCTGCTGTTGCCAGGTTATAATTAGCGCTGGTTGGTGTTGTTAAAGTAATGCTGTATGCTGCTGTAGCAGGAGTAAGGCTGGTAGAGCCACATCCGGAGGCTGCACCCAGTTGTCCGGTAGCGTCGGTGCGGATGATGTTATAATTAAAACCGCCGGTTTGCTGGTCGGTCATTCCAACATAATATCCCTGGTCGGAAGCTAATCCACCTTCCGGAAGGATCGCCGACAGGCCAATGGGCGTATATCCTCTTCCGAAGATGAGTGCACCGGTGCTGCTGTTTAATTTATAAATGGCTGTGTAAAACGAAAATGAAAGTGCATCGATCTGCATCCCGATAACGGAATAATTTCCGTCTGAATTTTCCATGATGTCCTGGATGATTAGTGTACGCGGAGGAAATGCGGCACCATTGATCTTGCGGCTTAATCCTGTGGTACCCGGGGCTGCGCCGGTTCCGGTAAGTGTTACCAAAAATGCATTTACGTCGTCGATCCCGCCTAATAAAATATTTCCGTTGCTTAATTTCAAGGCCGAGTTAATGGATTGCGACGTGGTATTGCCTACTCCCCATCTTCTTATATAGGTGAGTGCTCCTGCGGTGGTGGTTTTGATCACCAGTGCATTGCTTGGATAATCGCCGTTGCTGTTAAGCGTTCCGGATCCTTCCGAAGATTGTCCAACAAAAAAGTAGCCGTCAGCAGATTCCGCTACATCATTAATGTAATGCTCATCGGGATTGGCAGTGGTAATCGTCCAAACTTTGCTCCACAATAAATTTCCGCTGGCATCCACTTTAAAACCCATGGCGCTGGTGGTATCCACAGTAGTGGCGCTTACACCGTCCCAAAAATAATCCACACCACCGCCTACTAAAAAGCCGCCATCGGATGTTTCGATCACGGCATTGCCATATTCATTGGAGGCATTTCCGCTGGGTTTGTCCGGCAGCTGGTAACGTTTTGCCCAAAGCAATGCACCGGTATCGTCAATCCTTACAAGGATGGCGCCGCCACCACCGCTGGTGGACGACCCTGTCATGATATACCCGCCGGTGCTTACATTTTTAATATCGGTAAAATTGGTGGCGAACCCACCGGTATAAGCCTTTGCCCATACAACATTCCCGGAAGCATCCACTTTCATGGCATCGCCGTAATACGGGCCAAAAGAGTTGTTTATTCCCGCAAGCACAAATTCACCGGCAGGGTTTTGAACCATGCCGCCGGAAATATCAAACGCTCCTGCATCGTAACTGAATCTGAAGGTGGTTTGTGACCGGAGGGGCAAAAACGAAATGATCATACAGAAAAGAAAAAAAGGCAGGGTTGATTTTTTCATGTTTACGAGATCTTGTATCTTTAAATTTTAAAAAATTAACGGATTCCGCTTATGCCTAAACGAAATCCGGAGAATGGATCTGATCTTTAATTGTTGTGACAGCCGGCATTATAGCATAATGCCGCTATCGCAATTATTAGAACATGATGACGCAGATAAATTGTTTTGTTTTCATGAGAGTAAATTTTGGTTTAGTAAATCGTTAAATCAAAAATAGACGAGGTTCTTCCGATTGCAAGTAAAAAAACAAAACATTATTGGAAGTCTGATTTGACAGTAAACTTGTAAATCTCCTGTTTATACTCTATTTTAGTTTCCTCATTATTAGAAATCATGACACCATCAGAGGAACTCCACCAGCTCATTCAAAGCATGAATATGTCGGAAAAAAGATACTTTAAGATCTATTCGTCGCGGCATGTGATCGGGAAAAAGAATAATTACATCCGCCTGTTTAGTGCTGTAGAAAAGCAAAACACGTATGATGAGGTGCAGATAAAAAAAACATTCGAAGGAGAAACGTTCATTAAGCACCTTCCTTCGGAAAAAAATTACCTGTATCAGAATGTGCTTGAAAGCCTTAATTTTTTTCACAAGGAAAAAACCTTCCTGACACGCTACTGCAACATTATCATCTCCATAGAAGTATTGTATAATAAAGGTTTGTTTGACCAGTGTAAAAAACTCATCAACAAAGCAAAAAAGGAAGCATACAGCCTCGAAAAATTCTCGATCCTCACGATTCTTCTTCGTTTGGAAACACTCATTTATATCAAGGACGAGGACGAAAAAATGCTGTTCCGGAATTTTGATGAGGAGCTGCGCATCCAGGATAAGCTGCGCACACAGGCAGCTTTTATGCAGCTGGCATTCCGGATCCAGATCCGGATCGACAAAGGAGAAGCGTTGCCGGCATTTATAAAAGAATATGAAAAACGCATCGAGGAACTGTACCCGAAAGATAAAAGCAAGACCAGCTTCTGGATCAATTATTATTATCAATCCTGCCGGGGTTTGATCTTTTCAGTGACCAATAATTTGGCGCTGCGTTCTGCCAGCTACCGCGAGATCAAGAAGATCATGGATGAAGCGCCGCAGTTTATAAAAGATTTGCCGATGATCTATCATACCAATTACAACAACCTTGTAAATGGAATGTTTGTAATGAAAAAGTACGAAGTCGCGGAGGGGTTGATCCGGAAACAACGTTTGTTTTTACAGATCTACGGGATTAAAAACCAGACGGCGCAAAAAATAAATTTTTTGAACACAGCCGAAAATGAGCTGTACCTGCATTATAAAACCGGAGGCGTGGAGGAAGGCGTAGCGATTGTAAAGCGGGTAGAATCGGAAGTAAAAAAAATGAAACCATCGTTCAGCCCGATCCTGTACGATCTGCTTTTTTTTATGGCGGTGACCGATTTTGTGGCGGGGAATTATAGTGCTGCGATCAAGTGGCTGAACAGGATCCTGAATGCGCAACATGCTATTTATTTCAGGAAAGAGCTGCAGTTAAACACACGCTTGTTATATCTTGTAGTGTTGCATGAATCCAACGACTGGCTGTTTGAAAATCGCATGAATGCTACAAAACGTGTATTGGCACAGGAAAAAGGATTTAAGCTGCAAAGCATGATCCTGGAAGCGCTGCGCATTTTATTTGAAGATCATCCGACAAAAAAAAATAAGGAAGCATTAAAAAAACAAATCAATGAAATTAAAAAGCTGCAGAAATTATCAAATGAAGAATTACTAAATAAAACGTTTGATTTCCTGGAGTGGATCGAAATGAAACGCAGGGAAGGAAAAGAAAAATGGGTGTAGCCGGGATTATTTCACCAGCTCACCCGTTAATTTTTTTAAGGTTACTTCCGCTTCTTTAACATTGTAACGTGCATTCACCAGCCGCGTAATAGCATCCTCATAACTTTGCTGGCTTTCGATGATCTCGATGGAGCTACCCAAACCAATGCGCAAACGCTCGGTGGTGATCTTTAAACTTTCTTCCGCCAGCTTTATATTTTCTTCTTCCAGGTCGAGGATTTGTTTATTCCCCAGCCATTTCAGGTAGGCAATGTTTGCGCTGGAATACATATTGAGCTTTAAGCTTTCCACATTTAAAATGCTGTTTTGCAATTGGTATTGTGCCACGGTTATTTGATTGTGTGTGTTCCAGCCGTTGTATAAATTCCAGGAAAATGTAAAGCCAATATTGTAACCAAGATTTTGATTCAGCAAGGTAAAACCGGCAGAGTTCTCGCTTCTGCCAAAAAGATAATTGGCATTGAGTGCCAGTTTTGGCAGGGCTTGCGAGCGTACTTCTTTTATATATTGATTGTAAACCGATACATTTTTTTGCGCAAATAAAACGGAGTTGTTTGTTTTTTCGATGCTTTGTTTTATTTCATCCACCGATTTAATAGCTTCGAATGTAAAATTGGTATCCACCGAAATGCTACTGAACGGATCCATTTTCAACAAGGTCAGCAGATTACTTTTGTATTCGCTCAGGCTGTTTTGCTCTGTTAGTAATTGAGAGCGCTGTGCGTTCATATCCAGCTTTGCCTGTAATAAATCCACATTGGAGCCGGAGCCGATTGTTAATTTTTTATCTGCAATTTTTATTCGTTCTTCCGAAACTGCTTTGGCTGCATTGATCCCACGGATCAGCTGCTCTTGTTTTACGATCAGGAAATAGGAAAGCGCTACCTGCTGCATCGTGTTTTCAATCTGGATCTTCAATGCGTATTGCCCCTGTTCTTCCAATTGCTGCAAGCGCTCTTTGGTGGCAAACATTTTTAGCCCGTCGAACACCGTCCAGGTTAAATACACACCGGAACTTACGGTGTTGGATGCAACACCATCTTTATTCACACTTGCAGCGCCGGTCGAAAATTCCTGGTGCGTATTGTTGCTCGCAAGGCCTCCGCTTGCAAGCGCATCCACGCGTGGCAAAAAACCGGCAGCGCCGTATGTGTTTTGCTTGCCGGCAATGCTCACATTGTTTTTTGCGATCTGGATATCGTAATTATTTTTCAGCGCAATTTCAATCGCCTGCTGATAGGTAAGGATGCTATCCTTTTGCGCAAAGCCAGCAAAAGGAAGTACAAGCAGAAGAATGTAAATATGCTTAGTTAGGTGTTTCATCTTTTTTTTCTTCCTGTTTATTTTCTTGAGTTTCGTTGCTTGCATTCAGCTGTTTTCCATCGGGAGTTTCGATAATTAACTCACCAAAATCGTTGCGTTTTTTGCTGTGTTTTTTGTTCATTGAGAAATATGAATAGATAGCAGGAATCACGAACAACGTTAGCACCAACGAAAATAAAATTCCGCCGACAACCACAATTCCCATACCCATACGGCTTTTAGCACCGGCGCCCAAAGCGAGTGCAATTGGCAATGCGCCTAAAGCAGTTGCAATACTTGTCATGAGGATCGGGCGTAAACGCGCAGTTGCCCCTTTCTGAATGGCTTCCATTTTTGTTAAACCCTGTTCCTTCAACTGGTTGGAAAATTCCACAATTAAAATTCCGTTTTTAACTACTAGCCCAATGAGCATGATGATCCCGATCTCCGAGAAAATATTTAATGTTTGATTAAAATACCATAATGATAGGAGTGCACCCGGAAAAGCAAGCAGGATAGTAATCATAACGGTGAACGGATCTACAAAACTTTCGAACTGTGCGGCAAGGATCAGGTAGATCAACAACAATGCAAGCCCCAGCGCAAACCAAATGTTGGAGCTGCTTTCCGCATAATCGCGGGAAGATCCTGCCAATGCCGTTGTAAATGTTTCATCAAGCGTTTTTTTAGCAATCCGGTTCATGGCGTCAATACCATCCGCAATTGTTTTTCCCTGGGCCGGATTTGCAGAAACGGTGGCCGCTTCGTACCTGTTATAATGATAGAGCTGGGGCGGAAGGCTTGTTTCCTGGATCTTTACAAGGTTGTCCATTTGGATCAATGCACCGGTTGCGCTCCTTACGTATAATGATGAAACATCTTTCGGATCACCGCGGTACTGAATATCCAGCTGGCCGATTACCTGGTATTGTTTATCATTCATTACAAAATAGCTGAAACGATTCCCGCTCAATCCAAGCTGCAGCGTTTGTGCAATATCCTGTACCGAAACGCCCAGCGATTTGGCTTTATCGCGCAGGATATTAATATCCAGCTCAGGCTTGTTGAATTTTAAATTACAATCCACGCTTGTCAGGTTCGGGTCTTTATAACATTCGTCCAGGAATTTCGGAAGTACAGCTCTTAATTTATCAAAGTTGGCGGCCTGGATCACAAACTGTATTGTTGGGCCTCCTTTTGATCCGTTGGTAGAGATCGTTTGTTCCTGTCCAAGAACGACCTTACCTTCCGGAAATTTTTTCGATAATTTGGTACCGAATTCGTACCAGTATTGCTGCGATTTATTACGATCTTCCGCATCTGTCAGCATTAAGCGCGCAGAGCCGGAATTCACCGATCCCGATCCGAACGAAGGCGAAGTGATCGTCATTAGCATGCGTTTGTCTTTGATACTATCGCCGTACACTTTGCCGATACGATCCATAAAGCGGTCCATGTATTCGTACGATGCGCCTTCCGGTGCCGTTACGTTCATCCGCAACCAGTTTCTGTCATCAACAGGCGCTAATTCATTTGGGATGAAAAAATACGCAGCCACGCCAAGCATTAAGGCAGTTGCAATGATTACCCATGCCCACCAGCGCCTTTTTAAAAATTTGCCGAGTGAGTTGGAATAATTTTCTTCCAGGCGCTGAAAAAACGGCTCTGTTTTTTCGTAAAAGCGTGTTTTTTTGTGATTCTTTTTTACCAAATATGCATTCAGCATTGGCGTTAACGTAAGTGAAACGAAAGCCGAGATTAATACGGCTCCGGCCATCACCACACCAAACTCGCGAAACAATTGGCCAACAAATCCCTGTAAAAAAATCACGGGCAGAAATACCGCAGCAAGTGTGATGGAAGTAGATACAACGGCAAAGAAAATCTCTTTCGATCCTTTGTGTGCGGCTTCTATTGGGTCCATCCCGTCTTCGATCTTCTTAAAGATATTTTCCGTTACCACGATCCCGTCATCCACCACCAGCCCCGTGGCAAGCACAATTGCCAGCAAGGTAAGCACGTTGATGGAATACCCCATGATGTACATGATGAAGAAGGCGCCGATCAGAGCTACCGGCATATCGATCAGCGGACGGAAAGCAATGACCCAGTCGCGGAAGAACAGGTAAATGATGAGCACCACCAGGATGATCGCAATAATGAGTGTTTCCTGCACTTCCGAAATCGCTTTTCGCACAAATTGTGTATTGTCCAATGCAATGTCTATTTTATAATCCTTCGGGATCTCTTTTTTCAGCTGATCCATACGTTTGTAAAATTCATTGGCAATATCAATGTAATTGGCGCCTGGTTGTGGTACAATTCCCAAACCGATCATGGCTACCCCATTAATTTTCAAGGTTGTTTCCACGTTTTCCGCTCCCAGCTCCGCGCGTCCTACATCGCGGAAACGCACCAGCTGTGTACCGTCGGTTTTAATGATCAGGTTATTAAAATCATCCACATTGTTCAGCCGGCCTTTTGTTTGAACCGTTAATTCGTTGCTGGTACCTACCACTTTACCGGATGGCGATTCAATGTTCTCTTTGGTAACGGCATTCTGCACATCGATCGGCGTTAAGCCATACGATGATAACTTGGCGGGGTCCATCCACAAGCGCATCGCGTATTTTTTTTGTCCCCATACCTGGATGGTGCTCACACCCGGGATGGTTTGCAAACGTTCCACCAATACGTTTTCTGCATAATCATCCACATCCAGGATATTACGTGTATTGCTTTGCAGTGTCATGCTGATGATCGCATCGCTGTTTGCATCTGCTTTGGTTACGGTAGGCGGCGCATCAATATCCTGCGGAAGCTGGCGCTGTGCCTGTGCCACTTTATCACGTACATCGTTGGCAGCGGTTTCCAGGTCGGAGCCTAAATTAAACTCCACAGTTATACTGCTGGAACCCTGTGCGCTGGAGGAAGAAATGGTACGGATCCCGTCGATCCCGTTAATGGATTTTTCGAGCGGCTCGGTGATCTGTGATTCAATAACCTCTGAGCTGGCGCCGGTATAATTGGTACGTACCGTGATCACCGGCGGATCGATGGCAGGAAACTCGCGTACCCCCAGATACTTGTAACCGATGATCCCGAACAACAGGATAATAAGGTTCATTACAATAGCAAGAACCGGCCTGTTTATACTGGTAGATGAAATATTCATATTTATTTATTTTTTTTAGGGGACTGGATTTTCACCTGCATTCCCGTTTTTAGGGTCATGATACCCGATGTGACTACCGTATCACCGGCATTCAGGCCTGTTAATACCTCCACTGTGGTGTCGGTGCGGATTCCGATAGTGATTGGAACCAAATTGGCTTTTCCATCTTTAACAACAAATGCATTTTGTCCACGCAGGTTTGGGATCACCGCCATAGTGGGCACTACTACCGATTTTTCGGTTTTCAGCACGGTAGAGATCTGTGCAAAGGAGCCCGGAAAGATTTTGCGGTCGCGGTTATCGATCAATGCACGTACTTTTAATGCGCGGGTATTGGCATCGATCTTCGGATCAAATGCATACACGCGTCCTTTGTGCTTTTCGCCGGTACCTTCAATGCTTACGATCACCGTATCGTTCAGGTGGATTTTTGATGAATATTTTTCAGGCACACTGAAATCCACTTTCACCGGATCGATCTGTTGCATGGAAGCAATAATATCTGTAGGGCTTACATAACTTCCTTCACTTACATTTTTTAAGCCCACAATGCCGTCGAACGGAGCACGGATCTCTGTTTTTGCGATCAGCGCTTTGGTATAATCCATATCAGCGGTAATGGTTTGCAGCTCATTTGCGGCCACATCGTAATCTTCCTGGCTTACGCCTTTTATTGTGAGCAATTCTTTTAAGCGTCCTTCTTTTTGTTTGGAAAGATCATAATTCAGGGACGATTTTTTTAACTGCGCCTGCAAATCCGCATCGTTGATCTTCACCAGCAATTGCCCTTTTTGAACCACGCCTCCTTCTTTAAAAAGAATGGAAATGATTTTGCCTGCGGTTTCAGGATGCAGGTCCACTTCCTCGTTGGCCAATATGGTTCCGGAGGAATACAGGCTATTTTCCAGCACTTGTGAGCTGGTTACATATACCGTAACAAGGGCTGTGGGTGCTTTTTGCGCACCGGCAGCAGATTTGGCGCTGACATCGCTATCCTTTTTCAGGAAAACTATTTTAATGACAGCAAGCAATACTATCACAACAATGATAATTACAATCGTTCCTTTTTTCATTTTTTTTCTTTGTTCGCTTTTTTATAATTGACAAAAATTTTGTGTGCAGGCAATCCCTCTACATTTTCATACAAGAGGGCAATGTTTTTATAGAATTCTTTTCGCTGATCTTTGGGAATGCCTTTAAAGGCAATTGAATTCAGGCCTTCAATTTCGGAATAGATCTCCGGCATTACTTTTTTGGCTTTTGGTGTAAGCTCCACAAAATACTCTCTCCGGTCATTGGGGTTCAGCACTTTTTTCACATATTTTTTTTCCACGAGGTAATCAAGGATACGCACCATTGATACCTTATCGATCCGGAGATTATTGCAGATATATTGCTGTGTGCAGGTGGCGCCTGAATTTTCGATCACAATCAGTATGGAATAATACCGCTCAACTTCCAGGTGTTCCAACCGTTTTGTAAGCGCACCGAAATACGTTTTTGCCAAAAGGGAAAGAGAACGGCCGAGGGGAAGTTTCTCAAAAAGGTAATCGCTCATACAGATAATTTAACGGAACAAAAATAGTTATAATTGAGAATAGTTAACACTACGAACTAATTATTTTAAACAAGCTTTTTTATATAAAGCTTTTCTGTGACAAATATAAAGCCATTAGGTTTAACGGGCCTTCATAATTAATTTTTCTCTTTAGGGAAGCCTTTCAAAGCCAAAGAGTTAACACAGCAGGATAAGCGAAAGTGGAAAAAAGCCCGCACAATGGGGAAAAAATGATCATTTAAGCCGGGCACAGGCTTTTAAAACTATAAATACACATTCCTCGTAGATTCAGTCATGATCATCAAAAAACGAAGCTTATTTATTTTCTGGTGCCTGGCTGGTATCACTGCCTCTGCGCAAACGCCGGTAGATTCCGCTGCCACTAACCATACGCCGGAAAGTTATTTCAAATTCAATTACGACAATGATTTTTTCAGCGCCACCGACCGCTATTACACACAGGGGATCCGCCTTGAGCTGAGCATGCCGATGTTCAAATACAATCCGTTTTCAAAAGTGTTGCTGAAGTTTAAAAATGCGAAGAACTATTATGGAATTGCCATTGAGCACGATGGTTTTACACCCAAAAGCATCCGCCATGATACAGTGTTTGTGGGTGAGCGCCCATATGCGGCTACGGCCTATCTTTCTAATTTTTTAATTTCTACGGACCCTGTCAAACAGCAGCGTTTAACCACGCAGCTGGACCTGGGCATCATCGGCCCGAACGCAAAAGGAGCCGAAATGCAGAAGGGGATCCATAAAGCGCTGAATAATATCCAACCATTGGGCTGGCAATACCAGGTGGCAAATGATGTAGTGATCAATTACAACATTGAATATGAAAAAGGATTTTTAGCGCGCAAACACCTCGAATTTATTGGGCAGGCAGGCCTGCGTGCCGGAACCTTATATGACGATGCCAACATGGGCGCCATGATGCGACTTGGCTGGATGCAGCCTTATTTCGAAAACCTGGGGATGGGCAAACATGCCACCACACACAAATTTCAGTGTTATGTATTTTTAAAAGAAAATGTGCGAGCGGTGCAATACAATGCCACTATGCAGGGCGGTGTTTTTGAAAAAAACAGCGTGTACACCATTCGCGTAAGCGATATCCAACGGGTGGTTGGTACTGGTGAAGTGGGAATTGTGATCGCGTATAAACGGGTAAGTATCGAGTATACTAAATTTTATATCAGCCCCGAGTTTTATGGTGGATTGCCTCATGGCTGGGGACATTGTGTGATTGCGGTTTGTTTTTAAGGGTACGATAACAAACAGGAACGAAAATGCGAATCTGTGTATAAAGCCTGACCCAAACAGCTGGTCTAAAGTTACAGTATTTAACGTACGAGTAACGAATTTGACACTCGTGAAGCCTCTATATTTTGAGGGAAATTTTATTTTATAATTTTAATTAATTGTCCTTCTTTATCATATTTGAACGTTTCTTCAACACCTTCTCTTTTATAGGTAATTGCGTATAATTTTCCGTTTCCATAAAAGTATTTATCAATATGCAGTGAATCGCTTTTATAATCAAATTCCTGGGAACAAATTCCGCCATTGATAAAATATTCATCGTGCTGAATAACAACAGAGTCAAGATAAAAATAAATATCTAAAGGTTTATTATGCCTGTCCTTAATCACTACCGTTCCGTTTTTTATGTTAATTGTTTGAGGAACAAATTGCCTTTTAATGTAAATCCCATCCGGATAACGCGGTGGTGATCCGGGTTTTGCAGGTTGATCAAATGGATATTCAGGAGTAGAATAAGAAGTATCTAATTTATAGCGCAAGGATGTGATTTCTATATATGTATTGCTGATCTTGTTAATCTTTATAGAATCGTTTTGGCATTTCAAAGCTATTGGAATAAAAAAAAGAATTATCAATAGCATTATAATTATTTTTCTCATTATAGGGTGTGTTTTTTACTTGTTGTTTATTAAATCAATCTTCCCTACCGATAATATTGTTATGTTGTTTGCTAGAATTTTTGGACTTTCTCCCGCTGTTCGGATAACCTGTTGTTTATTAATTTTTCCAGTTCGTTAAAATTATATTTCAATGTGGTGGAGGTTATTGACAGAGGTGTTCCATACATTTTATTATTTCCCTGCATAAGTTTTCTTTTGAAACCTTTTACTTTATCCAGGTACTTATCCGGGTTTGTAGTATAAATGAGTAAAAATTTTGTAGAGGCAATCTGTACGGTACAAATTTCAAGAATATCGCCCCAACTGATCAGTCCAATGCTTGTTGCATTTGTATTATCGGTAATGCCATTTTCGTCAATGGTGAGGCCAATATTAGCATCAAACAGTTTTTTAATTCCATAAATACCTGTCGCCCCGAAAAACAAAACACTTGCAATGCCCACCACCTTTACTACTGTTGCATTAAATTGTGTCTGATTATCAGCTATTGTGGCGAAGAGATAAATGCCCAAAACAACAAATAAAACAGAGCCGCCAATGCCGAGGAATAATTTTGTTTTGCTAAGAGGGATTTCAATTTTGTTCATTTGTTATTTTTCTTTCGGGTCAGCCTTTAAGGTCGTTTTGTATAATCGGCCTGTACTCACAAATATACACACAGAAAACGAATGAACCAGTAGGCCAATTAACAACCAAACCAATCGGTAATTTTGTTTTCTCCATAAAATTTAGATATTTGTAATGTTTTATAATTATTTACATGAAAGAGCTGTCGTTCGAAAAATCCCTTTTCCTGTATTTTAATGGAAAGCATTCGCCGTTTTTTGATTGGCTGATGTCGATGGTGAGCAATCAGCTTATTTCCATTCCCGTTTATCTGATTTTTATTTTTATCCTGATCCGTACCTTAAAATACCTGAATACATCTTACATTATAACGAATGCCATTTTAGTTATTTCCTGCATTTCGCTGATGGTTGTGGTTTCAAGGCTGGTGCTTCCAACTATATTCGAACACATGGTTAGCAGGCTCAAGCCCTGTTATGATTCAGAAGTATCATCGCTTATGCATTTGGTGGGCGATAAATCCGAACACCATTATGGTTTTTATGCCTTCCGTGCATGTACAGCTTTCGCGATTTCCACTTTCCTGATTTTTATTTTCGATGAAAGCTTTAAATGGGTTAAATTTTTATTGTTAGTCTGGGCCTTTTTTGTGGCGTACAGCCGCATTTATTTAGGAGCGCATTATCCTGCCGATATTCTCGTTTCCGTGCTTTCCGGAACATTGCTCGGTTACCTTATCTACCGCATTTATTTTTATATCAAGGAATCTGTATTGGTGATTTAGGGTTTTGTATAATTACTTTCTAATTGACAGATCCGGGCCAGGCGTGGGATAGCATGTGAGTGACATCCATATACAATATCACACACAGCATCTGCGCACAGCAAACGTTGAATTTTGAACTTTCGACTTTGAACTTCCTTTACGTTTCCTTATATTTGATATAATTAAAAACTTATAACATGATGAAAAAATTACTCCCTTTCGTTTTTTTATCGGCATCCTGTTTTTCTGCAATGGCACAGCACGAAGCTGACAGATGGTATTTTGGAACCAACGCCGGTTTGGATTTTAGCAGCGGTAGCCCCGTTGTTGTCAGCAGTAGTTTCAGCACTGCTGAAGGTTGCTCCACCGTTTCAAATGCGGTTGGACAATTACTGTTTTACACAGATGGTGTTTCCGTGTGGGACAGCACGCATACTGTAATGCCTAATGGCAATGGCTTATTGGGTGATGTTTCCTCTACGCAATCAGCATTGATAGTGCCATCGCCGATGGGAAATTTACAGTATTATATTTTTACAACAGCGGCCGACGGTGGCCCTGCGGGCTTTAATTATTCCATTGTAGACATGACAATGGGTATGCACGGTGATGTAGTTTCCACAAGTAAAAACATTTTTTTAACCGATAGCACCACCGAAAAAATTGCGGCTATAAAAGATGCTGCAAACGGTTATTGGGTGGTCATGCATAAATGGGGCGACAATGCTTTTTATTCCTATCATCTCACCACTACAGGGATTCAGCCGCCCGTGATTACGCACACCGGAACGGTACACAGCACTTCTACTTTTCAAAACGCATACGGGCAAATGAAGTTTGATATGTGCGGAGATAAGCTGGCGCTGGCGCTCGGTTACCAGAACATTGTGGATGTATTTGATTTTGACCGAACCACGGGCATTGTGTCAAATCCTTTATCCATCAGCATGGCCGACCATGTGTATGGTGTGGAATTTTCGCCAAGTTCGGAATTTTTGTATGTAACGTGTTATGATGTTTCTGCAAAATTATCGCAATTCAACATCTCACTAGCAACAATGCCATTGATCCTGGCATCCAAAACACCATTAAGCATAACCGATGATCTGTATGGTTTGCAAATAGGCCCCGATGGTAAGATCTATCTTTCCCGGTCATTTGGCACCAATTTCCTGGGAGTGATCAACTCGCCGGATGTGGCCAGTACAGGATGTAATTATGTAGAAAACGGATTAGATCTCGACCCGGGTTTTATGGGTGTGAATGCAGCATTAACGCTACCCGGCTTTATGCAATCGTATTTAAAAGTTGCAACCGGCACCACATGCCCGTTACCTACTGGTATTGCAGAACAAGCCCTTGAAAACGTACAGCCTGTTTTTCCGAATCCTTCGTCAACCGGTTTTACAATTGATCTTTCAAACGCAGCAACTGCTTTGATCAGCATTTACGATTATACAGGAAAATTGATTGAAGCGCATGCAAATGTAAATTCGGTATTTACATTCGGGAACCAATACAGTAAAGGGATTTATTTTGTAAAAGTGGAAAGCGGCCACCAGGTGCAAAATTATAAAGTGGTAAAAATGTAAATCAATAATACAATACTGCTTAGTTGCGCTTGCGCGATAAAAAATAAAAACACCGTTACGGCCTGTAGCGGTGTTTTTTATTTACGTTTTTTAATACACAGCCTTTGCGTTCTCTGCGCCTATGCGAGAAACAAGCGGACAGCAAACATTTTAGCGGGAAAACATACTATTCGTGCGATTTCAAATTCGACACACGTAACTTTGTTTTTTCATCCAGTGACAATCCGTGCTTGTACTCATACATTGCGTTTTCCCAGTCGCCATAAACAGCATTTGGCAACACCACAAATTTTTCTCCCCATTCTTTCGCCGACTGATCAACTGCAGCTTTGCGATCGGCAATTGATTTTTCCTCAAACAGGGAAGCAAAATCATTCAGGTTATCACCCAGCAATAAAATAATATTGTGTGTTTTTGCCACTTCTTTTCTCCGCTCTTCCTTGCTGCTTTCTTTTACTTTAAATAAAAAATGACTTTTATCCAGCTGTGGAAAACCCAATTTTTTCATATTATCCAGTGTAGCATCCACTTCTGATGTATCCCTGTTGGAGACATAATAAATATCTACTTTGTGCGCATCTGCATACTTGAAAAAATCAACGCTGCCCGGTACGGCATCTGCTTTTTCCATTTTGCACCATTCGTCCCAATCCTTTGGCACAAACGTTTTGTTGTTTTTATATTCCCATCCGTATTGCGCTCCATTGTCCAATGCTGTTTCATCCAGATCGGTGATTACCGCCAGTGGCAGCTTTCCTTTATTAGCGTGAATGGAATTATCCACCCGCAACTGCGCAAAATGATATGCCTGCAAACAAAGTGCGCGGTATTCAGCCGATTGTTGCTGAAATAGGACTGCCATTACATCTTGTTCATCGTTTAATTTTTGCGATTGTTTTACAGTATCAGTAACTGTTGTGTTTTTGTCGGCCGGATCTTGTTTCGGAGTGCAGCCGGTGAAACCAGAAAGCAAGCCCATACAGATTGCGGAGTTCAATAAAATGGATTTTTTCATTTGTTCTTATTTAATGCATCGAAATTAATTAAAAAACACAAACGGATTATTATTAAAAGATTAACATATTCCGGAGATAAATTTAATGTTCAAAAACAAATCTGGTGGGAATGCGTTTATATACATCGGTGACATTTTTGAGTATGATTTCTAAACCTTGCTTTTGCCGCAGATCTGCAGATTAGTGACAGTGCTGCGTATATGAACAGAAAAAAGAAGTAGAGCGGAAGAGATGAATAATTTCATTTTTTTAAATATTGTTTTTGAGTATTTTTAATTTGCTTATAAATACTGGAGTATCCGGAGAGTTGTAAAAATGCCCGGATCCCTTTTTCAGTGTGGTTTACAGGGCAAAGCAACAAGTTTTTATACATTGGCCGGTTTTTTACAATTACTAAAATACAGGTTGTTTTTTTACTCTTTTCCGGTTAAAAAAATGATCAAAAAAAGAAAAATATCAGCCTGTACCCCTTGCTATTGGGGGCATGAATTCAAATCTGACGAAAAATAAAATTTAATAAAAAAACAGCCCGCATTTTAAAAAATAAAAAATTAAAATATTCTGTGGATCACTGTTTATAGTGCAAACAGCGGTTTGTAAGAATCATATATTTCTACTATTTTGCTTGCCGTAAACCAGCCTATTTTATGCTGCATTCACAGGAACGGCCCTGCTTTTTTTCGGATAGCAATCTCCGATTGCATAGATAGGTATTTGCATCCGTTTTTCAATGGACACTTTTGAGGCTCTGGGACATTTTTTATTAAAAGAATGGTAAATTGACTAAAAATGAATCCCGGCAATAGTTTACGCCACTTTTTTCTTTCTCCTTTTCTTCTTCAGATACGAATTCATCCAGATCTGGATGGGAATTAATTCATGTGTATAATAATTCCAGGCATAGCTGCCGTCCTTTAACGAAAGGCGATTGAGGTACTTTGCTAATTTTACGGAAGGCACAGGATCAAATCCTGTGTATGAAAACTCATTTAGTGTTTTATAAATCAGCTGATCACGTGCAGAGATAAATTTGCTGCGCCCTACCATTTTTCGAAGCGCTTCAATAGAAGGATGCGCGGTATCGGTTTCTGCCAGCTCAATAAGGCACATAAAGCGCAGATAGCGGATGCCAATATCCCAACGGCCTTTGTCTTTTGTAATGGAAAGTGTTTGGTTGCAAATGGCCAGCGCATCGCGGTAAGCTTTTAACTGGAACAAGGTGCAGGCTTTTAAAAATAAATATTTATCATACCGGTACTCACCGGTATTCATTAAAGGGAACGTAAGCAGATTTTTGATGATCTCCAATGCTGCTTTATAATTGCCGGCATAAAAAGCAGCATAAAATTCCTGCTGTTTAGAGAACATATAATTGATCCCGTTCTTCGAATAATATTGCTGCGCTTTTTGTGTGCTGGCGATCGCAGCCTGAAAATCCTGTTTGTAGATCTCGCAAAGGCTGATATTATCATAAATAAAACCCATGCGCTCTTTGCGGTACAATGTGGGGTGGCTGTTCAAATGTGTTATTACCTCGTTACAAACATCAATGGTTGCAATGTGCTGCCCGGTGCTGATCAGGTAATCCAGTTCAAGCAGCTTTGTCATGTATTTGATTAACGCCGAATCGGTGCGTTTTATAAAATCATTCAACTCAAGAATTGCCGATTTTGTCATTTCACGCATCCGCTGAGGTTTTATTCTGCGAATCACATCCTGGTTGGTTACCAGGTTGAAATAATGCTCATTCGTCTTTAAAATTGCCTGATGTGCGAAGGAGTAATCTACAATTTCTTTTTCAATTTCCTTTATTTGCGCTACACCTTTACGTAGCATCAGCAAGTATTTTTTAAAGCTGAGCGCTTCCACCAGAATATCATACTGCTCATATTCCCTGGCCTCCTTGATCACTTCATTCAATACGTGGAAAAGTACACCAATGTCCGCACGGTTCTTTTTCCTATAGATCACGCGGAATTGCAGCATTTTATTCCGGACACGGATAATATGCTTATCTGCAGGATCAAACAGGTGCTCCTTTTGCAACAAATGATCTGAGCTCAACACAGATAAGATCCAGTTAAACAAGCGCGATTTTGCTTTTGCAGCGGCACCCGGTTTATGTTGCTGGTAGAGCAACACAGATAACTCTGCATTTGTTTTTGTTTTCCCGTTCCCGGAGATAATGGAATTAAAAAGTTTAGAAAGTAAAAGCTGTTCACTCTCCCCCTTACCTGTTTTTTTGAAGGAAGACTGGATCGCTTTTATCTCATCATCATGCAAACTTTTTATTAAAGAGAATAGTTCGGTCATCGCTTTATTTTAACTGCAATTTAGAAAATATTAATTGTCCTGGAGCCACAAAAATGTCCAGTGAAATCCTTTCCTGCTGGGGTTGTTTTGCCCGAAACTCTAAAACAAAATCAGTATGAAAACAATCAGAATCAGGTTGGTAAAAGGACTATTTGCAATCGTTCTTTTCACCGGAACAACAGTGGCATTATCAACAATGGGAGTACAAACTGTTAGCCAGGCAAAAGCGGCAGTATCACAACAACAGGTAGACACCTACCTGGTGAACATGGGCTACACCGTTATTACGCTTGCACCTAAAGCAGGGACAAAATTCGACTGGATCGCCCACACTCAGAAAGGCGGCTTCGATTACTCTACCACCATTCATTGCGATGCTAACAACATTATTTCTCACGAAGATATTTTGTTCTAAGTTAGTGGAATAAACGCAGTTCTCCGGATTCATCGGAGGACTGCGTTTTTTTATAGGTGAATAGAACATTAAAGGCGGCATAAATTTTTATGTTCCCATTTTGGAACAAAAAATAAAAACGTCATGAAACTATTGATACTATTTTTTTTAACAATTACTGCAGGGGCTGTGGCCTTTTTAAATAAGGACAAGCCATTTACAGTAACCAGCAGTGCATTTGTTGAAAGTGCTTACATTCCAGAAAAATATACCTGTAAGGGCGAAAGTGCCAGTCCGGCGCTATTGCTGAATAATTTGCCTGAAAACACCAAGAGTGTTGCAATTATCATGGATGATCCGGATACTCAAAAAGGAATTTTTGTACACTGGGTGCTGTGGAATTTACCAGCTGTGGGAAGCATTACCGAAAATACCAGGTCGGGTGTGACTGGTAAAAACGGGAAAGGTGAAAATAAATACACAGGCCCTTGTCCGCCGGAAGGTGTGCATCGTTACTTTTTTAAAGTATATGCATTGGATGAAATGCTGACATTACCCGAAGGCAGCGATAAAAAAGCATTGGAAAAAGCAATGGAAACCCACATCATCGCGCAAGCGCAATTGATGGGATTATATAAAAAGTAGTAAATAGTTAGCTTGTTTTTTTATAATTAAGAATGGCCCAGCCATTTATTCCCGCGGCAAACATCGTGATCACAATAAAATGTGTGCGAATGTCCTTAAAGCCGCTTCCCTTTAAAACGATCATCCGCATCACCTCAATAAAATAAGTGACGGGATTGCAGCGCGCAATTGTTTTGGCCCATTCCGGCATACTATCAATGGAAGTAAAAAGCCCGCTCATGAGCATAAAGATCATTACAAAAAAGAACGCTATCGACATGGCCTGTTGCTGTGTTTCCGAATAGGTGGATATGAGCAAACCAAAGCCCAATAAAGCGATCAGGTAAATCGATAGAAAACCGTAGAGCAGCAAAATATTGCCAAGCGGGATAATCCCATACATAAACCGCGCTATTACAAACAATCCGAACGAAAAAACAAAAATACCGATGAGCCAGAACGGGATCAGTTTTCCTAAAATAAAATGAATCTTCCTGATAGGCGTTACGTTGATCTGCTCGATGGTACCAACTTCTTTTTCTTTTACAATGTTGAGCGCGCACATGTAGCTGCCGATCATGGTGATGAGCACCGCGAGGATGCCCGGTACCATAAAAAATTTATAATTCATAAAAGGGTTAAACCAGTTGGAGGAGGTTACTTCGATAACCGGCGCCGGATTATAACGTTCGGGCCGGATCCATTGAAGGCGTACATCCGAGTTGTAATCCATGAGGATATTGTTGAGATAAGCGCTGCCCAGGCTGGCTTTTACACCATTGATCGCATTTACGGCAATGAACACTTGCTGCTTATTTTCGCGCACCAGGTTTTTTTCAAAGCCTGCCGGGATCTCTAAAATCAAATCTGCCTTGTCGTTTTCAATTAACTTATCTGCATCAGCGTAGGAGCTTTCATAACCAGCCAGCTTAAAATATCCGGAGGAACCAATCCTGGAGATCAGCAGCTGCGAATAAGTGGAATGATCGTGATCGACAAGGACAACGGAAATATTTTTTATTTCGTAATCGGCAGCAAGCGGCAATATGATCAGCTGCACAATTGGTAATACAAACAGCAAAGGAAGCAATGCTTTGTTCCTGAAAATTTGTTTGAATTCTTTTTGTAATAAAAATTTGATCGTTCTCATTCCAGCCGGATTTTAAATTTTCTCAAACTCACTACGAGTAAAAAAACGGTCATGCCGAAAAGGATCAGTGTTTCTTTCCAGATCGCGGAAAATCCCAACCCTTTGATCATGATTGATTTTACAATGATATAGTACCATTTTGCCGGAACGATGTTGGAAATGATCCGCAATGGCAAAGGCATGTTTTCGATCGGAAACATAAATCCGGCAAAAAGCATGGTTGGCAATAGCATGCCCATCATGGACAGGAGCATGGCTGTTTGTTGTGAATCGGTGCTGGTGGAGATAAGTAAACCCAATGATAATGCGGTAATGATCAGCAACGTACTTTCGGCAAATAATAAAAACACACTTCCATTGATGGGTAGGTCGAGTAAATAAACGCTCAGCAACAAGATGATGGTAACGTTGATCAAAGATATGATCAGGTAGGGAATGGCTTTGGAAAGAATTACCAAAATCGGTTTGAACGGCGATACCAGCAATACTTCCATAGTTCCTTTTTCCTTTTCTTTTACAATGGAAACCGATGTCATCATAACGCAAACCAGCATTAATACCAGCGCCATTACACCCGGAACAAAATTTTGTGCGCCTTTTAATTCGGGATTGTACAACATGCGCACTTCGGGCGATATCTGGTATGGAACGGCATTGTTTGCCATCAGTGTTTTTTGATAATCCAATACAATGGCGGTTACAAAATTACTAAGTGTGTTAGCAGTATTCGGGTCGGAAGCATCTGCAATGATTTGTATCTGTGCTTTATTTAAATGTTGCAGATCATTATTAAAATTGGCAGGAAACACTATGGCAAGTTTTACTTTACCTTCTTTAAAAGCCGCTTCCAGCTGTTGATGGTCAAGGATGGATTTTTCTACTTCAAAATACGTGCTTGCTTCAATTTTTGTAATGATCTCCTGGGATGCTGCATCCTTCGCATAATCGGCGACCACAATTTTTGTGTTTTTTATTTCATTTGTCAATGCAAAACCAAAAAGCACAATTTGCACTATCGGCAAGCCAAACAGCATGAGCAGCGTTTTCCGGTCACGAAAAACGTGGTAGAATTCTTTTTTAACGAATGTCAGAAACTGTTTCATTGTTATTTAATTGACAGTTGATAATGGAGAATTGACAATGGTGATAGTAATTTGATCATCTTCCTAATGTTACTTTTGTAGTTTTTACAATACTTACCAGTAAACGTAAGATCTCAGAACAATCTTTATTGATGGAATCAAATTCGTTTTTACTGATGTAGTCCGTATCTTTTAAAAGCATTAACCAGTATTCGGTTTCATTAGCTTCTTTTAAACCGACGTTCATTTTATTAAGGAAATCGGCTTTTGATTGTGCATGTTCTGCCTCTTTAACCAATGCTCCAACAGCTGTTCCGCTTCTCAACAATTGTTTTGATAAAACATACTCTCTTTTTTCTTCGGGGAGAAATTTGTATAATTTAATGACCCGAATAGCAAATGCATATGATTTTACCGCAATTATATTTTCCACCTATTATGTTAATTTTTACAACAGTATCAATTTTCAATTTTCCATTATCAATTTATTCTCCTCTTTTCGCTCCTCTCGCTAATTCATAAAAAACTTCGTCCATGGAACTCGCGCTAAATTGTTTTTTTAAATTGGCAGGCGAATCCAGCGCTTTAATGCTGCCATCCACCATCATCGAAACACGGTTGCAATATTCCGCTTCGTCCATATAATGTGTGGTTACAAAAATGGTAATCCCTTTGTCGGATGCATCATAAATTAAATCCCAGAATTGGCGTCGGGTTACGGGATCAACGCCACCGGTAGGCTCATCCAGGAAAACAATTTTTGGTTCATGCAGGATGGCTACCGAAAAGGCTAATTTTTGTTTCCATCCCAATGGTAATTCCCCGACTAATTTTTTACTCTCATTTTGCAAACCCAATTTGGTAACGAGTTGTTCACTTTTCTCTTTTAATTGACTGTTTGTCAAGCCGTAGATGCCCCCGAAAAAACGAATATTTTCCAGCACAGTTAAATCTTCGTACAACGAAAACTTCTGGCTCATGTAACCGATGTTGCGTTTTATTTTTTCGGTTTGTTTGTACACATCAAAGCCGGCAATGCTTGCGGTCCCGGATGTGGGAATGGATAATCCGCAAAGCATCCGCATGGCAGTGGTTTTTCCGGCACCGTTGGCACCCAGGAAACCAAAAATTTCTCCGGCTGCTACTTCAAATGAGATCTCGTTCACGGCAACAAAATCGCCAAAGCGCTTGCTTAATTTTTCTGTTCTGATCACCGGCCCTTCCATGTTATTCTTTTAATAATTTGATAAAACAATCTTCAATCGTGGGGGTGATCTGTTGCAATTCAATTTGTTGGTGACCGCGTTCTTTTAAATAATTCAACAATTCCGGCTGACGATCTTTTTCATCATCCTTAAATGAAAAATGCACATGCTCACCAAAAGCAAAAGACGAAAGCGTGAATTCAAATGCCCGTAAGTTTTTCAGCAGTTGATGCATTTTTTCCGATTTAACGGCATATAATTTTCCCGGATAAGCTTCAATAATTTTTTCAGGCGTATCAATCGATAAAATTTTTCCCGATTGGATCAGTGCAATGCGGTCACACAAAGTAGCTTCATCCATGTAAGGTGTGGAAACCAAAATGGTAATATTTTGTTGCTTTAAACGTTTCAGCATTTCCCAGAATTCTTTGCGGGAAACGGCATCCACACCGGTAGTGGGTTCATCTAAAAACAATACCGTTGGTTTGTGGATCAATGCGCAGCACAAGGCGAGCTTTTGTTTCATGCCACCCGAAAGTTTTCCGGCACGGCGTGTTTTAAAAGGTTCTATTTGTATGTAAATATCTTTGATCAGCTCGTAATTTTCTTCAATGGAAGTATCAAAAATAGTTGCGAAAAAATTAAGGTTTTCTTCTACTGTTAAATCCTGGTAAAGCGAAAATTTACCGGGCATGTAACCTACCCGGCTGCGGATGGCTTTGTAATCTTTCACAATGTCCAAGCCATCAACGCTTGCGGTTCCTTCATCGGGCAGGAGCAGGGTGGTAAGCATCCGGAAAATACTGGTTTTTCCGGCACCGTCGGGGCCTATCAAACCAAACAACTCGCCTTTGCCAACAGAAAAAGAAACACGGTCGACCGCCAACACTTTCTTTTTGTTGTAGGTTTTACTAATGTTATGTAGCGTTACGCTGTCCATTCCTGTGTTAAAATTTTACTTCTGCATACATGCCAATCTTTAAAAAACCGTCGTTTTTCACCAGCACTTTTATGGCATACACCATATCTGCACGTTCGTCTTTTGTCTGGATCGTTTTTGGCGTAAACTCAGCTTTGTCGCTGATCCAGGTAATGGTTCCTTCTGTTTCTTTGTATTTTCCATTGCCGTCATCACTGAGCACTTTCACTGTTTGGTTCAGCTTTATTTTTGGTAATTGATTGCCGGTAATGTATGCGCGTAAAATCAAGCTCGACAAATCCGCGATCTTATAAAGTGGTTTTCCGGTTGCGGCCATTTCATTTGCTTCTGCATACTTGCTGAGCACGGTTCCGTTGATCGGGTTGATGATGTGAGATTTTGCAAGCTGGTCGTTCAGTTGTTCTATCTGGATTTGCAGCGGGGTGGTTCCCTGTGTGATGCCTTCGGTAGAAATGTTGAGCGAGGATTGTAGCGCTTCAATTTGTTTTTTGATCACTTCAATTTGTGCATTTATGTCATCTAATTGTTTGGCGGTAGCGGCATCTGCTTTCACTAAATTGCTGATGCGTACCTGGTCTTTTTGCGCAGCTTTGAGCTGTTCCTGCAATGCAGCCGTTTGTGCTGCAATGTTTGGTTTGGTACTCAGCGTTGCATGAATCTGCGCTTCCAGCTGTTTTTTCTTCAGGTACAATTGCAGCGTATCAATATAGCCTATGGTTTGTCCCGCCTGCAATGTTTGTCCTTCGCGGATGTCGAATTGTTTTAATGTGCCGGATGCTTCCGCAGAAATAATGGTTTCTTCGGTTTCAAAAGAACCGGAAGCATCAAAATCTTTTTTGCCGTTGTTGCAGGAAGCGAAGATCAATATCGCTGCAAAGCCATTTAATATTTTTTTCATTCTTATATTTAATTGTTTACCCATACGGGTAATGATTATATAAATTTTTTTATAAAAATATTGTCATAGGGATTAAACCTTTATAGCGTCCTTAATAAATTTTTTAATATGTTCTTTCCGTTCCAGCATGATTTGTTTAAATTCTGCATTATCCGCGCCAATCACTACCTGTATCAAAGGGCGGCCGATGAAAGGAAAAATGATCATTGAGATCATGTTCATGAACAGCATTCGCCCGTCTATTTGTTTGATTGCGCCATTGTTTGCTTCTTTTTGTACTGAAGCCGAAAAATTAGCAAAGGCGTCTTTTATATCTTTTTTGAAATGTTTTGCAATAAACTGGTCGGGATTTTTATTCAGCTCGTTCAGCACAAAACGTGGTAAGGCAGGATTTTTCAGCAGCATTCCCATGTACTGGTCCACGATCAGGTCAATTTTTTGATCCAGCGGGATTTCCAACTCCAGAATGGAAAGGATTCTGGAAACCATGCGGTTGAGCGCAGCGCTGAAGATCGCTTCAAATAATTTATCCTTGGTTTTAAAATAATAATGAAGCAATCCTTTATTGATCCCTGCCTGTTCGGCAATTTCCTGCATACGCGCACCATCATATCCCTTTTCATGAAATACATCTTCCGCTGCTTCCAGGATTTTTTGCTCGGTAGTTGTGTCGTTTGCCATTATTTAAAACAGGATTTTATTCCGTTAAATTAGAAATCTGAAACAAATATACACAATTTACCCAAATGGGTAAATTATTAAAAAACGAAACAGATAAAAACTCCTTTGGTTTTTACTGGATTGTAAACTTTACCGGTAAATTAAATTGAGTGCGTACACGCTTGCCGCCTTTTTTGCCGGGTTTCCAGCGCGGCATTGATTTTACAACATTTATAGCGGCTTGTTCGCAGCCGTTGCCAATGCTGTCCAGCGCTTTTACATGTGATACGGTGCCATCTTTTTCCACTACAAACGTAACGTGCACCAATCCGCTTGTTCCGTTTTCCCTGGCTTTTTCGGGATACACCAGGTTCTTTTTGATGTAATCGTCCAAACCCAGGAACTCCGGCATTTGTTCTCCTGTGTTCGCGGTAAGCGGCTCTATACTATCGTGCTGCGTGTTTAAGAAACTATTGGCGGTTCGGATACTGTCTTCTAATACAAGTGAGCGGTTTATTGCATCAATAGAATTGTTCACATTGTATTGTGGCGCAGAATAAGTGCTATGGGAAGGGATACTCCAAAAAATGACTTTGATCAGCACAAAAACCACAAAAATACCTATCCGTACTTCGTTGCCGATGGTTATCCCGGAATGTGAGCTGGCATACGCTTTATGATTGCGCCTGATCAGGTCATAATGATTTTGCTCGCAGAAACGGATCTTGATCTGCATGTGGCTCATGCGCGATACCAGTTTTTTATCATACGTTGCCTGTTTGTGGTAATAATACATCAGGTTGCTAACGCTGGTGGAAAACTGGTCGATCACCTCATTAAAATCGGGAGGCAATGCATTTAAAAATTCAGCCAGCTTTGGATCGCCTAAAAAACTGAAAAGGTCGCCGTTAATGATTTTGCTGCTCCAAACATCTTTATTGTCATTGCGGCGGATCGATGCAGTAATTTCGTTGTTAAAATTGGTCAGCGCCAGAATGCTCTTGTGCACTTCTTCATAATTAATGTTTTTCCGTTCGTCCTTCAACTGGTTGATAAAAAGCACCGATTCTTTTGCATAAACAAAGTTCCGTTTGCTGATGCTTTTTTTCAGCTGAAGAATAAAACGCGGTTCCATCATCACTGAAAATTTTTCGCGTAGTGTTTCAGGAACCTGTATTTTATGATAACCGGCAATCGTATAATACAAGTCGTCATTTTCCAGGAACGACAATAATTTTTTGTTATTAAAGATAAATTCGTGCAGTTCCAAATCAGGATCATTCAGTAATACATCAAATGTTTTGATGATCTCATCCTTGGTGTATGATTTTTCTTTTACGGAAATAGTGGTGCCACCGCCCAGGTTAAGATCAGCCAACAGCTGCTTTCTCAAACGGATCAAATTGGTTTCACTGATCTGAAAATCAGGATCAGCAATTCCTTTTATAATGTGTAATGGCGATTGGTACGACATATTATCCTAAACCGGTCCCGGAAATTTTATTTTGTTCGATCAACTGATTCGTCAGTGCCAATAATTGCACCAGCGCTCCTTTTAATTCATCGTAATTTTTCCTGTCCAGCGCTTTTTCACCTCTCTCGATCGCTCTTTTTGCAGCATTGTAATCCTTATATTGCTCTTCGCCTTTGCCTGCGTAAATTGCAAAGTAAACCGACATCAACGAAGGCGTATTTAAAATGATCTTATTGATCAGCCGGTTTTGACTTTTTTCCAGCCCGTCGATCTGGTAATAACTGTTGGATGCAAACGCACTGATCTCCCTTTCTTTTAAAGCTTCAAATTCAATGGCATATTCTTTTGGAATATCATCGTAGTGATTAAGCCAGTAGATCACTGTATTTCTCCAGGAGTAATAAATTTCCTTGATCTCCACCAGCTTGTAATTAGTTCCGGAACTGTGGATCTCCTGCGCCAGCTTTCTTTTTTGCTCGTCGATCTGGTATTTCAGATCGCTCAGATCGTTATCTCTCAGCGCCATTGCCTTTGAATACAGGTCAGCCAGGCGCTCTGATTTTTCATTCAGCACAGCCGCCTGTTCATAATCTTCTGCATTTTCTGCTTTTGAAATTTCGCGCCCGATAATGTTTTTGATCTCTTTTATTTCATCGCGCAGCTTCGCAAGGCTTACATGTTTTTCGGAAGGGCTGAACACATCACCGAATTGTTGGTTGTACAACAATAAATTTACGCTCACACTTACATCGCGGCTCTCGCTCATTTCAATTTTAATTTCCACGTCGCTTCCCTTGATCAGGTCGCCCTGCAGTTGAAATCCGGATACGTCAATCACTCCAATCGCTTTGTTGGTGTTAGGATGCGACTGGCTATTGCCTTCCAGCAAATTAATGATCAAATGATCGTCTGTATTTTTTTTGATCGTTTTGCTTACTTCTTTGTAAATGGTTTTTACTAAAGGTAAAATACTGTTGCGCTCAAAAACCACCTGGCATTTGGTGGTATTATTATCCAGGTCGTCAATCTCTATGGAAATATCTTCCGGCAACGGTTGCCCGAAAACATTGAACAATCCATGTGTTACCTGGATCTTCGGATAGTTTGTCTGAATTTCGTTTTGCTGCTTGTCAACAATCTTAAATGTAAATTCATTGATCGCATTTTTTCGCAGTGTAATAAATTCGCCGAATTTTGGTGCCAGCGGTTTTAATCCCGTATCAAAACCGCCGTCGTCACGTGTGATCCGGTAAAAGCAATTGGCCGGACAGTTTTTTACCTGTGCACTTACGTATTCTTCTGTATCCTTGGTGGTTTTGTTGTACGACATTTGCACTTCTACCTGTGCAGCGCTTGTGCTTGTTTTTTCTTCCGGCATTTCCACCACTGCACAGGATTTATTTCCTGCGTAAAAAGCCGTGCCAACAGCTACAGCCGTTGTCGGATCAATGCTGCTGTTCACCACCAATCCGGTGCGTTCCGCTACGCTTTCGCGAACGTATGGAATGTACGTGCTGCCTCCGATCAGGATGATCTGTTTTAATTCCGAAAAATTTAATTGGTTCCTCGACACTACAGTTTCGATCATACTCACCGTTGCATCAATTTGTGTTTTAATGCAGGCATTAAATTCTTCGCGTGTAATGGCAATGTAATATTCTTTTTCCTGTCCGTTCCCTTCAAAATCATAGCTCAGCTCAATCTCTGTGGAAGCGTTATTGCTCAGCTCTTTTTTAGCGTCTTCCGCTTTCAGCAGCAAAATATAATACAGCTTTTCGTATTTTCCATTGTGTTTGTTCAGCTCTTCGGCCAGGTCGGTTTTTTGTGTTTCCGCTATGAGCTTGGGCAACAGAATATTCATCACAATCGAATGATCAAAATCCAAACCGCCTAAATAATTATCGCCCTGGTGGTCTGTCACACGCATTTCACCGTTGTTGATACCGATCAGCGCCACATCAAATGTTCCGCCGCCCAAATCATACACCAGCCATTTGCCGTCTGTTTCCGAATCAATTTGTTTGTTAAAAAATGCCAGCGATGCCGCAATGGGTTCCTGCAGCAATACCACTTCTTTAAACCCTGCTTCATAGCCGGCTTTTTTGGTTGCATTGCTTTGTATGGTATCAAAACTTGCCGGGATTGTGATCACCACGCTTTCCGGTTTTTCCTGCGAATGGATAAAATTTTTGAGCTCCGAAAGGATCAGCGAAGAAAGCTGGATCGGTGTAAAAAAATCGTTTTTCTGCGGCGAATAATACGTTTCCGAAGTTCCCATTTTTCGCTTAAAGCCAGCAAATACATTCAGCGGATCTTTCAGCAGCCATTCTCTTGCTTTGTCGCCGATAATGATGCGATCGTTGCGGAAAGCCACACAGCTTGGCAGCGTGTCGCGAAAGCCGATCGGGTTTTTAAATACTTCCACACCAGCAGAAGTATATTTTGCAATCAGGGAATTGGTAGTGCCCAGATCTATCGCAAAATTAATTGTTTTCATTTGTAAAAATTATTTTGATTCTACGATAACGATGGCACGTTGTACAATTTTTGCATCCTGGAGGATCATCGGTTTGATCACTTTGGTGATCATTAAATTTTTTGTGCTTTCGCCGATAATGGTAGCGTCCACATCTGTGCGTGTATCCTTGTAATCCTCATTTACCGGCGATGAGTAGCTGTAGCCCATTTCTGAAAGCGCTTGTTTGATGCGGTTAAAACTTCGTGCGTTTTCGTCGGAAGCAGTTAATTTGCTTTCCAGCAAATTTAACTGGTTGATGATCTCAATAATGGGTTGCATGCGGAGTAGCGGTTTTATTTTCTTTAATGTTTCAGTTTCAGGATCGTAAATTTACTGATTCATCACGAATAAAACAATGGAAAGGAAGCCGGAAAAATAAATTAACGCACCGGATCCGGACACTCTTGTATTGGTCATCAACTTTTATAAACGGATCAGATCCGCACACCCATAATAGTAATATCGTCCGTTTGCTCCAGTCCGCCTTTCCAGCCTGTCAGCACTTCCGATAGCTTTTCTTTTTGCTCCTCCATCGGTAAATGCGAAATGGAAATCAGCAAATCCTTCAGCTGTTTGTACAGGAATTTTTTCCCTTTGCTGCCTCCAAACTGGTCGGGCATCCCGTCGGTAAAAGTATACACCACATCTCCTTTCTGGAGCTCCACTGTGTGCTGTGTAAATGGAACACTGTCCTTATCATGCTTGCCTACCGGCATTTTATCGGAAACAAATTCAAGGATCTTATTTTCCCGCGCGATCCAGATCGGGTTATTGGCAGCGGCATACGTAAAGCGGTTGTTTTCCAGGTCAAAGCTAATGAGGCTGCAATCCATGCCATCTTTTCCGCCATCACTGCTGCCGTCTTTTTTTAAGCGCTCAATAATAGTGTTTCGCGTTTCATTTAAAATGGCGGAAGGCCCGGTGTGTTTTTCAATGGCTTTCTCCAGCGAAGAAATGTTGAGGATGCTCATGATGGCACCCGGAACGCCATGCCCGGTAGAATCGGCTGTAATGCAGGCAAAATTTCCGTTTGCTAATTTTGCAGCCCAGTAAAAATCACCGCTCACCACATCTTTTGGCTGAAAAAAAACAAAATGCGAAGGAAGATGTTCATCCAGTAATGTTTTACTTGCCAAAAAGCTTCGCTGGATCCGCTCCGCATAATTGATACTGTCGGTGATCTCCTTGTGCTTTTCTTCGATCAGTTGTTTTTGTTCCTCCACCACCGATTTTTGTTTCCGTGTTTCTTTTTCCTGTTGCTCAATAATTATATTTTGCCGCTGCGTTATTTTAAAACGGTTGTACATAAATCCGGCAAAAACCAGAACTAGCGCCAGGCCGCCAAACAAGGCGTATTGCTGGTTCCGCTTTGCTTTTATTTCGGTTTGCTGCTGGTTGATCTGTGCCTGCCGTACTTCTTTTTCTTTTGCATTTACCACACTGTCAGCGGCAGCTTTCTTCTCATAGTTGTATTGCAATTCCCGCTTGATGCTCGCCTTTTGCACCTGTGTGTTGTTAATGCTATCGCGCATGGTAATGTACAGTTTGTACATCTTCAACGCGGGCACTGGCTTGTTTTGTGTTTCGTAGATCTGGTCCAGGATGGTGGCCGCATTTAATATGTTTTGCGGAAATCCGATCTCTTTGCTGATTGTTAAGGAGCGTTGCGCGAAGCTTTCTGCAGCGGCATAATTTTTTTCCTTCAGGTACACTTTCCCGATATTGCAAAGCGAGTTGGCAATCCCTTTTTTGTAACCAATGCCTTCCTGCAGCTTCAGGCTTTTTGTGAAAAGATCCAACGCTTCATCCGGTTTGTTTTGGTAATCATTATAAATTGTTCCGGTGTTAAAAAGCGAATTTGCAGTTTCTTTTTTATCGTTGTTTTCTTCCGCAACTTTTAAGCCCCGGTTAAAATAATCCAGCGCTTTATCAATGTTTCCCTCCTTTTTATAAATGCCGCCGATGTTGTTAAGCGCAATGGCAATACCGGTTTTGTCCTTATTGCTTTCGTAAATTTTAAGGCTTTTGCTGTAAAAAGTAAGTGCCTGTGCGTAATCATCCAAACTGCTGTAGATCGATCCGATGTTGTTGAGCGAATATGCAATTACTTTGGTGTGATTGCATGCTTCTGCCATTTTTAAACTATTGCTGTAATAATCCAGCGCTTTCGGGATGTTTCCCTGGAAATTATACAAGGACCCGATGCTGAAATACGTTTCCGAAAGACCTTGTTTATTATTATCTTCTTCCTGTACTTTTTTACATTGCAAAAAATAGTCGAGCGCTTTAGCAGTGTTACTCTGCGCCTGGTAAACCACGCCGGTATTAAAAATAGAATTCGCTAATCCTTTTTTATCGCCGATCTCTTCCTGGATCTTCCGGCTTTTTCCATAGTATTCCACTGCTTTGTCATACTCGCCTTTGCGGCGGTACAGGTAACCTTGCTGGCAAATGGCAGCAGCTAAATTTTTTAAATAAAAGGATTTTAATGTTCCCTGATCGTTTTTCAATTTTTGCTCGCACAACTTTTGCAATTGTTCACTATAGCGCAATATATCATCCTCTTCTGTTGCATCATCTGCAATAATGGAACTTAGAATAGTACAGCGGCTGGTATCATTCGTTGCTTTTTTCAATGCAATTTTTAGTGAATCAAGATGCTGAGCGATTGTAACAATGTGCAGCAAAAAAAATGCGAGGAGGAGAGAGAAGTGTTTTTTAATCATCGGTTAGAAATGATTTTCATTTAATTTATGAATGGTATTCGGAATGGTGTTTTGTTTTAATTTCCCATATGTTGTAAACGTACTAATTCGTTGGGAATAAAACAATTGGAATGCAAAAAGGGTCTCAAAACCCAACCGCACCGCCAAAATATCCAAACATTTACAAAACTTATTTATTCAAAAATTTAGGAAAACAGTAGAATAATTATAAATTAGCATATAGAAGCTCTAAAGTTATATGCCCCATGATAACAAAACGAGAAAAAATAAATGCGGATTTCCAATTTGGAAAAACAACAGGAAACGAGCAGTATAAATGTTCGGATCCTTTAAGCGGGAATAAAAAAAATAGCCGGCGGAATTTCATTTTGATTGCGCTGCTTTTTAATCTGTTTGCAATTTCGCAGCGCTCCATAGCTCAAACAACAGATACGCTTTTATCTACCGGCGATTTAAAAAAATTAAGCCTGGAAGACCTCATGAACATAGAGATCACTTCTGTGTCAAAACATCCTGAAAAATTAATTAATGCAGCTTCGGCCATCCAGGTGATTACCCAGGAAGACATTCGCAGCTCCGGCGCAAAAACACTGCCCGAAGCGCTGCGGCTTGCGCCAAATTTACAGGTAGCACAAGTTAATGCAAGTCAATGGGCAATTAGTGCGCGCGGATTTGATAATGTTCTTTCCAATAAATTACTGGTGCTGATAGATGGCCGTACTGTTTACACACCCTTGTATGCAGGTGTATTTTGGGATGTGCAGAATATTATGCTGGAAGATGTTGATCGCATAGAAGTGATCAGCGGCCCGGGAGGTACACTCTGGGGCGCAAACGCAGTAAATGGCGTGATCAATATAATTATGAAAAGCTCCAGGAACACTCAAGGGCTTTATGCCGAAGGGTCGATAGGAACAATAATGCCGGGCTCGGCGAGTTTGCGTTACGGTGGCAAAATCACGGATAAACTCACGTACCGGGCCTATGTTACCGGATTTAAAATGGGCAGCACAAGTCTTTTATCGGATAGTACAAATGCAAAAGATCAATGGACAATGGTGCAGGGTGGTTTTCGTTTCGACTGGAACCCTTCTGAAAAAAATAAAGTGAGCCTGCAATCGGATATTTATGATGGCCGGCCCAATCCGGATGGCGGCACTTCTAAACCCGTTATAGCCAGAGGCGATAATATGGTGGCGCGATGGAACCATACTATCTCGGAAAAAGCGGATTTTCAGCTTCAGGCATATTATGATTATACCTGGCGCGATTTCCGTAACGGTTTTACCGAAAACCTGAACACGTATGATATCGACTGGCAAAATCGCTATAAGCTGGGCAAACGCAATATTATAACCTATGGTTTGGGTGCCCGCTTAATGGATCATAAAGTGAATAATCTGCAATTGTTTGAATTTGTTCCGGAGCATAAGCTGCTTCATCTTTTCAGCGCTTTCGTTCAGGATGAGCTGATGCTGATCAAAGACCGCCTGCGTTTTACAATCGGATCAAAGATCGAACACAACAGCTATACCGGTTTTGAATTTTCGCCGAACGGAAAGTTAACCTGGACACCATCGGAGCATCATACAATATGGACAGCCGTTTCACGTGCAGTGAGAACACCTGCGCGTATCGACCGCGACTTTGTGATATCCCTTGCTCCAAATCTTCCACTCATACAAGGCAGTGACCTTATATCGGAAACGGTGATCGCCTACGAGCTTGGATGGAGGGTGCAGCCCGGCAAAAACCTGTCGTTTTCCTTATCCACTTTTTACAATGTATATGATAATATCCGGAGTGCGGAGCCGGGCCCGCCACCGCTGGGTATCCCTATTACGTTTGCAAATGGCGTTAGAGGCGAAACATACGGTGCAGAGTTGGCGGCTACTTATCAGCTGACCAGCTGGTGGCATTTACGGGGAGGATATACTTATCTCGAAAAACACCTGTGGGTAAAACCTACAAGTAAAGATTCAAATAAAGGAACAGCCGAAAGTGATGATCCTCAGAACCAGTTTTTGCTTCAGTCAACCATGAAGCTACCCGGAAAAATTGAGCTTGGAACCGTATTGCGTTATGTTGATAAGCTGCCTGCGCCCTATGTTCCCGATTATTTTGGATTGGATGTAAGGATCGGATGGCACCCCTTAAAATTTGTGGAGCTGGATGTGGTCGGACAAAATCTATTGTATGATTATCATTCCGAATTTACTCCTTCATCACCCTCTCCACGCTTGATATCAAGAAGTGTGTACGGGAAAATTATTTTTCGATTTTAAAACAATATTTTAAAATAGCAATTTGAAATTTAGCCTCAAAAACCTGACAAAAAAAATAATCCTTATCACTGCTTTTTTACTGGCGGGTGATATGGGTTTGCTGGCGCAGGAGCCTTCTTCACGCGAGTCGCAGGTAAAGGCTGTTTTTCTTTTCAACTTTACCCAGTTTGTAGACTGGCCGCCTAAAACTTTCCCTGAACCTGATTCTCCTTTGATCATTGGTATTTTAGGGGATGATCCGTTTGGGAGTTTCCTGGAGCAGGCTACTACTAACGAAAAAATCAATAGTCATCCTCTAATCATCCAGCATTATAAAACAGTGGATGAGATAAAAAAATGCCAGATCCTTTTTATTAATATTTCAAACAAAGACCGGCTGGACCTGGTATTCAAAGCGCTGGAAGGCCGTAGTATCCTTACTGTGAGCGATAGCCGCAACTTTATTCGCCAGGGCGGTATGGTGCGGTTTTTCACTGAAAATGATAAAATAAAATTTCAAATTAATATCGAGGCAGCAAAAGCGGCGGACTTAACCATTAGCTCTAAACTATTGCGACTAGCGGAAATTGTAACATCTAAAAATAACTAAGCATGAAACTCAGGGACGTACCTATTCAACGAAAGCTGATGTCGGTGATCTTGTATACCAGCGGTGCTGTGTTGCTTTTAACATGCACTGCATTCTTTGCTTATGAGTTCCTTACGTTCAGGCAAAATACAACGAACCAACTCTCAACGCTTGGGAAAATTATTGCTTCGAACAGCACAGCTGCACTTGCATTTGATGCCCCTGATGATGCAAACGAAGTATTGGCTGCACTCAAAGCCGAATCGCATATTGTAGCAGCAGGCCTTTATGATGAAAAAGGAAAATTATTTGCGCAATACCCGGCCAATCTCCCTGTTAGCGCTTTTCCAACGGCCCCACAAAAGGATGGTTATAATTTTGAACATTCTTATTTGACTGGCTTTCAACCGGTAATGCAGGAAAACAGGCGCCTGGGAACACTCTACCTGAAGTCCGATATGGATGCCATGTATGAGCGGCTCCGGCTTTACAGCGGGATTGTTGTTTTAGTGATCATCGTTTCTTTACTATTGGCTTACCTGCTTTCCAGGCGTTTGCAAAAAAGGATTTCGAAACCGATTCTTGCTTTAGCTGAAACAGCGAAAGCCGTTTCCGATCATAACGATTATTCCGTGCGTGCTACAAAATTGGGTGAGGATGAACTTGGTTTGCTTACCGATGCATTTAACCGCATGCTGATCCAGATCCAGGAACAAAACCAGGAAATTACAACGCTGAACCAAAACCTGGAACACAAAATCCAGGAGCGCACCAATGAATTGGAAACTGCCAATAAAGAACTCGAATCATTTTCTTATTCCGTGTCACACGATTTGAGAGCGCCTTTAAGGGCAATAGACGGTTACACCAAAATATTGGAAGAAGATCAGTTCCGTAACCTGGATGATGATGGGAAAAGAATGATAGGAGCAATTTTAAAGAACACCAAAAGAATGGGCGATCTTATTGATGATCTCCTGGCATTTTCAAGATTAGGTAAAAAAGAGATCAATGGGCTGGACATTAACATGAACTCAGTAGTAAAAATGATAGTGGATGATTTTCTTTTTGTTGAAAAAGAAGGCAAAATAAATATCCGTATCCAGGATCTTCCGCCTGCCCACGGCGACCAGGCATTAATAAAACAGGTATGGATAAATTTAATTTCAAATGCCATCAAATATTCAAAAAAGGAATCAAAAATTGAAATTGAAATAGGTTCCTATCCCAAAGAAGATAAAACGGTATATTATGTAAAAGATAATGGAGTGGGCTTTGATATGAGGTATTATAACAAACTTTTTGGGGTTTTTCAGCGGCTGCATTCACAGGAAGAATTTGAAGGGACCGGCGTGGGTTTGGCAATTATCAACAGGATTATCCAAAAACACAATGGAGAAGTATGGGCCGAATCCAAATTAAATGAAGGGGCCACTTTTTATTTTAGCCTGGAAAATATTCGGGAATAACAATCCGAAAATATCCCATGATCGCCTGCAATTTAATAATCTGATCTTACTGCTTGTGCATTTAAATTTTTGGAACTTCGATTACAAACAAGCTTCCATTTTCAGGAGTCGATTCAATTCGGATAGTACCGTTGATAAAGCTAACACGGTCGTGGATATTTTTGATTCCCATTCCGTGATCTTTATTTTTGAGGATTATATTTTGAGGGTCAAAGCCAATTCCATTATCTTCCAGCATCAGTGTTATGCTGTTTTCATCAGCAATCAGCTGTAAAGTTGCATTGCTTGCACGCGCATATTTAACGCAGTTTGTAAGTAACTCCTGCCCGATGCGGTACAAATTTAATTCAATTATTTTATCTGATTTTTCGGACATTCCATGCGTGTGAAAATCGAAACGGGTAACATTTAATTTATTGAGCCGTGTGATCAATTCTTCAAATGCATTTACAATGCCGGCTTCCTGCAAAGTTTCATTTGAAAGATTTTTCATAATGTTTCTTAGCTCCACAGCCGTTTTATCGATCAGATCAAGCGTATGTTGGTAACCGGCAGATTTTTCTGAGGGAATTACTTCTTCATACAACAGCAGGTTAATCTTCAGCGTTGATAAAAAAGAGCCTACACCGTCATGCAGATCTTTCGCGATGCGTGTCCGCTCATTTTCTTCCGCCTGCACAACCGAAGCAGTTGCGGCTTCCCGCTGCTTATTGATTTCCTGCTGGTGCTCGCTTCGCTGGATCAGCCTGCGCCTGTTGAAAAGCAATACAATCGTTAAAAGTAAGAAGATAGCCCCGGCAACAGTTCCGTAAATAATACTGTTTCGTTTTTGGATTTTTGTATTGAGTAATTCTGCGTCTTTCTGTTTGGATTGAACATTGGCATTTAAAAGAGCGATCTCTCTTTTCCGTTTCTCATCTTCATATTTAGCAGAGAGTTCATTAACCTGCTGCGAATTTTGCTCGTTGTAAATACTGTCGTTAAGAGTGGAATACAGCTGGTGATATTTTAATGCATTTTTAAAATCATTCTGTTTTTCATATATCTTGGAAAGATCATTATAAACATCTTTCATTTCACCTTTTAATTTGTTCTCCTTAAAATAATCAAATGCTTTTTTTAAATAATCAGCAGCTTTGTTCAGCTGATTGCTTTCCATATAAGCCTTTCCAAGATTTGCCATCGAGATTGCTTTATAGAATGGATTGTTCATTTCTTCTTCTATTACTATTGCTTTTTCAAAATATGAAATAGCGGCAGGATAATTTTTCATATCAACATAAGCCGATCCCATAATGCCATAACAATTCTGGATTGCATTTTTATCATTGTATCTTATACCCAGCTCCATGGTTTGAGAAGCAATTTCCAACGCTTTTTTATCTGCTTTCTGTTCAAGGTAAACACTTGCAATATTATTATTCACACGAATCTCATTCTTCCAGCTGTTAAGGCTTTTAAACAGCTCCAGCGACCTATAATAGTATTCCAGGGCTTTGGGCGAATTCCCCATTTTTTTATAGACCCTGCCCAGGTCCATTAACACCACGGCATTATCTATTAACACGGCATTATTATTTTTTCTTTTTCCGGCTTTCTCATATATTTTCGATGCTTTTACATAATAACCGATCGAACTGATATAATCAGCCTGCCTCATATAAACATTTCCAAGGTCAACATAAACCTGGCACAGGTTAAGAGAATCAGGGTCATTTACAGCAGCGGCTTTCAGAAAAAATTCCAATGAATTTTGATAATCGCCGTCGTTATACAAGAGCTCTCCAATTAAATCAAGGCCGGAGGCTATTCCATGCGGGTAATGAAGTGTTTCCGACAGTTTTTGAGCTTGCTCCGCATATGTTTTTGCTTTTCCAGGTTCGCTATCAATTAGCGCATCTGAAAGCGTTATTAACAATTCTACTTTAGCGGTGTCTTCTTTTGCCTTGCCAAGTTCAATTTTAAGGCTGTCGGTATTTACAGCCATCAATGAAGTGGAAGCTGTCATCAGCAGAGAGAGCAGAAAACAGAACAAAATAATTTTTCTATTATTACTTTTCATGATGCTAAATTTAATGTTTATTTTGAATTGGGGCGGGAATGCAAATTGCAGACGATTCCAGTGGATAATAAAAACAGGGTCTTTAAAAAAACAAAAAAATGTTAGATAATTTATGGTTCCCCTTCTGTTTAGGCAGAAATCTATGTTTTTGTTAATCATTTTCTTATCTTTATAATTATTAAAACATGGATTTATTCTCGAAAATATATATTTATTCGGATCAGCCTGCAACTTGTCCAAAATGTGGTTCCAGAACAGAAATAATATCGGATATGGCGCACATTAGATATTCTATTCAAATTCATCAATGTTGTATTCGGGGGTGCGAATACGAATTTGTCTTAGAAGAAAACTCATAGAAAAAATTATGGGAAATGATTGGACTGATAAGGAAGTTGAGTTAACTATTGAAGATTATTTTTCAATGTTAAAGCTAGAGCTATTGAATAAGCCTTATAACAAAACAATTAGTAGAAAGGCGCTTGCTCAGTTACTTAATAACCGCTCGCATGGATCAATAGAATTTAAACGTCAGAACATTAGTGCAGTATTAATGGTTTTAGGGCTTCCGTATATAAAAGGATATAAGCCACTACATAATTACCAGCAAATTATAAATAAAAAATTAGTAGATTATATACAGAAGGAAAAAGAAAATTTAATATCACATTTTGATCATTTCGCCCAAAATATTGGAGTTGTTGAGATTTCTCCAGACTTTAATAAAATTTTATCCGCTCCTCCAGAAATACAGATGGTAGATGAACCAAGTGTCGACTATCAAAGGAGGCCAATTAAAATCAATTATATTGAGAAGGAACAGCAAAACGTGACTTTAGGGTTAAAAGGTGAAGAACTTATCTTCAAATATGAAAAGTGGCGTCTTATAAATGAAGGAAATGAATCACTTGCAAATACAATCGAATGGGTTTCTAAATATGATGATGGAGCAGGATTTGACATACTTTCAAAAAATAAAAATGGTACGGATCGGTATGTTGAAGTAAAAACTACAAAGCTGAGCAAAGAAAGCCCTTTTTATTTTTCAAAAAATGAATATGAATTTTCAAAAAAAGGACGTCAAAATTATTATTTGTACAGACTGTACAATTTTTCTGATTCGCCCAAACTCTTCTATTTAAATGGTGATTTTGATTCTTTTTGCGTAAAAGAAGCTACTCAGTATAAAGGATTTTTTAATAAGCAACGTTCTTAAAATTTCTGCTGTGATTTCGATTAAAGTGCGACTTATATTCTTGTAGGCCACTAGATTTAAATAATCCAACAAAGTCCCATTGCAAACATAATCCCTATCCTTCCTGCGGAAGTATTGGTCTTTTTTATTTAAATAATACCTCAAGCTGAAGGGCTTGGGTATCACTTAAATAAAAGATCCCCTTCGTGTTACACACGAAAGGGATCTTTTGAGGTCCCGAGCGGATTTGAACCGCTGTAGGAGCTTTTGCAGAGCTCTGCCTAACCGCTCGGCCACAGGACCATTTTTTAAAGAATAGGCTGCAAAAATACAAAAATTCAACTGACTAATCCTAATTTTTTACGGCTTTCAGCGAATAATCGCTTAAACAGTTCGGGCACAAACAATTATCGTATGTTTTTTGCAGTTCCTCTAATGTTTCCGGCGCAATTACCAATCCCTCGCACCAACAACCCCGCTGCTCGTTACAGCATTCAAAAGCAGCAGTACATTTCGAACATTTTTTGGTCACTTTGCTTAAAAATTACCGTTTTTATCCCCTGATCACCACGCTTACTTTATCCACGTGACCGTGCATCGGCGGGTTGATCTTGCTTACTTTTACTGTCAGCACTTTTATAGCCGCAAATTCCTTTTTTAAAGCATCCACGATGCGTTGCCCTACATGTTCGATCAGCTTGGAACGGATCGACATTTGGGTTTTTACAATGTTGTACACAATAACGTAATCAATGGTTTTGGTAAGGTCATCCGCTTTTGCGGCTTCTGTAAAATCCGTTTCAAGGATTACATCCACAATGTAATTTCCACCAACGCGGCCTTCTTCTTCCAGGCAGCCGTGATGAGCGTAAATGTTTATTCCTTCAACAAGTATTGTATGCATATCGGATGTTGGTTTTTGGATATTAGATATTGGATGGGTTACCTGTCCAATATCCAACATCTAATATCATTTTATCTGAATCAAGGCTTTTTCCAGCCTTGCTACAACTTCGTCTTTTCCCAGCAATTCCACCATTTCAAACAGCATCGGGCCACCGCCCACACCGCTCAAACACACGCGGAACAACTGCATTACCTGGCCGGCACCAATTCCCTGCGCTTCGGCAGTTGCTTTAAAAGTGGCTTCGGTTTCGGCAGCTGTAAACGTGTTTAAATTTTTAAATGCTTCGGTCACTGCTTTTATAAACGCTGCTGATTGCTCGTTCCAGCGTTTTTTAATCACTTCCGGATCATACGCTGTTGGTGCAATAAAAAAGTAGCTCGCGTCTTTCCAGAATTCCGAAACAAAATGCGCTTTTTCTTTTACCAAACGGCATACATTTTCTACAAATGCAGGATCGGCAGTAATGTTATGTTCCTTTAAGAGGGGCGTAAACAATACAGCTAACTCGGCATCCGTTTTTTTACGCAAATATTGCTGGTTGAACCATTTTGTTTTTTCAGGGTCAAATTTAGCGCCCGATTTATTTACACGCTCAAACGAAAAGGCTTCCACCAGTTCGTCCAGTGAAAAAATTTCCTGTGTGGTACCAGGGTTCCAGCCCAGCATCCCCAGCATGTTGATGAATGCTTCCGGAAAAAATCCGGTTTCGCGGTAGCCCACATATTTTTCGCCGGTGCGCTCATCGTACCAATCCAGTGGAAACATAGGGATGCCGGATTTATCGCGTTTGGATAATTTTCCGTTTCCATCCGGTTTCAGGATCAATGGCAAATGTGCAAACAAAGGCATTTTATCTTCCATTCCTAAATAACGGTAGATCAGCACGTGCGAAGGTGCCGATGGCAGCCATTCTTCACCGCGTACCGCATGCGTCACCTCCATTTCAATATCGTCCACAATGTGCGCTAAATGGTAGGTTGGCATTCCGTCGGATTTCAGCAACACTTTATCATCTACCTGTGCGGAATTTACTACCACCCAGCCACGGATAATATCGTGAAAACGGATTTCCTCGTTGCGCGGCACTTTTAGGCGCACCACATACGGCGTGCCTGCATCCATCAGCTTTTTTACTTCATCTTCCGATAAAGTGGTAGAATTTCGCATAGTTTGGCGCGTTACGGCATTGTATTGCGATGCTACTTTTGCAGCTTCCAGGCGTTTGCGCATTTCATCCACTTCCTCTGCCGTGTCAAATGCATAATATGCATGTCCGCTATCGATCAGCTTTTGCGCGTATTTTGCATAAATTCCCAGTTCCTTGCGCTCGCTTTGACGATACGGTGCATGTGGCCCATCGCCAAAGCCCACGCCTTCATTCGGCTCAATGCCGCACCATTTTAATGCGTTGATAATATACTCTTCCGCACCATTCACATAACGTGTCTGGTCGGTATCCTCGATGCGTAAAATAAAATCGCCTTTGTGCTTTTTTGCGAATAAATAACTGAATAAAGCAGTACGTACACCGCCCATGTGTAAACCACCCGTTGGACTGGGTGCAAAACGTAATCTTACTCTTCTGTTTTCCATGATCTTAAAAATGAGTTGCAAAGATACTTTTTATTAGGAAATTTTGTACGCTTTTTAAATTGGATTTATAGCGGGATTGTTTTAGATTTAGTGCGCTAAACACTTCTCTCTCTTATGACTTACCGGATAATAAAGGCATTGCTCCTGTTGTTTATTTTCAGCACACCCGCTTTTTCGCAGGACAAACATACTGTTGATTCGTTGCAAACGCTGCTGAACGGCAGATTGGAAGATTCCACCCGCATCATCGTTACGCGCGAAATGGCGTATACTTACCAGGATGCCGGCAAGGACGAGCCGTATTTTAATTACATGAACGAAGCGCTGGAGCTGGCGGAAAAAATAAAGCTCAACTGGGCCATCGTTAATTGCAGGCTTGATATTGCTACGTATTACCAGGTTAAATCGGATTATGATAAAGCAATTGTTCTGCTGGATGAGCTGATGAAGGATGCCACCCGCACCAAAGACCTGAAATCGATTGCCCGTGCCAATCACCTGTATGCTAATATTTACAAGGACAAAAGCGAGTACAACAAAGCCATCGAATATAATTTAAAAGCTCTGAAGCTGTTTGAGCAATTGGGCGAAAAAGAAAATGTATCGGCCTGTAACAACCTGATGGGAAATTTGTACCGGATCCAGGGGCAATACACCAAAGCGCTGACCTGTTATAAAACGGCTAATACCATTGACAGCGCCCGGGGCGATAAGCTGAACATGGGCTTGTCCTACAATAACATTGGCCTGGCGTATTCCGACCTGAAAGAAAGCAAAACCGCGCTGTTGTATTTGCAGAAAGCACTGGCCATAAAAATGGAGATCGGGAATTTAAAAAGCGCTTCCAATACGCTAAACCTGATGGGGACCGTGTACATGGACATGAACGATAATGATAAAGCGCTGGACTACATCAAACAGGCGCTTGCCATTAAGGAGAAGTTAAACGATGAAAAAGGCATGGCTGTTTCCTACATCAACATGGGTGGTGTGTACGCGCTGCAAAAAAAATACGACGAGGCCATTGTGTGTTACAACAAATCCATTGTGCTTGGAAAAAAAGTAAGCAATAATGATTTGGTGAAAGAGGATTACAAAGCACTATCAAATGTGTATGCCGAAATGAAGAACATGGCAAAAGCCTATGAATACCAGGTATTGTACACCAATTTAAAAGATTCGATCTACAACGGAGAAAATTTGCAGCAGATCAACGACATGCAAACGAAATATGAAACGGGCAAAAAAGAACAGGAAAATAAATTATTGCAGGCGCAAAACATGGTGTCGGAAAGTACGATCCGCCAGCAAAAAATAATCTCTTACTTTATTGCCGGCGGTTTGTTGCTGGCCATTACGCTTACATTTTTCATTTTCCGGGGCTATCGCGAAAAGCAGAAAGCAAACGAGATCATTACGGAACAAAAGAAAATGGTGGATGAAAAAAACATGATGGTGGAGGAGAAGAACAAAGAGATCCTTGACAGCATTCATTATGCAAGGCGCATTCAGCGAGCATTGCTCACATCCGACAAGTACCTGAAAAAAGTATTGCCCGAGCATTTTGTGCTTTACAAACCCAAGGATATTGTAAGCGGCGATTTTTACTGGAGCATTAAACACCACAACAAAGTATATGTAGCAACCGGCGATTGTACCGGGCATGGCGTTCCCGGCGCATTTATGAGCCTCGTAGGGATTTCGTTTTTGAATGAGATTGTGATCGAGCGCAAAGTACTTTCGCCAGACCAGGTCCTGAACCAGCTGCGGGAAGAGATCATCAAGGCATTGAACCCGGAAGATGCCATGGAAGAATCGAAGGATGGAATGGACATTGTTTTATGCTGTTACGATTTCGAAAAAATGGAAATGCAATTTGCTGCTGCTAACAATTCGCTTTACCTGATCAGGGACGGGCAGCTGCAGGAATTCAAAGCAGATAAATTCCCGGTTGGAAAATATCACGATGATTATCTCCCATTTACATTACAAATTTTACCTTTGCAGAAGAATGATTGTATTTATTCGTTTACGGATGGTTATGCCGATCAGTTTGGTGGCCCGCAAGGCAAAAAATACAAATACAAACAATTGCAACAGCAGCTTTTAAACAAGTATAAGCTGCCGTTCACGGAACAAAAACAATTGCTTGACAAAGAGATTGAAACCTGGAAAGGAAATTTAGAACAGATAGATGATATTTTAATCATCGGGATAAAAATATAAAATCAGCACCCATTACATGCAACTACTTACACCACAAAATTTTAAGGATTACGAACTGATCGATGTTGGAGGATTTGAAAAACTGGAGCGTTTTGGCCAATACATTACCATTCGCCCCGAGCCGCAAGCCGTGTGGGACAAAACATTGAGCAACACCGAATGGGAAAAACGCGCACATGTTAAATTTATGCCGCGTTCCAGCTCTTCCGGCGAATGGAAAAAATTAAAGCAAATGCCGGATCAGTGGCAAATGAAATACGATATCAATAATTCTGCTTCCGCGATAAAATTCCGTTTGGGGTTGACTTCCTTTAAGCACGTGGGGATTTTTCCGGAACAGGCTTCCAACTGGGATTTTATTTATGATTCCGTAAAAAAATTATCCGCAGCAGGCATTGCGCAACCCAAAGTATTAAATTTATTTGCCTATACCGGCGGCGCTTCATTGGCTGCAAAAGCAGCAGGAGCAGATATTACACATGTGGATTCGATCAAACAGGTGGTGACCTGGAGCAAAGAAAACATGGAAATTTCCGATCTCAATAACATCCGCTGGGTGGTGGAAGATGCCTTGAAATTTGTAAAGCGTGAAGAAAAACGCGGCAATAAATACAACGGGATTATTTTGGATCCGCCCGCTTTCGGGCACGGGCCTAACGGCGAAAAATGGAAGCTGGAAGACAATATCAATGAAATGATCACCGGCGTTTTAAATTTGCTGGACGACAAACATTTCCTGATCCTGAATGCCTATTCACTGGGTTTTTCATCGCTCATCATCGAAAATTTACTGAAGCACAAAGCCAAAGAAAATTTAAACACCGGCGAATTATATTTGCAGGCAACTGAAGGAAATAAGCTTCCGCTGGGTGTTTTTGGACGGTGGAGAAATTTTTAAAAGCTTCGTTTTTAACGCCTGATTAAAATTGGAGCAATAATTATGACGATGTATCATTTCGATCCCAATCATTTTTTTATCCTGGTCATCGGCTTTGCATTTCTTTTGAGCAGCATTGTTTCTTTTGAGTTTTTAAAGAATAAGGTTGTTAGTCTTTTTTTCCTTTTTATTTCCGGCTTGTTCCTCTGTTCCTTCATGGCTTTGCTCGATCCTTTTTTGAATACCTGGGATGAACAATTTCATGCGCTGGTTGCAAAAAACCTTCTTTCTCATCCTTTACTGCCAACGCTATACGATAAACCCGTACTGCCCTATGATTTTACACAATGGATCGGGAATCATGTATGGTTGCACAAAGAGCCGCTGTTTTTATGGCAGATCATGATCTGCCTGAAACTCTTTGGAATCAATACATTTGCGGTGAGAATCCCCTCGGTGATCATGATGAGCATCGTTCCCTTTTTTATTTACCGCATCGGTAAGATCAGTATGAGCAGCCGCATCGGTTATTACGGAGCAGTGCTTTTTGCTTCTTCCTTTTTTGTGCATGAGCTGTGTACCGGTTTTCCGCCAAGCGACCATAACGATATTGCTTTTCTTTTTTACATTACCGCCAGCATTTGGGCATGGGTGGAATACGAACGGTCTAAAAGTAAGTACTGGCTTGTTTTAATTGGTGTATTCAGTGGTTGCGCCATCCTTGTAAAATGGCTTACCGGCCTGCTGGTATTTTCCGGCTGGGGAATCTCCATACTTACTGATAAGGGAAAACGCCGTTCGTTTCAGTCCTACAAAGCCATTGCAATTAGCATTATTGTTTGTTGTTTGGTTTTTGTTCCCTGGCAAATATATATTTCCCATGCATTTCCCAATGAAAGTAGCCATGAATTCTCATTAAATTCAAAACATTTTTTTACCGTGGTGGAAGATCATGGCGGCGATGCATGGTACTATTTTGATAATCTGCGAAAAGTGTATGGAGAAGGACAATTAATGCCATTCATTATTTTACTGTCGTTGTTTTTCTTTTATAAAACCCTGCCGGAACGAAAATTTAAAATTGCCTTTTTTTCGTACATCATAATCGTGTATGTGTTCTTTTCGTTTGCCGCAACAAAAATGATCGCCTTCTGCTTCATCGTCAGCCCTTTTATTTTTCTCTCGCTTGCTTCACTGATCGAAAAAGCCCTTTCTTTTTTAAAAATAAAACTCTTCAAAACAGAAATGCTGCAACGGGTATTTGTAATCCTGCTATTGTTTTTAGTTGCATGGGGAAATCTTAATTTGCATCAAATTGCCTATAAACACACCATGTATATCCGGCCGAATGATAACGACAAGCGTATTTCAAAAGTGTACGATGCAGCCTTTATCAGATCATTAAAAAACTATTTGCCTTCGGATGATTATGTGATCTTTAATTTTAAACCCGAACGAAACATTTCCGCCATGTTTTTTACACCGTTTACTGCCTATCCTAATGCATTAACCAATGAAATGTACATGGACCTGAAAAGTAAAAAAATAAATATGGCAGTAATAGACAATGGTAAATTGCCCGATTTTATTAAAAATGATAAAGCAGTAATTAAGATCAGGGCACCGGATAAAACCTGGGAATAAGCAATATTATCTTTTTACAATTTTCCTTAACTGATAAAAGATCCTGTCGAACACGCTCAGCTCTTCCGTAATAATATCAGCTGTTCCCTGCATTTCTTCCTTGTAATCCAGTTGTTTGTGATATGAGGTTGTTAAATGATCAGGCAGTTCCACTTCCACGGCATATACTTCTTTTTGCGGCATTTCCGAAATGCATTTGATTTTACCTTTTAAAACACCGTATTCCTGGTACGCATAATTATCAAGCCTGATATTTACGGTTTGCCCGATTTTTAATTTTCCGGAATTTTGCACCGGCAAAAATAATTTTGCAATGATCTCCAGCTTTTTTTCCGGAACAATGCTCAGCACTTCATCTCCGGTTTTTATATTCTGGTTTACCGACCAGTAATTGAACAGTGAAACCGTTCCGTCTACCGGTGCTTTCAATAAATACGCCTGTTCCCAGTTGCCGATAGCGGAAAGTAAATTTTGAATGGATTGGCTGAGCTCGCCTTTTATTTTTTCATTTTCCTGGTACAATAAAATCTGCAACTGCAATTTATTTTTCTCCAGGTTGTTAATGTTCAGCTTATTATTGATCCCCGTTATTTTCACCGTTTCATAATTGCGCTTCGACACAAGATAATCCCGCTTTTTATCTTCAAACTCTTTTGTGCTGATGGAACCGCTTTGGAGCAGGATATTGTAGCGGTTAAAATCTTTTTCCACTAACGAAAATTCATCTTTAAAAGTAGTTTCCTGCATTTCGTATTTTGTTTGCAGTTGTTCGTATTCCAGCAATTCTTTATCAAGAATGCTGATCTCTTTTTGCTGCGGATCAATCTCCGATTGGATCTTAAAATCCGAATAGCTTTTCAGAAACGCAATATAAGAATACGTGATATCACCCAACTGCAAAGAGGTATAAGACAAGTCACCGGGTTCCTTTTTTGAGTGTAAATTCAGCTGCAGCGAATCCAGCATTTTTTTTAATTGCAATACATCGCGGTAATCGCCGGTACTTTCGAGCACTATCAATACATCACCTTTTTTTATTGCCTGCCCGTTTTTTACATTTAACGTTACAATTTTTCCAGTGGATTTTGCAACAAGTGTAACCGGTGGATTATTAGTTGTAATAACCGTTTTGGCAGAAAGCGTATCCGGGTAACGTATAAAAACAGAGGCCGAAAGCGCCAGGAGCATCAGCAAAAAAATGACAGAAATACCCCAGCGCACAATCCATTTCGGAACAGCGGTGAGCAATTCATTTACTTCTTCGGTTTTGATCTCTATTTCTTTTTCATTCTCCATTTATTTCTGATCTCCTTAATTGCCAAGCTCCAGTTGATTCTTCACCAGCTCATAATAATTTCCTTTTAGTGCGGTTAATTCCGTGTGATTACCCAGCTCTACAATTTTTCCTTTATCCAGCACAATAATTTGATCTGCATTTTTTACTGTACTTAAACGGTGTGCGATCACCACCACCGTTTTTCCTTTAAAAAATTCATCCAGGTTATTCATGATTACCTTTTCGTTATTTGCATCGAGTGCGCTGGTAGCTTCGTCAAAAAATAAATACTCCGGATTTTTATACACCGCACGTGCAATCAGGATGCGTTGCTTTTGCCCGGAACTTAGGCCCAGGCCTTCCATTCCTATTTTTGTATTGTAGCGCAGCGGCAGGGATTCGATATGCTCCTTTATATTCGCGATCCTTACCGCATTGCGCAAACGCTCCACATCAATGTGATCGTCGCCCACAGCAATGTTATTGGCAATCGTGTCCGAAAATATATATCCTTCCTGCATCACCACGCCACATACGCTTCGCCATGTTTTTGGCGGAATGGTATTTAAATACTGTTTCCCAATGCTGATCACGCCCGATTGTGGCTCATAAAATTTCAGTAATAATTTCATCAGTGTTGTTTTTCCACTTCCGCTGGTACCTACAATAGCAGTGATTTTGCGCGCCGGAATGGTTAGTTCTAAATCTTTTAAAACCATGTCGCCGTACGTGCCGGTATATTTAAAAGAAATGTTTTTTAATTCAATGGAAGTGTTGTCAGCATTTACATCATTAAACGGGTGCAGAAAGTCGTTATTATTTTTTTCTTCGTCTTCCTTACTGTGGATCTCCGACAAACGCTCCAGGCTCAGTCGTGCATCCTGCAGATTTTGCGTAAAGCTCACCAATTGCATGATCGGGCTGTTCAGCTGCCCGATGATGTAGCTGATGGAAAGCATCATTCCCAGTGTGATTTGTCCGTCGATCACCAGTTTTGCAGAAAGGAACGTGATCAGGATATTTTTTAATTCATTGATCAGTCCCGAACCCGCGTTCTGCATTTGTTCCAGCGCTAACCCTTTTATGTTTATTTTAAAAAGCCGTACCTGTATATTTTCCCATTGCCAGCGTTTTTGCCGTTCGGCGTTGTTTAGTTTTATTTCCTGCATGCCAGTGATCAGCTCCATTACCTTGCTTTGATTTTGCGCATGTTGGTTAAACCGCTTAAAATCGAGATCAGCCCTGCGTTTTAGAAAAAACAGGATCCATAAAAAATAGAGCAGGCTTCCCGCAAAAAAAACAGAAAAGATAGTAAGGCTGTAAAATGCAAGTACAAAACCAAATACCACCAGGTTCATGAATGAGAATAAAACGTTGAGCGAAGTGGAGGTGAGAAAGCTTTCAATCCGCTGATGATCATTGATCCGCTGCATAATATCGCCGGTCATTTTTACATCGAAAAACGAAATTGGAAGTTTCATCAGTTTTACAAAAAAATCAGATACCAACGAAATGTTGATCCGGCTACTGATGTGCATCAGGATCCAGCTGCGGATAATTTCGATGCTGATGCGGCCAAAAAATAACATTAGCTGGGCAAACAGTACCAGGTAAATGAAATGCAGATCGCTGTTTTGAACGCCAATGTCTACAATGCTTTGTGTCAAAAACGGAAAGATCAGCTGTAATAAACTTCCCGCAAGTAATCCGAAAATTAACTGTACCAATAATTTTTTATAACGGAACAGATACAGGAATAAAAACGAAAATCCTTTTTTAGCAGTTGTATCTCCGTCTGCGGAAGCGGCTCCGGTGTAAAACTCCGGCGATGGTTCCAGCAAAAGTAAAATCCCTTCTTTGGTATCGCTTTGCCAGGATTTTAAAAATTCATCTTTTGTATAAGTAAGCAAGCCGTGGCCGGGATCCGCAATGTATATTTTATCCTTTTTTATTTTATAAACAACCACAAAATGGCTTTGGTTCCAGTGTGCAATACAAGGCAGGCTGGCATCTTCCACCAATTTCTCGTATGTGATCTTTACGCCCAGTGTGCGGAACCCGGTTTTCTCGGCCGCGTCGCTGATCCCCAGTAAACTACTGCCTTCACGCGTAGTGCTGGAAAGCGAGCGCAACTCCTGGAGTGTAACGTTTTTTCCATAATACTTTGCCACCATGCGCAGGCAGGCAGGGCCGCAATCCATAGCATCGGGTTGTCTGTAAAACGGGAATGCGCTCACGTATAAATTGTATGTGAAATGAGATTAGTTAACCTGTATAGAAATGAACTGTTCCTGTTTCAAATCGTTTCGCAATAACAATTTGTAACTTCCCTTTTTTAAAAATAAAGGAGTAATGCTATTTGCGTTTTTCAATTCAATCGCGTCTGTTGGAATATTCACATTTGCGTTTTCACAGGTTTCATAAGCCATTACCAGCAATGGATAGACAATGTGAACGTCTTTATTATTTAAAAAAAATTCTTGTTTCCCATTCGTAGCAAACCATGTGGGCCTGTTGTTTTTAAAAACACTTCGTGGATGATATACATATACATCACACTTCGTGGTTTTATCAAACGGAACAAATGAGGTGCTGCTGTCTTTTTTGTCAATAAATACAGCACTTTCGTCGGCTTGCAAAAACGAGTACGATGTATGTTCACAGTCCCTGTTGGAGCCTTCCGTTAAAAACGCCTGGTCGATGGTCAACGGATCAATCCCGGTAATAACCTTTAACCAGGCCGCCATCATGGATAACGAATCGGCAACAATGCTTTCATCATTGTGCTCAAAGCCGCAATAAATAAAAACTTTTGCAACCGGATCTTTGTCCAGCGTTTTTTCCTTAATGTGCAATGCTTCGTAATAGTCACGCCTTTTTAATTCCCGGTCAGTTGCTTCATACGCCACAAACGTATACCCGATTTCCGCAGCCAGTTTCAATAAGTTGGCAAATTGCGGTTCCGCAGTGTAATATCCGTCATTCAGGGCAGGCTTCTGTTTCCGGTTCAGGCTACTGTCGCTTGTTAATGCTTCCACAGCAAAATACCGGAAACCTTCATCGTACAATTCCTTTAACAAGCTTGCAGCAAAAATGCGGTGCAAAGGCTGATCGTGATTTTCATTGAGGATGATTAACGGATTATTTTTTGCTTTTTCAAGAATATATTTCTTCGCGTCAAGCGGATAATAACCGCTCGCTGTTTTGTAATTATTTACCGAATCAAAAAATGAAAAGTGCGGAGCACCCGCCAGTTCATATTTTGATAATGAATTTTTATAAGCGCCAATGCATTGCAGCTCGTAAACAGAAAATAATAATTTAGAATGTACCAGTTGCTGGTCTTTAAACGGATTGATTTTTGGAAAATCCTTTTCAATCACTTTTGATGTTCTCCTGTACACGTTGTTTTTAAAGTCTGTTTGTGCAAAAGCACCACACGTTAAAAACAAAAGCAATGCTGTTATTTTAATTTTATACATCCGTTCTTAAATTATATTCATCCGGTAATGTTCAATGGCAGCCTTTTTCAAGGGGTTTTTACTCCAGCTTTCCCACTTATTTGTATGCGGATCATATCCGCATTTTAAAGGTTTGCTGTACATGTCGTCCGGATCTTCGCGGTAAGCGCGGCAATCTGTACAGATGTAGCGGAACTCACAACCCTTGCACACCTCGATCTGATCTTTTGTAACCGTCCAGATGTATTTATAAGCGCTATTTTTCAGCACTTTCTCTAACGTTGTATCATTCACATTCCCGTAATGCTGTTGCATGCTCGGACAATTTTTTATATTGCCTTTTGCATCCACACCGATCTTGCGGTTCAAACAATTATTAAATAAACGCGATTCACCAAATGTGTTAATGTTCAATGCAAAATAATCAGGGCTGATTTTTCCGCAATGCGTTTGATCTGTGATTATTTCGGAATAAAAATAAAAGGGCAGTCGTTCTGCCATTTTTTTCCAGCGTCCGATCTTGTTCTTGGGCACTCCGTAAAAATCAATTTGTGAAACGGGCGCCGACTGGTATATTTTATCTATCGCTTTTTTCGTCACAGATGAATTATAAGGGATCACCAGGTGAATAGACGAGACTGACAAGCCATCGGCAGCGCATAAAACAGTATAAACAGCCTCTGTTGTAAATGTTCCGAAAAACCGCAACTGCCAGTAATTGCAGTTTAAATCAGAAAGTTGCCGGAACAAACCGGCATAATCATAATCGCTGTTTTCATCAAAATCAATAATGCAATTGGTGATCGTGGAAGGAAACTCAAAATCAAATTTCAGCCCCGGAAATAATTTTTGTTCCTCTTTGCTGCAATAAAAAATAAATTCATTCTGTTCTAAAAAATAAAAATACTCATCGATCACAGCATCATGCCGGTGTTCGAATTTTTCTTTTACTTCAGTAATCGTATGCTTTTTAAAATGTGTCAAAATATAATACAGGGCATCCGGGATGTACCGGAACCGGCCACGGTGAACATCGCAGATAATGCTCTTTTTGGCACCCTTTACCGGGATGCAGCTTGCAAATAAGTTAAATACAGTGGAGCCCGGCATTTAAAATAATTTAGAGATCGGTTTATAAAAAGCAGCAACCAGCTGTTGATCGCTTACACTTCCTTTTTTTGAATGCAGCTTTAATGTTTTTGTTTTCTGATCGAACAGCGGCAGTTTCTCAACAAATAAAAATTGCAGGGGAAATCCGGCTGCTTTTCTTTTTGAGAACAATCTTTTTTTGTTTTTCATACCGGGTTGCTTAAAACAATGGCAATTTCTTTTTCTAAATTATAATTGCAGGGATACGACACCATTCCAAATTGCCCCACCGGGTTTACTTCCAGGAAAATATAGTTGCCGGCCGTATCATAGATCAGGTCAATCGATCCCGTATCCAGGTTTGCAGCATCCATAAACGCTTTTAATTTCCGTTTTACAGCTACAGGTAATGCAAACGGAACCCTGTAATTTTGTTTTTCTTTATTGTACCTTCTGAAATCAACTTTTGTTTTTTCATCGTTTTGTGAAAAAATGGCCATTGAAAAAAATTTCCCTTTCAGGTAAAACACCCGGAGCTCACATTTTTTATCAATCTTACTTTGTAACAAAGTAGGAGGAAAGCTTTCCGGGAAATCGTCCACATCGGCTGGTTTTACTACATTTGTATAGCTTACAAACACCGTATCCTGTTCATTTGGTTTTTTGCTGATGTGCGTAAACGAATTGCCAATCGCCTTGATAATAATTCCACCGGGATTCTTTTTATAAAAACCAATCACTGCTTTTTTTGTAGTGCAGATCATCGTTTCCGGAACGGCAATACCATATTCTTTCGCCATCGAAAGATGCATCAGCTTATTATTTTCTTTCGTGTAAAAGCCACCCAGTTTATTTTTCCTGTTCTCAAAAATAAAATACAGCAGCTCCTTCAGCGTTTTAATTTCGTTCCCGATATTTTCAATCACCGTATTTTGCAGCGGACGCTCTTTTATGTATTTCCTGTAATCGTAGGCGAGCGGTACAGTGAGCGAACCGCGCCGGTACCAGTAACCCGATAAGTCATCCGTATTTATGATATCACCGCCATTCACCGTAAAATCAACACTCGGGATAATTTCCTTAAAACGGATTTCTTTTATCTGCACCAGGTCGCCCGCATTGATCCGCATATATTTTTGTTTCAAAAACCGCAGCCAGTTAATTACTTCGGTAGTGCTGTGTTCCAGCGCTTCGCTAATGATAAGGATCATAAGATCAGAATGTAAAGGGGCTTTTTACAAGCCCCTTTTAAAACAAATTATTTAATACCGTATTGGTCAGTACCATTTACAACATGGTCTGTTGTCCAGGCATTATGCCCGGTATAGGTATCCTGGCCTTCTGTTTGGCCAACAATCCATCCGCCGGTTACTACATTCATTTCTTCTTTTGTTAAGCTTGAGCTGATTTTTTCAAATGTCAGGTTTTTCATGTTTAATTTTTTTTTGATGTGAATAATGCACACTGCACACGCGGCAATGCGGTTTAAGGTGTTCTCCTTACAAACACAAATTAGCTAGCATGCAATGTGTTTGCGCTGCAATATTAAATGCGCCCGCGGACAAATTTTGTCCGCGGTCAAAATAATTTAAACTATTTTTAAGAACGATCGGAAACAACAACACAAAATGTATACAGTACGTACGTGGAATTCACATGGTATCCACACAGATTAGTATCAGATACTAACGGATCACAATTGCAAACTCCACTCTCCGGTTCTTTTTTCTTCCTTCCGCTGTATCGTTAGGCGCAATAGGGCTTTTACTTCCAAAACCTTTGTAAAAGATCCGCTGTCTATCAATATTCTTTGAAATAATATAATCAGCCACAGCCTTTGCCCGAGCTTCCGAAAGCTTTTGATTCTGTATTTCATTCCCTTCATTGTCCGTATGACCGCGGATCTCGATCTTCATGCTTTTATTCGCTTTTAACTGTGCAACCAGTTTGTCCAGTTCGGTAAACGAGCTGTTTAAAAGCACCGCTTTATTGCTCTCAAACAACACATTATTTAAAACGACCGCTTTCTTTTTTGGCCAGTAATTATAAAAATAGATCGTGAAGCCTTTTGGAAATTTCATTGGCAGCGGGTTAAATTCCCCAAAGCTGTTATCGATCATCAGGTAATACGTTTCGCCTGCTTTTACGGGTAATGCAGCGCAATACGCCACACCCGGGCCCGGCCCGATGATTGTTTTGCTTTCATATTCCGATAATCCAGTGATCCCGCTTTTTGAAGGATGGTATGAATAACAAGCCCTGTCCGGCAACACTTTCTTCATCCGGATATTCTCAATACATTTTTTATCCGGACATTTAAAAACAATAAAATCGTAATCATCAGCGCTATCAAGAGGAACAATATCAAAAGAAAGCAGCGTATCGCGGTCAACCGTAAATTTAAACCAGGCCGAATTCGTTTCCCTGATATCCTTATCGAACCGGAAATCCATTACCGTACCATTTCCCAGCGATACATTTGTAGGCCCAACAATTGAATCCTCAATTTCCATCGCAGTAGCAAAATCCGCATTTGGTAATTTTTTCATGTACGGAGGCTGTGCCCCGCATATGTTCACCCATAACAGAATGCACATTGCCGCAACATCTTTCCAATCATACACTCCTCGCTTAGTTTTTAAAAACATAAGAATTTATTTTGCGGTCAAATTCAATTTTGCTGTTCTTCATTTTTAACCGGTCGATCAATCTTCTTACCGTCCGCTCCGAAACACCCAGCTTTTCTGCAAGCTCTTTCGGCCTGCCTGTGGTTGCATTTGCAACAAGCTTTTTTAGCAACTCCATTTTCTCCCCGTATTCATCAAGTTTCATAGCCACAGTTTTTAAAGAAAAACCTTTCCGGTATTTTTTATAAACATCCCTCCCGTTCATCTGGATTTTAAATACAATCAGATAAAACATATTAGTGTGGAAAGAAAGCAGGCAATGATTTATTTACTTTGCGGATCGCTTTCTTATTTTGTAAAAAAACCGAATATGTATTAAAAATCAATACAAATTTAATTCTTTTTTACTATTTGCAAAATAAAATGTTACATAATTGATCTATAATATGCAACAACAATAAAATTTTAACTTTTATAGCCGGCTTACCTTTGGTATATGGCTATCCATATAGGTAAAAAGATAAAAGAGGAGTTATACAAACAAGGAATTTCAGTGAGCGCTTTCGCTAGAAAGATCAACCGCAGCAGGAACGTAATCTATGATATCTTTGAACGGCAAAGCGTAGACACGGCTTTGTTAAATAAAATAGGGCTGGTACTCCGAATTGACTTTTTTTCGTTTTATTCGGAACAAAAAGAATACAAAAAAGATCCAATGCTCATTGCTCATGTAAATGATAATAACGAATCTTATAAAACAGTGTCGGAACAGTTGAAATTAGTGGAACAACAGAATGCTTCCCTTAAAACGGAGAACGAACATCTTCACAAGATCATCAGCCTTCTGGAAGAAAAATACAAGATAAAGCCCCAAAGAAAAAGTAAATAAAAAGTTTACCATCGCAGCCAAAATAAAAAAACCGTCACACGACGGTTTTTTTATAAATATAAATTAGTAATTCTTTTTTAATCACACAGCAAAATCCTTATTCCTCAATCCTTAATTTATTAATAGCTTTCAGCGGGCCCGGACAATGCTCCGTATGGCAGCTCACACATGCATTCACCACCGCATTGTAATTTTGGGTCAGCTCATGTTTGTCCTTCGGCGAATTATAAAGCGTATGCAAATTATTCAGGTAATTATCTGCAAAGGCATCAAACGATGCTTTTTTTGTATCCGAATCCGTTGGTTTTGCCGTATGGATCTTCATAAAAGCTTCTGGAAACGTATCCGGCAATTTACCTTCTTTGATCATCGCTTTCATGTTCTCCTGCGAATGCATCATATCGCGCATCAACAAAGCAAGCTCGCTGTCCCCATTCGGGTTCACCGGCTTTTTGCACGATGCCGTACTGTCGGTTTTTGCCTGTTCAGAGGGTTGTTTATTGTTTGAGCAATCCACCAGCAGCATAACAAAAAATAACAACCCAACGATTGTTAAAAATTTAGTCTTTAATGATAACGCCATGAGCTTCAAATGATAAACTTACTTCAGGTTTCGTAATTTTTGCGATCTCTTCTTTGCTCTTTCCCCCATCTTCAGCGTAATGTTTCAATTGCGCTACCGATGTAGTATCCGTAAAAACCACACCTTCGATCGTTGCTACTTTTCCAGGCGCATTTTTCGGAACAAAAAAACCATAGTCCTTAAAGCGGATCTGCATGGTTTTGTCGCCACCAATGTTCATCGTCATCCAGCAGCCTTTTTTCTGGCAAACTTCTTCCACCTTGCCGGTTAACTTTATTTTTAAGGAATCTTTCCCGTTGATCTTCGACATCAGCTGATCGGCAGGAACAGCCCCATCCAGCGTGATCGTATCGCCAAAATATTTCAGCGTTGTATCCGCTACGGCAACATCTGTTTTAACATCCTTTTTTGGTTCTCCGCAGGCACTCAGTAACGCAACGCCAATCACGGAAGCAAATAATAATTTTTTCATTGTTTAGTTTTTTTATCGACCCCAAAGATAAGAAAAAAGGGAATAGCGCTTTCGCGATAGGCTAAAGGCCGTGGAGAATTGTCAATAAACAAAAAATAATCCAGCGATCCTTTTCGATCTTATTCCACACAGCACTCCTTTTCCTCTGCGGTTAATCTTCCAGATTAGTATATTAGTACGAATTGGTATTTAGTAGATACCCAGATTCGTAGTTTCCTGCCCGAATTGTTCAGGCGGGCGTTCCTGTTCGTTATCTGTACCCTATTCCTTCAGCAACATTTCCACAAAGCTGGTTGTTTCTTCCACATATTTTTTATACGCATCGCCTGTAGCGGGGCCATAAAATCCAGTATAGATTTTCCGCACCATTCCTTTTTTATCAATGTAGATCGTAGTTGGAAATGCCATTACCTTATTCAGCATCGGCAATGCCTGCGAAGCCTGGTCAGCGCCTGTTTTCATTGTAATTAAAAATTCATAGTTTGCGTTAAAGCGTGTTTTTAAGCGTTGTACATTTCCTACCGCTTTCGCGAAATCATCTGTACGTTCAAATGCCAATCCTACAACTTCCAATCCCTGCTTTTTATAAGTATCATAAAATCCCGCTAAAAATTTTGTTTCATCCATACAGTTCGGGCACCATGTTCCCATGATTTGGATCATCACTACTTTGTGTTTGAATTTATCGTCACTTAACGAAACATACTTGCCTTCCAGGTTCTTAAAATTAAAATCCACTTTTGTAAAACCCGGTTTTAAAAATGTAAGTGAATCGGGGTTGCGCAATTCAAAATTATCATTGTGTACTGCTTCCCATGGCTCTTCCCCGTGTATGCCCGAATAAAACCGTCCATTCACAATACTGTCGCCTTTTATTTTTCCGGTAAACATAAATGCATGTGCACCGTCAAAACAGGCCAGGTAAAAGGTGTTGTTATCTTTTACTTTCCCCGATAAATAGCGGTAGTCGCCTGTTTCCGTTGAAAATGTACCTGTTACATTTATCAGGTCTTTCGTCTTAAACAAACCAATCGCTTTGTATTCATCCGGCGTTCCTTTGCTGAAAGTTACTTCCCATTTTCCGCGGTCAAGCGTTTCTGTGGGTACAAAAACCTCAGGTGCTTTGCTCCAAGCATTTGTTACTTGTGCATACGCTTCAAAAGCAATTACATTATTGTTTTTCCGCGCATGATTGATCCATACACCTTTCATTTTTCCGGCAGCTATTCGCTGGCAGCGAAATTCCGAATCAAACACCGGCATTTTTATAAAAACAGAATCGCCGGTAACGGTTACATCTTCCACTTTTATTTGCTCCTGCGCATTTAAGATTGTCAGCGAAAGTTTTTCCTTCATATTTTGCACTTCAAAATCAAAGGGCAATTCCGTGCTGTCGTTTAGTTTTAAAGTGCCGATCCATGTTCCGGCATTTAAAAACGTTTGCGCAAATGAAGTTCCGGTTAGAACACAAAACAGAAGGATCATTAATTTTTTTTGCATTATCTTTTTATTTAAGATCAGTTAGTAAAAACAAAAGCGAAACAATAAAAATTGCTCCGCTCCTGATTATTTATTTTTTCAAGTTTCTCACCAACAACCTCTGCGAGCTCTGCGCCTCTGCGAGAAACGGGACAAAACACTTTGCGAACTTTGCGTCTTTGCGAGAAATAACACACAGTATTTTACTTCACACATCTCACCACCAATCTCTGCGAGAAATCCCACACAGCATTTTCGAGCCCGCGAGAAAATCACACAGCAATCACTACCCGAGAGAAATCTAAATCGTAAAATTAATCCCCTGCGCTAACGGCAAGCTCGTTCCGTAATTGATCGTATTTGTTTGTCTGCGCATATATGCTTTCCACGCATCCGATCCCGATTCACGTCCGCCGCCGGTTTCTTTTTCACCACCAAATGCACCGCCAATCTCAGCGCCGGAAGTTCCGATGTTCACATTTGCAATTCCGCAATCCGATCCGGCTTGTGATAAAAACAATTCCATTTCACGCATGTTTGTTGTGAAAATCGATGACGATAATCCCTGGGGAACTCCGTTTTGCATTGCAATCGCTTCTTCAATCGTTTTATATTTCATTACATACAAGATCGGGGCAAACGTTTCTTCCTGCACAATGTGGTATTCGTTTTTTGCTTCTATGACACATGGCTTTACATAACATCCGCTTTCATAACCTTCGCCGGATAATACACCACCTTCCACAATTATTTTTGCGCCTTCCTGTTTTGCTTTTTCAATAGCATTCAGATAATCTTTTGTTGCATTTTCGTCGATCAACGGTCCTACGTGATTGTTAGAATCTAACGGATTTCCAATTTTTAACTGGCTGTATGCTTCTTTGATCACACTGATCGTTTTGTCATACACACTTTCGTGGATGATCAAACGACGGGTAGAAGTACAACGCTGACCTGCCGTTCCAACTGCGCCGAATACCGCACCCACTAATACCATGCTTAAGTCAGCATGTTGTGAAACAATGATCGCATTGTTACCGCCCAATTCCAGGATTGTATTTCCGAAACGCTCCGCAACCGTTTTTGATACGTGTCTTCCAATGCGTGTAGAACCTGTGAACGATACCAACGGAATGCGTTTATCGTTATTAATTAAGTCACCGGATTCATTACCGATCACCACACAGCTCACACCTTCCGGAACGTTATTTTTTCTCAATACCTCAGCAATTATATTCTGACAAGCGATCGCACACAATGGTGTTTTCGAGCTTGGTTTCCAGATACAAACATCTCCACAAACCCATGCCAATGCAGCATTCCAGCTCCATACAGCAACAGGGAAGTTAAATGCCGAAATAATTCCAACAACACCAAACGGGTGCCATTGCTCATACATGCGGTGCATCGGGCGCTCGCTGTGCATCGTCAAACCATATAACTGGCGCGACAAACCCACTGCGAAATCACAAATATCGATCATCTCCTGAACCTCACCCAGGCCTTCCTGTAGGCTTTTTCCCATTTCGTACGAAACCAGTTTTCCCAAAGAATCCTTGTTTTTACGGATCTCATCACCGATCTGGCGAACGATCTCACCACGTTTCGGAGCGGGCATTAAGCGCCAAACTTTAAACGCCTCATCCGCAGTGTTCATTACATTTGCATAATCTTCTGCAGTAGCAGCGTTGATGCTACCAATCAATTGGCCGTCAACCGGCGAATATGAATCAATTTTTTTACCTTTTGTAGCAATATGTTTTAACCCGGTAGAAGCACCGTAGTTTGTTTCTTTAATACCTAATTTTTTTAACACTTCGCTGATTCCGAACGTGTTTTCTGTTGCTGTTGTCGACATAGTTTTTCTATTTAAAAGTTGGGAGTACAAAATTAAGCAATTTGAAGACACAAATGCTATTAAAAAACGGTTTAAATCCATCCGTTTTTACAGAAATCCGTGAAGAAAAAAGAATCTATTTTTTCGGAGCAACAGGAGGTTTCGGATGCACCACCGCATCCAGCTTTGCAGCGATGTATGCCGCAATAGGAGCAAAGGTAAGTGAAACAATTTTTTTAGGATCGTTTATTTTTGAGTTGAAAGTGGCCGTTGCTGCTCCTGCAGAGATCAGCTTCGAATTTTCATCAATGATCGTATAATGCACCGTTACTTCGCGCTGGTAACTGTCGCTCGAAAGATCGTACGAGCCTTCCACCGTTTTAATATCCAGCTCGTTCACAAAAACAAAATAATGCGTATTGTATTTTTTACTTAAAAAAGGGATCAGTTCTTTGTTGCTCAGTTTCACATTTGTAAACTTCTTATCGCTGCTTTGCTCCACGGCCAATTGCCCGTTTTTAATCCCCGATTGTTTTTTATTTTCCACTGTTGGCGCAGTAGGATGGTCAGCCAGGTCAAACGAAAGTGTGGTTGATTTATAAATGTATTCCAGGTCTTTTGATGTTTTTGCCGAATCCGTATAAAACGTTAATACCGGTTGTTCAACACCCAGCAGTTTCAATTTTAACTGGCTGTCCAGCTGATGACGGAAAAACTCCCGCATCTGATCAAAGCTCCATTTTGTTTGCTGGTTGATCTTCTGATCGATCTCACTCATGTACAACTTCGGTTCAAACGGAACCACCATCACACTTCCTGATAATTCTTTTTTACCCGAACTGCGCGTGCCTTCCTGTGCCTTTGTCAGCAAAGGAAACAGCAGTAGTAAAAAGAAAAGAGATTTTTTCTGGAGGCTCATTTATCTAATACGGAGTAATTAATTTTGGTCATTAGTATGTAATACACGCGGATTAGTATTATAGTAAATCCGCCACATCCACGTTCCATCACACTCAAATCCACAATTTCGTTCCTGCACGTTATCTGTACAAAAACGATTTATCTATTTACTTGTAAATAATCGTACAACATCATTCCCGTTCGCGAACAACAACAATGCCAGCAACAGGATCATTCCCGCATACTGCGCATATTCCATAAACTTCTCGTTCGGTTTCCGGCGCGTGATTACTTCGTATAGTAGAAACATCACATGTCCGCCATCCAGCGCAGGAATCGGTAAAATATTCATGATTGCCAGTACGATGCTCAAAAATGCAGTAAAGGCCCAAAAACTTTCCCAGTCCCAGGTGGTGCTATATGCTTTGCCAATGGTCATAAATCCGCCGATCTGTTTGGTTGCGCCTTTCACCGTAAAGATCACCTTCATCTGGCGCAGATAATTTCCAAATGTTTCGTATGCTTTGTGGATGCCAGCCGGAAAAGCAGCTAAAAATCCATAATGCGTCGTATCCGTTTGTAAAAAATCCGTGTACTCTTTCGGTGTAAATCCAATGGTACCGTCTTTTCGCACCGGTGTTCTTGTCAGAATAGTATCTTTCCCTCTCAGTACTAAGATATTTGCAACCGTATAAGGATTTGCCCTCAGCACAGTAACCACATCATTAAAATAAGGAGTGGGTGTGTGGTTGATCGTAATGATCTTATCTCCTTTTTTAAATCCCTTTTTTTCTGCAGGCGATTCTTTTTCTATTGTATCTACAACACAAGGGAAACGTGGTGAAATCAACGGTGTTTTATTATTTTTAATGATCTGGCTCAAATTATCACCCGAGATCGGGATGTTTACTTTTTGTCCGGCACGCTCCACCTGCATTGTTTTTGCTTCTGTTAGCAGGATCATCCCGTTTACGCGGTCAAAATTAACCAATGCTTCACCATTGATCGAAACTACCTGGTCGCCGTTTTTTAATCCCATGTTAAGCGCAAGCGAATCACAGGCAATGCCGTATTTTACATTCTTTGCAGGCAAATGCACCTCACCCCAGGTAAATAATACCATTGCATAGATCAGCATTCCCAGGATCACGTTCACTGTAACACCGCCCAGCATAATGATCAAACGCTGCCATGCCGGTTTCGAGCGAAACTCCCAATCCTGCGGCGGCAATTTCATTTGCTCCTTGTCCATGCTCTCATCAATCATCCCCGAAATTTTCACATAACCACCCAGGGGCAGCCAGCCGATCCCATATTCCGTATCCCCTTTTTTAAATTTAAAAAGTGAGAAATACGGATCGAAAAACAAATAGAATTTCTCCACCTTTGTTTTAAATAACTTAGCCGGAATAAAATGTCCCATCTCATGCAATACGATCAGTATCGATAAGCTCAATATAAACTGCGCAACCTGTGTTAAAACTTCCATTTATGAATAACGAATTTTTTACTATTAATAATTATATTTTTGTGTATCAACAATTCAAACCCTCCAACATCCACCTTAACACACAGCATTCATTTCAAATTTACATGCATTAAATAATGATTCGTATGACCAACCATCTTTAGAAACAAAACAAACATTTAATTCTTCGCGCCTCTGCGCCTTCGTGGCAAAAAAACGCTCCGGAGGAGCCATCCCTGCTAACTTTGAACTTTGAACTTTAAACTTTGAACTACTTCCCCTGCGATCTTTCTTGTTTCTTTATCCGTTTCCACATAATCGGTGTACCCCGGTTTTGCAATAAAGCCAACTGTGTGCAAACATTTTTCCACCACATCGCTCATTTGTAAAAATCCAATACGGTCTTTCAAAAAAGCATCCACCGCAATTTCATTAGCGGCATTCAATACACAAGCCGAATTCCCGCCGTTGTGCATCGCTTCAAAAGCAAGTGCAAGATTACGAAATGTTTTTGTATCCGCCTGTTCAAAAGTCAGCTGCGGATAATTCATAAAATTAAAACGCGGAAAATCAGATTTCATCCGGTCCGGAAATCCCAATGCATACTGGATCGGTAATTTCATATCCGGTAATCCCATCTGTGCTTTCATGCTGCCATCCGTAAACTGCACAAGGCTGTGGACAATACTTTGGGGATGCACGATCACATCAATTTGTTCCGGCTTTAAATTAAAAAGCCATTTTGCCTCAATCACTTCCAAACCTTTATTCATCAGGGATGCCGAGTCGATCGTGATCTTTGCGCCCATCTCCCAGTTCGGATGTTTTAACGCCTGTTCTTTTTTTACCGTTGCTAAAAATGCCGCATCTTTTCCACGGAAAGGGCCACCAGAGGCTGTCAGATAAATTTTTTCGATCGGGTTTTGCCATTCGCCCGCCAGGCATTGAAAAATAGCCGAATGCTCCGAATCGACCGGGTACAGGTTTACTCCATGCTGTTTTGCTAGCGCCGTTATCAGGTCGCCGGCAACCACCAGTGTTTCCTTATTGGCCAGCGCAATTTGTTTTTCCGCTTTAATTGCAGCAATCGTCGATTCCAAACCGGCATACCCCACAATAGCCGCCAGCACCATGTCCACGCTGTCCATCTGCACCACTTCCGCAATTGCTTTATTGCCTGCAAAAACTTTTATATCATGCGGTTGCAGGGCATCTTTTACATATGCATATTTGCTTTCATCCGCAATCACCACTGTATTCGGGTTAAATTCCATCGCCTGCTTGATGAGCAAATCTGCATTTCCGTTCCCTGTAAGCACCTCTACGGTAAATGCATCTGCATTCGCCCGGATCACATCCAGCGCCTGCGTACCAATAGAACCGGTACTTCCAAGAATAGCAATGTTTTTTTTCTCTTTATTCAAAATATCTTAATCTTTTAAATCATAACCGGTACAAGCAAATCCGGCTATCTTTTTTAATCTTAACAATCCTAATAGATCTGCGTTCCCATCAACTACTCACGCACAGAATATTTCTTTTTTATCCGTTCCATCCGCCTCATCCGCGTTCCATCACTCACAGCATCTACACAGATTGGTATATTCGCAATCATTAGTAATTTGTAACCAACCAGATTTGTAATATTCATTCCCGTTCGCTATCAAAACACAATATAATCCTGCGGGTTAATCGCTGTCCCATTATACCAAAGCTCAAAATGCAAATGAGGCCCCGTTGTTTGTTCTCCCGAATTCCCAATGATCGCGATCGCTTCCCCCGCCTTCACATAGTCTCCCACTTTTTTCAGCAAAACAGAATTGTGCTTATACACCGAAATCAAATTATTACTGTGTTGTACTGTAATCGTATAGCCGGTTTCCGACGACCAGGTCGCCAAAATTACCGTTCCGTCCAGCGTAGCTTTCACCGATTCGTTTTCCGGCCCCACTATATCCACACCGTAATGCTGGTCCTTGCTTTTAAACTGCTCCGACACAATTCCTTTTAAAGGCGTAAAAAAGAAAAAGTTGCTGATGCCGTTCTTCTTCGTGTTTTCTGTGCTGTATTCCAAACTGTATTTATCCTCCGATTCAATGTCCTTTTTCAGCGCTTCTTCTGCCACCGAAGCATTCATGTTCAGTTTGTTGTAATCCTTGTTTTTATCCGGACGGTTTTGTGTACTGTCCGCTTTCACATTGCCTTTCAGCACATTGCCCACATTTTCGGTAAATGCATTTTGCTCCACCAGCGCCTGCTCCAGCGAATCCGTTTTCAGCGCCAGCTTTATCAGGTCGCGGCGCATGCCCACATCTGCATACCCCGGGATGTATTCGCGCACCGGCGTAAACGCGATGAGCGACGTCACCAGCATGGTCATTACAATAGTGACAGTTGCAAGCAAAATAAAAAATCCAAGAGGAGTAAGGCGTAAGGAAAAGTTTTCTTCAAACGTATCGTCATTCATAACAACCAAACGGTAGCGGTGACGAATCCGATCAATGAATTTTCTTTTATTTTCTTTTTCCGATGCCATTCTTAAAGATTCGGTTCAAAAAACAGCTTCTCAAAGCATAAAACCGTGATAAGCTGCAAATATCGCATTTATTTTTGCAAAAATGTCATAAAAAATAGCGCTTCCCAACAAAGGAATAATTAGCTTTATGCTGTAATTATTAAGAAAAATAAAATATTTTTGCTTTTCCGGAGTTACTGAAAAGCAATTTTCGCTTTTAGCGATCCGCGGATGATAAGATCAGCAGAAACAGGCAACGGATTTGCACATTCAACGACTTAATAATTAGAAGGAGCATTTGTTTTGAGAAGAATAATGAAAAAGAAGAATATCGGTTTTTTTAAATATATCCCGTTTGTGCTGTTCATGCTGCTGTTATCGGCCTGTGCTACAAATAAAAACACCCTGTTGCGCCGCGGCTGGCACAACATGAATGCCCGTTTCAACGGTTATTTTTATTCAAGGGAAAATTTTAAAGATGTTACCAAAAAAGTAGAGAAAAGCAACAAGGACGATTTTACCAAGATTGTTCCCATGTTTATTTATCCCGATAATACCACCGCCAAAAATTACTACTCCGATTACGACAAAACCATAAAAAAATCGTCCATCGTCATTCAGCGCCATGCTATTACCACCAAAAAAACAAAAGAAGAAATTCCCAATGCCTGCCGCTGGATCGATGAAAATTACGTGCTGATCGGGAAAGCCCATTTTTATAAACGCGATTTTTTCTCCGCCCTCGAAGCATTCGAATATGTATCTAAAAAATACCCTAAACCCGAAGCTAAATATACCGGTATGCTTTGGATGGTGCGCACCAATAACGAGATTGGAAGCTATTCCCAGTCCGAGCCGCTTATCGATCAGCTTCGTACCGCAAAGGATTTTCCGCAGGACCGCGTTTTTCAGCAGGAGCTGGCAGCTGTAACCGCCGATTATTACATCAAAACCGCCGATTACGGCCCTGCCATTAAAAGCCTTACAAAAGCGCTCACACTTACAAAAAACCGCAAGGTAAAAGCGCGCTTTACCTTTGTGCTGGCGCAATTATATGAAAAGCAAGGCGACAATAAAAAAGCATCCATGTATTACGGAATGGTGCCTCATTTACATCCGCAAAGCTATGATATGGAATTCAATGCCAGGATCAACCGCGCACGTTTATATGATGTAGAATCCAGCGATATTGCCTCCATCAAAAAAGAACTTCACAAAATGCTCCGCGATGATAAAAACAACGAGTACCAGGATCAGATTTATTACGTGTTGGCAGATATCGCTTACCGCGAAAAACAAGTTCCTGATGCACTTGTATTATTAGGCAAATCCGTTCGTGTAAGCACCATCAATACCACCCAAAAAGCGTTGTCGTACTTAAGGCGCGCTGATATTTATTTTGAACAAGTGAATTACCCTGCAGCAGAAGCTAATTACGACAGTACCATGAGCATCCTGCCCAAAGAATATCCCGATTACAACCTGATTTCCGAAAAGAAAAAGAGCCTTACAGCTCTCGTAACCAACCTGAAAACCATTTCTATGGAAGACAGCTTGCAGCGCCTTGCAGCTATGAGTGAAAGCGAGCGTAACAACAGCATCGACAAGCTGATGGCGAAAATTGAAGAAGATGATAAAAAAGCGGAAGAAGCCAGGCAACAGGAACAAAGCAACGTGCAACTGCTCGGACAGGGGGCATCAACCGGCACATCAACCACCACTAATACCGGTTTGTGGTATTTTTACAATCCTGCAACCATTAGTTTCGGGATCGCCGATTTTACAAAAAAATGGGGAAACCGTAAGCTCGAGGACAACTGGAGAAGAGTCCAGAAAGACCAGGTATTGGCTGCCGCAACCACCGATGATAACGATGCGCCAAAGGATACGGTAAGTACAAAAAACAAAGAAACAGCCTCCAAAAATTCCAAAAATAAAAAGGATCGGAGCTTTTACCTGAAAAACGTTCCGCTTACCCCGGAAGCACTTGCAAAATCCAACGACAAGGTCATAGAGGCATATTATAACGTAGGTTCTATCTATAAAGAACAGTTACAGAACAATATTAAATCCGTGGAAGCGCTTGAAACGCTTGTAAAGCGGTATCCGGAAAACAAATACAAGCTATCGTCCTACTACCAGCTTTACCGTACCTATCTGGTGATGAAAGAACAGGCCAAATCCGATTATTACAAAAACCTGTTACTGGATAAATATCCGGATTCCGAATACGCCAAGATCATCAAAAATCCAGATGCCGCCAAAGACATTGCAGCCAGCAGAAACGTTGTGGAACGTTTTTATTCCGAAACCTACCAGCTTTATTCCGAAGCAAAATACAATGAAGCGCTTGTAAATTGTCAGCAGGCAGATACATTGTATTCAAAAAGCTACCTAATGCCGCAGTTTGCATTCCTGAAAGCATTGTGCATTGGCCGCACACAGGATATCAACGCGTTTGAAGGAGCATTGGTACAGGTAACCATCAAATATCCGAAAGAGCCTGTAAGAGAAAAAGCACAACAATTGCTTGACCTGATCAAAAAACAAAAAAATCCGGTGGTTGCAGGTGATGTAAAAGATGTACCGAAAGATACTGTTGCCAAAGCAAAATTTGTATTCAACGAAACCGGCGAGTATTATTGGGTAACCATCGTGGAAAACGGTAAAGGCGATATCAATAAATTCAAAACCGGCCTTTCCGATATTAATGAGCAGTCATTCAGCTTGCAGGATCTTTCCATCAGCAGTGTTTTTCTTGACATCACACATCAGCTTATCAGTGTAAAAACATTTGACGGGAAAAGCAAAGCCATGGATTATTACAATTTTATGAAAAGCAGTTCGGGGCTTGTTTTTAAAGATCTGCTTCCCGGAACCTACCAGTCATTTATTATATCAGCAGAGAACTACCCCGCCTTTTATAAAGACAAAAACGTACAGGAATACCAGACGTTTTTTACGCAGAATTTCAAATAATTGATTGTTTTCTATTCAAAAAACGATTATTTTTACAAAAAATCAGCAAAAAACGATTAAAAATGTTTAACAGGAATATGGCAAAAAACAACACCTCAGAAACAGCCTCGGTTAATATCATTGGCGCAGGAACTTCCCTTGAGGGAGATGTAACCACCAACGGCGATATGCGCATCGATGGTTCATTAACAGGTACCATCAATGTAAAAGGAAAACTGGTGGTAGGCCCTTCCGGATCTGTACAGGGAGAAATTATTTGTCAGAATGCCGATGTGTTTGGAACCATCAAAGGAAAAATTGGAGTAGCAGAATTGTTATCGCTTAAATCATCCGCCAAACTAACGGGAGATATAATTACCAACAAGATCGCCATCGAGCCCGGCGCCATTTTCTCCGGATCATGCAGCATGGGCGGCGTTATAAAAGATATAAAAAGTGGAACAACCGAAAAAGCCCAGCTTACCGAAAAAACAGCCTAACGACTATGTAAAATATTCGGGAATGGCCTTTCAAATGGCGGCCATCATTGTGGGTGGCGTATTGGGCGGCATCGAACTCGACAAATGGCTTAAATTAAAATTTCCCATTTTTACCCTTGTATTAACCCTCCTTTCTGTTTTTTTAGCCATCTATTATTTTATTAAAGACATTATTAAAAAATAATAATCCTATTTTTGCGCAAAAAATCAACGTTCGTTTTGTTAATGATCTGAAAGCCAAAAATTGGAACTGTCATCCTGCACTTGTTGCGGGATCTCATAACTGATTGAAGGGCGTCCATTAAAACGAATAGTAACGCACCCGATAACCGTTAAATACAATGCCCCTCTTAAAATCCTTTTACGCCAAACTTGCCATTTTCTCCATCTTTACCCTTGCACTTTTATTCGCATGGAAAATGTACGCAAGCGAGCGTTTTCAAAACAATCTCATGTGGGGTTTATGGCTGTTTTTTGTACTTAGCACCGGCTTCATCCATTATGTGCTCGTAATAATTACTGAAAATAATCCCAAACGTTTTGTGGGTTATTTTATGGGGATTACCGGCGTTAAATTGTTTGGTTACCTCATCATTATCACCGTGTATGCCTTGCTTAAGCGCGAAGCCGCCCTGGGCTTTACATTGCAGTTTTTAGTGTTGTACTTATTATACAGTGGTTTTGAGGTAGTTATGTTGCTCAAACATTTCAAAAAATAAAATTTGTCGTTCAGAATCAGCCCTTTGTATTCCTGATTTTTCAGCTCACAGAAATCAGCAAAAAAACAACCCAGAATTCTTTTAAATATTGGTTTTATTGTCTAAATTTGCACCCGAATTAAAAAAACGGAGCAACCCTTTTGTGAAATGACCAATAAAATCAACATATTCAAGCCATTTTTGTTTATCGTAGCATTGCTTTTTTCTGCAAACACCGCCTGGGCCTACGATCCTACTGTTGCGGAAACTCTCCAAACCCGGGAAATCACACCTCCGCCTATTGAACAAAAGCACGAAGCAGATGAGTTTGATGCTGGTAAAATGATCATGGAACACGTTTCCGATAACCATTCCTGGCATTTATTCGGACATTATACCATTCCGTTGCCGGTGATCCTGAAAACCGATAAAGGCATTGAAGTTTTTTCCTCTTCCCGTTTCGGGCATGAAGGCGAAGAAAAAGCTGAAGGAAAATATTACACTTACGAACTGAAAGAAGGAAGTATAGTGGTGTGGGATGCGGTGACAGGTATAGACGAAGCAGCAACAGCAAATATTACAGATCTTTCCATTACAAAAAATGTTGCCGCCATGCTCATCAGTATGTTATTAATGCTTTGGATCTTTATTTCCGTTGCAAAAGCATACACCCGGAATCCCGGAAAAGCCCCAAAAGGGTTACAATCATTTATTGAGCCATTGATCATGTTTGTACGTGATGATATTGCCAAAACAAGTATCGGAGAAAAACGGTACGAACGTTTTATGCCATTTCTTTTAACTGTTTTCTTTTTTATCCTCATTAATAATCTGCTTGGCCTGGTGCCTATTTTTCCGGGAGGAGCCAATATCACAGGAAGCATTTCCGTTGCAATGGTTTTGGCCGCTTTCGTTTTAATCATTATATTTTTTATCGCGAACAAACATTACTGGCTTCATATTTTTGCCATGCCGGGAGTTCCAATCCCCGTATTGATTATCCTTACGCCAATTGAGATCTTAGGTTTGTTCTTACGCCCATTCGTATTGATGATCCGGTTGTTTGCCAATATTGCTGCCGGACATATTATCGCACTGGCATTTTTCAGTTTGATCTTTATTTTTGGTCGCATGAATGCCGGTTTGGGTTTCGGTGTATCTGTTTTTTCGCTTGCATTTACAATCTTTATGGGCTTTCTTGAATTGCTTGTAGCATTCCTGCAGGCCTACGTTTTTACCTTATTATCGGCTATCTATTTTGGTTCCGCAGTAGATGAAGGGCATGATGTTCATAATCATGCAGATGATCATCTGCCGAACCGCACAACAAATTAATAATAACCGTTCTGAAGGAGAGCTTTACCGGCTTCAGGACATTCGCACTTTTCCGGGAAGGCAAAAACTTAAAATACAAACAACATGTTATCATCAGTATTATTACAGGCAGCTACACCGGCAAGTTTAACTTACGGTATTGCTGCTTTAGGAGCAGGAATGGCAGCAATCGGAGCAGGTATTGGTATCGGCCGTATCGGCGGATCTGCGCTTGAGTCAATTGCACGTCAGCCGGAAGCGATCAACGACATCCGTTCGAACATGATCCTTGCTGCTGCACTTGTTGAAGGTGCTGCGTTCTTTGCGATGGTTATCGGACTTTTGGTAGTTTTGATCATCAAGTAAGAAAAATTAAAGATTGTCTGCAGGGTTGCTGCAGACAATCTTTATTCTTTCTTTATTCTTTTAAGTATTACATACAAATCAGGTATGAATACTAAAAACATGAATTTTAAGTACAATTTTTTTTCTCAATACTAAACACTAACACCTAAATACTAAAATAATGGAATTAGTAAAACCCTCGATCGGCTTAATATTCTGGATGGTTGTTTCCTTCTCGATCATTCTTTTTTTATTGAAAAAATTTGCATGGAAACCAATCCTTGGAATGATCAAAGAACGTGAGCAATCCATTGAAAATGCATTGGCAGCAGCAGAAAAAGCGAAAGAAGAAATGAAATCTCTTCAGTCAAGCAACGAACGTATCTTAGCAGAAGCAAGATCAGAGCGCGATGCCATGTTAAAAGAAGCACGTGAGATCAGGGAAAAAATGATTGCCGATTCAAAAAGTATTGCAAGCAAAGAAGGAGAACGCTTATTAGCTTCAGCACGTGAAAATATCCAGAATGAAAAAAATGCAGCCATCACCGAATTAAAAAACCAGGTAGCTGCATTATCGATCGAGATCGCAGAGAAAATTTTGAAATCAGAATTGTCTTCCGACGAAAAACAAAAAACATTGGTGAATACGTTACTAAAAGACGTTAACCTTAATTAGTAAAAAGTAATTAGTCGTTAGTGCTTAAACTGTGTAAGACTGACGACTCAAGACTAACGACTTAAGACTAAAAAAAATGAAAGGCACAAGAGCAGCAGCGCGTTACGCAAAATCATTCATCGACCTGGCACTGGAGCAAGGCACGCTGGAAAAAGCGTATGCTGATATGAAATATATTTCGGATGTATGTAAAGCAAACCACGATCTTGTTAACTTTTTGAAAAGTCCGATCATTAAAACGGATAAAAAACAGTCCATTTTAAAAGCGGTTTTTGAAGGCAAGCTGGATAAAGTAACAGACGCATACATTCGCCTCATTACCGATAAAAAACGCGAAATGTTTTTACCGGAAATTGCAGAAGAATTCATTAACCAGTACAAAGAGAAAAAACAAATCCTGACCGCAGTAGTAACTACCGCAAACGGAATTGACGATACCACCCGCAAACAAATCTTGTCGCTGGTAAAAGGAACCGGGAACAATGAAGTGGTATTGGAAGAAAAAATAAATAAAGACATCATCGGCGGTTTCATCATCCGTGTGGGCGATAAACAAGTGGATGCAAGTATTGCACGTAAACTGAATAACTTAAGACGCGATTTTAAAGAAAACCCTTTTGTAAAAGAATTTTAATACTTTCAACTTTATAACTATTTAAAAAAATGGCAGAAGTAAAACCAGCAGAAGTATCTGCAATATTGAGACAACAATTATCCGGGTTCAAATCCGAACAGGAACTGGAAGAAGTAGGTACTGTATTGGAAGTAGGGGATGGTATCGCTCGTATCTACGGACTTTCTAAAGTTCAGTCAGGTGAGCTTATCGAATTTGCAAATGGTCTGAAAGGAATTGTAATGAACCTCGAGGAAGATAACGTGGGCGCTGTAACATTAGGTTCATCAAATGACATTAAAGAAGGTGATATCGTAAAACGTACCGGTAGAATTGCTTCCCTGCAGGTAGGTGAAGGAATGTTAGGCCGTGTTGTAGATACAATGGGTCACCCGATCGATGGTAAAGGACCGATCACAGGTACAACTTACGAAATGCCGCTGGAGCGTAAAGCGCCCGGGGTAATTTATCGTCAGCCTGTTACCGAGCCATTGCAAACGGGCTTAAAAGCGGTGGATGCGATGATCCCAATCGGACGCGGACAACGTGAGCTGATCATCGGCGACCGTCAAACCGGAAAAACTGCCGTAGCAATTGATACCATCATCAATCAAAAAGAATTTTACGAAGCAGGCCAGCCTGTATTCTGTATCTATGTGGCGATCGGGCAAAAAGGTTCGACCGTTGCAAATATTCAGCGTGTATTGGAAGAAAACGGTGCAATGCCTTATACAGTGATCGTTGCTGCAACTGCTTCCGATCCTGCTCCAATGCAATTCTACGCTCCCTTTGCAGGTGCTGCAATTGGCGAATTCTTCCGCGATTCTGGACGCCCGGCATTGATCGTTTATGATGATCTTTCCAAACAGGCAGTTGCTTACCGCGAGGTTTCGTTATTGTTACGTCGCCCTCCGGGACGTGAGGCATATCCTGGTGACGTATTCTACTTACACAGCCGTTTATTGGAGCGTGCTGCAAAGATTAACTCCAACGACGAGATCGCAAAAAACATGAACGACCTTCCGGATTCCATCAAAGGAATTGTAAAAGGCGGTGGATCATTAACCGCTTTACCGATCATCGAAACACAAGCTGGTGACGTTTCTGCATACATCCCTACCAATGTGATCTCCATTACAGATGGACAGATCTTCTTAGAAGTAAACTTGTTCAACGCCGGTGTACGCCCTGCGATTAACGTAGGTATCTCCGTATCCCGTGTAGGTGGTAATGCACAGATTAAATCAATGAAAAAAGTAGCTGGTACTTTAAAGCTGGATCAGGCACAATACCGCGAGTTAGAAGCATTTTCTAAATTCGGTTCCGATCTGGATGCTGCTACAAAATCAGTATTGGATAAAGGTTCACGTAACGTGGAGATCCTTAAACAAGGGCAGTTTTCACCGTTGCGCGTAGAACAGCAGATCGCTATCATTTACCTTGGAACGAAAGGTTTATTGCGCGATGTGCCTGTAAATAAAGTAAGAGAATTTGAAGCAGAATTTTTAGCATTCCTTGAAGCAAAACACAAAGCAACCCTGAATGATTTAAAAGCTGGTAAATACACCGACGAAATTACGGATGTACTGGAAGCTGCTGCAAAAGACTTAACTAAAAAATACAGCGCTTAAGCCCATCTTTAAAAATTTAAAAGGTCCGTTAACCAACGAAAAAAAATGGCAAATTTAAAAGAGGTACGTAATAGGATTGTTTCTGTAAGCTCCACACAACAGATCACAAGCGCCATGAAAATGGTGAGTGCTGCAAAGTTGCGCCGGGCACAGGATGCCGTTACACAAATGCGTCCGTATGCAAATAAGCTGAAAGAGATTTTAGAGAACTTAAGCGCAAGTCTGGATAGCTCCGAAGGTGTTTACTCCACTCAACGCGATGTAAAAAATGTGTTGTTAGTGGTGATTACTTCCAACCGTGGATTGTGCGGTGGGTTTAATGCAAATATTATCAAAGCAACGCTTCGCCTGATCGATGAAAAATACAAAGGCTGTAAAGTAAGTGTATTATGCATCGGTAAAAAAGGCGCAGATTTTTTTAGAAAAACAGATTTTGGTATTGTAGGTTCCGATATGCCGCGCGGATTAAATGAATTGTTTGATAAGCTTACATTTTCCAACACAGCACCTGTTGCTGAAAAAATAATGCAGGCTTTTGCTGCAGCGCAATTTGATAGAGTAGACCTTGTTTACAATCAATTTAAAAATGCAGCGGTACAAATCACAACTGTAGAGCAGTTTTTACCGGTACAGGCACCAGCAACCGAAAAAGCAGTGCCTGCAGTAGATTATATTTTTGAGCCAAATAAGCAATTCATCGTGGAAGATCTGATCCCGCGTTCATTAAAAACACAGTTGTTCAAAGCATTACTGGATTCATTGGCTGCAGAGCACGGAGCACGTATGACTGCAATGCACAAAGCAACCGACAACGCAGGAGCATTGATCAAAGAATTAAAATTGATGTACAACAAAGCCCGTCAGGCTGCAATTACAAACGAGATCCTCGAAATCGTTGGTGGTGCAGAAGCATTGAACGGATAATAAAATTTGAATAATAAAAAAACACCTTAGCTTCATTGTTGAGGTGTTTTTGTTTCTACAACTTTCGATAACCATCCCTGTCAGGGTTTAAAACCCTCCATACAGTGCTCCGTAGGAGCTAACTGTTATGGAAACATAAAACAATTTTGAACAAGCTCTGTAGGAGCGGCCTGCATAAATTCAGGAAAGACAGTACCAAGCCTCGCCTTATGTGTTTCTTTGTGCCTTATGTGGTGGATTTTTGTTTTATTGCACCTTCAAACTGTATATTTGTTTCTTTTAAAAACCCTGCATGAAATTTAAAAAACCGTCCCTCATTGTTCAAATCTTTTCCGGAATGCTCCTTGGGATCATCGTCGGGTATTTCTGGAAAGATGCCGCACCAGGCTTACACCTGTTAAGTGATATTTTCATGCGCCTGATCAAAATGATCATCGCGCCGTTGGTGTTTTCTGTATTGGTAGTAGGGATTGCAAAGGTGGGCGATTTTAAATCCGTTGGCCGCATCGGGATCAAAACACTTCTGTATTTTACAACACTGGCGATCGTGTCCCTTTTGTTGGGCTTATTAGTAGTGGATATTTTGAAGCCCGGCGAACACATGTTGCTGGAGTTACCAAAAGCGGGAACCGACACCGGAGTGGCAGTATCAAAAGGCTTTGAGCTGAAAACATTTATCGAGCATGTGATCCCTTCCAGCATTGCGGATGCGATGGCTCAAAACGAGATTTTACCAATTGTTGTTTTTGCTTTGTTTTTTGGTGTAGCCGCGGCGGCAATTGGTAAAAAAGGTGAACCGGTCATCGATTTTTTTGATTCCGTTTCACACATCATGTTTAAAATAACCGGGTATGTTATGGCATTTGCTCCATTTGCCGTGTTTGGTGCACTGGCAGCGGTGGTGGCCAACCAGGGAATTGGCGTTCTCAGCGGATATGCATATCTCCTCGGTTCATTTTACCTCGGTTTGGTACTCTTTGTTTTTGGAATCCTGTTCCTGATCTGCTTTGCGCTTAAAATAAATTTTTTCAGCCTTTTAAAACATATAAAAGAAGCCGTATTATTGGCATTCAGCACCGCCAGCTCCGAAGCTGCCATGCCTAAAACCATTGAAGCACTTGAAAAATTCGGCTGCGGAAAACGCATTGTCAGCTTTGTGATCCCGCTCGGTTATTCCTTTAACCTCGATGGTTCCATGATGTACATGACCTTTGCCACCGTATTTATTGCACAGGCATACCGCGTCCCCATGAGTATCCCCGAACAGATTACTATGCTGCTGATTTTATTGGTTACCAGCAAAGGAATTGCCGGTATTCCACGTGCATCACTGGTGATCATAGGCGGGATGCTTACCTATTTTAAAATTCCCTTTGAAGGGTTGGCATTGTTGCTTGGCATCGATCAGCTGCTGGATATGGGCCGCACCGCAACCAATGTTGTTGGGAATGCAGTTGCAACGGTGGTCATCAGTAAATGGGAAGGGGAGTTGCACGCGCCTGAACCAGCAACCCCTAATTTGTAAATTAATAGAGATTCATTATCCGTACCATGATAGAATTCCTAAAACAGCTCACCGATCCTCAATCCATTATCGAATATGGAGGTTTGGCGCTGCTTTTATTTGTTGTTTTCGCCGAAACGGGCCTTTTAATCGGATTTTTCCTTCCCGGGGATTCGCTTATTTTCCTTTCAGGAATGATCTGCGTTTCCAAACCGGAATTATTACAGGTGTCTCTTCCTGAAATTATTGGATTACTCACTCTTGCTGCGGTTTTAGGCAATTGTGCCGGTTATTGGTTTGGTTACAAAGTAGGCCCGCCGCTTTTTAAGCGCGAAGACTCCTTCATTTTCAAAAAACGTTACCTTGAAATGACCCGCAGTTTTTATGAAAAATATGGCGGAGCAGCATTGGTGTTTGGGCGTTTTTTACCCATCATCCGCACCTTTGCACCCATTTTGGCTGGTGTCATTAAAATCAATTTTAAGCGCTTCATGCTTTTTAACATTGCCGGCGCAGTGGCCTGGATCGGGATGCTTTGCTGTATTGGATATTACCTCGGAACATACGAATGGGTGCAAAAAAACGTTGGTTACATCATCATCGGGCTCATTGTCGTTACCATGATTCCCCTCGTAATAACCTGGCTCAAAACCCGCAAAAATCCATCTGTCTGATGAGCACAATTGATGCTCTTATATTTCTTCATTTCATCCCGACCGCCATCTTTTAGCTTTTTTTAACAATTTGCGGCTAAAATCATTAATCCCGTTATGTTTTAGTGTTTTTCTGCGTGTGCATCGTATAAAGCCGCTCCGCCATTAAACCCCTTTTTCAGCCTTTTATTTGCCGAAACCAACCACTTAGTAAATAGGGTGAAAAGCAGGCAATATATCTCCGTATTTCGTGGTTCTTATTCAGGCCAGTTTTATTAAAATATTAAGTTGAATGATAAATTTTCCAATTCAAAATAGATTTAGTATGTTTGGTGCCCTGTTGTTCAAAAACAGGGGAAGGAAAACAATTAATATCATTTCAAAATTCAGTTTGTATTAACATTTCAAAAATTAATAATTAAAAAACCAAAAATCAAATCAATATGAGTAACAAAAAATCAACATCGGGCGGATTTACTTTTATGTCTGCGTTTGTAGCAATTCTTGTAGCTGTATTATTAGGAGAGCTTATTTATTATTTAGTTTGTGGTAACCCATCGAACTTTGATGCAGAAGGCCATCCGATAAACGGGAATTTTTTAGGAACAATGTATAAAGGCGGGCCTGTGGTTCCACTTTTAATGGCAATTTTAATTACAATTGTTACTTTTTCTATTGAGCGCTTGATCACTATCGCAAGAGCAAAAGGGAAAGGAAATGTAACTGCATTTGTTAGAAACATCCAAACAATGGTTGCAAACAACCAATATGCTGAAGCAATCGCAGCTTGTGATAAACAACAAGGCTCACTAGCAAACGTTGTACGTGCAGGTGTTGAAAAACTTGAACAGATTGGCGGAGATTCCTCATTGGATAAAGAAACAAAAACAGCTCTTATCCAAAAAGAAATTGAAGAAGCAACAGCTCTTGAATTACCAATGTTATCTAAAAATTTAGTGATCATTTCTACCTGCGCTACTATCGCAACATTAGGTGGTTTGATCGGAACGGTAAAAGGGATGATTACCTCATTTGCGGCACTTGCAAATGCTGGCGCTCCTGATACAACTGCACTTGCAACCGGGATCTCTGAGGCCCTGATCAACACATTGATCGGGATCCTTTCTTCCGTGATCGGGATTATAATGTACAACTATTTCACTACACGTGTAGATGCCATCACTTATAGCATGGACGAAGCAGGTTACAGCATCATCCAGTCTGTAAACTCTAAATAAGATTTTAAATAAAGTTTTTAACTCAAAATATATAAGATATGCCTAAAATCAAGATGCCCAGAGGCAATCCATCGCTCGATATGACTCCAATGGTGGATTTGGCGTTCCTTTTGGTTACATTCTTTATGCTTACGGCTTCTGTAAGGGTTTCTGAACCTGTTGTGGTGGATACACCATCATCAACTTCCGATAAATTATTACCGGATAACGTGATCCTGATCACGGTTGATCAGAAAGGAGATGCTTTTTATAACATCAATAATTTTGATGTGAGAAAGAATACCCTTTTGCAAATGGCGAAACAATACAAAATTACGTTTACGGATAAAGAAGTGGAGCGTTTTGGTAAAATGACCAGCTTCGGCGTTCCGATCGCACAATTGAAACAATACATCGATATGGACGATCCGCAGCGCTTAAAATTCAAATCTACAGGTGTTCCAAGAGATTCAATACATCATGAATTAGCTGACTGGATCAATTTCGGCCGTATTGAAGCTGCACGACAAGCAAGAACACAGAAAGATAAAGCTGAAGCAGCAGGACGCGAGTTCAAATACGAACCGATGCGTTTTGCGATCAAAGCAGATGGAGAAGCCAGCTACATAGCGGTAAAAGAAGTAATCAAAGTGTTTACTGATATGAAAATCTATCGATTTAATTTGATTACCAACCTGGAACAGGATCAGTAAAAAAATAAATCACAAAGGTTTATGGAATTTTTGCACTTGCTGCATCTATCCATTGCCTCTAAAAATTAACAGCATAATTATAGAAAAAATATGGCAGAAGTAAATACCGGTGATGGTGGCGGTGGTCATGGCAAACATGAAAAGAAACGCGCCAAAAAAACATCGACACGAATAGATATGACACCTATGGTGGATTTGGCATTCCTCCTTCTTACGTTCTTTGTACTTACGTCAACTTTTAACAAGGCGAAAACAATGGAGATCAGTTATCCTGCAGATTTGCCTCCAGGACAAATACCTCCAAAAATTAATAATGCACTTACCTTCCTGCTTACAAGAGAAGGCAAAGACGGTAAAGAAAACGGTATTTATTATTATTATGGAGAGTTTTATGGTCCGAATGACCCTAAAGGACACCCTCCAACAACGTTCATCAAAACCGATTTCTCCAAAGAAGGCTTGCACAAGCTGTTGCTGGATAAAAACAAACCAACTGTTGATGCCTTAAATGCACTGCAGGCACGGTATGTAAAAAAAGAAATTGCGGACACAACTTATAAACGCCTGGCCCTTAGGGAAAAAGGATTGAAAGATGCGTTGACAGTATTGGTCAAAGCGGATGACAAAGCCGTTTATAAAAACATTGTGGATGCAGTGGATGAATTGAATATCTGCAACGTTGGTAAATACGCCATCGTGGATATGGGTAAAGCCGAACTGGATGTTTTAAACTCAATAAAGACAAAATAAAATGGCAGAAAAAACATTATTTAACCAATGGACTAATGTTGTAGCCGAAGGCCGTAATGACCTGGTGTTTGAATACAAGCACAAAGATTACGGTGCCTATCAAATACGCCGGACCTACAACCGTACGGTATTTATTGCCCTGATCATTACCTCTGTGTCATTTGCAGTAGGTTTGAGCATTCCTGCTATCATCGACTGGCTGAACCATGCAAAAGATGAGAAAGTAGTGGCAGTAGACATTACATCGCAGGATTTAACGGCTCCGCCGCCAATCGATGAGTCAACACCTCCACCTCCACCCCCACCACCGCCACCGGTAATGGAAACGGTGAAATTTGTACCTCCTGTGGTAGAAGATGAGAAAGTGGATGATGTTCCGCCTCCTGTACAAAGCGATGAAACACCACAGATCAGTACCGAAACGCACGAAGGAGATGGCAATAACGATATCGTGATCCCGGATGCAGGAACTGGTAACCAGGTGGTAGAACCTACAGTGGAAGCGCCATTGACGATTGTTGAGCAAATGCCGACATTCCCAGGTGGAGAATCAGAGATGATGAAATACATTCAAAAAAATGTACAATATCCCCAGGTAGAAAAAGAAGCCGGAATTTCAGGAACTTGTTACGTAACATTTGTTGTTGAAAAAGACGGAAGCATTACAGATGTAAAAGTATTAAGAGGTGTTTCTGGTGGACCTGGTTGCGACAGAGAAGCAATCCGCGTTGTTAAATCAATGCCAGCCTGGAAAGCAGGTAAACAAAATGGTAGGGAAGTGCGTGTGCAGTTTAACCTTCCAATCAAGTTTACTTTAAGATAATTAGCAAAAACATAACACGATCCTTCAAAAAAAGGATCGTGTTTGTTATAAAGTAGAACGGTTATTTTCAAAAAATAATTTTCGTGATATCTGACAGTAATCCATCGGTGAATAAATTACGTTACTATGTAAATTTTATAATGGTAGCGGTTTATTTAGCCTTAGGGTTACTGTTTTTATTTACCGGTATAGCAGAAGAAACATTTCCGGCAAACAGGAAAGGTGTTGGTACCGTATTATTGGTATACGGGATTTTCAGAATGATCATCACAATTCAGAAATTAAAAAGACGGGACCAGGATCAATGACTTTCAAAAAAAACTATAATAAGATACGTTTTTATTTAAGCTTTTTGCTGCTGGTGTTTTACCTGGTGGTGGGCATATTGTTTTTATTTACTGATACCTGGGCAGATTTATTGCCGAAAAGCCGGTTTGCAATAGGGATAATATTAATTTTGTTCGGTATTTTACGTTTTTACATTGCGTACCGTAGGTATATAAATAAAGGTATGCGCATAGATGCACAAACAAAAACGAAGGAAGAAATTACAAATGAATAAGTTTTTAAAACAGATCGCAATTCAATTACAAAAACATGCAGCGCTGGTGGTGTGTGTTATTTTCTTTTCTGTATTCTTGTTCAGTTGCGGCGGCCCGAATGCCAACGAACCAACGGATACGCCAACTTCAGGAGAAGTAAACGTGGTGGTGGATGAGTCTTTTCAGCAATTATTCGATACACAGATTTACACATTTCAGGCAATTTATGACAAAGCAAAAGTATATGCAAAATACCTCCCGGAAAATGAAGCATTGCAGCGCCTGATCAATGATTCATGTAAAGTGGTGGTGATGTGCCGCGATCTTACAAAAGAAGAGCGGAAACAATTTGAGCAAGCCAACCTTTTTCCGATCTCTACCAAAATTGCAGAGGATGCCATTGCCATTGTTGTAAATCCAGAAAATGGAGACAGCACGCTGACTGTGGAAAAAGTAAAATCCATTTTGATGGGGAAAGATACATTGTGGAGCCAGGTGAATAAAAAGCTGAAAGCGGAAAAAATTCAAATTGTATTTGATAATGCTGGTTCGGCTAATGCCCGCTATATGCAGGACACATTGCTACAGGGGAAAAAATTCTGTGCAGGCGCATCTGCGGTAAAATCAAATCCGGAAGTGATCGATTATGTAAGCAAAAATAAAAATGCGATCGGGATCCTGAGTGTAAACTGGATCAGCGACCGGGATGATTCGACCACTACTAATTTTCTGAAAAAAATAAAAGTGCTGGCTATCTCGAAAGATACCGCTACGGTTGCTGTAAAACCGTACCAGGCGTATATTAAAACAAAGGAGTATCCGTTTACAAGAGATGTTTATATGATCAACAGGCAAACCCGCGCCGGGCTTGGTATGGGATTTGTATCCTTTGTGGCAGGCGAAAAAGGCCAGCTGATGATTTTAAAAGCAGGACTGATCCCGGCCATCGCGCCAGTAAGACTTGTACATGTTACTACCAATTAAAAACTGATATGAAAAAAACAAAATTATCGATTGTGATGTTGCTGCTTACTTCTGCAGGCACCTTTGCTCAAACATTAAATGATGCGATTAAGTTAACTACCAACGAACAATTCGAAAAAGCAGATGCTGCTTTTAAAACCCTGATACAAGGGCAGCCGAACAATGGCGAATATTATTTTTACTACGGTGAAAATTATTTTAAAAATGGCAACCTTGAAATGGCCAATACCATGTACCAGAAAGGTGCGGATGTAAATGCAACCAACCCGCTTCCGTATGTAGGACTTGGAAAAGTACAATGGGAAAAAGGAAAACAAGCCGATGCCAAAGGAAATTTCTTTAAAGCAACCACTTTGGCTGCAGGTAAAAATGCAACGGTTTTGTATAAGATCGCCGAAGAATATACCACAGCAGATACAAAAAGTTTACCGGATGCCTTTAACCTGTTGACACAAGCTGTAAAGCTGGAACCCAAAAACCCGGAAATTTATATCTTAACCGGTGATGCATTCCTGGAGCAAAATGACGGAACCAAAGCGGTTGAAAATTATGAGAAAGCCGGAGCGCTGGATCCTAAATCACCGCGTGCGATGATCAAACAGGGAGAGTTATACAACCGGGCTAAAAATTTTCCTTTAGCATTGGATCTTTATAAAAAAGCAGCATTGATTGATTCTACATTTGCTCCGGCATATCGCGAAAAGGCAGAGATTTATTTCCGTGCAGGACAATATAAAAATGCAGTAAGCAATTACAAAAAATATTTAGAGCTTAACAACGATTGCAGCGCACTGGGGCGTTATGCAGGTTTTTTGAACCAGGCAAAAGAATATGCATTATCTGTCGAAGCGGCGAAACAAGCGCAGCAATGTGATCCTAAAAACAATTACCTGAACCGTTACCTTGCTTATGATTACCTGGAACTGAAAGACTATCCGAACGGATTGACAAGCATTAACGCTTTCTTTGCAAATGTAGGTGCGGATGGAAAAATCATTCCGCAGGATTACGAAACCCGTGCAAAGTTAAATGCACAATCCGGCGCCGATTCACTGGCCATCCCAGATTTTAAAAAGGCTTATGAGCTGGACACCACCCGTAAAGATTTGAATAGCGATATGGCAAACTCGTATATGAAAATGAAAAAGTATGCAGAGGTGATCGATATTTATAAAAAGAAAATTGCTTCCGGCAAAGCAAATGCAAATGATTATTTCGGGATTGGGCGTGCCTATTATTATTCAAAAGATTTTCCAAATGCAGATTCATCATTTGTACAGATTATCAAATCGCAACCAGAACTTCCTGTTGGTTATTTGTGGAGAGCAAAAACAAATGTGCAGAAAGATGTGATTTCAAAATCGGATGACTGGAGCGCAAAATCTTATTACGAGCAGTATATTTCGAAAATGAAACCGGAGGATGTGGAAAAAAACAAACGCGATCTGATAGACGCTTACACATATTTAGCTGCATACTATGCAAAAAAGAAAGATTGCGAGAACACAAAATTGAATTTCCAGAAAGTGCTTGACCTGGATCCGGCAAATGCACAGGCGAAAAAATTTATGGCAACGCCTTGTAAATAATAGCATTTAACAAGTAATTAAAAATCCCGGGATGTTGATTCATTCCGGGATTTTATGCTTAAAACCAAATGAGTGACTTGATGCCATTGAATAAACCGGGATCTTTCGACAACGCCTGCGCATAAAAAATGACTACATGAGGCATAAAGAAACATATAAAGCCAAGCGTTAAAATGTGGGAACGGTGTTGTGCCCGACAAAATATTGAAGATGAGTATACGTTTGTTTTTAATTGACAGATCCCCTATCAGGCACGTATGACAGTATAAAGTGAGGTTGGTTTCTAATCTAACAAACACAGCATAGCGCACAGCAAAATTTGAACCTTAAGCTATGAACCGATTTTATTCTATACGCTTCAGATTAAGCTCTTTTGGAGGCGCAATGATCAAAGGCACCATCTCCACAGTTACAGAGCTTGTATCGAGCCCAAATGCCTTTTCTTCGGACAAGCTTAGGTGTTTCAGGAAAGCATAGATATCGAGGATGATTTTTTCGTGTACCGGCAACTCATTTTCATAGGAAAGAAATTTCTCGATCACAATAAAACGGAAATCGCCGATGATGTTGTTTTTATTTAAGGACATGTAGCGGCTGGTAATATCTACTTCTTTGTTGCGCACCATGTCTTCCACCACTTTGCGGAACATGAGGTTAACACGCGGCGCTACACGGAATCCCAAACGGAAATCGATGCGGATCACATCATCGTGAATAAACTCGCTCACTTTGTATTCCATGCGGTAAGGCTCATCCACTACGTCCACGTGCACAAACCAGTAGATATCGGCGCGCTTGGGCTGTTTCTGCATGATGGAATAAATGATCTTGGATTCAATCTCCTCGCGGTTATCAGCGCTGGTAAGATAAACCAAATGGGTTGCATATTTCGGAACGCTTAAATCCCTGCTGAGGTCTTCGAGCACAGGCAAGTGATCTGAAAGTTTTACAAACTCTACGTAACGGTTCCTGATCTTGCGGGCGTAGTACCACACCAGCATTACGGTAATAAGCACACAGGCTATCATGAGGGTGATCCAGCCGCCGTGTGTGAATTTGCTAAGGTTGGCGATCAGGAAACTGGATTCGATCACGGAATACACAATGAAACAGGCAGCAATAAAAATTTTGTTGTAGCGCTTCAGGATCATGTAATACGTAAGCAGCATGGTGGTCATGATCATGGTGAGTACGATGGCCAACCCGTAAGCGGCTTCCATTTTTGATGATTCCTGGAAATAGATGGTAATGCCTACGCAACCCGCCCACAGCAGCCAGTTAATGGAAGGAATGTATAATTGTCCTTTGAGGTCGGTTGGGTATTTGATCTTTACTTTTGGCCAGAAATTAAGGCGGATGGCCTCGTTGATGAGTGTAAACGAACCGCTGATTAATGCCTGGCTGGCAACGATGGTGGCCATAGTGGAAATAATGATCCCAAACGGCACAAATTTATCAGGCATGATCGTATAAAATGGGTTTGCTTTGCCCAATACTTCGCCCTGGTGTGCGATGAGCCATGCTCCCTGCCCGAAATAGTTAAGGATTAACGCGGTTTTAACAAAGATCCAGCTAACGCGGATATTGCCTTTTCCGCAATGCCCAAGATCTGAGTATAGCGCTTCTGCCCCGGTAGTACATAGGAATACAGCGCCCAGCACTAAAAACCCCTGCGGATGCCCGAACAATAGTTTGTATGCATAATATGGGTTTACCGCGCCCAGCACGCTCATGTTGGTAATCATTTGCGCAAAACCCAGTACAGCAAGCATGGAGAACCAAACGAGCATCATCGGGCCAAAAAAGCGGCCTATGAATTTTGTTCCGAATTGCTGGATGATGAATAATGCGGTAATGATGGCGATTACGAATGGAACCACCGTTTTGATCTCGGGATTAAGTTCGCGCAAACCTTCAATTGCAGCGGAAACAGAGATGGGAGGTGTGATGATCCCATCTGCCAGCAGCGTACTTCCGCCGATGATAGCAGGAAACAGCAGCCATTTAATTTTAGCGCGGCGCACCAGGGTGTACAGGGAGAAAATTCCACCCTCGCCTTTGTTATCGGCGCGAAGTGTAAGGATCACATATTTTAAGGTGGTTTGGAGCGTAAGTGTCCAGAAAATACAGGAGATCCCGCCTTTTACAGCATCGGCATCAATGGCCTGATCGCCTACTATGGCTTTTAAAACGTATAGCGGAGATGTTCCGATATCTCCAAAAATAATTCCGAGCGTTACAAGTAAGCCTGCGGCTGTTACTTTGTTAATATGAAGATGGTCTTTGCCCATACGTAGTATAAATAAAAAAGCGTGCAAAACTACAAAATATTAAAGCATCCGGGCTTAAAAATCGACAAATATCACTTATTGTACAATAAGGGCACCTGTGGAAGAATCTAAATAACAGGCAATTGCTGCTGAACTGTTATTTGCCGGATGATCCGGATGGAGCTATGAAATTTAAATTGGTTCAGAAAAAACCAGGGGTTTGGCAAAAATGTACAAAATCGGGAAACTTATAATTAATGGTAATTTTTACCGTTTATGTATCGTTTTTATAAAAATGCATTATGTCAATAATTAGAAATGAGATATGGATAACGATTTTGTTTTTGAGTACTTTTCTTGGAAAAAAAAAATTTCCATGCACATAAAAGCAATTTTTTGCGAAGAATAAAACTACACCAAAAGGTGTAGTACAATACCTCAAAATCTTTAGGCTTCCCGCGGTTTTTAATTAATTTTATTATCTTTATCACTTACAAACTACTACTTAAATCCATGACCAAAACAAAACTCCTTGCAGGCATTTTATGCGTTACATTATCGTTATCGTATGTGCATGCTCAGACTCCGGAAGTCGATTCAAAAAAAATCATCCAGAAAGGTGTAGATCTTCACGATGCAGAAAAATATGACGAGGCGATCGCCGAGTTTAAAAAGGTAAATAAGAACGATACCAACTTTGTGCTTGCGAGCATAGAGCTTGCAAACACCTATATTGCAAATAAACAGGATTCACTTGCCGTGATCGTGATCGACCAGGCAGCGGTATTGCCATCATCGTATTCCCCGACATTGCTTTTGTATAAAGCAAATGCACTGGACAATATGAAAAAAAGTGATGAAGCCATTAAATTATACCAGGAAGGAATCAAAAAATACCCACTCAATAATTCGTTTTATTATGAGTTGGGCGTTTTAAAATTTAAACAGGAAAAATATGCGGAGGCGCAGGATTATTTCGAGCAATCGATCAGGATCAATCCATACCATGCATCGAGCCATCACCAGATGGCAATGCTGGCGTTGAAACAGGGAAAATTAATTCCGGCAATGCTGGCCTGGCAATTCTATTTACTGGTAGATAATTCATCGGACCGCGCAAAGGCGATCGTTGGCGAACTGGAAAAAATTGCAAAGAACGAATATGAATTAACGGATGTGGTGAAAGTGGATGGATTGAGTGAGCTGGATGATTTTTCGGAGCTGGAAGCATTGGTCCGCTCGAAAGTAGCGCTGAGCACAAAATACAAATCGAAGCTGAGTGTAAAATTCAACATTACCAAACAATTGCAATTGATCTGTGAAAAGATCACGACGGTAAAAAGTGATAAAGGTTTTTACATGCGTTTTTATGCACCGATCTATGAAGAGATCCAGAAAAAAGATTATTTCGAACCGTTTGCATACAACATTCTTGCAGGTGTAGGAAATTCGGATGTGGATTCGTGGATGAAAAAACACAAAAAAGATTCGGATGAATTTGCAGAATGGCTGGTGGGTTATATTGGCGTGAATGTATCTACTTATGAAACGGACCTGGGGGGTAAAAAAGTGGTGGCGCGCCACTGGTATTCGGATAACAAGATCAACGCAGTGGGGAATCGCAATGCAAAGGATATAAACATTGGTTACTGGAATTTTTATTATTCTACCGGGATTTTACGTACGGAAGGAATGTACAATGATAACGGAAAACGCGAAGGGGTTTGGAAATTTTATTATTCATCCGGCATTATCAAGAATACAGAAAATTACAAAGACGGAGTAGTGCAGGGAGGGTTGGATAATTATTATACAAATGGTAATATTCAGACACATAAAAATTTTGTGAATGACCAGTTGGATGGTTTGCAATCGGTTTATTATTCCACCGGCGGCAAGCACAATACGTATGAGTACAAAGCAGGAAAACAGGAAGGAAAAGAATCGAGCTACTGGAGAAACGGAACGTTGAAATACGAAGCGAATGTGATCAATGGAAAATACGAAGGTCCGCTGGACCAGTTTTACAACGATGGCCACCTGATGGAATCGTCGACTTTTAAAGATAATAACCGCACCGGCAAATACACCAGCTATTATGATTATCCTGCAAAAACGGTGAAAGAAGAGGCAAATTATGAAAAAGGCACACCTGTGGGCGATTACAAAGAATATTACAGGAACGGGAAGTTAAGCGAAGTGGGTGTGTACAGTAAATCGGGCGAAAAGGACGGCACCTGGAAAGATTATTACGATGACGGTACGCAGAGTTCGGAAGAAACATACAACGACGGCAAACGCAACGAATCATCCAAATACTATGATAAATCGGGTAAACTGATTGAAGAATACATTTATAAAAATGATGTATTGCAGGAATACAAAGCGTATGACCTGACCGGAAAAATTGTGTACCAAAATAAAAAAGACGGGCGGAATAATTACGATGCTACGCTGTATTATTCGAACGCAAATAAAAAACGCGAAGGAAAAGTATTGGCCGGGAAACTTACAGGACAGTGGAAGGATTATGACCGCGATGGTTTTGTAACTTCCGTGGATAATTATACGGAAGGAAAAAAAGACGGAAAATCGGTAACGTATTATGATAACGGACAAATAAAAGCAGAAACCGATTACATAAGCGGAGAAACAAACGGTTATTACCACAAATATTATAAAAACGGAAAAGTGGAAACCGAAGGAGCTTACATCAAAGACAAGGAAATTGATGTGTGGAATACTTATTACCTGAACGGAACATTACAGGCTGTGAATTTTTACAATGACGGAAACCTGGACGGATGGCAGGAATATTATGCGATTAACGGGAAAATCGATTACGAAGAATTTATTGAGCTGGGGTATGTGAAAAAACGTGTTTTCTATGATACGATCGGCAGGGTGCAGCAGGAATGTGTGTTCAATACCGGATCGGGCGAGCTGGAAAGAAAATATCCGAATGGAAAAACCAATATGAAATGCACGTATAAAAACAATTTACTGGAAGGGGCTTATACATCTTTTTATCCTGACGGAAAACCGTACGTTGCAAAAACATTTGTTGGCGGTGATGCGGAAGGTGAAGCAAAAATATATTATCCGAGCGGAAAGCTGTTACAGCTGAATAATTTTGTGGATGGCGACAGAAACGGAAAACAAACCAAGTATTATGAGGATGGTACAATGGAAAGTGAATATGAATATGTTTACGGACAGGAGGAAGGTAAAAGCACGATGTATTATCCGAACAAACAAATGGAACGCATGTACGATTACAAAAATAACGACATCGATGGAAATGCCAGTATTTATTGTGAAACGGGGGAGCTTGCCATTGAGCGCCATTACAAACAAGGCTACATGGTGTCATACAGCTACATGGATAAAACCGGTGCAATGGTGCCTGCAATTGATGTGAAAGATGAAACAGGGACCATTAAAACGTATTACAAAACCGGTACACCGGCCATTGAATATACGCTGAAACAAGGCGCACTGGAAGGGAAACGCATATTGTATTTTACAACGGGTAAGGTGCAGAAAGAAGAAATGTATAAAAACAATGAGCAGAATGGACCAACCAAAATTTACTATGCATCCGGTAAATTAAAAGCGGAAGAAAATTATTCCGACGACGAGAAAAACGGAAAATGTACCTATTACTACGAAAATGGAAAAATTAAAAGCGAAGAATATTACGTTGCCGGTAAACAGCATGGCATCTGCAAATCGTACGATGCAACAGGCAAGCTTACCAACACTTATGTTTATTATAATGATGAGATGATCGATGAAAAATAATAATTGTATTAAAACGGTTTTTCTTTTTTTTGCTTCCTGCCTGTTTGTGCAAACAATGCAAGCACAGTTGCCGGGAGTGGAAGAAGCACATACCAAGTATCCTGATGTAAGTGCAGTGTATCTTACCAAATCACAGCAATACCATGTATTTATGGATAAAGGTGTTTTATCCGGTGTGTGTGATGTGCATGAGCAAATTTACATTAATAAGGAATCGGGGCTGGCGTTCCAGTCACGCTCCGTTGGCACCAATAAATTTGTAGAAGCCTCCAACATCAAGGCATTTACGATGGTGCCTAAAAACAAAAAGTATGAAAAGATGGTGGTGGATAAGATCGATTTGAAATCGGATCCGGGAAAATATTCTTTTTACGATGATCAGAAATCTTATGAAGTGGTGTTTCCTGCGGTACAACCGGGAGCAGTGCTGGATTTGTCATATCAGCTGAAATACCTGGAGCCACGCTTTATGGGCAGTTATTACTGGATGGATTATGTGCCGGATATGGAAAGCGAATTGGTGGTTTCGGTAGAAAAAAACATTCACATTGCGTACAAGCTTTTTAACTGCGACAATCAGAACATTGTTTTTACGACCGAAGAAAAAAAGAATGAAACGGTGTATCACTGGAAAATGAAGGATGGAAAAGCGGGAACGTATTACGGAGATGCGCCTAATTTCAGGTATTTTGAACCGCACATGATCTTTTATGTAACGGATTACCCCGGCCCTGATGGAAAACCAAAACAATTGCTGGGCACGCCAAAAGATTTGTATTCATGGTATTCAGATCTGCAAAAAAATGTAAATAAAACAGAAGACAGCGGCCTGAAAAAAGTTACCGATAGCCTTGTTGCAGGAGTTACATCCGAAGATGAAAAGATAAAAAAAATCTTTTACTGGGTGCAGGATAACATTTCGTATGTGGCATTTGAAGACGGCCTTGGCGGATTTATTCCGCGTGATGCCGGATTGGTATGCACGCGTAAATTTGGCGATTGCAAGGACATGGCCAGCATCATCCACGAAATGCTGCGCATTGCGGGCATTCCTTCCTACCTTACCTGGATCGGTTCACGCGATATCCCATATACGTATGATGATGTACCAACGCCGTCGGTAGACAACCACATGATCACGACGTACAAGGATAAGAACGGGAAATGGAATTTCCTGGATGGTACGGGCAAGCATGCACCGGAAGAGTTATACACTTCGTTCATACAGGGAAAGCAAGGACTGGTAAGCATTACACCGGATAGCTTTTTGCTGGTGACTGTTCCGGTAAGAGATACAAGTGTAAGCCAAACCGTGGATTCGATCTCGATCGATATCAATGATAACAATGTAGTATCCGGAAAAGGAAAAGCAAAACTAACCGGTTACGATCAGATGGAATATTCGTACAGCGTGGAAAATTTAGGAAAAGAAGAGCGCCAGGATTATTTCAAGGACTATTTTGCAAAAGGGAATAATAAAGTTGCGTTTACGGATATTACCGAAAATCCGGCAGACCGGACACAACCACTACTATTTACTTATAATTTTAATGTATCGGATTATGCGCGGAGAAACCAGGATGAGGTGTACATCAACCTGAACATGGATGGCGGGCTTGGCCTGGAGCAGATCCTGGATACGCGCAAGGTTCCGGTAGAATTTAAGCACATCACTAAAAAAGTGAACATTACCACGCTGAATGTTCCTGCCGGCTACAAGCCCGAATACATTCCGCAAAGCACCAGCTATGGAAACGATGTGGCAGGTTACAGCAGCATATATACGTTGAAAGGAAACAAGATCATTCACACCAGCAGCTTTTACATCAATACACTGATATTGAAAGTTGCCGATTTTGAAAAATACAACAAAGTACTTTCCGAGCAGACCAAAGCAAACAAACAGACTGTTTCATTAAAAAAATCCTAACCATGTCATTAAAAGCAAAACTATTCACACTAATCTCCTTTTTAACGATCGGCTTTTTGAATGCACAAACTGTCAGCACCGATTTTGTATATAAAAAATACACCTGGGATCCGTCGCCGAAGCTGCATACACTCACGGAGAAAGAAAAAGAAGGCAACTATGTAGTCTTGAAAGATAAGATAATCATGGAGTTTGCGTATGAATCATCGGGGCAGTTGGTAGAATATGCCACCCGCCATACGATCATCCATTTCAACAATGAAAAAGGAATTGAGGAAATGAACAAAATTTATGTTTCATATGCCAGCATCCTGGAAGAAATGGATTTGAAAGGAAGAACGATCACCTCTGAAGGAAAAGTGATTCCGCTTAGTAAAAGCTCGGTTAAAAAGGTGGACAATGTGGAGAACAAAGGCCCGTTTTTGATCTTTGCAATGGAAGGCATCGATAAAGGCGGCGAGATCGAATATATCTATACCAACAAAAAAAGCTCGAGCACCAATGCATCCTGGACCATGCAGGACGATGTAATTCACAAGGATATAAGCATTGATGTGTATTCACCCAAAAATTTGATTTTTGAAGGAAAAGGTTATAACGGTTTCGCCGATTTTACAAACGATACAACAATTGCAGAAAAAAATCACATTACTTCTTCAGTTGCTTTTATGGATGCATTAACGGAAGAAAAATATTCGGCATACGACGCAAACAAAATGCGTTTTGATTACCAGTTAACATACAATACATCGCGCAGCAAATCGCGTTTGTATTCGTGGGAATATTGTGGAAACGATTTGTACACAGCATTATTTACATTTGAAAAAGCAGAAACCAAAGCGATTGATAAGCTGATCTCGAAACAGGGATTGAGCAATATGAAAACGGATGAAGAAAAACTGCGGGCACTGGAGATTTATGTGAAAACAAGCATCAATCTTACAGAGGATGCGGTATCGATCGACAAAATGCTGGATGCCAAATACGGGAATGATTTTGCAATGCAACGGCTTTACATTGGCGTGGCAAAAGAGTTGAACATCCCGGTGGAAGCGGTACTTACAACGGACCGCATGAGCCGTAAATTCGACAGTAATTTTGCTTCCTGGAATAATTTGCAGGAATATTTATTGTATTACCCGAGCATCGATAAATATTTATCCTGCTCTAATTACTCCAGCCGGCTTGGTTTTCCGCCGCCGGAACTAACCAACAATAAAGGTTTGTTTATAAAAGAAACCGGCCTGGGCGATATTAAAACGGGAGTTTCAAAAATTAAAAGTATTGCCGCGCCGGTGTATACATTGTCGTACAACAATTTAACCGAATCGGTGGTGTTTAATTCCGAGACGTTTACACCAACGATCAACATCAAACAGGAATACATGGGTTATCCTGCGTATTACATCCAGCCTGCAGTGTTTTACATGGAAGCCAGCCAGAAAACAGAGTTAATGGATGGTTTATCTAAATTTATTGGAAAGGAATGTGTTGTAAAATCCAGCAAATATTCGGGAGCAGATAAAGCAGATATTTTAGTGAATCCATTTGTGGTGGAAAGCGTTGTGGAAACACCGCAGCTGATCGAAAATGCAGGAAATAAATATTTGTTTAAAGTAGGAGACCTGATTGGGCCGCAGGAAGAGCTTTACCAGGAAAAAGCGCGCCAGTCGGACGGTGAAATTCCGTATGCACACAGCTTTTCGCGCAACATCGAGATCAGGATCCCGGATGGTTACAAAATTAAAAACCCGGAAACGATCAACATGGAAAAAAAATATACGGCAGACGGGAAAGTACTTTCGAGTTTTGTTTCCAGCTATACACTGGAAGGAAATGTGCTGAAGATAAAAGTATATGAAGATTACGAAGCGATCGTTTATCCGAAAGCAAATTATGAAGAGTTCAGGAATGTGATCAACGCTTCCGCAGATTTTAATAAAGTGGTTTTAATCCTTGAAAAAATATGAGAATACGGATCTTAATAGTGTTGCTGAGCCTTGGCACATTTGTGCAGGCACAAAACGATTTTAGCGATTACTACAACCGCGGTGAAGAAAAATATGCAAAAGGTGATTTTAACAATGCTGTAGGGGAGTTCAGCAATGCGCTCAATAATCGCAAAACTGCAAAAAATGATTACCAGGTGGCAAATGCGCTGATGGCCCGCGCCATGTGCAGGATGAACCTGAAAAACTACAACGGCGCGATCGGCGATATTTCGGAAGCAATTAAATTAAAGCCTGAATATTCGGACTTGTATTATGCACGCAGTGTGATCCATTTGCAAAACAAACAATATGATGATTGTGTATTTTGGGCAAACAAAGGACTGGAGCTGAAACCGCAGTTCGAAGATTTAATTTTGCTGAAAGGGCATGCACGTTTTGCGCAGAAAAAATACACCGAAGCATTAACATACGTTGATACAGTATTGCTTACGATCAACCCGGTGAACATTGAAGCCTGGAACATGAAAGGCGAAAACAAAGAACACCTGAAAGATTTCCAGGGCGGGATTGATGCATTCAGCAAAGCAATTGAGATTGACGCACAAAATTTTGCAGCGTTTTATGATCGCGGAATTTGTTATGCGCACATGAAAAATTTTGATGCGGCATTGGTGGATATTAATAAAGCAATGGCGATTGACACGGCAGAAAAATGGATCGGTTATAACAACATTGCGTACTTTATTAAATTCGAACAAAAGGATTACAAAGGAGCAATCGAGCTTTTTGATAAAGCCATCAAAGCAAACCCGGAATTTGCGTATGCTTACGGAAACCGCGCTTACGCTAAGATCCAGCTGAACGACCTGAAAGGTGCGCGTGAAGACATTACCAAATCGTTGGAGCTGGATGATCAGAATTCATACGCTTATAAAACGTATGCACAATTACTGATCGCGGAAAAAAAAGAAAAACAGGCCTGTGATAAATTAAAAAAAGCGCTCGACCTCGGTTATACTGCAGAGTATGATGAAGATGTGAACGACCTGGTGAAGCAGTATTGTAAATAAAGCTTTAATAGCATAAGTAAAGCAGGAATGACGAATGTTGTTCCTGTTTTTTTTGTTTAAATTTTGAAAGATTTTCTTCTGCAGAATTTTTTACTCCACTACAATCATTGAATTTACCGCATTTTTAATTATTCTAAGCCGCAATTGCTTTATAGTACTACTTTTGCGCGCTTAAATCATTAATCATTTAAAACCACTACTATGAAGTTAAAAAAATTAGTTGCAAGTGTTGTTGTCTGCTCCTTATTTGTAAGTGCAGCAAATGCCCAGTTTAACATTGGTGCGCAAGGTACAATCGGTGCTTTTTCAGGAGGCGTTGGTTTCCTTAAAGGCGGCGGAATTGAGGCCGGTTATGGACTTATCAAATCCAGGAAACACAAAGATGCAGGCTCAAAGCTATTTGTTTGTGCAAGCTTTAATTATTACGGTGGAGGAAATGGTACCGGGTCTTTTTATTCAACAGCGTTGAGCAGCATTAACCCGGTACAGGAAATCACAGTTCCATACACATGGAAGCTGCACTTGATCCAGGTAAATGTTGGAGCCAAATATTACCTGGCGGGTGGTATGGCTGCCCCGTTTAGTTTTTACGGACAAGTTGGCTTAAGCATTGAGGACATGCCTGTGAAATATACAACGGGTTCTTACAACCGTTCACAATACGATGATTCGCAGGAGCCTTTAAACGAAAATTCCATTGGTGCTGCATTTCATTTGGGTGTTGGGATAGATGTAAAAGCCGGTCCGGTGCACATTTACCTTGCTACCCGCTTGATTATTCCTGCAAACCAGGTAAACGGAGAAGATATCGAAATTGTGATCCCGTTTGCAGCTGTTGCAGATCTTGGCGTCCGCATTCCTATCGGAGGAAAATAAGTATTGAATGCAAAATAAAAAAAAACCCTGTAACGCTCATGTTACAGGGTTTTTCTTTTCTATGTTTTTCTTATTGAACGATCACTTTCTTTTTTGCCGTTCCTTTTGCCGTTTGCAAATCAAGGAAATAAACTCCTTTTGCAGTGTTTGAAAGATCAATGTCGTAACGATCGGAAGCCGTGCCTTCATAGCTGTATACTATATCACCGGAAACATTGTAAAGTGTGATGATCACTTTTTCATTATCAGGCATTGTGATATGTAACATGCCGGCAGCCGGATTAGGATATACATTTACATCTGCCAGCTCGTAACCGGCAATGTTCAGGATCACCAATGGCGCTTTGTATGCGCCCGCATCGGTTGCTGCATAAAGCGCAGTACTGGCGCTGGTGCAAATCCTGCGTACATACAGATTATTTAATCCACCGTTATAGGTAGTCCATGAAGCGCCGGCAGTGTTGGATACAAACACACCACCACCCCAGGTAGCAGCGTAAAGGATGCCGTCTTTTTCCTGCACATCGTTTACATACATATTGCTGATGCCTGTGTTTACAGCGTTCCAGGTGGTTCCGTTATCCGTTGATTTATAAATGCCGGAGCCTTCGGTTGCTGCGTATAAAATAGTGCCGTTGATAAAAACAGAATTGATCTTTACATCCGGCAATGTGCTGCCAATATTTGTCCAGGTAAGCGCATGATCATTTGAGTAATAAATGCTGCCATCCCAGGTGCCGATATACAGGTTGGTACCTGCAACGCTCAGTGTATTCATAGATTCGGTGAAACCAGTAGGAAGCTCCGTCCAGGTAGCGCCGCTATCGGTTGTTTCAAACAAGCCTGGAACAGCTGCCGGCGCACCATTCGTAAGTGCGTATACATGATTGCTGTCGGCTTTTAATTCCGTTATTTCACTGGTAATGCCCGTGGATGCAGCGGTCCAGTTGATGCCGCCATCGTTCGAACGGAACACATGCTGATAACCGGCAGATAAATACGTGCTGCTTCCGTTTATTAAAATGCTGTTGATGCCCGGTGTGGTAAGCCCGATATTGCCCCGGTTCCATGTAGTACCATTATCGGTTGAAAGATACACCCCGTTTTTTGCAGTTCCAATGATCGTTACAGCGCCGTTGGCAGAAATACCGGTAACATCTGTCCCCGAAATCCCCTCGTTAGATGGAGTCCAGGATGCAGCGTTATTTGCAGAAGTGTAGATCCCGTCGAGCGTGGATGCGATTAAGCTGGAGCCGTTGATGAGCAAGGCGCCAACGGAAGGGAAAATATTCATGGTATCCACATAGTGCGGTATCTGCGAAATGCCTGTATTGGCCACGTTCCATGACATGGCATTATCTGTAGAAACAAAAATTCCATCAGCATCCGTACCGGCAAAAACGTATCCAGGTTTTACTGCTAAGGCTGTTGTTATTGTATTTGCAGGAAAACCTGTGTTAGACAAAACCCAGGAAGTACCGCGGTTAGCCGATTTATAAATGCCGGTATTGGTGGCGGCATACATGCTGCTGCCGGTGGTGCAAAGTGTATATACGTATGCACTATCCGGGAAACCGTTTCCGGAGATGTGGTTCCAGTGTGCACCATCGTCGTAAGTTTCAAATAAACCTGTAAGGTAAGATCCTGCAAAAACAGTATCACCCATTTCGGTATAGGAATGAATAGAGTAACCTGTGGGAATACCGGTATTGCGTGGTGCCCAGTTGACACCTAAGTTGCTGGAATAAAATTCGCCGTAAGCGGTGGCGGTATAAATACCGTTGGAAGAAACAAAAATGGAATTCACAAACAGGCTGGATAGTCCGGTATTACGTGCCTGCCATGTGGCGCCGCCATTTGAGGAAAAAAATACGCCATTGGCTTCACCACCTGCAAATAAATTAGTGCCGTCGGTTGCAAGCGCTACGATTGAAATACGTTCCATTCCGGTGTTTGCGGCAGTCCAGGTAGCGCCATTATCGGTTGAGGAAAATACGCCGTTATCGGTACCTACGAAAATTTTTCCAACTGCGGCAACAGATGAATAAATCCGTCCGCCATACGGGCCGTTTGTTTGCCATTGCGCAGTTGCAATAGTACTTACTGCGAGTAGTAAGAAAAGGGCAAACGAGAGTTTTTTGTAAATTTTTCCCATGACAAAATAGTTTAGTTATTGGAGTAATTAAAATATTTGTGCCAGAGGGGAGAGGATTACACTTGCATAACTTAAATTCTTTTATATATTTGTTTGTATTAAGAAAACTATGACTATTTAAAAGATTGACTTTTGAATATCCGATAAGATCAAATCTTGAGATCTACAATTGTAAATTAAATTTTTAATAGGTCATTTATGGATTTTTATACAATTCAAATAGTTGCATATCAGGATGTGCCAAGCTGGGTGTCATTTCTTAATCATAATAGAGTGTCTAAAAGACATAGTATTCCAAATAATCTTATTGTCGATTTTGCACTTACACAGGAAATTCTACCTTATCATATAGTATCACTTGCCTGCCTAATTGAAGAGTATTATGCTTTAGGAGCTAAAATAGTATTTTGGGCAATAGATAACCGCGCGGTTGATCATATGGCGAAGCTTGATTTTTTCCAGTATTGGACGCCTGGTTTCAACAGAAGAGCATATAGGGCTTGTGTAGATGGGACATCATACTGTCTCTGGCAAATAGATAAAGAAATGTTTCTATCCTATGTAAGCCATGCTCGGGAATATTTTCAAAGACAATTTTTTAAAGGAAGGGATCTTATCCCATTCAATCAATCTTTAGTTGAGTTGTTTAATAATGTTATTGATCATTCACAATCAAAAGTTAGCGGATATGTTTTTACTCAATATTTTCCTAATTGGGGGAAATTTATAATTTCATTATGTGATTTTGGCTTGGGGATCCCAGGTACAATCAATGAATATTTTTTAAGAAATAATAAACCCATAGTTACAAGCCTTGATGCAATGGATTTAGCATTTCAAAAAGGTTTTACAGTAGGGTCGAAGGACAATAATGGAGGGTTAGGGTTAGATTACATTTTGTCTATAACTAAAACTTTACAGGGAGAATTAGTGATCTTTTCAAATTATGCGCATATTTCTCAAAATCGTTATGGAAAATTTATAAAAAAAGAACTACCTGAAGAATTTCTTGGAACACAAGTGGTTGTAACATTAAATACTCAAAATCTTAATCCCTTAATTATAGATGAACATAATATATTTCATTAAGTATAAAAACAGACACCTCAAATCTTTATATTCTGGGGTATCTGTGGTTTCTTGATATGGATTTTGGTGTTATGAACTACTGCTTGATAAATTTCTGCGTGCCCGTTTTATTTCCTGTTGTTAATTGAATAAAATAAATTCCTTTTGCAAAAGCAGACACATCAATCGTTGTTGTTTGTTTTCCTGCAACAGCAGCGTATTCCAGGTCACCCAGCATATTAAAAATTTTAATATCTGTTTTAGTCGAAGCAGCTTCAGGTAATTCCACTGTTAGATAATCGGTAGCCGGATCGGGGAAAATCCTGAATGAAAAAACGGAAGCTTCGTACGTTAAAATTCCGGCTGTTAAAGCACAGGAAGAAGTATCCAGCGGCATAAAATTCACAAGCCCGAAGCTGGCATTATCATAACCATCATAAATAACCGCTGCGGTTGCGGTTGAGTCGGAAGTGCACCAATAATTTGCTCCTACGGAAGTATTATTAGTTCCTGTGTATTTTAAATCAGCTGTTGAATTGGTACAAATTTTATTGCAGTAAATGCTTGTCAGGTCAATGACCGATGACGGCACCACCGGGTTAATTTTTGACAAAATCCCGATTGTATTGTTTTCGATCGTGTTTCGTGTGATAATATCCTGTGATCCTCCTGTTTCATTAATCCCGTTGCCGTTATAGCGTATTTTATTGTTATAAATATAGCTGTAGCCCGGGTAATGAGAACCATCGTTATCGATCCCGGCAACAGTATTTGAATCAATAACGCAGTTTTTAATACTGTCGTAGCCGATTTCGATCCCGGTGTTATTAGCATTGATAATGCAATGATCTATGGTTGCTGATCCTCCGGCGGCAATACCGGTTGAATTGTAGCTTACCGTACTGTTAAATACAGAGCCCGATGCTCCAACCAATCCCACGTAGTTGGAATCAATGATACAGTTTTGTATAATAGAATTATTCCCAAATTGTACCATCCCCGCGTGATTTTGAGTCATGCGGCAATTAGAGATTGCTCCGTTGCCGGCTTCTATCCCTTCATAATTATTTCTGAAAACACAGCTATCGGCATTTACATAAATATACGAACCCTCAATGCCAATGTGATTAGAGATGAAGTTGGAATTTTTAATTGGTATCGTATAAGCGTTGTTGCTGATAATTGCGGTATTGGCATACCAGAAATTACAGAAGTTAAATACAGGAGTAAGCGTTCCTCCGTTCAGATAAATACCGGGATAAATGCCGGGAGTGGGAGAAGAGGAGTTGCTTGTAAAAGTGATTGGTGCAACGCTGGTTCCAGCTGCAATTAATTTTGCCTGCCGGATCTCCAATAGCTGGTTATCTGCAAATTTTACGGTTACACCGGGATCAATGGTGAGTGTAACGCCGGGAAACACCACTACGGTATCTGTAATGATGTAAGGGCTATTTGCCAGCGTCCAGCTTGTGTTTGCATAAATGCCGCCGCTTACATTTGTTTGCGCCTTAAGGGCAAGAGAAAATAAAACGGGGAGGAGTACGGGGATGTTTTTTGTAAAGTATTTCATGTTTATTTGTTTGTTTTCCGGATAACGGGAGAATGCGGTAATTATTGTGGAAGAGGTTGGTTTGAAGTGGGTTGGACCTGTATAGAAAGAGTAAAATAAAAGCCTCACAGTTTATTTTGAGAGGGTATTGTGCAAATTGTATGCAAATGAAAAAGGGTTACAACCGCCAACGTGTTGTAACCCTTTTCTTTGTTGCTCCCTCTGCTGGACTTGAACCAGCGACCCTCTGATTAACAGTCAGATGCTCTAACCAGCTGAGCTAAGAAGGAATTTATCCTGGTTAATGAAAGAATTTTTCCTTAAAAAGGAGTGCAATATTAGTATCTTCAAAGCAAATATGCAATATATTTGTCGAAAATTTTATAAAAAACTTAACTATGAGCTTATTAGTTGTTGGTACAGTTGCATTTGATGCTATTGAAACTCCTTTCGGGAAAACCGATAAAATCCTTGGTGGTGCTGCCACTTACATTTCTTTAGCGGCTTCTTATTTTACCAAAAACATCAATTTGGTATCGGTTGTAGGCGAAGATTTTCCGGCCTCAAATATTGAAATGTTGCAAAAGCACCATGTAAATACCGATGGTTTACAGGTTTTAAAAGGCCAAAAGACCTTTTTCTGGGCCGGAAAGTACCACAATGATATGAATACCCGTGATACTATCACTACGGAGCTAAACGTACTGGAAACCTTTAACCCGGTTGTTCCGGCTGCTTACCAGGATTGCGAATTTCTGATGCTGGGAAACTTAATGCCCAAAATCCAGCAACAGGTGCTATCACAGCTAAAAAACCGCCCGAAATTAATTGTATTGGATACAATGAACTTTTGGATGGACATCGCCATGCCTGAATTAATGGAAACATTAAAAGAGATAGATGTACTAACCATCAACGATTCAGAAGCACGCCAGCTTTCCGGTGAATATTCGCTGGTAAAAGCAGCTCAAAAGATCCTGGCGATGGGACCAAAATACCTGATCATTAAAAAAGGAGAGCACGGTGCATTGCTGTTCAATAAAGAACAAGTGTTTTTTGCCCCAGCATTGCCATTAGAAGATGTATTTGACCCGACCGGTGCCGGTGATAGCTTTGCAGGCGGATTTATCGGTTATATTGCTGCTACAAAAGACATTTCATTTGAGAATATGAAGCGTGCCATTATTTTTGGTTCGGCTACTGCTTCTTTCTGCGTGGAGAAATTCGGGACAGAAAACCTGGTGGGTTTAACACAGGAAGAAGTGGATGCACGTGTGCAGGAGTTTGTGGATTTGGTGCAGTTTGATATTGCGCTGGTTTAAATTCTCGCTAAAACTTAATTACTTAAAGGTTTTCCTGCAAAGGTGGAAAGCTCGCAAAGAAAAATAAAAATGCCCGACTTGTTAAAAGTCGGGCATTTTTATTTTTTACCAGGATTAAATTTTATTTTTTGTGCTTTGCCTTTGCATACTTTGCGAGAAACTTCACACGGCAAACCAACGGGAAAATCGGGAAAAACAGCGAAAGCTATTTTGCCGCAGTGTACAAACTCTCCGCAGTATCCCAATTCACTACATTCCAGAAGGAAGCAATATAATCGGCACGGCGGTTTTGGTTTTTAAGGTAATAGGCATGTTCCCATACATCCAGCGCCAATAAAGGCGTTCCTTTTACTTCAACAGTATCTAAATTCATTAAGGGATTGTCCTGGTTGGCGGTAGAACCGATCACCAGTTTGCCATCGCTTGTTTTCACCAGCCATGCCCAACCCGATCCGAATCGTTTGGTAGCCGCATCCGTGAATTGTTTTTTAAATTCATCCACAGAGCCGAATGTTTTGGTAATGGCATCCGCCAGTTTGCCTGAAGGAGCTGCAGCTGTGGCTTTAGGCGGCGTCATCAGTGTCCAGAAAAGCGAGTGGTTGTAATGCCCCCCTCCGTTGTTACGAATCGCCGGTGGCAGTTTTCCTGCATTGCTGAACATGTTCTCAAATGTTGCGGAGCCGCCAATAGTGTTTACATCAAACGTTTCCAGCGCTTTGTTCAAATTGGTAACATACGCCTGGTGATGTTTGCTGTGGTGGATCTCCATCGTCATTTTATCGATGTGTGGCTCCAAAGCATCATATCCGTATGGCAATGCAGGAAGTGTAAATTTTCCGCCATCCGGTTCGATGAAAATAGTTTCAGCAAAATTGCCCGACGCAAATGCTTTATTTAAAACTGACGAAGCCGTAAGGGTTCCGATAACAAGTGCCGCTGATTTTATTAAAAAATCTCTGCGTGAATTTTCTTTCATGATCTATTAAATTATTAATATGAGGTATTTGGTAAGGATAACGAACAGGAACGTCCTTCGACAAGTTCAGGATGACATTACGGATCTGTGTGTATGCTGTATTTGTTATGTTTAGAGCCATTGTCAATTATCAACTCTCCATTATCAATTAACTAAGCGAAATTGATCAGCACCTGGTTTTTTTCTACCGCAACGCCTTTTTTTACATTGATCTTTTTGATAATACCGTCGGTTGGTGATTTTATGATGTTTTCCATTTTCATAGCTTCCAGCACCAAAATCGGGTCGCCTTTTTTTACTTCATCGCCTTCTGCAATACGGATGTCTAATACCAGTCCCGGCATTGGCGCTTTGATCTCATTTACTTTTACAGAAGCCATGTTATCCAAACCAAGGCTTTTCAGCAGCACATCAAACTTATCTTTTACGCTCAGTTGGTATTTATTTCCGTTTACAGAAACGGTAAAACTTTTTTCGGCAGTATCTGCTTTTATCACTTCAACAGAGTAGGATTTATTGTTCCTGATTATATGAAAACTACCGCTCTTAACTTCGATCACATCCCATGAAAATGGTGCTCCATCCAGCGTTCCACCTGCGTTGTTTTCAAATACCACGGTGTGTTCCTTTTTGTTATTGACATTTACTTTTAGCATAAAACAAATGTATTGTTTCTTTATTGTTTTCACAAATAAAACCGCTCATCAAATTTAATTTGAAATGAACAATATTTTCGCAACCTTTGGTTCCTTAAAATAGAAAGATGAAACTTAACATACCCGTTTTTATACTTGCTACAGCGATCACATTCAGCTCCTGCAATGTGTTTAAAAAATCGAAAAAGAATGATGACATCGCTGTTGTTAATCTCGATACCATTAATGCTGTCGCGAAAGCGCCGGAACCGATAGAGTACCGCGGATCCGCAACGCGCCTCAACGACATTGTGCACACGAAGCTGGATGTGAGCTTCGATTGGGCAAAACAATACATGTATGGAAAAGCAACGATCACCGCAAAGCCGCATTTTTACCCGCAATCCACACTGGTGCTGGATGCGCGCGGAATGGAGATCAAGGAAGTTATGCTGGCGCCGAAAACCACAAAAACATCGGATAATGCCGGAGCAATTTATAACCAAACACCCTACACGGTTTTAAAATATACTTACGCGGATGATGTGCTGACAATCCAGCTGGACAAGGAATACAAGAACACGGATGAATATACCGTTTTCATCAATTACGTTTCCAAGCCGAATGAATTGAAAAAGAAAGGCGGAAGCGCTGCCATTTCAGATGATAAAGGATTGTATTTTATCAATCCTGATGGAAAAGAAAAAAACAAACCGATGGAGATCTGGACACAGGGCGAAACACAATCCAGTTCGGTGTGGTATCCTACCATCGACCGCCCCAACCAGCGCATGACACAGGAAATTTACATGACGGTGGATAATAAATACGTAACGCTTTCCAATGGTGAATTGGTTTCGTCCATTGACAATGGCGATGGTACCCGCACCGATTACTGGAAAATGGAATTGCCGTTTGCACCGTATTTATCGATGATGGCGGTGGGCGATTTTGCCGTGATCAAAGACAATAAATGGAGAGGGAAAGAAGTAAATTATTATGTGGAAAAAGAATATGCACCGTATGCAAAAGACATTTTCGGGAACACACCGGAAATGCTTGAATTTTTTTCCAACAAATTAGGCGTTGAATTTCCCTGGAATAAATATTCGCAGATAGTAGTACGGGATTATGTTTCCGGAGCAATGGAAAATGTAACGGCCACGCTGCATGGCGAATTTTTAAACCGTACCGCACGGGAAATGATCGACAAAGATAATGAAGATGTGATCTCGCATGAATTGTTCCACCAGTGGTTTGGCGATTATGTAACCTGCGAATCCTGGAGCAATTTGCCATTGAATGAATCATTTGCCACATACGGCGAATATTTGTGGGAAGAATACAAATATGGGCTGGATGCGGCCGATGCGCACAGTGCCGAATCCCGTGCGGGCTACCTTGCAGAAGCAGCGCACAAGCAGATGGACCTGATCCGCTTCCAGTACGATGATAAGGAAGATATGTTTGACGGTCACAGCTATAACAAAGGCGGACAGGTATTGCACATGCTGCGTAAATATGTGGGTGATGATGCATTTTTTGCTTCCCTGAAATTATATTTGGAAACAAATAAATTTACACCGGTAGAGATCGATAATTTACGCCTGGCATTTGAAAAAGTAACCGGCGAGGATCTCAATTGGTTTTTTAATGAATGGTTTTTATCACCGGGACATCCGGAATTAGTGATCCGTACGGTGTACGATGCAGTTAATAAAAAAGAAACAATACAGATCAAACAAACGCAAAATTTTGCAAAAACACCGCTGTTTAAATTACCGATGTATGTTGATTTGTATTTCGGAAAAACGGTAAAACGTGAACGGATTACGGTTACAAAAGCAGATGAGCTTTTTGAATTTGATGCGCCAGCCAAACCGGATTTGGTGAATGTGGATGCCGAGAAACAATTGCTGTGTACAAAAGATGAGATCAAATCGCCGGAAGAATGGGCGTTTCAATACGCAAACGGACCGCTTTACCTGGATCGTTCCGAAGCGCTTACCAAGCTGGCGGAAAAAGCACACGATGCCATTTCCACACAGGTGATCATTTCCGCTTTAAGCGATAAATTTTGGGGCTTGAGGAATGATGCGATTGATATACTGAAAGATATTGCACCGGGACATGAAGCAGAGGTAAAAACCAAATTGGTGGATATTGCGAAGAACGATCCGAAATCAATTGTCCGCGCTGCCGCGATCGATTACCTGGTAGCGAATTATAAAGATGCCGACTTGCAGGAATTGTATAAAAACGGGCTGAATGATAAATCCTACGCAGTTTTGGGCGCTTCGCTCGGCGGCATCGCGAAAGCAAATCCCGAAGACGGGATGAAGCTGGCAAAACAATATGAAGGCGAAAAAAGTGCCGAGGTGTTATACGCTATCGCTGATCTGTACTCGAAATACGGGAACGATGACAATAGCGATTTTTTTGTAAAATCGCAGGATAATTTTTCGGGATTTGAAAAGATCGGTTACATCACCCAATATGCTGCATTTTTAAAACGTGCAAGAAAAGATGAAACGGTTGACAAGGGAGTAGCCATCATGGAATCCATTGCCAAAGATGAAAACAACAGCAAATGGGTAGCGTATTATGCGAAAAAATCCATCAAAGATTTGATCACGATGTATGACGATCGCGAAAGTGTAGCAGAAATGAAGCTGAAAAACATTAAAGAAACCAACCTCAATGCGGCAGGAACACAGGAATTGCAAAGCCAGGCTGATGATGCCAAACAACAAAAACAAAAATTAACAGCAGTTTTTAACGGCTTGAAATAAAAGAACACAGGCGCGTGAAAATCGCGCCTTTTTTATGCCTTAATTTGACTGCTTTATTGCCCGGGATGGATGTTTAATAGAATCCGCAAGGTCAGGTCATTAAATTTATTTAATTTTGCACCCGTTATGCAAATAGAAGTTTTAAAATCGAAGATTCACCGCGTTACAGTTACGCAAGCCGATTTGGATTATATAGGTTCGGTAACCATTGACGAAGATTTAATGGATGCAGCGAACATGATTGAAAATGAAAAAGTAGACATTTTTAATTATAACAACGGCGAGCGTTTTACAACGTATGTGATCAAAGGCGAGCGCGGCTCTAAAGTGATTTGCCTGAACGGCCCGGCTTCCTTAAAAGTAAAAGTAGGGCACGAGGTAATTATTGTTTCCTATGCTGTGATGGATTTTGAAGAAGCAAAAACGCACAAGCCTACCGTAATTTTCCCGGATACAAAAACAAATTCATTAAGATAGTTTTGAAAAAAGCACTGACCAACATTGCAAAGTTCCTTTTCTTTTTAGGGATCGGTATTTTATTGATATGGTTAGTTGTAAAAGACAAGACGCCGAAAGAGCGGAGCGATATCAAAAACTCCATCTTGCAGGCCGATTACATGTGGATCGTACTTTCGGTGATTGTAAGCGGGTTGAGTCATTATTTCAGGGCTGTGCGCTGGAAAATATTATTGGCGCCGCTCGGGCACAAACCCAAAACCAGCAATGCATTTTTCTCAGTGATGGCGGGTTATCTGTCGAACCTTGGCATCCCACGCCTTGGAGAAGTGGTGCGTTGCGGCTTGTTCGACCGCTACGAAAAAGTTCCGTTTGTACAGGGCTTTGGAACGGTGATCGCTGAAAGGGCAATTGATGTGATCTGCTTGCTGATCCTGTTTTTTCTTACCCTTGGGATTGAATTCAAAAAAATTTCCGGGATCGCCAATGACCTGATCTTTGCAAATGTTTCTGCAAAATTTAATGCATTAACGCAAAAACCAATGTTCATGACTGTTGCATTAGTGGTATTGACAATCGGTGTAGCCGGATTTTTCTATTTCCGCAAAAAGATCAGGGCCTTAATGTCCGGAAAAATAAAAGGATTTATTGGCGGGCTTTGGGACGGATTAATGAGTGTTAAAAAAGTAAATCAGCCGGTTTTATTTGTAGTATATACCGTTGGGATCTGGCTGATGTATATTTTGCAGGTATACGTTTGTTTTTTTGCATTTACAGAGCTTTCCCACCTTTCGTTTATTGTAGCGATAGTCATCACCGTATTCGGAAGCGTTGCTATCATTGTAGTTCCCGGTGGAACCGGCATGTACCAGATTATTGTGGTGCAGATCCTCACAACCGTTTATATGATCTCATCCACTTCTGCATTTGCATTTGCATGGGCTGTATGGGTATCGCAGATCTTCCTTATTCTCCTTGCGGGTATCATTTCTTTTATTCTGTTGCCGCTTCTCAATGCTAATTATAAACCAAAGGAAGGGCAGGAACAGCAGGAAATTTCCAGTCAGCCACTTTAAAATTTATTACACCATGGTACCTTATACACACAAATTACCGGCACTCGACATTGTACAGTCAAAGATCTATACGCTCGAAACACTGGGCAAACCACTGATTGTTTGGCGTTTTTTTGGTAAAAAAATTGTTTTTACCAATGGATGTTTTGATATTATTCACCGCGGCCACATCGATTACCTGGCAAAAGCAAGCGACCTGGGCGGATCACTGGTAGTGGGCATCAACAGCGACGCATCTGTAAAACGCCAGGGCAAATCGGCATCCCGCCCTTTGCAGGATGAGCAAACCCGCGCAATGATTCTTGCATCACTGCATTTTGTAAGTGGCGTGATTATTTTTGATGAAGATACCCCAAAAGACCTGATCGAATTTGTAAATCCGGATGTATTAGTGAAAGGCGCTGATTACGATGCAAACGAAAAAGATCCTGCAAATAAAAAATACATTGTCGGCTCCGAATCTGTAAAAGCATACGGTGGTGAAGTAAAAACCATTGAATTTTTAGAAGGGTTTTCTACGACAGCAATTGAAAAGAAGATCAAAGAAGGGAAGTAAATAATTAAAAAAACAGGGAAATGGCAATATGCAATTGGCAAATCCTGTCGTTATAAAAAATAAAAACGCAGATTTATGGATCTGCGTTTTTTTATTTAATTGTTTTTCCTTTTTTTCACACAGTACAGCTTTGTTTACTTTTTTCACGCACAGTGCGTTTTGCCAACTGTCAACTGCCTATTGCCAACTTCCTTATTGCTCTACCTGGCAATCCTTATAACTTGAGGAATTATCATTGTCGCAGCTTTTTTCCACAATCTTTTTATCAACCCGGAATGTTTTGTATTGATCAACCACCACACGTTGTCCGTTAGTTGTATCGGTGCAAACGCAATTATAATCTTTACGGCAGGAAGAAAATAACGTAACGCTTACAATCAATAACGTGATTAATTTTTTCATGATTTTTAGTTTTTAATTGTTTTGTCAATTATTGCTTGCCAATTTTTTCAGCATCCGGTCTGGCATCTGAGATCCAACATCTACTATCTTTTTACCCTTCTTTTTTCCTGAACAGATCAAACTTTCCTGCAATGCCGATCTCGAAATACACACCGCCCATTTTCCAGGTAGCGCCATCAGCTTCTGTATAAACCTTACCATTTGAAACCGTTTCAATATGACTTAAAACATGTTTGTTGTATCCAAGTGTGGCCGTCATCCCAATGTATTTTCCAAAATAAATATGTGGCGATACATGCACATTGATCAATGCACCTTTGCCTTTGAAATAATCCGTAGTGTTTACCGGCGCATACAATGTTGTTCCACCGATAGCAATACCAATTGGTAAATCAAATTTGTCTTTTTTGTTTGCCAGGTGAAAATTTACATCCAGGCCTATGTCGTTTCCTCTTGCTTTGCCACCGCCGCTTTTACCATACGTTCCTCTGCGGTAATGCACGCCTGCGCCTAAAAAGCGTAACAATCCAAATTCCGCATTGATCTCCGGAAGCGTTCCTACAAATGCAATCCCGCTTACATCATCACCATTCACCGGCGAGTGCGCCCTGATCCCATAGATTCCAAAACCGGCATTAACATCTGCAGCGATAGTTCCGAATTTGAATGATTGTGCATGTGTGCTCATCGCAGCAATGCAGATAGTAACAAGTATGACAATTTTTTTCATGTTTTTTGTTTGATTAATTTTGATTAACGATGCAAAGATGTACTAACAACAATTCCTGTGAAAACCGAAAAATTAAAAATCTTACTGTTTTTGTTTATGAACAAATGCAATTCAAGGCATTGAAATTTTTAATTTCGTGGAAAGAAAAAACAGGTTTCAAAAATTAAACGCGGAATGTCATTCTAAGCTTATCAAAGAGTGTCGTAAGCCAGGGTCAAATGTTTCGACAGGCGTAGCATGAAAAACAAAACATTGTTTATTTCGAATAAAAAATCACAATGGCTAAAACAAAAACATCTTTCTTTTGTCAGAACTGTGGCACACAATCCGCAAAGTGGATCGGGCGCTGCCCTTCCTGTGGCGAATGGAATACGTATGTAGAAGAAATAGTATCAAAAGGCGATGATGCAAAAACACCGGGTATCGCAAGTACCAGTCAGCAGCGCGCTTCCAAACCGCAGCTGGTAACCGATATTAGCCTGTCGGAGCACAACCGCATTGCTATTTACGACCAGGAGTTATCGCGTGTATTAGGCGGTGGGCTGGTTCCGGGCTCACTCACCTTATTTGGCGGCGAACCGGGAATCGGGAAATCCACGCTAATGCTGCAGATTGCCGTGAACATGAAAAACCTGAAAGTACTTTATGTTTCGGGCGAGGAAAGTGAGCAGCAGATCCGTATGCGTGCAGAGCGTATCGGGATGAAAAACCCGAACTGTTATATTTTAACAGAAACGTCCACACAAAATATTTTTAAGCAAATTGAAATGCTGGAACCAAATTTTGTGATCATCGATTCCATCCAAACTTTGCATTCGGCACACATCGAATCATCGCCCGGAAGTGTTTCACAGATCCGCGAATGCACAGCAGAATTATTGCGTTTTGCAAAGGAAAGCGGCACACCCGTATTTTTGATAGGCCACATCACCAAGGATGGAAGCCTTGCCGGGCCAAAAGTATTGGAGCACATGGTAGATACTGTCCTGCAATTTGAAGGCGACCGCAATCACGTGTACCGTTTGTTACGCACAGCAAAAAACCGTTTTGGTTCCACCAACGAATTAGGAATTTATGAAATGCTTGGCAGCGGCTTGCGCGAAGTAAGCAACCCTTCGGAGATCCTGATCACCAATCGCGAAGAGCTGGTAAGCGGTGTTGCGATTGCAGCAACAATGGAAGGCATGCGGCCGATGCTGATCGAAACACAGGCATTGGTGAGCAGTGCAGCGTATGGTACGCCGCAACGTTCGTCTACCGGTTTCGACCTGCGCAGATTAGCCATGTTACTTGCTGTATTGGAAAAACGCTGCGGATTTCGCTTAGGAGTAAAAGATGTATTTCTCAACATTGCCGGTGGTATCAAGGTGGAAGACCCTGGCATTGACCTGGCATTGGTATGCGCCGTATTATCCAGCAACGAGGATATGCCCATTTCTCCCAAAACCTGTTTCGCGGGTGAAGTAGGATTGAGCGGTGAGATTCGCCCGGTAAACCGCATTGATCAGCGTATTTCCGAAGCGGAAAAATTAGGCTTCGAACATATTTTTATTTCCAAATACAACAAAAAAGGATTGGATCTCAATAGCTATAAAATCAAGATCACGATGGTAGGGAAGATTGAGGAAGTGTTTGGGTTATTGTTCGGATAAGAGTTCAAGGTTTAAGGTTCAAAAGTTTAAAGTTTTGCTGTGTGCAGATGCTGTGTTTGTCAAATTAAAGAACAATCTATATTTATGCTGTCATCCCGGGCCTGACCCGGGATCTGCCAATTAAAAGCTAGTTCAAAGCTCTGTATCTACAGGCTTCTCTTAAATTAAATGTATATACATTTAATTTTCTATATATTTGTGAGTATGCCAAATCTAAACATCATATCCTGGTTTGATAAAAACACCGTAAAGCATTTGCGCTTGCCGTTTTCCTATCATTTGATGCCCGTGTTTTTATTCGCATGGAGCCAGGCGGTGAATGTAAATTTGCAGCACACACTCATCGCATTCCTCATCCTGCATTTACTTATTTATCCTTCCAGTAATGGTTATAACAGTTACCAGGATAAGGACGAAACCAGTATAGGTGGCTTAAAAAATCCACCAAAAGTTTCTGAAAATTTATTTTACGTCACCCTGTTACTCGATTTTATAGGCGTGTTGCTGGCATTGTTTGTTTCCGTCTATTTTTCTGTTTTTGTTTTATTATATGTGCTAATCTCGCGTGCATATAGTTACCGCAACCTACGATTGAAAAAATATGCGCTCGTTGGGTTTTTAACCGTATTCCTTTTCCAGGGTGCCTTTACGTATTTAATGGTGTCATCTGCACTTACCGATTTTGAACCCGGAAACTTTTTTACACCCGGCAACGTAATTTGTATGAGCGTAGCAAGTTTGTTCATCGGGAGCGTTTACCCGCTTACGCAGATCTATCAGCATGCAGCCGATAAAAAGGACGGCGTAACCACCATCAGCTATAAGCTGGGATATGTTGGCACGTTTATTTTCTCGGCGGTAATGTTCACGCTTGCCACCGTACTGCTTTTTTATTATTTTGATATGAAACATCAGCGGATGTCGCTGGTATTGTTCTTTACCATGATGCTGCCGGTTGTGATCCGCCTGCTGATATGGTTTGGAAAAGTGAGGAGGAACAACAGCAATGCCAATTTTGAAAATACAATGAGCATGAATTTACTCGCATCCACCTGTATGAATGCTTATTTTGCAATTTTAATTTTAAATAATTCTTACGGTTGGTTTTAGTGATGTTGATATAATAAAAAATAAATGAGTAAAATAATTTCAATAGGAACAGCAGTACCAACCCATCGCACCGAGCAAACTGCGATCCTGGAATTTATGCATGCAGCGTATAACAACGATGTAGCATCGCGTAAATTAAATGCGCTGTTTCACCATAGCGGAATAGGCGCACGTTATTCTGTGATCCCTGATTTTGATAAAAACCGCCACGAACATGTTTTTTTCAACGGTACACCCAGTACTGCCAATGTTTCCAATCGGTTGGATGTTTTTAAAGAGCGGGCAATCCCACTGGCAACGCAAGCGATCAATACTGCCTGCAAAAAAATAAATACAACTTTAACGGAATTGGATGTTACCCATTTAATTACCGTTACCTGTACCGGCTTATCGGCGCCAGGCATTGATGCAGAGCTTATCGAACACCTGAATTTACGCAACGATATTTACCGCACTTCTGTTAATTTTTTAGGCTGCAATGCTGCATTTCATGCATTGAAAATTGCCGACATGATCTGTAAAACCGATCCCGCTGCACGGGTTCTGATCGTATCCGTAGAATTGTGCACATTGCATTTTCAACCTAAAAACAATCATGATAATTTATTATCCAATACGATTTTTGGAGACGGTGCTGCCGCAGTGATTGTGACGCCTGATAGCTCTAAACAGCGCGGGATGGTGATGAACGATTTTTATTCCATCTTGTTAAACAAAGGAAAAAACCTCATGGGTTGGGACATTACACCTGTTAATTTCGAAATGATCCTGGATGCGAAGATCCCTGAATTTATTGGCGAAGCAGTAGATGCAATTGTGATAAATGCATTGGCAAAATACAAAACAACGCTTTCTGAAATTAACAACTGGGCAATTCATCCCGGCGGTAAAAAAATTGTGGATACCATTAAAAAGCAGCTGGAATTAAGCGATGCAGATACTGCTGCTTCTTACAAAATTTTAAATGAGTATGGCAATATGTCGTCGCCCACTATTTTATTTGTATTGAATGAATTGATGGAGCAGCAACATACTACCGGTGAAACCATTTTCTCCATTGGCTTTGGGCCTGGATTAAGCATCGAAACAGCATTGTTTAGTTATGAATAACAATCCTGTAATTTAAATCGTTCAGATGTTCGCTAAATTTTCACACCGCTCCTACCAAGCCGAATTACTGGACGCTCCCAACATTCCCAAAGAATTATTATTTCAAAACTTGCGTGAGCTCGACCTGGTGAATAAAACATTGGGTGGACATGCCATTACATTAGCAGGAATAAAAAAATTGCTTACCGATAAAACAAAAACATACACCATCATCGATATTGGTTGTGGCGGCGGTGATGCCATGAAGCACATAGCAAGCTGGGCAAAAAAAAACGGGTATAAAGTAAAGCTCATTGGAGTGGATATGAACGCCGATTGCATTGCGTTTATGAAAAATGCCTGCATCGGATTTCCCGAAATAGATGGCGTAACAATGGATTACCGCGATTATTTAAAACAAGATACTTCCGTAGATATTGTTCATTGCTCCTTATTTTGTCATCATTTAAAAGACGATGAATTAGTAGAATTATTCAGCTACATGAACCAATACGCCCGCGTTGGCTTTATCATCAATGACTTGCAGCGACATTGGTTTGCATACTACAGCATAAAAATTTTAACACGTTTGCTAAATGGTTCCGCATTGGTAAAAAATGATGCGCCGCTTTCCGTGTTACGCGGTTTTAAAAAAACAGAATTGCTTCAATTGATACAAACAGCGAACGTTAAAAATGCCAGCGTTACCTGGCGTTGGGCATTCCGTTATTTAATTATTCAACACAGGAAAACAGGGAAATAGGAGTTACTCAGAGAAATTTTTTGTAACCTCCGTGACCTCTGTGTTAAAACATGAAGGAGAAATATCAGATAGCAATCATCGGCGGCGGTTTGGCCGGATTAACATTGGCCATCCAGATGGCCGATGCAGGATATTCTTGTGTGCTGTTCGAAAAAAATAAATATCCTTTCCATAAAGTATGCGGCGAATATATTTCCATGGAATCATGGAATTTCCTGGAGCGCTGCGGACTGAATTTATCCGCGATGAACCTTCCGCGTATTAACCGTTTGCAGGTTTCATCGCCATCAGGCAAACTGCTAAAGCACAAATTAGATTTAGGCGGATTTGGCATCAGCAGGCATTTGCTTGATTTTAAGCTGGCCGAAATTGCCCGGGACAAAGGCGTGTATTTATTTGAAGGCTGCAAAGTAAACGATGTAAAATTTGAAAACAATCAATTCGTCATACAAACATCCGACGGGAATTACATCGCAGAAATCTGTGCCGGCGCCTGGGGAAAAAAGAGCAACCTTGATCCCAAATTAGCACGCAAGCACACACAGCGAAAAAGCGATGATAAAAATTACGTCGGTATTAAATACCATATCCGGCTTGATTTTCCGGATGATCTCATTGAACTTCACAATTTTGAGAACGGCTATTGCGGCATTTCAAAAATAGAAGAGGGCAACTATTGCCTGTGCTATTTATCCGATTCGGAAAACCTTAAAAAGTACAATGGCGACATAAAAAAAATGGAAGCAGAAGTGCTGATGAAAAACCCGTTTTTGAAGAGTTATTTTACAAACGCCCATTTTTTATTCGAACAGCCGGTTGTTATTTCTAATATAAAGATCGGTTATAAAACCGCCGTGGAAAATCATGTGCTGATGCTGGGAGATGCCGCCGGAAATATTGCGCCACTGAGCGGAAACGGAATGAGTATGGCCATGAGAAGCGCATTCATGCTTGGTAATTTATTGAAAGATTATTTTAATAAAAAGATGGATCGTGCACAGCTCGAAAATAAATACACACACTTTTGGACATCCTCCTTTAAAAAACGAATTGAACTTTCCCGATTTTTACAAAAATTATTGAAAAATAAAACAATGACCAACATAACAATCTCTGTATTGAAAAACATTCCATTTTTAAGAAATGCCGTCGTAAGATCAACACATGGAAAACCATTTTGAATAAATATTTTTTAATTTACAATCACAAAAAGAAAAGTCATCCCGTGCCCCGACACGGGATCTCACGAAAAGCAGCAGGATTTCATTAATAAACAGCAAAACTCACAAATTATCAATCACTATAATTTTAATACCTTTACTTCATGAATTTAGACCTATCAGGAAAAACAGCGCTAGTCTGCGGAAGCACACAAGGCATTGGAAAAGCATCTGCCATTGAAATGGCGTCGCTCGGAGCAAATATAATATTGGTTGCACGTAATGAAGAATCGTTGAAAGAAGCCTTAAAAGACCTGGATGTTTCCAAAGGACAAAAACATGATTTTTTAGCCGTTGATTTTCAAACACCCACCATCTTAAAAGAGAAAGTAGAAAATTTTATAGCTACACATGGCGCTATCCACATCCTGGTAAACAATACCGGCGGGCCTCCCAGCGGTTTGATCCAGAATGCAAAAGTGGACGAATTTCTGCAGGCATTCAACAATCATTTGGTATGCAATCACATTTTGGTGCAGGCATTGCTACAAGGAATGAAAGATGAAAAATACGGCCGAATTGTCAATGTTATCAGCACTTCCGTGAAAATCCCGTTAAAAAATTTAGGTGTTTCCAATACTATTCGCGCAGCCGTTGCCAGCTGGAGCAAAACACTGGCAAATGAAGTAGCATCCTACGGAATTACTGTAAACAATGTACTTCCGGGAGCAACGCTCACTGGTCGCTTAACTGCTATCATCGAAAATAAATCCAAAAATACCGGCGAATCACTCAACGAAATTAAAAACGAAATGGAAAGCGAAATCCCATTGGGCCGTTTTGCCGAGCCTTCCGAAATTGCCAATGCCGTTGCATTTTTAGCATCGCCTGCTGCATCTTACATCACAGGAATTAACGTTCCGGTAGATGGCGGAAGAACGGGTTGTTTGTAAAGACAATTTAATTATTATAAAAAAAGCAGAAACAATACGTTTCTGCTTTTTTTATGAATGCCAGGAATTATCATTAGTAAAAATAATAGAATACTCATTCTGCAGACTCTTTCGGCCTGTTCAGTAATAGCGGGAATGAGCGACCACGAATTAAAACTACGGAGTGATCAGGCGGATCCGCGAAATTAACCGTGGTTTTCCTGTAGCGTTAGCAAAAGGAAAAATTATCTTACAGGCGGAAAAGGTTTTTGTTACTTTTTGCCTTCAAAAAGTGCAGTGTGAAATAACAATTTAAAATAGCTGAATTTTCGCACAAGGAAGCCTAACTACTTGATGCTAACTACCCAATACTAGCCACTGCTTCATACCCATGGTCTATCTTTAATCCACCACCCATCGCAGCAGCAACCGCCAGTTCATCGCAACGGTTATTTTCCTTATTGGAAGCATGGCCTTTTACCCATACAAATTTCACGGCATGCTTGCGATATACATGCAAAAACCGTTTCCAGAGATCTTCATTTTTTTTGTCCTTGAAGTATTTTTTCTCCCAGCCGAATACCCATTTTTTTTCAACCGAATCCACTACGTATTTCGAATCCGAATAGATCGTAACCGCTGTTCCTTCTTTTTTTAATGCTTCCAGCGCCACAATCACGCTTAGCAATTCCATGCGGTTATTGGTGGTTAAGCGAAATCCTTCCGAAAGTTCCTTGCGCAATGCGCCTGCAATCATTACCACACCATATCCACCCGGACCGGGATTTCCGCGTGAAGCGCCATCTGTAAAAACTGAGATCATACTGTATGCTTGTATTTTTCTAATTTATAGTTAAGCGCTTTCATTAAATCGTTTACGCTGCAATCCAATGTATCAGTGCTGATCGTTATAGGAGTATCCGAAATCCAGCTGCCCATTTTCATGAAAATAAATGAAATACCGGAAGCCTGCCGGATAAAATGATCAACATCGGTAACAAAAATATAAATCAAACCGGCACCTCTTACTTTAACAAATTCGAACCGTTCTATTTCATTCCATTTTATTAAATCCGATGTAACAAAATTGGAGTAATTGGTAATTCCTTGCGGAGATAAGGTCACCGCAGGCCTTTTGTCAAACATTTTCTTAATTAAAAAAGCACTTATGATAATAAAAAATGGAAGGCAAAACGCCATACAAAAATCAAACAGGTCTTCAGGAAATTGCCTCAGAAAATAAATATCGATCCATACAAGCACACCATAAACACTCGCTACAATTAAAGCGATGCCCAACAATATTGTTTTCCTGCTTTTTCGTCTGATCTCAATTACCGGATCCTCTTTAAAAATTTTGCCTGGGATCATATATGCACTCCTGCGTATGTCCTGAATAATTTTACAGCAATAGCCAGTAAAATAATCCCGAATACTTTTCTTAAAATGTTAATTCCGCCCACGCCTAAAATATGCTCCAGGCGATACGTGTTTTTCAATACGATATAGATGAAGATCAAATTGATCAGGATCGCCACAATGATATTTTCCATCTTGTATTCAGCACGTATGGAAAGTAATGTGGTTAGCGTTCCCGTTCCGGCGATCAGTGGAAAAGCGATCGGAACCACCGAAGCCGTTGCTGCTGTTTCTTCCTTATAGAATTTTATTCCCAGGATCATTTCCAGCGCCAGAAAGAAAATAATGAACGAACCCGCGATCGCAAACGAGCTTACATCGATCCCGATCAAACTCAGGATCTGTTGCCCGATGAACATAAAAACGATCATGATCACCCCCGAAACAATTGTTGCTTTTTCCGACTGGATCTTTCCATGCTTGCTTTGTAAATCCAGCAGTACCGGTAGCGATCCTATCACGTCGATCACCGCGAACAGAATCATGGTAATCGTGGCTATTTCTTTGAGATTAAATTCCATGGGTTTTAAATTTAGATGTTAAGATACAAAATCCGGGGAAAAATACATGCCTTGAGGCAATGCTTATAAAAGCGCTTTTTCAATTGCCGCCGGGAAAAATTCGTATTCCAGCCCGTGGATCTTCTCCGCCAGCAGCTCCGGGGTATCGCTTTCCACGATCGTGCAGGAATGCTGGGAAATGATCCGGCCTTCGTCGTAATGCTCATTCACGTAATGAATGGAAATACCGCTTTCTTTTTCCTTTGCGCCGATCACCGCCCGGTGTACATGCATGCCATACATCCCCTTGCCGCCAAATTTCGGAAGCAACGCCGGGTGAATGTTAATGATCCTGTCCGGGAACGCTTTTACAAGATTTTCCGGGATCATCCATAAAAAACCGGCCAGCACAATCAGGTCGGCCCCGGCCGATTTTAACGCATCAATGGTCTGATCACTTTCATAAAACGAAGCCCGGTCGATCAGCAGCGTGGAAATTCCCGCCACTTTTGCCCGGTTCAGCACATTAGCTTCCGCTTTGTTGGAAACCACCAGCGTTACCGCGATCTGATCCGAGGTTTTAAAATAATCAATGATCCGCTGCGCATTGGTGCCTTCACCCGAAGCAAAAAGGACGATCTTCTTTTTCATTCTGGCCGCAAAATTAATTTTAATACCCTATATATATCGTATTTTATGGGGAATAATTGTTTTCCGGAAACAAAAATTCAGTTTCAATGCTTACCAAAAGCAGTCGTATCTCGTTGAATATGAAGGTAAAATGATTCTAAAACAGTTAAATTTTAGTGAATAGTTAGTATATTTTTTTGTAATTATGCATATAACTATATCTTTGCACCCAAATTAACCCAAAAACATTTAAAAAAATGTCAGACATTGCAACAAAAGTAAAAGCTATCATCGTTGATAAACTAGGTGTAGACGAAAAAGAAGTAACACCGGCAGCAAGCTTTACAAATGATCTAGGAGCAGATTCTTTAGATACTGTAGAATTGATCATGGAATTTGAAAAAGAATTTAACATTGCTATTCCTGATGACCAGGCTGAAAAGATCGGTACAGTTGGAGAAGCTATTTCTTACATTGAAGCAAACGCAAAATAATTCCCTAAAAGATTTATTTGAATGGAGTTAAGACGAGTAGTAGTTACAGGCCTTGGCGCGATTACACCTTTGGGTAATAACGTTTCTGATTATTGGAATAACCTTTTAAACGGGGTTAGCGGAGCCGCACCTATTACTCGTTTTGATGCTTCAAAGTTTAAAACACAATTCGCCTGCGAAGTAAAAGGGTTTAACCCCGAAGAATACCTCGACCGCAAAGAAGCGCGCAAACTCGATCCTTTTTCCCAATATGGTTTATGCTCGGCAATACAAGCCGTTAAAGATGCAGGGCTGGATGGAGAAAATGCTTTTGATCCTGATAGAGCGGGCGTGATCTGGGGCTCGGGTATCGGTGGTTTACAAACTTTTCAGGACGAATGTTTTGGTTTTGCAAAAGGCGATGGAACACCCCGTTTCAACCCTTTTTTTATCCCCAAAATGATCGCTGATATCTGTTCGGGACACATTTCCATTCGTTTTGGGATGCGTGGCCCTAACTTTACAACCGTATCGGCATGTGCATCCTCTACCAATGCTTTAATTGACGCTGCTACCTATATTAAATTAGGTAAAGCCGATATCATCGTTACCGGCGGCTCCGAAGCTGCCGTATGCGAAGCCGGTATCGGTGGCTTTAATGCCATGCATGCGCTTTCTACCCGTAATGATTCCCCTGGAACAGCTTCCCGCCCATTTGATGTGGACCGTGATGGTTTTGTATTAGGTGAAGGTGCCGGTTGTCTGATCCTTGAAGATCTGAACCATGCATTAAAACGCGGTGCAAAAATTTACGCGGAAGTTGTGGGCGGTGGAATGACAGCAGATGCAAATCACATTACAGCGCCACATCCGGAAGGATTGGGAGCATTGAATGTAATGCGCAATGCTTTGCAGGATGCTGAAATGAAACCCGAAGACATCGATTACGTAAATGTTCACGGTACCTCAACGCCCCTGGGCGATGTGGCCGAAACAAAAGCCATCCTTGGCGTTTTTGGTGAACATGCTTATAAGTTAAATATCAGCTCTACAAAATCAATGACCGGGCATTTGCTTGGTGCTGCCGGCGCTATTGAAGCCATTGCCTGCGTATTGGCTTGTCAGAACGATATTATTCCTCCTACCATTAACCACTTTACCGACGATCCTGCGTTGGATAATAAACTCAACCTGACATTCAACAAAGCAGAAAAACGCGTTGTACGTGCTGCATTAAGTAATACATTTGGCTTTGGCGGACACAATGCATCTGTTATTGTTAAAAAATATACTGCTTAATTTACTGTATTGCCGTCATTCTCCAAACAAATAAGGGTGTATTTCTCACCCGAAAAAAAGCTACACGCTTCCTTACGGAACATACTCGGATTTTATCCCGGTAACATCTCCCTGTATAAGCTGGCATTTCGACACAGCTCTGCCGCACAGCAAATCAAAAAAGGTGTGAAAGACAGTAACGAGCGTCTCGAATTCCTGGGCGATTCGGTGATCGGGACAGTAGTGGCGGATTACCTTTTTAAAAAATTCCCTTACAAAGACGAAGGCTTCCTCACAAAAATGCGCTCCAAAATGGTGAGCCGCGCCAAACACAACCAAATCGCTGTAAAGCTGGGGCTCAATAATTTTATTGAAGCCAATAACGACCGTTTCGGTACCAAGCCCAGCTCTATTAACGGCGATGCATACGAAGCGCTCATTGGCGCCATTTACCTTGATAAAGGCTATAAATTTGCCCAGAAATTTATTCTCACACGCATTATAAACGTGCACATCGATATGGATGAAGTGGAAACTAAAGAAGTCGATTTTAAAAGCAAATTCATTGAATGGGCGCAAAAAGAGCGGAAGGAATTTAAGTTTGAAACCCTGGTGGACGGCACCACCGTACCCGATAAGCAATTTGTACTGCAGCTTACTGTGGATAATGAAGTAGTAGGCACCGCACAGCACATTTCCAAAAAACGGGCAGAGCAGATGATTGCGGAACAGGCCTGCGCCCTGTTGGAAATATAAGCGAAAAATATGTTGCCTGCTGATAAAACAGGTACAGATTTATGAACCAGGATCTTCGGGTTTCGCCTTTTTGAGCTTGTCAGTAATATGCGGTAATGATCGCCGGACGAATGAAAGAGAGAACTAAAATTGTTTTTGAATATATCAGATCAGTGCTGAAAATCAATTGGCGATCATTATCCGCGGTTGGTCTTCGCGGCAGCAGAAGACCAAATTACATTACAAGATCGAAAAAGGTTTTTGTAACTTTTTGCCTTCAAAAAGTTAAAATGTAAATTTGAAAGGTTTATTATTCAATTTTACAAGTTAAAAAAACGATATCGTAGAGACAAAGTTTCCAAAAGTCACATAAATTTAACCCTTTTTGCTTACTATTCTTTAATTTAGATTTCTAATTTTACATTGATTAAAAACCAACGTGGTAAAGCATACGCTTGAAATAGAACATGATTATGATTTTGTGCTGATCGGAATTTCATCGCACGAAAAAGACTACCGTTTTTGCTGGGCGCTCAATAACAAATTGAAGCTGGAATTAGTAAAGCAGGATTCGCTGGAGATCAAAGGAAAAAAGCAAACAACGCCTTCTTATTTTTCTTTCTTTACATTTGATGACGAGGACCAATACACGGAATATTCCGTGATCGCTAATTTCAGCGAAAGCAAAGCGTTGGCGGCAAAAGAAAATACCCTGTTTGGCGCACAGGATGCATCGGAAGAAAACGAATTTTTGATCCCTGAGCACAAACAAATGAATTACTTTTTTGTAATAAGAGGGGAGCTGGAAGATGAGGAAGTGGAAGAACTCATGAAGCAGATCAGGGAAATAGACATTGTGCTTACCACTATCCGCATTGATGCAAAAAGCTTAAAATCAAAACAGAATTTGATTTTTTAATACGTTGCAGCTACAATTTAATGCTGTAATCTGAATAAAATGATTAATAATAAAATTATGAAAAGAACAAAAATAGTAGCAACACTCGGGCCTGCATCCTCTTCCCCGGAAGTAATTGAAGGGATGATCAAAGCGGGAGCGGATGTATGCCGGATCAATTTTTCGCATGGTGCGTATGACAAAGTGGAAGAGCAGATCAGGACCATTCGCGAGATCAACAAAAAATTAGGAACACATACTGCTATCCTTGCCGATTTACAGGGCCCGAAACTGCGCATTGGCGTGGTGGAAAACAATGGTGTGGAGCTGGTAGACGGCAAAGAAGTGATCATTACAACAGTGGAGTGTATTGGCACTGCAGAGCGCTTGTACATTACGTATCCGCAATTTCCGAAAGACGTGCGCGTGGGAGAAAATATCCTGATTGATGATGGAAAATTATTGCTGGAAACGGTTTCAACAAATGGAACAGATGAAGTACGTGCGATCGTTCGTCACGGTGGTATTCTTTCTTCCAAAAAAGGAGTGAACCTGCCAAATACAAAAGTATCATTGCCTTGTTTGACCGAAAAAGATTTAAAGGATTTGGATTTTGCATTGCGCCAGAAAGTCGACTGGATCGGACTTTCCTTTGTACGTTCAGCATCCGATATCATTGAATTAAAACATCTGATCAAAAATTTTGATCACAACATCCGCGCACGCGTGGTGGCAAAAATCGAAAAGCCGGAAGCAATCCTCGACATTGACAACATCATCCGGGAAACCGACGCACTGATGGTTGCCCGTGGCGATTTGGGAGTGGAAGTGCCGATGCAGGAAGTGCCGGTATTGCAGAAAATGATGGTGAAAAAGTGTTTGGAGCAATCCAAACCGGTGATCATTGCCACGCAAATGATGGAAAGTATGATCACTAACATCAGCCCTTCACGTGCCGAAGTGAACGATGTGGCCAACAGTGTAATGGATGGCGCCGATGCAGTAATGCTGAGCGGTGAAACTTCCGTTGGAAATCACCCGATAAAAGTAGTGGAAGCAATGACAAAGATCATTGATCACGTTGAAGCCAACAGCGATATTTATAACCGCGATTCAGAAGCGCCTGAGGTGGATTTGCGCAATGAGCGTTTTTTATCGGACTCCATTTGTTTTACCGCTGCAAAAATGGCGCAGCGTACCAAAGCAGCAGCTGTGGTTACGATGACACACTCGGGTTACACTGCGTTTAAATTGGCAAGCCATCGCCCGAAAGCCGATATTTTTGTATTTACCGATAATTACGACATTCTTACCACGCTCAACCTGGTATGGGGCGTTCGTGGTTTTTATTACGACAAAAACATTAGTACGGATCATACGATTGCCGACATCAAACACATTCTGAAAAAAAGCGGGATGGTGAAAATAAACGATTTGGTGATCAACATTGCCAGCATTCCATTAAGCGAAATGGGCAAAGCAAACATGATCAAATTATCAGCGGTAGAATAAATTATTAAAAAAAGGTTGTTCGCACCAACCGGCAATAAATCAAACAAACAAAACACTAACCAATGAGCATTAACGTAAAACTTTTAAAAGAGATCTGTGAAGTGGCGGGTGCGCCAGGACACGAGCAGCGTGTAAGAGAAATTGTGATCCGTGAAACAAAAAAATTAGCGGACAAGATTTCCATCGATAACATGGGAAATGTAACAGCGTTTAAAAAAGGAAAGAAAAATAAAAAAGTAATGATCGCCGCTCACATGGATGAGATCGGTTTTATTGTAACGCACATTGATGAAAATGGTTTTTTAAGATTTATCCCGCTCGGTGGTTTCGATCCGAAAACACTGACAGCACAACGTGTAAAAGTGCATGGAAAAAAAGACATCATTGGGGTAATGGGATCAAAACCGATCCACATGATGAGTCCGGCTGAGCGCGATAAAGTGGTTCCGATCAGTGATTATTTTATTGACCTGGGAATGAATAAAAAAGAGGTGGAAAAGATCGTAACCATTGGCGATACCATTACACGTGAGCGTGAGCTGATCGAAATGGGAAATTGCGTGAATTGCAAATCCATTGATAACCGTGTTTCTGTTTTTATTTTAATTGAAACATTGCGCGAATTGAAAAACTCGCCATACGATGTATACGCCGTATTTACCGTGCAGGAGGAGGTCGGTATCCGCGGTGCAAATGTATCCGCGTTGCAAATTCAGCCCGATTTTGGCTTTGGCCTCGATACAACCATTGCCTTTGACGTTCCGGGTGCAGCCAAACACGAAATGATCACCAAATTAGGCGATGGTGCTGCCATCAAGATCATGGATTCATCCACCATCTGTGATTACCGCATGGTAAAATATATGAAAGAAACTGCGATTAAACATAAGATCAAACACCAGGTGGAAATTTTGCCTGCAGGCGGAACGGATACAGCAGGGATCCAGCGCATGACGGCTGGTGGATCCATTTCCGGTGCTGTTTCGATTCCAACCCGGCACATCCACCAGGTAATTGAAATGGCAGACAAATCAGACATCCGCGCCAGCATTGATTTGCTGAAAAATTGCATCCAGGACTTAGATAAATTCGACTGGTCGTTTAAATAGTAGGTACAGATAACGACCGCTGAACGATTCTGGCAGGAAAAGAAATTACAAATCTGTCTGTGATGGAACGTGAATCAGACTTGGATAAGGCGTATTTAAACAGATTAAAAACCAGAAACACACAGCATCTCTGCGAAAGCAAAGTCTCAAAAACACATAGAAAAAACATAGCACAAGTATAGCCTCTGCGACCTCTGCGTCTCTGCGAGAAATAAAACACAGCATAACAAACACAGCACTTTTGAATTAAAAATACCATACAGTACATGAAAAAAATATACTACCTCAGTTCCTGCTCCACTTGCGCCCGTATCATCGACGAACTGGATCTTAAAAAGAAAAAATTCGAATTCCAGGACATCAAAACCGAAAAGATCACTGCCGCACAATTGGCCGAAATGAAAAAAATGGCCGGTAGTTATGAAGCATTGTTCAGCCGTGTAGCACTAAAATACCGTGCATTAGGATTGGATAAAAAAACACTGACCGAAGACGATTATAAAAATTACATCCTCGAAGAATACACCTTTCTGAAACGCCCGGTGATCATCATCGATAAAAAGATTTTTATCGGGAACTCTAAAAATAACGTTGCAGCTGCAAAAGCAGAATTGTAATTCGTTTTTAACAAACTTTCATACAGATTTGTATCATCCCGGGCTTGTCGAAGGGTATAGCTATTTGTTATATTTACGAACACAGATAACATCCAAATTCGTAGTTTCGTTCCTGTTCGCGATCTGTACAAACAAAAATTATTTTTAGATTGAACAAGACCCTCCAGGCACATCTTTCCCTTGTGATCGTAAACATTATTTACGCGGCAAATTTTTCCATTGCCAAAGAAGTAATGCCTGCGCATGTACAGCCATTCGCATTTGTGCTCCTGCGTGTAAGCGGCGCATTAATTTTATTCTGGCTCGTGAGCGCTATTTTTATCAAAGAAAAAGTCGATAAAAAAGATTTGCCCTACATGGCAATGCTGGCGCTGTTTGGCGTGGCGCTCAACCAGCTGCTGTTCCTCAAAGGATTGAGCATTACCAAACCCATTAACGGCGCCATTATCATGACGTCTAATCCCATCATTGTCATTATTATTGCAGCATTATTTTTAAAAGAAAAAATCTCTTTTCAAAGATTCTTGGCATCCTGATCGGGATCACCGGTGCCTTGATTATGTTACTCTACAGCAAAAAATTCACGCTCGGGTCGGATACCATTCTGGGCGATGTATTGATCCTTATCAATTCCTTTTCATGGGCATTGTACGTAGTGCTGGTAAAACCGCTGATGAAAAAATACAACACCTTCACCGTAGTGAAATGGGTGTTTTTATTCGGTTTTTTATACGTGCTTCCTTTCGGCTGGCCTGAATTAAAACAGATCGATTGGCAGTCGTTTACGCCCGGTATCTGGCGCGATGTATTATTTGTCGTGCTCGGAACCACCTTTCTCGCCTACATCCTAAACACGTATGCACTCAAAGCATTAAGCCCTTCGGTTGTGAGTATTTACATTTATCTGCAACCGTTCCTGGCTACGCTTATCGCGATTTTTATTTACCGTAATGATGAGCTGGATCAACGCACGATCGTTGCGGGAACGCTGATCATTATTGGAGTATATTTGGTGAGTATGCCGTTTAAGAAGAAGGTGGCGGTTACAGAAAAAATGGAACCGGATAAAAATGAAATAGTATAGGAAGTGAAAAATCGTTGTTAATATGAATGCAAATCGGAAATACCTATTGATCATTTTTTTAGCAATCATTTTTTGTGCTGCAAAACATGAAAAAACTTTTGATGAATATCATGGGGGAGCATTTGGTCATTCAGGACTAACGTTGCGGATTTATCACGATTCTACTTACAGTTATTCTGAATGGAACGATGCGGGAGGCAGGGTTAATGACAATGGAAAATGGGGAAAAAGAAATCAATACTATTATTTAAATTCGATAAAAACTGAGCGAAATAAAGGAAATCGAAAATCCCGCAGGATTTTACGTTTTGAAATGCAGCAATTTACCATTACCGCTGATACATTGAAATTGATACCAAACAATGAAAAGGATGCTGATTATTTTGATGCGTATTATACATTTTATAAAGTGAAATAGGAGAAAAGACAATGAAAAATAGCATCGTCCTATTGATCGTTTTCTTCTGTACTTCCAATGTAATTATTGGAAGACAATCCGACACGCTTTTAATTAAACCTGGAAAAGGAGTAGACAATATTGTCGTACATCGCTCTTCTCAGGAAGCCGTTAAAAAATTTAAAAAAGTGACATTCATCACCAGTAAAGGAACGGGTATTGCATGTGGCACATTTGGTTCGCGCCGGTTTCGTTCGGCAAAGTACAAAAATGATAGTTTAGGGTTAATGTTCGAATTCAAAACATCGTTGGTTCGTGCACCATTCCAAATTTTTCATAAATTGAAGCTTCAGGAAATCATCGTTTCTAAAAAAGGATTAACCGATAATGGGCTCGTTATTGGCAAATCGACAAAACAGGATGTAATAGCTTTATATGGGCTTCCCCCAAATTGGAAGAATGAGGGTTTTATTGCTTATTATGAAAAAGGAATCTCCCTTAGTTTTGATGACAATGGAATTATCAGCGAAATTCAAATTTTTAGCCCGTATATGGAACAAACTGTTTTTTAATGTGAGCGTAATAACGACTCTTTTCCCTCCCAAAAATCTCTTCCTTTCCGCATAAAAAAATCGGTATCTTTGTTTACCTATAACTCCAACATGACACTTAAATCAATGACCGGCTTTGGGAAAGCTGCTAATGAAATTCCCGGCAAAAAAGTAACAGTCGAAATTCGCTCACTCAATAGCAAACAGTTGGATTTGAACCTGAGAATGCCTTATTTTTATAAGGAAAAAGAGCTTGAATTACGCACAGAGATCGCAAAACAATTGGAACGCGGAAAAGTGGATGTCAGCATTTACACTGAATCCACAGCCGAAACATTACCTGTTGCACTCAACAAAGAACTGGCAAAAACATATTACAAAGAGCTGAAAGCATTGGCCGATGAATTAAAAGAAACCAATAATGACCTGTTATCACTGGCGCTGAAAATGCCGGATGTAATGAAAGCCGAGCGCGAAGTAGTTGATTTTGATGAAGTAGAATGGAAGCTCGTGAAAAACGTGGTGGACAAAGCAATCGAGGATTTTCAAAAATTCCGGGATGACGAAGGAAAAACATTACTGAACGAATTTAACAACCGCATCGGCATCATCAATAAATTGCTGGCAGAAGTACTGGCGCTGGATGCGGGACGAGTTGCGAACATTAAAAAACGCATCAAGGGAAACCTCGAGGAAGTGATCGAACAAAATAAAATTGATCAGAACCGCTTTGAACAGGAACTGATCTATTACATCGAAAAGCTCGACATTACTGAAGAAAAATTGCGCCTGAAAACGCACCTCGATTATTTTATGACCACCATGCAGGAACCTGCTAGCGGAAGAAAGCTCGGCTTTATCTCACAGGAGATTGGCCGCGAAATAAATACCATTGGCTCAAAAGCAAACGATGCAGGCATCCAAAAATTAGTAGTTCAGATGAAAGATGAGCTCGAAAAGATCAAAGAACAAATGTTGAACGTATTGTAGTACAAAGCATGCAAGGAAAACTCGTCATCTTTTCAGCACCATCCGGAGCAGGCAAAACCACCATTGTGCAACACCTGCTAAAGGTATTTCCCGATCTCGAATTCTCCATTTCTGCCTGTAGCAGGGAGATCCGCAGAGGTGAAACATTTGGCGTCGACTATTATTTTTTATCCCTCGAAGAGTTCAAAGAAAAAATTGCAAACGATGAATTTGTAGAATGGGAAGAAGTGTATACCGATAATTTTTACGGAACGCTGCGCTCCGAGATCGAACGCATCTGGCGGAAAGGAAACCACATCATTTTCGATATGGATGTAGTGGGAGGATTAAACTTAAAAAAACAATTCGGCGATCAGGCCTTAGCTATTTTTGTAATGCCGCCCAGTATCGATCATCTCGAAAGCCGTTTAAAAATGCGGGAAACAGAAACACCTGAAAGCATCGCGCGCAGGATCGGCAAAGCAGAAAAAGAAATGGCCACTGCCAGCCAGTTCGATAAAATAATCCTCAATGATAACCTCGAACGCGCACTGGAAGAAGCGGAAAATATCGTTGGCGAATTTTTAAAATTGTAATTTTTTCGTTCTTTACACACAGAAATTCACACACAGATTAGTAGATTAGTACAAATTAGTATTTCGTAGATAACACACAGATTCGTAGTTTCGCTCCTGTTCGTTATCTGTACACTTTATTCGCACCATGGCAAAGATCCTTACAATCGATATCCACACACACATTTTACCTGAGCACATTCCCAACTGGAAAGAAAAATTCGGTTATGGCGGTTTTATTCAGCTCGATCATCACAAACCCTGCTGTGCAAAAATGTTGCGCGACGATGGTAAATTTTTCCGTGAAATAGAAGATAATTGCTGGAGCGCGGATCAGCGCATTACCGAATGCGATCACCATCATGTGGATGTACAGGTGCTTTCCACCGTCCCCGTGATGTTCAGCTACTGGGCAAAACCACAGGATTGCCTCGATCTTTCCATATTCCTCAACGATCACATTGCAGGCATTGTACAACGTTTTCCAAAACGTTTCATCGGCCTGGGAACTATACCAATGCAGGCACCCGAACTGGCAATCAAAGAATTGGAACGCTGCAAAAAAATCGGATTGGCCGGCATCCAGATCGGTACGAATATCAACCAGGAAAATTTAAATGAAGAAAAATATTTTCCCATTTTCAAAGCGTGCGAAGAATTAGGAATGGCCGTGTTCATCCATCCATGGGAAATGATGGGCGAACAGGAAATGCAGCGTTACTGGCTTCCGTGGTTGGTTGGAATGCCGGCAGAAACCACCCGTGCCATTTGCTCCCTCATCTTTGGCGGCGTATTCGAAAAATTACCGGATCTGCGTGTTGCATTTGCACATGGCGGCGGCTCTTTCCCGGCAACGGTTGGCCGTATAGAGCATGGCTTCAATTGCCGCCCCGACCTGGTAGCGCTCGATAATAACGTAAATCCGCGCGAATATTTAGGAAAATTCTGGATCGATAGTTTAGTACACGATCCCACCATTCTGGATCTCGTAGTAGGAATGTTTGGCGCCAACCGCATTGCACTTGGTAGTGATTATCCTTTTCCGCTTGGCGAATTACAACCCGGTAAGCTCATCAAAGAAATGCCCTACGAAAAGGATGTGAAAGATTTATTGCTCCACGGTTCCGCCCTGGAATGGTTGAATTTAAAGAAAGAAATGTTTTTGTAGTACAGGTAGGGATAGCGAACAGGAACGAATATTACGAATCCTTATATTTGCTGTATGTTAAAGTTTAATATTGACATTCCACAAAACTGTCAAACATAGTCCCGTGTGACCAACGTCAATTAAAAGAAATTATTTATTTACATTTTCTTTGCGCCTTTGCGTCTTCGTGGCAAAAAAAGTAATCGCGCAAGCGATCCATTTAACTCTTCTATTTCTCTTTTTTTCTCAGTGCCTGAGTGGTAGAAATGATCGTGTAAGCGATCCACACAGCAACAACACAGATTCGTAGTTTGGCTCCTGTTCGTTATCTGCACTAATGCACATGCGCATTCGATGCCTCCGACGTCATAATCAGCTTAAACTTCTTCTGCTTGATCTCCATAAAGCTTTTTTTCTCGATCTTGCTTTCCAGCCACGAGATCAGATCAAACAAGCTCAGCGCATTCCGCTCCAGCGAGCTTTCCGCCGTAAGCTTTTCAATGCTCTCTTTTAATTCAATAAATGCATTGATGATCTCCGGCGATTTACGCGTCATCTTTTTTGTCTGACGCAAAAATAAGATGATCTGGCTTTCAAATTTATGAAGCTGCTTGCGCTTTTGCAGCAGCTTATTGGTAGTGCGGGCACGATATTCCAGCAGCTCGGTATTTCCCAATTCAAAATGACTGATCAAACTTAAAATATGTGCAAAACAATACAAGTCGCTTCGGATATCAAAATCATTATTGTTCAGTAATTCATTGATATGATTATTCGCCTGCTTGTAATCACCCAGGCCAATGTATATGTAAGCAAATGCATAATGCTGCAATTGTTTTTCCTTTTTCATCGCCTTGGTTGGTGGCAGTTGTTTGTACACAAAATCCAGCCGTTCTGCAGCTTCCAGCGCTTCGCTGAATTGTCCGGCCGGAATAAATACAAACAGTTTTAAATTTTCCGCCATGATCTCAAACGAACGGTTTATTTGTCCGTATTTCAATACAAAAGCATCCATCTTTTTGATCGTGTCAAAAAGAGGTTTGTAGCGCATCAGTGAAAGTTCGTTCACCGCCTTGTTTCGTAGCATTCCCAAATAAGTGGAGGGCTTCAGCTCAATCATGTGAGGGTTTTCCTCCATCAATCGTACATTCTCTTCCATCAGCTCATTCGCCTGCTTTTGCTCATTGCTCATAAATAAAAAGTTCGCCTGCATCAGGTTGCGGTAAAACTTCGAATTGAAAGTAGAAGGAAGGTTTTTATCATCGCTCTTTGCCTGGTCAGCAATCAGTTGAAATTCAATCACGTCTTCGTCATTCCGCGGAAGTCCTGCGTATAAAGCTTTTGCCCTTAATTTCTGATACAGGTGTTTGTACCCGATGATCGTTTTTTTCTTTTCATTATAATCATTCAGCTGCCCGAAATATTTATTTACGAGCTCCAAATAATTTTGCGGTGTGGCTTCCTCTACTAAAAATACAATTTCCCAATCCACAATTTCCTCCATAAAATCATACAACTCATATTGCTCCGCCGTGGCTTTTGCTTTCACCAGCATTTTTTTTGCCATTCCCGGTAGATTTTTATTGTGCAGGATCTCGATCTGGTTCAGCGTGCTGCGCAATTCCGATTTAGTCGTTGTATGATAAGATTCAAGGCATTTAAGGATAAACCGGAATAAATAATTCTTCGTCACCGAAAAATTAATCAGTGTCGTATCATTCTCAAACTGGCGAATGATCTCCTTTTCATCATATTCCTTCTGTTTTTCGATCGCATCAAAAATTTTGATGTACTTATTCTGGTCGCCTACCACGTGAACGGCGGAGTGCTTCTTAATATAGCCCTTCTCGTTCGATGATAACGATTTAATAAGATGATGTAAATCCTTTGACGACATGTGTGAGAGATTTGTAGCTTTTTGCAAAAAAATTGGGTACGTAAATATAGAATACGGTAATCGAAAACCTAATTTTCCATCTATAGTGACCCTAAATCAAAGAAAAGCCTCAATTCTGTTTTCTTTCTGAGTTTTCCTGAAAGGCTTGATTTTACTATTGAATCAAGAGGGTTCTTAATGACGGATTGTTTTCTAAAGGTAACAAAAAAAATTAATTTTTTACGTCCGAAACCTAAATTTTTGATCTTCAAATCTTCAAAATTAAACCGTTAAAATAAGGTTAAAGCCTTGCTGGTAAAGAATTGTGAAGTTTTTTAGACTAAAGACACACCCATAACAGCAGATTTCCGAAATCTTATTTTTTGAATTTTAAGGTTTGCAATCAGTAATTTTAGTTTACATATTTGTGTCAGCAAAATGCTCTTAATGATTTATCTAAAAATCACATTATGCTAAAAAGCTTGTTGTTGTGAAGGAGTAGCACAACAGTGTTTCATGTTTAGTTTTATCCAAAAAAGATCCCGAAGTTCTGACAAGCTCTTCGGGATCGCTTTTTTTACCTTAGACCACTATAATCCACTGTCGGTCTAATTTGTACTTTTACTCTTGAAATAAAAACCGTAAATTTGTATCTCGGTTCTAAAACCCCAAATTATCATGAGCGATGCAATAAAACACGAGTGCGGAATAGCAGTTGTCCGTTTACTGAAACCTCTGGATTATTATATCAAAAAATACGGTACAGCCCTTTACGGGATCAATAAAATGTATCTGCTTATGGAAAAACAGCACAACCGCGGACAAGATGGCGCCGGCATTGCCAATATAAAATTTGATGTAGCGCCTGGTACCAGGTACATTAGCAGGAACAGGGCAGTTGGAAGCGGTGCGATCAAAGAAATTTTCGGAAAAATAAACGGCAAGTTCGAGGATATTTATAAAAAAAATCCTGAACGCCTGAAAGATGCTGCATGGCTCAAAAAAAATGCAGCTTATACCGGCGAGTTATTCCTGGGCCACCTTCGTTACGCAACGTACGGTGGAAACTCCGTAGAAAATTGCCATCCCTTTTTACGCCAGAATAACTGGATGACCCGCAACCTTGTTGTTGCCGGCAATTTTAACCTTACCAATGTTGATGAGCTGTTTGATCAGCTCGTGGAATTAGGCCAGCATCCCAAAGAAAAAGCCGATACCGTTACCGTGATGGAAAAAATCGGGCATTTCCTGGACGAAGAAAACGAACGTCTGTTTAAACAGTTTAAAAAAGCCGGACACGATAATTCTGAAATTTCCGGCCTTATTGCTGAAAGCCTGGATGTACAGCGCATTTTAAAAGATGCAAGTAAAAAGTGGGATGGCGGTTATGCAATGGCCGGTTTATTTGGCCACGGTGATGCATTTGTATTGCGTGATCCGAACGGAATCCGGCCGGTATTTTATTACAGCGATGATGAAGTAGTGGTAGTTACTTCCGAGCGCCCCGTTATTCAAACGGCTTTTAATGTGCCTATTGACGAAGTAAAAGAGTTAACGCCCGGCAAAGCGCTCATCATTAAAAAGAATGGAACTTTTGGCGAATACGAGATCAACAAGCAACAGGAAAAAACAGCTTGCTCATTTGAACGTATTTATTTTTCCCGCGGCAGCGATGCTGATATTTACCGCGAACGTCAGAAACTGGGAAGCCAGCTTTGTCCGGCCGTTTTAAAATCGGTAGATTATGATTTAGAAAACACTGTGTTCTCCTACATCCCAAATACAGCTGAAGTTGCTTTCGGTGGATTTATTGAAGGATTACACCATTATAACAATACCGTAAAACGCCACAAGATCCTGCAAATGGGAAGCAAGGTAAGCGACCCCGAATTAAGCAGGATCCTGTCCGTACATCCCCGCATCGAAAAAATTGCCATCAAGGATGCCAAGCTCCGCACCTTTATTACCAAAGATTCGCAGCGTGACGACATGGTGGCGCACGTGTACGATACCACCTATGGTTGTGTACGTGAAGGAACGGATAACCTGGTGGTGCTCGATGATTCCATCGTTCGCGGAACCACACTCAAACAAAGTATTTTACGCATCCTCGACCGCCTTGGGCCCAAAAAAATTGTGATCGTTTCGTCCGCTCCGCAAATCCGTTATCCGGATTGTTACGGGATTGACATGGCGAAGCTGGGCGATTTTATTGCTTTTCAGGCTGCCATTGCATTATTGAAAGATAACTTCAAGGAGAACTTACTTGATGAGCTGTACGAAAAAGCAAAAGCACAGGAAGAATTGCCGAAAGAACAGATCACCAACGTTGTAAAGGAAATTTACGAATTATTTACTGCTGATCAGATCTCCCAAAAAATTGCAGAGCTATTGCGCCCTGAAGAAATTCATGCCGACGTGGAAATTATTTACCAGTCTATCGAAGGCCTGCACAATGCCATTCCAAACCACACAGGAGATTGGTATTTTACCGGCAATTATCCAACCCCGGGCGGAAATAAAGTGGTCAACAAATCCTTTATCAACTACATGGAAGGTAAAAATGTGCGCGCTTATTAAATAAAAACTTGACACGTTTGTTAAAAGTTGTTAAATTCGTTCTGGATAAATAAACCCCGTTCGAATGAAAAAACAATTACTAACACTCATCATGTGCATCCCGTTTTTGGTAAAGTCCCAGACTTTTACCAATTCTACAGGTGGTGCAATCCCCGACAACAACACACAAGTTTGCTTTCCCGTAACAGTTAGCGGCTTACCAACCAGCATGGATACAACCTTCGGGATCATACAGGTATGTATCAACCTTAACCACACTTACGACAGTGATTTGAAGATCAGGCTTACCTCGCCCTCCGGCACTATTATCTTGCTGGCGAATAACAATGGCGGCAGCGGCGATAATTTTTCAAATACCTGTTTTGCAGCTAATGGCGCAAATGGTTCTATCAATAGCGGAACAGCACCGTTTTTAGGAACTTTTTCGCCGTTCCAGTCCATTAACGGATTTAATAATTCGCAAAACCCTAACGGCGTTTGGAATTTATGTGCTACCGATGAGGTGCCGGTAGATGCAGGAACATTGCTCTCGTTCTCTGTTACCTTTGGCCCAAACCCACCGCACGACACTACCTTTACCAGCGGCGGCGGAGCAGGACCCTGCAGCGTTACCAATGCAATTGCCTGCCACTGCCCGGATGGGACTACCAATTGCGACCTGTTGCCCGATATGACAGCATCCGCAGAGATCATCGCGGCGCAGCACACAGAAACACCCGGATTATTAACGCTTAGTAATGCTACACCCAACATTGGCTGGGGGCCGATGGAAATTCACGGTTCCAATTCCTGCTGGTGCGATACCGTAAGCGTTGCCTGTACCACATCTATTTGCCCGGATGGAAGCTACCCGCGCCAGAAATTAAAACAAACCATTTATCACCGTAACGGATCAGTCATCACTTCCTACGATACGCTTACTAATGGTGTAATGAGTTACCATCCTTCGCACGGGCACATTCACGTGGATAACTGGGGCGAATTTACATTACGTACACCCACATCCAACCCGGATGCAACCACCTGGCCGATCGTTTCAACGGGATCAAAAATTTCGTTTTGTCTGATCAACCTTGGCGATTGTACCAGCGATTACGGCTATTGCCGTGATGGTAATTACGGGACCACTCTTACACAGGCCGATATTCCCAATTCGGGCTTCGGGCAGGTAAGCGGTTGCGGTACTGACCAGGGGATTTATGTGGGGAACCTTGACATATACAGCGAAGGGCTTGCCGGAATGTCCATTGATCTTACCGGTGTTTGTAACGGCGACTATTACATTGTGTCCATTACGGATCCCGACAATAATTTTATAGAATCGGATGAAACCAATAACTGGGCGGCCACTCCCATTACCTTAACCCACCAGATTGCACCGCCGGTTGCCAGCTTTACATACAGTGGCGGCCCCAACGTGCAGTTTTACAATGCGCCAAGCGTAGTGTACACCTACCAATGGTATTTTGGCGATGGTGGAAGTTCTACCAACCAAAACCCGCAACATTTATATACTGCTAACGGCGTATACAATGTTACCATGATCGTAAGCGGTAATTGCGGCAATGATACCACCACACAGATTATTTCCGTGACAACGGTGGGATTGGATGAATCAGTAGCGGCTACCCTTGGATACTCGGTTTACCCGAACCCAATCTCCGAAACTACCACCGTAAGCTACTTTTTACCTGAAAAAACCGATGTGATATTTGAACTCTATAATACAGTAGGGCAGAAGATTTATTCCCTGAAAAAAGGAACACAGGAAAGCGGCCATTATGAATTTAATCTTAACACAAAGGACCTGAACCTCGAAAATGGCGTGTACATCCTGCAGTTAAAGACGGAAACGAAAACAGCAGCCGTCCGCATTGCGCAGTTGGACAAATAGTTATTTACCAGCGTATTGAGAAGCCTTCCGTTAGAAACGGGAGGCTTTTTTCATTTAAATCGGCAAGAGGGGAACATAATCTACAATTATCGGGAGTTTATCGAATTGTTAGTTTTTTTACTTCATTTTTATTGACTTATCATACAGAATGACTTAGATTTGCTGTCTGATTTTTTTAGAAAAGTAAGAATTAAATATAACAATAAATAAACATGATGAAGAACTACAATTTGAAGACACGGCTTGCTCTGGCTATAACGTGTTGCATGGTGGCGTTCAGCATTAACGTAAAAGCGCAGTTGACAGGGACAAAAAACATCCCCGGCGATTACGCAACGTTAGCTCTAGCCATAACAGATTTGAACACGCAGGGTGTAGGTGCCGGCGGTGTAACCTTAAATGTGATCCCGGGGAATCCCGAAACAGCCCCTGCGGGAGGTTATGTGATCGGTGATGTAGGATCATTAGTGCTTACTACGGCAAGCGCTACTAACCCTATCATTATCCAGGGTAACAACAATATTATTACTGCTGCTGCAGCTCCTGTAGTTGGAAGCAGAACAGATGCGATCTTCAAGATCATTGGTGGTGATTACATCACGATCCAGGATCTGACAATGAATGAGAACGCAGCCAACACAACCGGCGGTGCAGTTGCCGTACAGCAAATGACCGAATTCGGGATTGCTTTATTTGCAGTAAGCGCAACGGATGGTGCACAGTTCAATACATTATTGAACAATACCATTACATTAAGCTCTGCTACAGCATATCAGAACGCAATCGGTATCTTCTCAACAAATGCTTCCTCCGCAACAAACGGAGCTCAGGCTGCAAGTTCAGCTGCAGGTACCAACTCCAACAACAAATTTTATAACAATACCATTTCAGGTGTTGCATTCGGGATCTATTTTATCAGCCCGCCACAAACTGCAACTATTTTTGAAACCGGTAATGATATTGGTGGAACTTCTGCGGCAACCGGTAACCACATCACATTCGGTGTTAGCAATACCACTTCGGATTTAGGATTCTCCGTCTTTTCAGCGGCTACCAATGCGGGGATCTATTTCCGTAACGTTGTAGGTTTCTCGGCAAGATTTAATACGGTTACATCTGCTAGTACATTAACATTACCTTCCGGTGGTGTTTTCTCTACTGCAGGTACAGCTCCTACAGGTGTAACATACACTTCTAACTTCAGCAACAATACCATTACACTTACCAATACAGGTACTACGGCAATGACCGGGATCGATTTCGGATCAGGGCTAGGAACAGGTACATTTATCAGTAATAATAATACTGTTGTATTGAACCAAACGGCTACTGCAGCAGTTTCTGCAAATCTTTTCGGGATCCGTGCAAACTATACGAATGCTACAAACACCAGCAGCAATAACAACGTAACGTTCAATCAGAGCCAAACAACAGGTGCAACGTCCGGAAATGCAATTCCTATTTCAATCGCTGGTAGCTCAACCACTATTACCGGTAGTACAAATACAATTGTTATCAACCAAACGGGTTCTGGTACTGGTACTTTTACAGGTACACTTGTCGGCCTTGATGTGAATGGTGGATCAACTACTAATAACGTAACTACCAATACGATTACATTTAATCAGACGACCTCTGTAGTTACAGGGGTTGCAACACCAATTTTTGGTGTAAGGGCAAACAGTGCAGCAACAACAGCTCTGAACATTACAGGAAACGTATTTACAATCAAGCAGGCAGTTACAGGTGCAGGAACATACGGCAACGGTGCACTTAACTATGTTGCAATGGATGCCGCACATGGAACGGTGAACATTACAGGAAATACATTCAGCACAACCGGATCAACCATCAGAGGTGGCGGTGCAATGAGCTGTATTCTTGGAAACACATCTACATTGACCGGTTTATTAAACATTAAAACCAACACGGTGAACATCGACCGTGTGTCAGCAGGAGGAGCGGTTAGCTTCCTTAGCCAAACTTCTACAGGCCCGAACGATCCTTATGATACTATTTCCAGCAACAACATCACCTTTACAAATCTTGCAACTTCTGGTGCAGTAGTAGCGATCAACAGGTTAGGTGGTTTGACAACGGCTGTTAACAGCGTGTGTAACAACATTATTTCTATTAGCGGTACAAATACAGGTAACGTTACAGGGATTGCATACAGCTATGGCTCAACAAACATTGTAAACGGCAACTCCATTACTATCAATTGTGCTTCGCCTAACATCATCGGTATAGCAACTCCATCAGGAAATGTTGGAGCAGCAACGCTTAAAGGAAACACGTTTTCATTGACATCTTCCTCAACAGTTCCTACATCGATGATCGCGATAAGCGGAAATGTATCGGGTAGCGGCCCATACACGATCTCATACAATACATTTAACGCGCTGAACCTTACAGGTGTGATCACAGGCTCACCTGTAGTGAGCGCAATTGCTTTGGGTACTGGTACAGGTAACATTGTTAGTAATAACGTGGTTGCCAATATCTCTGCAGGTGCGGCTGGAAGTACAGCATCACCAACAGTAGACGGGATCCTGGTTTCAGGAGGAACTTCTACTAACATCTCTAAAAACAAAATTTACGGGATCACTACTGCTGCAACCGGAACGACTACGATTGTAAACGGTATCCGTTTATCGTCTGCATCCACTACGATCTCTAACAACCTTATCGGTGGGCTTACTGCACCGGCAGCGGCATCTGTAGATGCGATCAGGGGTATCAGCATTACTTCTACATCAACTTCTACAACACATAACATTTATTACAACACCATTTACCTGAATGCTTCTTCTACTGGAGCAAACTTCGGTGCTACCGGAATTTTCCATACCGTAAATGCAACAGCGACAACAGCACAATTAAATCTGCGCAATAACATTGTTGTAAACGGATCTACTCCTGCAGGAACAGGATTGGTAGTAGCATTAAGAAGATCAGGTGCAGGATTTACAAATTATGCAACAACTTCCAATAACAACGTATTTTATGCGGGAACTCCGGGAGCGGCTAATTTGATCTATAATGATGGTACCAACTCTGACCAGACAATTGCTGCTTACCAGACACGTGCTGGTGGCGTAATTGATGCTGTTTCAAAAACAGAGAACGTTATATTTACAAGCACGGTAGGAACTGCGCCAGGATTTTTACATGTAAACCCGGCAACTCCAACAGTTGCTGAAAGTGCTGCAGCAAACATTGCAACATTTACAGATGACTTTGACGGAGATATCCGCCAGGGAAATGCTGGTTATGCAGGTACAGGAACAGCTCCTGATATCGGGGCCGACGAATTTGCAGGAACATCTGCATTGCCATTGTGTGCCAGCGTTACAGCAGGTACAGCAGGAGCTCCGACACCAGCAGCTGTTTGTGTAAACGGTACTTCTTCTATCAGTGTTACCGGTGCAACTTCCAGCTCAACATCTGCCGGTATTACTTACCAGTGGGTTAAATCAACTTCGGCTGTAGGCCCATACACTGTTATTGGTGGTGCAACTACAACTACATTGACTACAGCAGCGTTGCCAGTTACTACTTATTTCAAATTTGTAGTGGCTTGCTCCAACTCCGGCTTAACGGATTCAACAACAGCGATTATGGTTACAGTTAACCCTAGCCCTGTAATTGTAGTTACTCCAACTACTGCAACTATTTGTCAGCCGGGAGCAACTGCAGTTCCTGTATCGGCTTCAGGTGCTACTACTTATGCATGGGCTCCGTCAGCAGGACTTTCTGCTACAACAGGATCCAGCGTAAATGCTTTACCTACTGCAACTACTACTTATACGATCACAGGTACAGACGGAAACGGCTGTATCGGAACAGGAACAACTGCAATTACCGTAAATGGTGCAGTTACCGGACTTACGGCAACAGCAACTCCTTCTTCTGTTTGTTCAGGAGGTAACTCACAGTTGTTGGCAACCGGTTCTGTTGCAACTCCTTTAACATCGTATGTTTATTCTACATCAACAGGTGCAGCGATTGACCCGATGACCGGAGCAACAACTGCAATTGGTGCAAATGATGACGACACTCCAACAGCAGCTCCTGCAGCGATTGGATTTACATTTAACTTTGACGGTACAAACTACACTCAATTCTCGGTTTCTCCTGACGGATGGATTTTATTGGGTGCAGCTACTGCAGCAAATGAATATACAAATGCGGTAACCAGCGGAATAAATATTCCTAAAATCTATCCTTATTGGGATGATTTGGCAACAGGAACAAATGGTAACGTTACTTCTGTAGTAACAGGAACAGCTCCAAACCGTATCTTAAAAGTACAATGGTTTGTAACAATTCCAAGAAATACAACAGGTGCGGCCAACTCTACTTTCCAGGCATGGTTATACGAAGGCGGACGAATTGAATTCCGTTACGGTGCAATGGGAACTCCTTCATCAGGATCAATTTCCGGAGGTATTTCAGGATCGGCTACATCATTCCAAAGCTTAACATATACAGGAAATACTTCCAGTACAGCAACTGCAAACGATGGAAACTCAACTGCACCTGCGACCGGAAGAATGTATATATATGCACCTGCATCGATCAGCTCATTTGTATGGACTCCTTCCACATTCATCACCGGACAGGAAACTCTTCCAAACCCTGTAGCTACAGCAGTAACAACAACTACTACTTATACCGTTACAGCATCAAACGGCGGATGTACATCTACCGCGAGTGTAACGCTTACAGCAGGTGCTGCATTAACCAGCAGCAATTCTGTATTGCCATCCAACACGGTGTGTGCAGGAACAGATCTTACATTTAACGTAACACCAGCTGGTGGCGGATCGCCATATACTTATGCGTGGGCTGGCCCTAACAGCTTTACATCAACAGCTCAAAGCCCTGTAATTACAGGAGCTACACCAGCTGCAACCGGAACGTATACAGTTACTGTTACAGACAACTGTGCAGCAACATCTACTTCAACGGTTCTTGTAACGGTAAATGCATTGCCAGCAGTTGCGGTAACACCAACTTCGGCTTTATATTGTAACCCGGGAACAGGTGCAACACTTACAGCATCTGCTGCTACAACGTATGCATGGTTGCCAACAGCCGGCTTATCTGCTGCAACAGGAGCAAGTGTAATTGCAACACCACCATCCACAACAACTTATACTGTAACAGGTACTGATGGTAATGGTTGTATGGCAACTGCAACAACAACAATTACATCTGCACCGGCAGTGATTGGAGCAACAGCTACATCTACACCAGGAGCAGTTTGTACGGGAAGTGCCACAGCATTGGCTGCAACAGGCAATCCTTATACAATCAACATTTTATCGGAAAACTTTAACGGTGCAGCTACAGGCTGGACAACTGCAAACAACTCTGCCGGTGGTACAGTTGCAAATGCAGCATGGACATTGAGACCAGACGGTTACAGCCCGGGTGGTTTCTGGAGTGCAGCGTTGAACAGCAACGATAACTCACAGTTTTTCTTAACAAACAGTGATTCACAGGGAAGCGGAAGTACGTCAAATACGACGTTACAATCTCCATCTTTCAATACAGTTGGATTGGCTTCTTTGAACTTACAGTTCTATAACTATTTCAGATTTAATGCAGCTCCTGACAGTGCAAACGTGGAAGTATCTACAAACGGTACTACATGGGCACTTGTTCAGTCGAGCAATGGAGCTACATTAGGAGCGCCTAATGGATTTGTAACAACAACGGTGAACCTGAATGCTTACATTGGAAATCCTACAGTTTATGTACGTTTCCACTTTAAATCAGCATGGGGTTACGGTTGGGCAATTGATAACGTAGCGATCTCCGGTGGTGCAAGCTCGTATACTTACAGCTGGACTTCTGCTCCTGCTGGATTTACTTCAACAGCTCAAAATCCAACAGGTGTTGTTCCAACAGCAACAACAGATTACAACGTGGTACTTACCAATGTATTCGGATGTTCTGCAACAGCAACAGCAAATGTGGTTGTAAACCCATTGCCTTCTGCACCAACAGCTTCCGGAACAACTATTTGTTCAGGAACAACTGCAACATTAACTACAACAGGTACTGGTACAATCGGATGGTATGACGCAGCAACAGCAGGAACACATGTTGGAAGCGGTGCATCATTTACAACACCATCATTAACTACCGCAACTACTTATTACGTGCAGGACAGTTCTGCTGCAGGATGCCCAAGTACAAGAACGGCAGTAGCAGTAGCGATCAATGCATTGCCAACAGTAGTGGCAAACACAGATGTACCGGCAGTATGTGACGGTGGCGCTGTAACTTTCACAGGAAGCGGAGCAACATCTTACACCTGGACAGGTGGCGTAACAGATGGATTAGCTTACACGCCTGTAGCAACTGCTACCTACACCGTAACCGGTACAGATGCAAACGGTTGTATGAACACAGCAACAACTTCAGTTACCGTAAATCCATTACCAACA